>Ga0307515_10006262_pt1 | contig 23868 bp, 26 predicted proteins | sample 17_EM_MG_FD_194513 | JGI IMG/M metagenome (GOLD analysis project Ga0307515, IMG submission 194513) | Populus trichocarpa ectomycorrhiza microbial communities from riparian zone in the Pacific Northwest, United States - 17_EM | ecosystem: Host-associated > Plants > Roots > Unclassified | place... | reverse complement strand
TTAAAGAAGGGAAAGGATCAGCATCCAGACACGATGCATTCAAACGCAAATACCTCTCAGGCCAAACCCAGCAGCCATCCCGCCCAAAATGTTCCTAATCACCCACTCCTTATCCAACTTATCATCGTCCAATATCTCAAGAGCCGAATTGATAATCGGGTGAGCGAGGATCGTGCCCTTCGCTCTTTCGGTAAATATCTGAGTGGAATTCGTCGTCGAGGGTCTCCATATCGAAAGAAGGAATAGGAGAAAGAGTTTGCTCAGGGATGAGTAGAGCAACGTCAGTGGGATGTGAGAGAACCTAGAGGGGATGCAATCAGCATGACTGAATCACCGCGCGATCGATCTCCTCCCACCTAAACTGCTGTCGGATGCCCGAAGGAGGAGTGAGAGTTTTCTTGCGGGAGTTGTACCAGTCGAGGCATCTCAGCGTGATGTAGCACCCTAGGGTCACTCCACCATGGAAAGCGAGTGTCTCTGTGTGACCACACACAGTTGTGAGTAAAAAAAGTAGGATGTGATGGATTTGGTGGACTGACCGACGATGCACCCTATAAATACGCGGAGACAGAGCTCTGTTTCGACTTGGGACCAGGGGATTCCTTCCGCTTCACGTCCGAACACATCCCTATCGATATCTTGACCACACAATCAACACCCCGAAAGTCTGGTTGAACATGGAGTTACTTAGGTGGGTCCATCTGATAACTTGTCGGAAGTATCAGTCGTGTCCCTCCGTGGGATGTGAGAGTGGGTTACGCACAAGCATCAACCCAGATCAACGCCGCACCGAGTCTCATAGTCAGTTTCCATCTTGCCTGTGCGTGAGCGGTCAGCCTCCCTCATTCGGAGGGAGCAAAAAGGGGAAAGAACTTACAACTTCCTTGTCACGTTCGGTCAACTTCAGCTGTCCTTTAACATCCTCTTCCTTCTCTTGCGGTAACGAGCTCTTAGTCCCAACAGCATCGTAAACCATCCTCGCCCCGGTGCCGCGATTGAAGAGTAAATGTCTGTAAACATCTCTCTTGAGGAGGATCAGATCCAAAAGCAACGATGTCGTGTCATGTTGAACGTGTGGATCCGCGAATTCCTTGCAAGAAGGCTAGAGAGCCGATAGTTCAGCGTAGGTTTGTTTGTGAGAGCATAGAGCAGTGTTTACACATTGTTCTAGCCTGAAATTGTAAGCGGATTGGTAGACCGTGTAGAGGTATGGTATTGGTTGACCACAGTGGATGCAGATGGGCATGATCAATTCGAATGTTCACACGATCCGCGACCACCTGGGATTGCGCATGCTTCAGCGCTGGGCGGGCAAATTGGGGTGCACATTTTCCTCATGGACTACGGTAAGGAGAAGGGGTATTATCATCCATCATCGTAATAGTATTCTCTAGAAAATGAAAGGAATCATAATCTTCCTGTTGCGAGGGTAATCACTTCCAAACTCCTTCTTGTACTTCCTATGTTTCTGCACGGCCCAATTTGCCATCGTACCCACACCCACAATGAGGAACAAAACGCCTGATCAGATATCCGGTTAGCAGATGCGTATTCTGGGTGGGAAGAAAGAGCTCACTGGCCCAACTTCCGGTCATAACGGTGAACGCGACCCAACCGAGGATCTCAAAGAAGTAGTTGGGAAGCGATACCCAATCAAAGCCGTACCCATAAGGAATTGCGCGCTTGCGGCTTCCCTCTGGTCGCAAAGACCGGAGGTTTAAGTGTGTCAGGAAGTTGGAGTATTCGGCGAACTGGCGAAAGGGTGGGTGGTCACCGTTTGAAGGACAGGGAGGGGCAAGAACACACGTACCAGCCAAACTGCAACGCAGCCCCACAGGAAAGTCGTATTTTCATAGATTGTGCCTTCAATGCTCGGTGATTTCGCGGAGAATCCGGGTCGGTAAATATCAACGGACAAGAAGAGACCAGCGAAGATGTAGTAATGCGCAGAGCTGGAACAGACGTTCAGAAATACCCCGAGACCGGCGAGGATCTGGCTCACTTTCTGAAGATGTACGCGAGAGGCATCGTTCCATGCGAGAATCGGTGAAGGCTGGAGAAACACAAGCGTTCGGTCACCGGAAAATTACAGAAGGCGTGAACTCACAAGAGTGTTTCCAGCTCCCGCTTCAAAAAGTGCAGCATCACGAGAGCATAAGCGAGCCTTTTATGTATAGTGAGATGCGGACAAACGGGGGTGGTTGACTTTCCTTACTTCTGCATTTCGCTGTGCTCGACGGGCTGACCATAGAAGACTTGCGGGAACCAGTAAAAGATTGGGTGTAGAACAAGAGGCCCAATCTACACCCATAGGAGCTTCAGAATGATGTTTCGAAACGTGTATGGATGTTAGCAGAACTCACGTATTCCACAACGAACACGGTCCTCCAGCTGATCTGTGCGCCAAGATCTTTGACGAACAATTCGCCACCATCGTTCACGCCCGCTTCCTTGAGAAGTGTGTCATCGTCCAAGGCTTTTCGTTCACCCTTCAGCGTCAGTTTTTGACGAGACACGTAGAGCTAATATGAATCCCTCAGTCCCATATTCGTGACACGTGAAATGCGCAGTTTGACATACTTTTGGGAACTTGGCCGCGACAGCAACCTTGACGTCCGAGACCTTCGCATCATTTTTGAGTTCGATAGTAGTAGGGAGACCCCGCGCAAGCGACAAGGGCTTTCCTCCGGAAGAGATTTTAACGGAAACCATCGTTAACGGAGTGGGTGATGCCACGGTGACTTCGAGAACTCGAAGCTCGGAAGAGGACCCCGGAGACGGAACCCCGCTGATCGGGACTCGCTCTGTTGATCCGGTGATGGTATCCACTGTGCATATTTGACCTCCCTTCGCGTGCGTAATGCAGACTCAGTTCATTGGTCCCCGAACCATGGCACGGTTTCCCCTCCTTTAAGTTCTGAGCTTAACTTTCCTTCTTCACCCACGTTTCGGAGCGGCTTTTGAAACGGAAGCAAAATGCTCACCGGTTCCTATGGCCCAGGCTTTGGACACGGACGGTTTGACCATTCAAGAGAGCGCCGCGCCCGCCGAACTCCCTGCACTCATTCCTTCCCTGTCTGGCTCATTCGCGTTTCGCTTTGTCCCCACGTTCTATAATTCGCTTCCACGTCAAGACCGGTCCTAATGTATATATATTCTAAGGGCCCCCACTTCTTCGGCGGTGGCACTGTCCACTCTCCGTTGCTCCATCCCTTCCATGGTCTCCGCCACCTCCGACAGCTTTGTCCTCCCAAAACTGTTCACCAGTTGCGTCTTCCCTCTTCGTACCAACCCTGGATGCGCGGACGCTGCCAGGGCCTCGGAGCAATGGCTATTAGACGGAGCCAGGTTCAGCGACTCGAAACGGGAAGAGTTCTTCGGGCTCAAGGCGGGGGAGTTGGCAGCGTCGTGTTTCCCCTACGCCCATCCGTATCGTTTGCGAGTGTGTTGCGACGTCATCAATTACCTATTTAACCTCGTCTACTGGACAAGGGAGTTTAGGTCATCGGACCTGTCTCCCGTGGCAGATTGTGTCTTGGATGCGATGGCTGATCCTGAAGGTTACAAGACGGACAAGATTGCTGGTATCATGGCGAAAGAGTGCGTTGTTCAACCCCCATGATTGAAATTAGAGGACTGAAATACCCTGTTCGTAGTTTCTTTCGCGCATTCCGTGTCACTTCTGGACAGCGCTGTACCCGAAGGTTTTTCGAAGCTATGGAGGTGTACTTCGACGCACAGTGTCTAGAAGCCGACTCCAAAGAGGTCCCAGATCTGGACTCCTACATTCGCTTCCGTCGAGACGCCTGCGGTTGCAAGCCATGCTTCACCCTCATCGAATACGCCAACGGGCTTGATCTTCCCGACGAGGTGTTCGAGGACCCAATTGTTTGCGCACTTCAGCAGACTGTCAGCGACATTGTGTCTTGGTCAAATGTAGGCTTCTCTTCCGTTCTTTTTCCTTAACTGAACACTTGCACACAACAGGACATCGTATCGTACAATATCGAACAAACTCGCGGAGAGACTCGGAACATGGTCGTCATTCTCATGGAACTCCACGGAATGGGAGTTCAACAGGCCGTAGACCACGTCGCGGGCCAATGCGAAGCTCTCGTCAAACGCTTCGAAGCGAACAGGAAACTCGTCCCTTCGTTTGGGGAAGACCTGGACCCTCTCGTCACCGTTTACATCGAAGGTTTGCAACACTGGATCGCCGGTTTTCTTAACTGGTGCTTCGAAACGGAGAGGTATTTCGGGAAGGAAGCACCGGATGTTCAGATTCACAGGGTCGTCAGGCTCTCTCGACAATCTTCACGGTCGAGGAGCGGACGCAGGGCTTAGAAAATAACTTATTCCTTTTGACATTTATCCTTTTTTGCCTCCGTCCCCGCCTCACAACAACCTTTTTTGTCCAATGTTTTGCAATTTGCTCTGCCCAATAACTTCGTCTTTCAATGCTCTATCTGGGCTAGATGCCCCTGGACATTGTAGCACATTCCTCCGCCCCTGTACTCTATACCTTACGAACACCTCACCATTAATAGCCCCACACATTCTCTCGTTGTCCGATTACAGCTTGACAACGAGATAATGATCGATTTCCCCATACGTCGGCTATTGCGCGTAGGGACGCGGTTGCTTCCGTATGCAACCAGGGCACGCCTCGACCTCTCATCAACACCAAATGGCACAGCAATGTTGTGATGGAAAAAACTTTTGTATTCTCGGGACGGAGCTGTCGACAAACGGACATTATTCTTCGCCAGGCAACAATCAATGGTATGCCCCTGATATCGATGGACGGAAGACCAAATATGGTGTGGGGATACCCACGCATTGAGCAGTGACCTCTTGCCAACGTTACGTTGGTTGGCCGCAACGCGAAATAACATACTCCTTGACACGCTTCTGCTCTTGGCCGCCGACGCCAACAACTTGTTCCGGCGTCTCGCTGTCCAAGTTTTCCTACATTCGAAATGGTGATTACGCGGTTAGGCACTAAGAAATAGGAGCATTGTTGGAAGGAAAGGGGACGAACGCGGCTACGATCTGCCCCCGCTTCAATGAGCATGATGGCAGCTTCTGCATGGGCCGACTCCATCGCAAGGTGTAGTGGGGTATTACCTAGGCACGCGGAATGAGGGTAAGGCCGATGGTAACAGAGAAGCCCCGGTACCGATTCGATCGGCCGTATTGAGCCTGGTCTTGGGCGATCCCTGCGGAGGCTTCAAAAGTACGGCTATCGTCCCCGTTGAGCCTGTGGTAGCAGCACGGTGTCTGCCATGCAGTATTCAGGGTACGACGTGGGATTGTTGGTTGTAAGTGCCAAGGAATGAAAAAAAAAAAAAAGCAGACTGACAGCGGAGTTTGGTTCGCTTTGTCTTTGGCGTTGATCTTTGGAGTTCGAAGTTCTTCAGCTTCACCCCAAAAGACCCGGCAATGTATGAATTACATACATCTGCCCCTCTTTCAATCAGGAACCTGGCGATCTGAGCGAGATTCATTAGTAAATTTAGATCCAGTTCGGTCGATCAGGTTCGGTCGATCGTTGCTAGAGACTCACATCTACTCGAGATTTTGACGCGGCGTAGTGCCTTTCAAGGATAAACGGTGAGCCCTAGACTAGGTGCGGAGGAATGCCCAGAAAGTCTTACAGGGGTGTGAGACCTTTGTCATTTGGTTTCTTAACGTCAGCTCCTGCGCCGACCAGTTCCCGGGAAACGTCTTCGTTTCCAGCGCTCGCTAGAACGCAGTCATTCCGGGGCGAGATAAATTACGATGACAAAGGCATACCAGCTATGTGAAGCGCAGTCCACCCACTTCCGTCGATTTTGTCCACCTCCGCCTTCTGCTCGAGGAGGTACTGCGTGATATCAAGTGCGCCGGAAAACGCAGCCCAGTGCAGAGCAGTTCTTCCATCCTATTTGAAACAAAGTGAACGGGAGTTTTGTATGTATCAGTGACACAGCGCACGATATCGACCGAGTTTACGACCGAAGGGTTGTCTGAGATCAAAGATCTCACAACATGAATCTGCCCTGGAACCCAGTTAATCCGGAACTCAATCGCCAGGGGAACGAGACACCAACTGTTCTGCGCTGCAGTTTGAACGGTGATGGGCATGTTCACGGTACGGCTGAATAGTGTTTGTTATCAAGAGATACTGGCACACCCAGATACCGAGACGCGTAATGATCGAGGGATGGCAGACGCGTCACAACGGGGGGTCGGAGAGTCGATCCGCGTCCCGGCCTCGGCAACTTCCGCCAACCTTCACCAGAACCACGCCGGTTCAGCTTGGGGGTGCGGATGCCTTCAGTGGAGGAATTGCCTGCAAATGATGCTGTCCCGCACACGCTCCTAGTGTTTCTACAGTCACAGCCCAAGAGGGCGCTCTCTAGGCTCTATCAACGGCCTTCGTCATGTTTGTGTATCTTTAGGTTTTTGCCCTACTTCCATCTGGTAAAAGTAGAGTTGACTGACGCGTGGGGCGATTGCTGCTTATGCTTTAAGGTTGCTTGGGCCGCTCGAAAGGCAGATTGTTATGAATATTCTCTGGCTGGATGCTCCGATACCTGCCTCTACCATGTCTTCCTGGGTTGTACGCGAGGGAAAAAAGTCAGTATTCTGGAACATTCCTTGTGGCGACCCCTTTGTTGTACGTCCAGGTGCTGATATTAGAACGGAATGTCCCAGACAATATGATCAAGCACTCATAGAATTGTCGAGAATCGACGTCCTGGTCAACTCAGCCACCGAGCTCACGCTATCGGCTACTTTCAAGACTAGCCTACGACAAGCGATCACTGGCGGGTATGCAAGAACAGGAATGTCGCTTTAATAAATCTGATGGCTTCCCTCTTCAGAGGTTCTACAGGGAGTTTCGGAGTCCCGCTGTCCGGAGATAGCGAACACCCAACTCCAAGCATCGCCACGTTGGATACATATGCCCTCGAGAAGTGGGAGGTAATTGGCCGGGGAAGCATGGATTTGAATACGAATTGAACGTGTTCTCCAGTCGATTCTCCATTACATGGTCTCTTCCGGGACCGGTCTACCATCAGCAAAACCGTCCGCTGGTGTGGAGTTTTTGCTGGAACGGAGCGGTCTCATGGCAAAGGCGAGGTACCGTCCATTGCAAATTTCTCGGGAACGAGGTTAACCGTTTTCCAAAGAGAAATGTCCTCTTCACAAATCACGTCCTCTGGATTTCAGTTCCTCCTTCACACACCACATGACCAACTTTGGGCGTTGTTGTTACAGTATCTCGAGATGAGTGAAGTATGTGGGCTGTGCGTTCACACGACCAGATCTCTGAACCAGATTTAGGAACGGAAAACGGATATCGTGGAGGTGATAAGTTTCCTATTCATGCTGTCAACTATGGAGCTCGGGAAGGCAAGTGGGTTCCCAGCGTTTCCGCGGCGACTCGGCCAACCCCTCACTTAGGAGTATTCAGTTGACACTCTGACAAAAGCACAAGAGCATATGTTGTCCGATCTACGCGACTGCGGACTGGTTTGGCAGAGGAAGGTAAGCAACCATCCGAGTTAAGCGATTACGTCTTCTCACGCTGCCGATAATATCCAGGCAACGCCACGGCGCTTTTCCCCGACACGCCTAGCGACCACGCTGACATCGTCGCTGCCGCCTTTGCCTACAGCTACCGGGGCTGGTGTTGCTGGTTCTGAATCCAAGGGCGAGGGGTTCATCGTTCTGGAGACAAACTATCGGATATACGCGTACACAGGTCCGCTGATGCTGCGAATCTCATGAGCTCGGATCCCGATTGATGTATTGACATTCTTCAGATAACCCGCTACAAACAGCGGTGCTGAATCTGTTTGTCACCCTCAAGTCTCGGTTCCCGAACCTTGTAGTTGGCTCGATTACACGAGACAGCGTGAAGCGCGCCTTGATGAATGGGATAACTGCTGACCAGGTCGGCTGTTTCCAATATGCACCCCATGAGGGATAGGGTACTGAAAGTGGCGCTCCTGCCGAACTCAGATCATCAGTTACCTGACCACGCACGCACATCCCCAGATGAGGAAGAACGTGAGTTCTTCAGCCTGCCTCCTTCATGCAGTCCACCTGTTGGGTCACACGTGGTCTCGTCTGGTTCGCTGATTGCCCTTCCCGCGACTGCTTCCCGTTCAGAAACCATTGATTCCGGTGACTGTGCAAGATCAGATACGGTTGTGGGAGTTGGAAAAGAACAGGGTCAAGTCCGATGAAGGTACGGCGCTTATCTCTATTGATATGATGCGAACCCCGCTCTCTTGTTGTCCCGCCAATTTATGTCGTGTGCAATTTCTGTTGCTGACATGTTGAATTGACCTGCCTCGCGTCTTTTTCGGCAGGTTATCTATACACATCCTTCGCCTCGTTGGCTGACTACGAATATGTTCTGAAGCATGGAAGAGAGCTGGGTGTTATTCTGTGGGAAAGCGCAGCCAAGAGGTGCTTCTTCACCTCTGTAGAAGGACACGCGAGTATTCGGCTGTTCATTGAACGGTCGGGCCAGAACCAGCAGGGTAGCCGCGGTTGATCCATGTTCGAGTACGCTTTTGTCTAATCTAATCTACTCTACTCATCATCCGTATGAGTCATATTAATACGGAAGATCCCTTCACTTGCACTGCTCGAAGTAGGTCCCGGTGATAGTGTTTGGGACGTTGGCCCCAAGGTTTACGGCATCCGCCCTGGGTTTGAGCACCTGAACGTGCCACAATGGAATCGCAAAGATGCATCTTCCGGGCCCTTTCACATCTAGTGGTGTGGATCTCCTCGGGGTGCCAAGGCTTCGATTCTGCCTAATGCTACAAGGTCTTCAAATTAATACCCGCGTCTGTACACGGACTGATGTAGCTAATGGGGATGGGGAGACAATGAACAGCTAACAGAATGTAACAACATCCAATTATAAAAGCCGATTATACGAATACGAATAAAGCGATAATGAAAGGAGGGAAGAGCACTTCGAGGTTTGATAGGCGGAACGGAACGTAAGGAGCGGATACTGAGGGATTCTCTCGCAAAGATGGGATAGGTTGAAGGAGAGTAGAATAATCATGGGCGTATCGAGACAGAAAAGGAGAACAATTCAACGAGTAGAGCGGGGGACATGTACACTGTGTCTTTCGCCAGAACGAAACGACATTAGATAAGGGAGAACCCGGAGTGATTCGCGCTAAGGAGTGCGGTGCTGTTGCTCCGGAAACGGCATATAGTAGCCATAGGGATTATATTGGTTGTAGTCGGTGTCGTAGGCCAGGGGGTACGAAACGTTATTAGGCTGAGGGTTGTAAGTCATGCGTTGGTAATTGTAAGCCGATTGAGTGGATTCGTTATAGTTCGCGTTTGCGTTCGTCGAGGCGTTGTTCTGTTGGTTTGTATGTTGCTGATCGTTCGCCGAGTTTGGAGAAGTGTGGTTCGAGGAAGAGAAACTTGGGGTAGAGGGGTAGGAATGGCGCGAGCTGTACTCGCGTTGAGTTGTGGGGGTAGGAATGAGCGTGGTGTAGCCCGATTGATGGGATGTTGTCGAAGACTCGGAAGAATGCGCGCCGGGTAGTTGGTGTGATTCGTTAAGCTGTGGTAAAGAATATCTCTGGGTGACCGGATGCCCTCCACCCCGATCAAGAACTCCTGCTCCCTGCGGCCGCCAGGGAGACACCCCCCTGGGGCTCGAGGAATCGGAGAAGCTCCCATTGGAAGGAGAAACCGTCCCCGGGGGAAAGAACCCCGGTGTGACAGAAGACGGACCAGGCCCATACATGGTAGGCGATGGCTCGCCGATCCCACCTGTGTGGCGATATACGTCTGGAATGACTGGAGATTGTGTGGGGCTGGCGCCGACAGGACTCCGTGGTTTAGCCGGACGGATTGCTCGAGGACGTCGTGAATTCCGAATCACCAAACTCGATGATTGTCGCTCTGGCTTCGCAGTCACCTCTGTACGCACGACTGCAGGTTGGGATACAGTCCGCGGCGTTAGCCGGTATTGCGGAAGCCGAAGTGAGTCGCTATCGTGATGTTCCTGACTGCAAAAGATCGGGGGATGGGGTGAGTGAGGACTCGTGAGCGGGGCATTTTGTCATACGCACATATCTACAATGGATCCACCGCTGTTAGCATCAATCCTCGGTGGGTAGCGAAAGTTGCTCGCGTCCAAAAGGTCAGCCGGGATTCCTAGGGTCATAATGTCCGGGCGTCGGATTGGCCTTTGGAGTCGCTTAGAGCGGAAGTCGTCGTCGGTGTAATAGGAGATCAGGTGGTATTGGGTTCCGTCAGCACAGACGGTGATCGTCTGTTACAAAAGAGGTCGGACCCACACCTTTAGATAGGGGATTATTCGACTTGCCTTCTTCACCAACCCGTCTGGCTTGAGCATGACTTGCGAATCCGACTCTTTCGGAACGACCTTCCGACGAGAGAAGGCGCTATCTGATTGTAGCGCTTTGCCGGTGTAACTGGTCCGGCCGCTGTTGCGACTTGCCAACTCTCGATAAAGCTAGGGAGACCGATGGTTACCAACCGCAATCTAGACAAACGATAATGTACTTACAAGGAAATTCCCTGCAATGCGTGATGCCGACCAGGAGAGACCCTCAGTCCAACGCCTGATCCCGCTCTCCTCGACGCTGAACACGAATACGGCACCACTCCGAACGATTGTCGCCCGTTCCTCCTCATTCAATCTGCGGGTGATGCGGGGGATGACACCTTGACGAGCAGCTTGAATCAACCGCAGGGCGTCTGCGGTCGTCTCCACGAATCCATGGAACGGGATGTCCGGAGAGCTCGTGCTGGGATGCGACGTGCTGGTTGACATACGGAAGGGGGGAGCGGCGGGACGCTCTGGAACCAGTGCTTGTGCTCGGTTATATATGAGTGGCTACGAACACGGAATCTAAGCATGGTACTGAGCGAATCGATCAAACCTCAACCCCGGGTTCCCTTTCACTCACAAGGGGAACGGCTGTGTCGTCGGCCGCGATAAATCGATTTCGATTATCGCCGGTGTGTTGAAGATAAAAAATATTTGATTAGCAACCGTAAATTGTTTGTTTACTTCCGGTCCAGCGGGAGGACGCTCCCATCCGGAGGTCCAGTTCATTACGGATTGTTGGTGGGTAGTTGCGGGATGTGACCAATAGATACCGAGGACAATTCAACACGGGTTTATGACGACAGCTTACTTCCCGTGATCTGGCCGTCAAGAAGGCGTGTCGGCAGGGCAATCGCTGTCCTGGCAATCCTTGTGATCCTGGTCACCTCGGGGGAGGGGGGCAGGACGTGAGAAATAATTCATAAACAGGGATATATGAAAAGGAAAGGAAAAGAGAAAGAAAGCGTTCGACATGCGCACATGAGCGGTTGGTTGGAAAAAGGCAAAAGCCATAGAGAGATGATGATCGTTGTGCCGGAGCTCACTAGCACTCCTCGTTGAAATCGCAGGGCAGCCTCATTTGTTGGGTGTGCTGACCTCCTCTGATTGTGCTAGCGATTGGGAGAGGGGTCGTATCAGCAGCTGGACTGACCTATTTGGTATCGTATCCGGAGGAACCATCCGCAGCGTGCCGGCTGGGAACGTGTGCTGTGCGTGTCCGGCCTGTCAGGTCAGGTCGACCAGCCGTGTAACCGTATCCAGTCACTGTCCCGGCGACAACCTTTCACCCCGTTGTCAGGAGTGGATGACGTCAACTCTCGTCCAAGTCGGTCCGTCTCATCGTAGCAATCAGTCCTCGGCTATTCCTTCCAATCCTCCAATATGGAAGGTTCACGCTTGCCGGCCACCCGCAAAATTGCGACAAACCATACCCACCCGTTCCCCCGCTATTTTCGCCATAAACCCATCTCTCGGTCAGCGCCGGGACAGATTTGAACTCCGACTCCGCGAACATCGGTTGCACCCTTCCAACGGCGAACTACCGAGAACGGTATGTGCGGCTCAAACCTCAGGATCTGACCCCTTCGCCGTCAAGAGAAGCCCTGGGCGCGATCTGTGCGCCATCTCTCCGAGTGGCTTCGTCGCTTCTTTTTCACACCATGGAAATCGACCTGACTCCCTGGACGCTAGGAGCTCCTGCAGCGTCCAGTCTAGTCTCACATGGGTTCAATATCTGCTGGATATGAAGTCCGTCCATGCGTGGCGCGTGCCACACCCTTGGCATCCGGTTTTCTATTGATCACAGAGATCGACATTGGATGCTTCATTCTCCGTATACGCCCTCCCTGCCCTCCGCAACCGACGACTGATAGGCGTGCACCTATACGGCATGAAACACCCAGCGGAACCCGTTCTGACGCCCCTCAGTGATACAACCGACTCCTATTTTTAATCTCTGGGCACAGTTTACCATTATTGAGCTCCGTCAAACTCGAGGTTTTCACGCGAATGTTGTATCCACATCCCCACGAGTAAGCTGTACGTACTGATCCTGTAATGATCTCCTCGCTGCGGTGTGGGGGTTCAGCATTCAGTGGTAAACGCTTCTCAGGTTGGAGGCTGTCGGCTCGGCTGTTTTCGCCACAATGTTGCCGCAAGGTACGTGTCCGATTGGATGCCTCTAGCGCCAGACCAACTCACGGAGGTCCTTTGTCTTGGGTTTCACCAATATCCAGCCTGGTTCGCCTGCCAAGAAAAGGACTAGAAATAGAAGTTTCATTGTTTATGCCGTAAGTATGATCTTTTGCGACCAAACGTACTGTTCCGCTTACCGTTTTCATCATCATCAAACCAACATGCTATGTCGTTATCGAATAGACGCCAGTTTTCGAGGTTTTTGTCGGCTCCCTCGGGAGAGAAATGCATTATATTATTGCCTTGCGGTCCTCCGACAGGTGTAGTCCCCTATCCTGACAGCCTCACCGCGGGGGTGTGGCTAGGAAAGAGCCTCCGTCGCTCAACGACTATATAACCCCAACGGTTTGACAGAAAAAAGAAAACACACCCCTCCCCGATCCTCCGCCTTGTCTCCCATGCCGTCGCAAACACAGCCCGCGGTTACTCACAATATATCGCCACTCGAGCGCTGCGCTCCAGAGATCCTGGAACGAATCGTGCTCTTCGCCGTCAAGGAGCGACTCATAGGACCCCCGTCGGATCTGTTGGCCCTCCTCACTACTTCGAAGGCCATCAATTTTGCTTTGTCGCCCGATAATAACAATAACCTCTGCGCCAGTATCTTTACACTCAAGTTCGACACCGCCGCTGCCTCAAGACGCTTCGGTCCACGGTGGCTCACAACTAGATCCCTCGCCGCCGAGCTCCGCCACAGATTTGAGGGATTGAAAAGGATTCGCAGTGGCATCATCGATGGTCCCATGCTTCGGGACGATCTATGGACTGTATTCTTTATCCTCCTCGAGCACGACCGCAAGAATGTATTGCAACTAACGGAATGGGCAAGAGCACATACCTTCGCGCACTCGGTCGCGGATCGCTGGTTGAACGGCGGTTACGGGCCCGGGTTCGACGAGGATGCAGGCGGCCTGGTGTGCAGGATCATTTGGGAGCTGGTGCGTGAAGGTCAGTTGCATGGGGCCCGTACAGCACTTGATGATTGTTTTGACGCAAAAGTTGACGCCAGCCGATCTCACGGAGTCGCGGCGACGTACTCTCCAGGATTCGTTGTATACTCGCTTCCTCTGTGGATACCTGGTCGGTGGTTCCTCCCTCATCGCTTCCGTAATGTTGCTGACTCCCGCCGCAGCTTTCTTCATTCTATGCCTCCGAGGAGTTCTTCCGCATCAAACATCAAGACGAGGAATTGGCAGGGCGCATACGGGGTAACCCGCCTGCGTCTGTGCAAGCCCAGCTTTACGGGCACACCCTCTCAATCGCCGCGCCGCCGGTGGCACCGGCCTGTCTGTCCGTTTACATGGTCGCCATGCAGCCGAATGCGCTCCGCTACTCTCCTGGGTACATGGAGGAATATATTCCCGGTAGAACGTTTAGCGAACGCATGGACGACGAATGGCACAGACTCGTCATGTGCCACAGTATAAACTCTGCTCCGAATCCACTTGGTGGAAGGATCTTCACTCCTTCGTCTTTAATCGGTTCGTGGAAGGGGACTGTTCTCGTGCGCGTTTCCATTGATTTCAATTCAAAACAATTGCGCTGACATCGGGTCACCCGAACCAAACCCACACTGTAGGTCCCAAACCTTGTCGCGTTCGGGGCCTTTTTGCATTCCAATCAAAACCGGAGACCGCTCAACATACCTATGAATTACTTTGATGCGGAAATGGAGCTTCATGAACACCACTGTTTGGGTAACGAGAGCTCCCTTATGCCGGGCCTAAGTCCGGACAGCATTGGTGACGATCCTCTCAACGCATGGATTCCTCAAGGTGCCACGTTCAATCCCCATAACGTAAGTGTGCTGTGCTCCCTTTTTCGCATTTCTTTTTGTCTGTAAACCGCTTCCCCGCTCTCTCGCGAGCAGTGGCGTGATGGCGCTTTACAGGGGTTGAACGACAAACGCTGACCAGAGGCCTATTTGGTTTCGTTTTCGTAATTGAATAGGACACGCTTGAAGTTTACGACCCGGTCCAAGATCAAAAAACGGTGTACCAGACTTATCGGGTCGGCGCTGAGAACCCTTACGCTTCCGGATACGTTCAAGGTATGCGTTGGATTCCGGGCGACAGGGCTCACTCGGAAGAAGAGGAGTTGGAACGGATTGAGGCGGAGATTATCAACGAACCGGTGATTCCAGATGAGACTCAGGGATTGGTAAACGATCCATCGTATATCGACGGTGACGAATACCGAGATACGGTGGAGCATCTTGATTCCGGTATCAGGGATATCATAATCACTGGAACGGTACGCCTTGCATTCAGCTCTTAGTTTCTCCCTAGTATGCAGGCTTTGCATGCCTATCAGCACTGGGTTGTGGGGCCCTACACTTGGGTTTCCACCCTTACCATGTCCTGACTGTTTCCAGAACCGAGTCTCTCGGGATTATACGAAGAGTGAATACTGATTATCACGGCGGCGATTGCCCTGCTGGATCTTTTTGGTGCGGTTTACAGATGAAGACCGGCGATCATCGACATCCGTTGGTGGGACGCGTCCGGTCTTGGGACGCCTTGATCATCCTACTCCGTCTACCAGTGAGTCCCATATCGTTCATTTCCCACCTGCCGTTTCCACCCCCTTCATTTCTCATGGTTTCGGACCCGTTTCTTTTATTATTTATTATTATTATTTTCGTCTTGTATTTTTCTTTCTCGTCGATTGAGTTCGTTTGGATTCCTTGGCTCGTTCCCTCCCAATCCTCATTCCACGACACATGACTGACCCTTTTGAATTGCGTGTATTTTTTTCTCTCGCCGCCACATTCACTCCGACTGTTTCCTGCTCAAATTGCCCCTTTGCATCATCTCACCTCGTTTCGCTTCGCCTCGTGCCGCGATACACTACGGGGTTCCGCATCCGGTAGAGTGCTCCAGAAGATCCTCCGGAAGTCAGTTGGGTTTTCAGGGGTTACATACACGGAGAGAGGCATATCGTCGGGCGGTGGAAGCAAACTCGTACGCCGGTTGGGGAAATTGGGTGGGAAGGTGGCTTCACGTTCAGGAAGGATTTGTGATCGCTGGGTTAGAGGTTTATTGGGTGGTCACCTCTAAAAAGCTTAAGGTTATGTACTTGCCTTTCTTCTATACTGATATGCTTTGTCGTTTCATCACAACCCAAACACGGAAGCAGCTTGGTCGTTTTTAGTTTCTCGTTCGCCTTGTGGCTGATGTAAATGTAGGATTATTATGCATTCATGTTTGTGCGCGCAACTCTGCGACTCTGTTATTTGCGGATGATCCATTGTCGCGGCGTGTGTTGGTTCAGTCTCGGATGCTTCCCACAGGGAAATCGGAGCCGATAATCTCGCCCACTGCCCAAGGGAAAATTTGGAGAGATAGAAAAAATGATGGGTGATTATTTGCTTCCGTTACCGAGGAGCTAGAAGCTAACGGGATACAGTAGTGTCTAGACCTGGCTCATGCTGTTACGGCATGTTCGCCTCGAGGCTCAAAAACCCTTTCGGGAATATGTGAACGGGTGCCTTATGTATATATTGTGTTCTCATCTCGCGCCACGCAGACATGGAAGGTGATGCGGCCGTGAGCGAATGAAATACGTGGGATGATATGGCAGATTCAGCGGGTGACCCGGCGTAATTATGGGCAATACATGCCAAGGCACATGGAAGCAATGAGGATTGAAGGTATCTGGAGGGAGTATAGTCACCCGCCTCTCTGGATAATAGGTTTCCCCTCCACACGAGCCGGTGATCCGGTCTTTCACTCCCGATGGGTTGTGTTTCCAAACATTTTTTACCAAAAGCACCTCTGCGCAGATCGTTACTCGTGTAGTTGGCGATTGCGGGGTCCCAGTACAGCTGGTAGATTGCCACGATTTGGTCGGGGCGAGCCGCTAGGCACATGAGTGATGGAATGGTGGACGTGGTGGACGTCCTGAATGAATCGGTGGGACCTTCGAACATTCGTGCATTCATGGTGCGTGTTGGTGCGTGTATACTTGGGTTCATACCAGGCGTTTCACTGGGCGCCGACCGCGACGGAGGAAATCCACTTTTAGAGTTAGTCCGTTCTTGAAGCAAATACGGATACATACTTAACTTGTAATCTGTTGAATTGTGACAGGGGGTATGACTGAAACGATGGGAGGGCTTCATACGGTCCTGGGCTAGTGCTGAACAGGCAAGACAGCAAGACGGTTCTGTCACTGTCAAGACAGGGTGGACAGACTGGACGTGTGATGCCGTACCGATGGGACTCGGTGTGACACTCGGCGGCCAACCTACCACACCAAGCGAGATGGGAAGCTTGGTCGACGGTGACAGCGAGCTGGCCAAAACTAGATATCAGATCCTTAGTTGGATGTAAAAACCGCCCCTGATAACGCGTTGAAGTGCCATTACGGATTTCCTCGCTCGCTGGGACGGGATCATGCCCAGGTCGCCTCACGAGGTCTCTATACAGGCCTTTCCTGGATGACGGACCCCAAGACTTGGGCGCCGTGAAACCCGTCTATCGGAACGCCACAGGGTCCAATGGGCGAGGAGTGTATTATTGGCAAAGCTAGGGCACGAGAAGATCGAAGAAACAGATCACTCACTGACTCCGGCTCACGGGATCATCTGGACTCAATCTTCCCGGTCACTGTTCCACTGTATACTCATCCTCAATCCTCTTGATCATGGTCGCCGCTAAATCTTCGAACGAACGACCACACCTTAGAGTTCCGACCAATACACAACCTTCGAGAAACCCGGTGTACTGGCCGACCTACTCGGACGGCCCAGGCGACGATCGACCTCCCGCTGTTCCACCGAAGGATCCAATCTACAACCCAGTCTTTCTCAGCCCTGTGTCGACTTCATTTCCACCCGACACCCCCGTGCGGCCACGGTTCACCAGTTTTAGCACCTACGAACCACAATCCGCAAGCATGGCGTTCCCAGAACCGCAGCCACACCGATTATCTTCGCGACGCTCGTTCCTTGGCACCATACCTCCAATCCGCCATAGAGCATCAAGGAGCGATGTGGGATTAGGTGCTAGCAGTGAATCCCTGTTGAGGCCGAACTCTGACCGAGGGTCGTACACCGCAACGGTATTTTATTCCTTCTGCTTCACTCGAGCACCCCCTGACTCCTCCGATGAAGCCGGAACCCCCTCCTCCGGACGAAGCCCGTGACGCCATGTACGCAGAACCGCGTTTAGTCTTTAAGTTATGATGGAATGAGACAATTTGTCGTAGGCTGGCAACTGAAGAGGGCCTCAGGCTATTCCAAAAGGACCAGCTCCCCGATGCGGAACAGGAGTGGTACCGCCTGGTACCAAAGGCAGCCCGAGATGTGCTAGACAAGGGCGAAGTCAAACGACAGTCCGTTCTCTTCGAGGTCTTCAAGTCCGAGAGGGACTATGTTACCGATCTGGTGCTCGTGCGGGAGGTGTGTCTGGGCCCATGTTTCTTGAAGATCGGTGTTCCTAATCCCTGAACCCTGTTAGGTGTTCGTCAATGGTCTACTAAACGCCGATCCACCAGTCATTAACCCGGACAATCTACAATCGTTCATCTCCGAGGTTTTTGGCAATGTCGACGCCCTGTCGAACCACCATCACCGATTGCTCGCGGCCCTTTTTTCGCGTCAACGGGAACAACATCCGTTGGTGCAGAGCGTAACGGATATTATTCTAGACAGTCAGTCCGACATTGCCATTTTTCCGTTGTGCAACGCTAAGGCCTATCACCTAGCTTCCCTCCTGTTCCGTTCCGATTACGAAACGTACATCAAGAGTTACCCTCTCGCCGAAGCCCGACATCGGTCTGAACTCAAGAAGAACCCAAGGTACCTCGAATGGTTACAAAAGTGTTACCAAGACCCTCGAATACGGAGGCGAGACCTGGTTACTTTCATATCGCGACCTGTCACACGACTCCCACGACTATTATTGTTTCTTGAGGCAATCCTCAAACTCACACACTCGGATCATCCTGACAGTGAATCGTTACCATTGCTCATCACCATACTGAGCGATTTTGTGAAATCAACACAACCCGGTATTGCTGCTGCGGAGGGGAAGGTCAAATTTTGGAACTTGTGTGAGAGCTTGGTGTATGTCAAGGGTGAGATCGTGGTATGTCGCATTGATGTCGTGCGAGAGTCAATGGTGCTAACACACCTAGGACATGGATCTGTATAACGAGAGCCGGACCCTCGTCTACTCCGGTACATTGGCACGACGCACGAGATCAGATATGGGACATACCTGGGTAGACCTGAACGTGGCACTCTTGGATAATTATCGTCAGTTCAACCCATCGACTTCCCAGTGCAAACCACTAAAAAGTCAGTAGTCCTGCTAACAAGGGAAGAACAACGCAATTGCGTGGTAAAATACCACCTCACATCCAGAGTAAGGAACATTACCCATTAAACGGGACGTATCTAATCTCTCTTCAGCCTATACCTCTGGAATACCTCCGACTCGGGTCTTTTGATGACCCGACCGACAGTAGGAGGGAAAAATCGGAAGACGCAGGGATACTCGACAGGGTACGGCCGACGTACAAGGCGATCTATCCGTTTACAATTTATCACGCGTCCTCGAAAACTACACGGAGGTATACGTTGTACGCACCGAGTGAGAGTATGCGGAAGAAGTGGAAATACGCGCTTGCGGACGCTATCACGGTCAGGAAGGTCCAACAAGAATCGAACATGGTGCGTATTTGGCGGTTTTGGCCGAATATGTGCCCTCAATTGTTTACCTTCCTCTCAGTGGCTCGCCCCGCATGACGTTCGGACTGGGTTCTATAGGTACCTGAAGCCTGGCCAACCTGCGAATGACAAGATTCACATTATCGGGAAGATTACTGCAGTTGCACCAATATGTACGCGATGTTTGCATCCTAGTCCAAGTGCATCCCATGGACTGACCCAATGCGTGACAATAGCTGGTTACAGGAGGAATTTCGTGATTATCGGATCGGCGACGGGTATCTACACTGCCCAACGAGGGGGATCCGGTAAGTCATGTTCACTCTTCCGCACCCGTAAACTCTATAACATTTCGTCCGCGGCCAGATCTCACCAAGATACTGAGCATCACGAGTCCGACGTCGATATACACCCTCCCAGACTTCAACAAGGTCATCATCCACCACAATAATGAGATCATCTCGTATTCTCTGGACATGATCGTTCGGTTGAGCCTCGGGAAGTCGCCCAAGTCGAGCCTGGAGTCGACATACGAGAAAGTGTCAGGAAACGAGGGGAATGTCATTTTTTGCAAACCAGGAGTGGTCGGGAAGAGGACCATGCGTAAGCTGCCGGTTTCATCTTCTGAATTCTACTAAATCCTTTCACAGTACTCTATGCCGTGAAGAGTTTTCTACAAGTGACAATATATGCACTTGAGGTGATCCTACCCAACGAGGCGCATGTACAGGCGAGGAGAAGGCACGAAGGGTCATTGTCCTTCAGGTCTTTTGGTGACGTGAGTCGCGTATTAGCTAACCGTCGTCGCATTTTCTCTAATTGTCACGTTGCTGCCCATAGCCATTCACTGCTCCAAAAGATGCGTATGACATTACGCTCCTGACGAGGAATGTTGGAATCTGCACCGAGAAAGGGATTTTCGTCGCGGATCCGACTAAGTGGGCGGCTTGGTCTTATCCTGCAAGCTCGGCTGAACTGATGTCTATTAATAGTTTGACGAGCGGCACGTTTTCCCTCGTTCCTGATTTCACTAGGGCGCACGAGAACTCTGCTCTCAACTCTCTCAAATCGAAATGTGAATCAGCGAAGCCGCTTGGGATGGTGAGGTGCGACACGTCGGAGTTATTTGTCATTTATGATGGTGCGCGAGGAACCACATCCAGTTACCCCATTCACTGAGCTAACGAAACTCTTCACTTTGCTTAGAGTTGGGATGTTACATCACAAGGCACGGCGCACCAACCCGCTCGTGCGGGTATGTCCGATGGGAGGCTAAGGCGACTTCATTTGCCCATGTCGGCGCACACCTTCTCCTTTTCTCCCCCGAATTCGTAGAGATTCGGCACATCCAATCGGGGCGCATCGTTCAAGTCATAGAAGGCGAGGACATCCGCCTGCTGTGCCCCGGGCTGCTGCCAGGGGAGAAGGTGACGATAATGGCGCTGAGAGATGGGACTTGGGATGTGCCAGGACCGAAGGACAAGCTCGTCGAACTGGTCGAGACGCGAGAACTCAACAATAATAAGTCACCGGCACCTCCCACTTCGTCGTCGCCGAATTTTTTCCCGCGTTCCGAATACGCCGCCAGTGATATTTGGGATATGTGGGAGTAAGGTTTTTCTGCTGTGATGGATGGACTCCCGGTGAGCGGTGCTTAGATGAGTTCAAAGTTATGTGTAGCCATTCCCCTTCTGTATTATCACCTTCCACATCGTCATTACCGTACCTCCTTGGACTTGCTTTTGTACAGCACAAGTCTATAATGTCATCTCTTAGTCTAATTCCCAACGTGACGCGAAGCCAAACTCAAAAGCGCAGGGGGGAGAAGGGGTAACGTAAGTGACGATCCGGGGTGAGATTTCGATATCAATGGCCAATCCGCCAACCCCTCCCGATGCATTCTAAGTTAAAACATCCTCAACGTTGATGACTCTTCGTACGGTAATCTCCGTAGATCTTGCTCGGCCCCGCTGCCGACGCGATGGTGGTGAAGAGGGGAAAAAGCGAGATGGTTCGTAATATGTACCGGGCGTCGGTGAGGAAAAGAAAGAAAGTGGCGGTGTGAATAGCTATCAGTTGTCGGAGGGCCTTTCATTCGTCAACTTGCTTGAGAGTCTCGAGATTTCGGAAAAGGCTGCTTTCAATGCGTCAAGTTCGGGATCTAATTCGTCAGCTCTTGATTTCATCTGTGTCGTTGAGTAATTGTGAGGGTGAGGTTAGTGGAATTATGAGGCTTTGTGAATAAACGCACGGAAGAGATGGTGTCGCTGGCTGCGATTAGTTCGTGATGGTGGTTGTACACCAGGGACTGACGGTCGCTGTCCAATGATCTGATCTCTGTACGAGGCCAAACCATCGTCAATTCCCGGGAAAGGTACAGTGGGATCGATGGAACGTACCAGAGAGCAGTTCGTTTTCGCGTTTCAGGAGGGTAGCCAATGACGAGGTTGTGATCAATTGGTCATAATAAGCCTTGGCGTCAAATGCAGGGGAGTCTGTAGAAGCGGAGGGTCATGAACAAAGTGCATTTATGGAGAATGCGATCCATAGACTCACCCAAATCCATGGGGTCTTGGGGCCTCCCACTTGGAGGTGGAGGTCCGACTCCCAGCCCATAATGCTTCCTCAGTAAGTCCCGCGCTTTCGACCGGGTTCGATCCGACTGATTAGGATTCGGCAATGAAACCGTGGATGCATTCGCCGGCCCAGAAGAGGAAGCCCCACGAAGCGAATCGCTACGACTTGGAGGTGTCGATTGTTGTGATACCACGCGTGTGCGCGGGTTCGACGAGGTGACCCCGGATGGTAACGGCGGAGAGTGTGGCCGTAGGGGTGAGCCAAAAGACCGAGAAGATGACGGACGTGTGGGTGGGGTCGAAGGAGGAGATGACTGAGAGGAAGACATTTTTCACGGATTTGACCGTGTCCGCCACGTGGAATAGCATTCCCACCGATCAATCGAGCCACACAGAAATCAAGTTCCGAGTACACCATTACCAGTTACCCCTCAGTCCATCGGTCGAATCCTCGAGATGGAGATACTCAAGAAATTATGGTCCATTCTTAACGGTTCGACGGTCCCATCTCCCCTGGACACGATGGATTTGGGACCAACAACGAACACCGAGAACCCCGTCATGGTGAGTCCCCCGTATCGACGGCCTTCGGATGGAGTGCCTACGCTTTGAACAGATCCAATTCTTCACGTGGGATTGCAACCATCCTCAACTGAGCTGGTGGAAGTTCTTCGAGAAGACGGTTCCGGATCTAGAGAGTCTTGGGTTCACTCAAGTGTGGCTGCCCCCTCCTCACAAGGCAATGGTCAAGGTACATTCGGCGCTCAAGCGACCGCCCGCTCTTTTTCACTTGTATTACAGACTGGACAGGGTTACGATGCTTATGACCTTGTATGTTGTTGAGCGTTGCCTTGCCGCTCATGCATTGACGACTTCCAGTGGGACCTCGGCGAGTTTGACCAAAAGGGCACTGTCGCGACTCGCTGGGGGACTAAGGGCGAGTTGACAAACGCAGTTGGAGTCGCAAAACAACGGGGCATGGACGTTATTATCGACGCGGTGTTGAACGTTTGTCGTACCTACTCCACAGTGGTTAGACCACGTGCTGACCGGACCGCAGCATAAAATCGGCGCTGACCAGAGGGAAAAGTTTATGGCGACCCCAGTGGATCCTAATAACCGTTTGGACGAAACAGGGCCTTCGAAAGCGATAGAGGTACGGTGGTTTGTCCATCTCTAGCCTCAGCGCCCTGAACTCGTCGAGCAGGCGTGGACACGGTTCAACTTTCCGGGGAGAGGACACAAGGTGGGCGCTCTGACACTATGACCCTGTTATGTACCTAATCTGGTCCCCGCTATAGTACAGCGCACTGAAGTGGACCCACGAACATTTCACAGGTACGTGTAATCTACTGTAACTGGTGAGGCTAGCCCACAAACGAAGCCCCTTAGGTGTTGACTGGGACCACGCCACGAAGAAGCGCGGGGTTTACCGAATGACTGACAAGAGCTGGTCCCCTAGAGTAGACGACGAGCTTGGAAACTACGATTATCTTCTTGGAGTAGATGTAGGGTTACCTGCATACCTTTACACGATTGCATACTAACCGTTTGAAGGTCGACCATAATCACCCAGAGGTTGCCAAAGATTTGTTCGCCTGGGGACCCTGGGTACTGCAGGTTCGTCCTCCTAATCACACGTTTGGTCTGGTGCCTTTTCCTGAGACGAGAGACGAATATACAGACGACAGGGGGAAACGGATTCAGACTGGATGCGATCAAGCACATCGATCGCAAGTTCCTTCGGCAATTCGTACGTTCTCGCAGACGAAGCTTTAAACGAATTTATGCCCACTTTCGGAACCCGCCAACCCTAGGTCGAACACGCGCGCCAAGCCACCAAACGACCCCGATTATTCGTGGTCGCTGAATACTGGTCCGCTGAGTGGGTTTACCACACCCTGGTTTCCAAGAACCGCCGCTTGATTTCTCGGTTGCTCTAGCATCAAGCGGGTCATGTTCTGGATCAATGCATACCACGGTCTTGTGTGTGGTTTCAGTTCTTCTGCTCGACGTCCTCGCCTACT
>Ga0307515_10006261_pt1 | contig 23873 bp, 4 predicted proteins | sample 17_EM_MG_FD_194513 | JGI IMG/M metagenome (GOLD analysis project Ga0307515, IMG submission 194513) | Populus trichocarpa ectomycorrhiza microbial communities from riparian zone in the Pacific Northwest, United States - 17_EM | ecosystem: Host-associated > Plants > Roots > Unclassified | place... | reverse complement strand
ATCTTGGTGGGGCTATATAGGGTGTATTGTTTTGATAGTGGTGGGGAATGCGCGGGCTTACTCCGGCACGAGTTCACGATATTTCGGCAAGAACAGTATCTGGAAACTTAGCCCTATTTTTCTCCGATTCATAAATTCCGAAATAGGGGAAATCCAAATTTAAACTGGCATTACAACACCAGTCTCCTGATCTAGGAGATTTTAACACCAGCTATTATGACCAGCTCACATGTGTGAAAGGAAGAAGATTTGTAGTACAAATTTACTCTTCCTTTATGTCCTAATATGATAAAATCGGGAGGTTGGGAGGCGGCTCGCTACCAGCCACCTTTAATATAACGACAAGAAGCGGTCCCAAACACCAACGCGTCTTTGAATAGTCACGTCGATCAGGGATAGGTATGGAGGTTACTGTCTAAAGTCTTTGTACCTTCCCGATTAGGAATTTTGGCTTACCGCCCGGCAGGGCATTATGTATTTTATCAGTGAAGGCTTAAAACCCGCATTCAGAACACTAAATATCTATAAGCGCAATTGCTAAGAAGGCAGGAAGAAGGCAGCGACGAGATATTACTGCTTAACTAGAGGACCTCATAGAGTCGGTGGCAGAGCTAGAATAGGGCAGGAACCTATGGTCGCGTAGACCTCACAACCTTAAAACCAACTAGCTTATTAATTAATTAAATAATCGCCGGTGTATTGCCTCTTATTTAGAGCTTTAAATACAAGTTTAAGCCTTTAGTAAGAAAATATATAATATTCTACTAGGCGGTAAGCCAAACTTCCTAATCGGGAAGGCGCAAAGACTTTAGACAGTGGCCTTCGTAACTAGGGTGAGCTATATTGTCTCTCTCTATGCTTTCTATATACATATATTCATTTCTAAATCCTTTAGTCATCCCAATAAGTCAATTCTTCATCCCCTTCCCTAAAGTAAATATCTCGTGCACATGGGGAGAACTTGAGGTATGCTTTCTACGCCAGCCTCATCCAAAGAACTAGAAGATATATATTCACCGCAAGAAGTCGCAAGAATTCCAAAACTCCTAATAAAAAAGGGGTTGTTCAGTTGCAAATCGCCTCCATTTCATAATCTGTTTAATCCGTGTGCCTTTTAGTGTCGCCCATTTTGTAATTAGTGGCGGCTACTACCGTGGCTCATTTGAATATGTAATTGAGTCGATTGTTCGGTTAAGGCTCCATAATGAGGCTCCAGATTTAACTTCGCATACAGTCATCACCGAAATATCGGGAACTCGCTTAGAGCGACGACGTCGCGCATCCACCCCACCATCAAAACAATATACCCCCTATAGCCCTACTAATATAGCTCTAATTTATATAAATAAGGGCTTATTTTATAACTCTACTTTAAAGCTATAAAATAAGGTTTTATTTATATAATTTGAAGCCAAATTGGTAGACCTATAAGGGGTGCATGTTTTTGGCCAGATTAGTCAGCGCAGAGCCTCAATTCAAGTTTTACGGCCACCCCCTATAGCCCCACTAATATAGCTCTATATTTAATAAATAAAGACCTATTTTGTAGCCCTGGAATAGAGCTATAAAATGGGCCTCTATATATAAAAATTGGATTAATATTAGTGGAATTATATAGGGTAATGTGTTGCTGCGGCTTGGCGATTTTTCCCAATATTTCCAAAACGGCAGTATACCCCCTATAGCCCCACCAATATAGCTCTATATTTAATAAATAAAGACCTATTTTATAGCCTTAGAATAGAGCTATAAAATAGGCCTCCATTTATAAAATATAGAGCTACATTAGTGGGGCTATAGGGGGTGGCCGTAAAACTTGAATTGAGGCTCTGCGCTGACTAATTTGGCCCCTCTCCTGTAACGGAACCTTGTAGCAAGTACTACGGTGGGTCCTGTCAATGGGCTAGGTGTGTAGGTGATGCGTAAAGTCAACAACGTAATAACAACTGGTGGAGTGGTTGCCTAACAGATTAACTCTAATTGTATTCTGAGAATTACTACAAGGAAGGAACTATCTAGGTAGGGACTGAGGGTCCTTAAATATATAACCGTACTCCTATGAAATCCTTCTTATACGTAATGTACGTGTACTCTATCTACTCTGTTATATAGATTATACAGATTATATAGATCACATAGATTACATCACGTGACTCAGTTATTATTCCTCGTTATATGGTTCTACCGGATCCATCCTGGACCGTGCTTGTATTAACCAACTAGCTTCTTCCAACTCTTCTCTAAGTAGTCATAACATCGTACTTAAAGCGTCCGTAATACCATCTCCCTCCTCTTTATCTTCGTTCTCAAAGATTCCTAACATCTCTAAGTCGTTTACTAGAGGTATAATATCCGTCTAATCAATTTAGTTGATATCGTTACTTATAATGCCTTTAAAGGTTTCTAAGCCTCCGCCTTCTTCTTCTATAGCTTGTCGGTCTCGTACCATTACTGCAATATTGTCTCTAGGTGGAATAATACTATCTCCGTGTTCTTGTTATGCGAAAGAGGGGTTAGTCTATATTGCGCTAGCGAGTCCTTTATCTTAGTAACCCTCTTCTTATTCGGAGTGCACTAAAGCAAACGTTTAATTATCTTGCGATATTCGTTCTGTTTCTAACGCTGAGTATACGCGTCCTATGACTCTTAATAGTCTTTAAGTTCCCTAAGTAATTTGTCATAGGGTCTCATATTTAATCTACCGCTGCAAAGCTCGATGGTGAACTTACGGGTACCCTAAGCGAGATTTATCACCTTTAACGCGAAGATTAAGCTCGCGCTAAGCGGGTAAAAAAAGAGGATCATTAAGCTCTTAAAGCCCGCGCCTCTGCTTATGCTCGGCTTCTTTGTCTTAAGAAGGTCCGTAAAAAGGTTCGTTTTAAGGAGTAGAAACTTATAAAATAAGGTCTACAGGAACTTAGTAATAAAAGAACGGATTCTCTTCCAACAGTAAAGGAAACAACTCCAAGTAGTTCGGTAATTGCTCTTCCTAGGTCCCTTTTAGGTAACTTATTCTTTAGTAATTCTTTTTTAATATTGCCTAACCTATTTTCTTCCGATACTCCTATACCTTTCCTATAGCGTTCTTTAAATTTTCTAGTAGTTCCTAGGTAGTCTTATTATAGCCTATTTACTTAACCTCGTACTATATTTTATTATTAACGTCCTTATAACTAACGATCTTTAAAACTTGCTATTTATCTTCTTCTTATCCTCTATATATGTCTGCTTTATAGACTAGTAGCTTAATATTTCCGTGTGCTAGCTCTAGCATTACAATATACTGTATAGGGTAGATTTTCATCTTAGCTGGTAGGTTTAACTTAAACGTAACCGGTGAAATCCTCTAACTAATTTTAAAAGGTCCTAGTCTAACGTAGTCCAATTTCTTGCTTGGTCATTAACTCTTGAAATTTTTGTGTAGTAGCTACACTTTATCTCCCTCCTTAAGATCTAGTCCCTTAGATCTCTTAGCGTCGTAGTATTTCTTTATTCTTTATTATACTACCTTAGCTGTTTCTATAAGGTTCTTATAAAGATTTATTAGTGTCTCCATTCTTTACTTAGCCATGCTACTTATCTTCTTTACTTAATGTGGCGATAATGATGTTTTTAGCTTATATCCATAATTCGCCTTAAATGGTAACGTACCTATTCCTTCTTATGGTGTTGCATTGTATATAAACTATATAACTGGTAACAATAATACCTAATTATTCTGCGCGTAATTAATATAATGCCTTAGATACTACTCTAGTATCTAATTTAATCTTTTCGTTTAACCGTCTGTCTGCGGATAATATACGGTAGAAGTTGCTGCTTAAACTCCTTATTCCGCCAAGAATACCTCCTAGAATACTGCTACAAATCTTAGATCTCTATCCGATATAATCTTACTTAGTGCTTTATATCTTATAAATACTTCTTTAATATAGATTCTAGCGACATCTTCTGCTGATATTTCTTCTGTATACGCTATAAAGTATCCCCACTTCATAAGCTTGTCTATTATCACTAAGATCGCGTTATAATCTTGTCCGGTGATAGGATCTCTTGATTTTGGTAACTTAATAATAAAGTCCTATAATATGACCTCCTATAGTCTCTCTGGTATTTTAACAGGTTGTAGCCCTCCATATAGCTTATGCCTCATTAGTTTGTTCCTCTAGCAATCTGGATACTCTCTAGTAACCTTTTTAGCTATCCTCTAGATTCCGTTAATGATATATTCCTCTTAGAGTCTTAACACTAAGCCCGTGGCTCTATTATGTCCTTAAGTTAGTCCCTTATAGAAGTCTTCCACGAACTGCTCTGCTATGCTTCTTAGGATGTACTTTGCTTCTTAATTTTCGTATATATCCGTCTATGGATCTTCTAGCTATATTTCTAGAATTCTTTGTACCTAAAAGCTTTCTAGTGTCTTGTAGACTTTTTCTAATTCATCCTCTTAAGTTACTATAATCTTTAGATGATTGTACCTAATTAATCTATTTGTATCTTTTCGCAGTAAAGCCCCTAATGGCTTTTTATCGTTTTGTAGTTTAGCCTTTCTGCTTAACGCATCTGCTCGTGCATTGTCTGTACCCTTAGTATGCTAAATCTTAAAATAGTAATCTGTAAGCGTTTCTGCCCATTTAACCTATTTTTAGTTAAGTTCCTTTGTTATTAGGAATCCTATTAGGTTCTTATAATCCGTCTTAACTATAAATAGTTTTTCTGTGCCTTGTAAGAATGCTCTCTATTTCTTTAATACTATAACTATACCTAACAACTCCTTGTTGTAGATGTTATAGTTTAACTCTAGTGGTGTCATCTTCCGACTATAGTATGCCACTAGATGCCATCTATCTTTATGTCTTTGTATAAAGTATGCTTTTAGTATAAAGTCTAATACATCTGTTTTAACGACTGTCTCTAGTCCTGGTTAATAGATTTTGAGGATTAATTCCTAGGTGAATAACTCCTTAAGTTCTTTAAATAACTTCTTTTACTCCTTTACCTATACCTATAGTTCCTCTTTCTTTGTTAATTAAGTAAACGGCTTAATGTTCTTTAACTATTGTGCCATAAACCTCCTATAGTAATTGCAAAACCCTAGAAATAACCTTAATTGCGTAACGTTCTCTAGTTCTTGCTAATTCACTATAGCTTTAATCTTCTTTGGGTCCATACTTAATTTACCTAGTTTAATAATAAATCCGACGAAATCGGTCTTCCTTATAAAGAACTCGCATTTCTTAATTGCTACTAGCATCTATTCTTCTTATAGTTTTTCTAAAACCCATTTAACGTGTTTCTTATGTTCTTCCTTAGTTATTAAGTAGATAATAATATCGTTAAGATATACTATAATAAACTTATCTAAGTATTCTCCTAATATATTATTAATTCGCTTCTAAAACGTTACTGGTGCGTTTGTAAGTCTGAATTGCATAATTAATGGTTTATACAGTCCTTCCTTTGACCTAAAGGCTGCCTTCTATTCGTTACCTTCCTTAATTTTAATCTAATGGTACGCCTATTTTAGATCTATCTTCGTAAAGATTTACACGTTGCCTATCCTATCTTGGATTTCGCTAATTAAGGGTAAAGGATACCTATCCTTTCTAGTAATACTGTTTAACTGTCTGTAGTTGATATACAGCCTTAGCTTGCTATTTTTCTTTAGGACGAATAATACTGGATAACCCGCTGATAATTGCGATGGTCTAATATATCCCTTTTATAAGTTCTCCTAAACAAACTCTTTTAATGCTCTACCTTCTTCTTCGGTAAGCTTATAGATTGGAAAAAACCTTAGACTTGTTCCTAGTTCTAATTCTATCTTATAGTCCTATGCTGTATACTCTAATAGTTTTTTACTTTCTGGTAACCATAGTTTCTTGCCGTATTTGTGGTATCTTTTTGGTATATAGCTTAGCCCTTTTTCTGTTTCTTTATAGGTTGCTCCTACTTAGTACTATACCAACTTAGCTTATTGTCGCATCTTGCGGCATTAAGTATCCCTAATATCGACTTAACCTGTAATCCAATCAATCTTTAGATTATATTCCTATAACTAAGGCATTCCTAGTACTGCCTTATTATTCCCTAATGGTAATATGTCAAAAGACATCTTAATTTATCTCCCTTCGATAGTTAACTAAATAGGTCCTGTTTTAAGATTAATAATACCTCCTCCGTAGGCTATCGGATCTCCTAAAATTGTCACTAATGAGTAAGGATGCTCCTTTTTCCTATATAGTAATCCTATTCTTTTAACTGCTGCTAGCAAGATATAGTTCCTTATTGCTCTACTATCTATTAGTGCCTTAAACTGTTAATCTTACTACTTAACTTATAGATTTAGGTGTTGTCCTTAAATTCCTTTAAGGGTCTAAGGTTCTACCACTGGTTCCCTCTAGTCCCGTGGGCCTCTACTTTTCCTAACTAATAGCTGCTTAATCCTGTTTGTACTTGGTCTAACTTAGGCTAATACTTAGTTCGCTTTTTATCTTTAATATGCTATAGATAGGTGTTCTCTAGACATTCCCACCATTGTCGTCCATCTAGGCATTCTTCCGTAAGGAATCTTCCTGGTTAAAGTATTAAGTCCCCTTATTCTTAAACTTTTGTAGGATGCTATCCGTATATATACTTGGCATTCCTAAACCGTTTCTTATCTGGTGCCCAATACATTCTCATAGGGTATTTTTAGTTCTTTTCTTTTGGGTTTTTATGCATGTCGCATATATTATCTATGTATGCAATCCATGCTAATATATAGTGCGCTGGGTGTCTTAGGTTAACTCTTAACTCGTCTTTATCTTTAAGTTTAAACCTCTATCGCGCTGATTTGAACGTTGCTGTCTTATTTGCTAGTACCAATATTTGTATTATCTCTTTCTAGTCTACAGCTTATTTCTTTAGGTCTTTTAACGTTATAATTAAGGCTCCTTTGATGTAGCTTATCTGTCTCTTAGATATTGCCTAATCTAGTATAACCTTTTCGTCTAACTATATGTAAAAGTCTTCCTACTTATTATTATGTCGTTGCCTGAACCACTTTCAGTATAGCTTACTAAGTGTGTATAATCTGTCCGTAAGGAAGTATCTTTTTATTACTGCTTTGTGATAGCCTTTTATATGTTGTTCTTGGAACCTAGTTGGAATCCCTAGATTTTCTTCTTCTTTTAGTTCCGTGAGCTACTTAGATCTAGGTGTACCTGCCTTTAGCCTATTGGTAACCTTCCATATAGGTGTCTTTTTCCCAAAGCGATTTAGCATTCTTAGCTCTGTAGATTGCTTTTGCTATATAAAGATTTGTCTTTTAAATTCTTCTATGCTTTTTTGTAGTTATCGTCTTTCTAATAGATTCTTAACATCCTTGTACTTCTTAACCAATGTATTAACTTTTTGATCTTTAGGCTAAACACTTTATTTACCTAAAATAACTAACTTTAAGCTTGCTTTTAACTTAAGTTTAGCTTCCGCCTTAGTCTAACTAGGCGTCCGTAGTGTTCTTATCTTATCTTAAGAGTCTTAAATCTTATCTATCTTATCTTAAGAGTCTAATGCCTGTAGGAAACTCTGTCCCTCGCTTATTCGTATGCCTTTAAACTAAGCTACTGCCTTGCTCTATCAGTTTCTGTCCGTTATAGGTCCTTGGGTTATCCTTATCCTAGTTTTAGAATCTTGGATCTCTCTTATCTCGTCTTAAGAATCTTAAGCCTTTAGCTTTTTGCCTTTATTAAGTAGTAAGCTAGCACTAGCAGTCGTCTGCTTGCTTAATCTTTTTTAGATACTACTCCTGCCGTCTCATAAAGCAATAGATGCCGTATTTAACGGTGTTATAATACCCGTTACTAAACCTTACTCTATAGCGGTCTTAGTCTCTGCTTCTGTTACGTTATTAAGGTTCGGATACCCTTAGTTGGTTCCTTTACTATTTTTGTTGCTATTAATTAATAAGTACTCTAACTCTATTATTATTGTTGCTAATCGTTATCCGCACGTTACTGTAATATCTTAATCTAGCTTATAGAGTCAATCTTGTTCTTTATTTAACTCTTTGGTTCCTTTAAGTTCTCTTAACTTTGGCTCTTATGGCTAATAGCTTGCACCATACTTAGCGTCTTTATAAATTCGGCATGTGTTATTGTAACAGAACGCGAAACTTCTAATTAAATATTCTTTTGTTCCTTGTAGTATATTATTGTCCCTCTATACGTGTATATCTTCTGCTAGTTAGGTTCCCTTTATTGTATAGTAACTCTAACCATCTTTACAATCCCTTATGAAATAACCCTATTTCCTGTAATTCATATAAGCTCCGTCTTTAAATTATTAACTTTGCTATAGAGTCCGCCTAAACGTCTTCTGCTAATAAGATCCCTAGTTTAGCCTCTACTCCTTAGTTTTGTAATTACTAGATCCTTAACCTCTGGGTTTTTATAGTTTCTTACTCTATCTCTTATGGGCTTCTTTAGTACCACTTAGGTCTATTAGCTCTGCGCTATACTATAGTTTCTAACTTAGCTTTTGTCATTACGTGCTCTGCGCCTTATATAACTATAGAACTCTATCCTAACCCCTCTTAGTCTGTTCCCTTTAGAAGATCCTATTATTAATTTTTATCGCTTAATCTATTAATTCCCTTAGGGTGTCCGTATCTTCCATTAGAATAATTGCGTCCTGGACTTTAGCCTTAAGTCCCTGTTTATACTGTGCTATAAGCGCCCTGTTATTCTACTTAACTTATATAGCTAGCGTTTGGAACTATATTGTGTACTTAATTGCTAAGGTTCGTTACGTAATATCTTAGAGTTTTCTTTCCGCTGTGGTTACCGCCTTTGGGTCTCCAAATATTTATATAAGTCGCTCTATAAATCCTTCCTAACTTAAGAATATAAACTACACCTCCTAATTAGTAGTCGTTATTCTATTTGTCTATATTTCTGTAAGGTAAGGCTTAAACTATTTAAGTGCTCTTCCTAATAAGAATAATTCTGCGTAAGCTATTCGATCTATAGGTGTTGCCAGCTTTGCTCCCTCTTACGTAACCTTAAAGTATATTTGCGTAAGGAATCCTTTAAGCTTTAATCTCTCTCCTAAGAATCTTTTAATTAATAGTAACTTAACCTTTGCTGTGCCTATCCCGTTAATCCGTTGTTTAAGCGTTGTATTATTTTCTGTTAACTAGTTAACTATCGCTTATAGTTATTTAACCGTCACAGGTTGTTGCGAGTTAGTATCTACCATACTAGTGTCGCCTTTGGACCTTGAAGTTGTTGCCGCCGTCGATAGCGTTGTAGTAGCTGCTTTTGGTGGCATGTTGTTTAACTTTTGATACTATAACTAGGTAGTAATTATATAACGGAACCTTGTAGTAAGTACTATAGTAGGTCCTGTTAATAGGCTAGGTGTATAGGTAATACGTAAAGTTAATAACGTAATAATAACTGGTGGAGTGGTTGCCTAATAGATTAACTCTAATTGTATTCTAAGAATTACTATAAGAAAGGAACTATCTAGGTAGGGACTAAGGGTCCTTAAATACATAACTGTACTCCTATAAAATCCTTCTTGTATGTAATGTACGTAATGTACGTAATATACGTGACGTTCCTCCCGTACTTCGCGTATCTCACGTATTATATTATATGACCTCGGTTACCATTCCTCGTCATATAGTTCTACCGGCTCCATCCTAGACCGTGCCTATATTAACCAACTAGCTTCTTTTGACTCTTCTCCAAGTAGTCGTAACATCGTACTTAAAGCGTCCGTAATAACTATAAGTGTACTTATTTCCGCTACACTATAAGAGCTTAGTATACGAAATACCAGGAGATATAGAAAAGATGTTTGGTAAATATTATTACAATATAAGAGCAAACACCTAAGCTATTAATGTATAACTAATTTTCTATTATAGTAAATATAGGCTTAATAAAAACTGCGGTGCGCCTTAGCTGGTCTCTATATAGAGGCCTAAAAAGCTTATATAAGAATTTCTTCTAGGCGACTATAAAGATATATTAAACCGAGAGGCTTACTTGAATATGCATAAGAAGGTAAAGGAGGAAATAATTTAACGAACGTAAAGGGGGCTGCGTATTGCTGGTAAAGGGCGTATATAACTCTTTTCTTTATAAATATATTACAAATAAGCATTTAGGGTAAAGAAACCAAACTATCTCTAATAAATCATTTAATGTATTCTAAACCTAGCGATAAGTCTAGTCATTATGTATATCCGGCTTAAGGCTTAGTTATAGCCGGAATTAGGCGGTTAGTATTGCTAAATTCCGCCTATAACTTAACGCACTAAGCCTTAGCCCCTAGACGGTAAGACCTTAGACGTAGGCTAAGTAAACCTTAGTATATACACTTATAACGTTCTACTAACCGCCCGCCTATTAAATATATCTAATAGCTTTTAAATAGAGATAATAGTAAGTAGCTCTTTGTACGCTACAGATGGTATATATACTAACATTTACAAAGAAACTAATATATATAATAAATACATCCGTTAAAACACCTCTACCTTACCCCTAACGTGCTAAACGTCGATATCTGTTAAAGAGAAAAGATACTAACCTATAATACCATTTATTTATATTATATAAAGATCTTGTTATATAAGTTAGTGTTTTAGAGGAGATGTTTAGGCTATCGCCTATAATATAAGTAGACGAAGCCGCCTTTACTAAGGCCGTTACCGGTCATATTCTCGCCCTTAAGCATTATATAGGAGCTAGACATTTTCGACCCTTAAAATTAAAAGGAGGGTAGGATTGTCCTATTAAAGATTATAATAGAATTTACTAGCGTCTAGATTTATATTATAAGCATATTAAAACTATAGAGGGGTTTAAGTATAAGATTCTAAAGCGTTATCTTGACCAGGATACGTGCCTGCCGTACGGCTACTAATTTAACTCTTCTACTGGTCTTCTTTAATATAAGCGGAAAGCTTATAGTATAGAAGCTTTATTATAAACTTAAATGTTTACACTATTTATAACATATATTAAAAAGAGTACGTCGCAAAATTATATTATTTTAGAAATGCTTATAAGATATAGACTTATAATTAGTAGAGGCTAGCAATTAAATAAAATAAACGGAAGACTCTACTGTTTATATACCCTATACAGACTTGCCAAAACCTGGCTTTAATGGCGGTAGCTAAGGAGAATCCATTCCTTTAAGCGCTAAAATGGGCCCCTTAACTTTAAAAGCCGAAGATAGCACTTAGATGCCTATCCCAACGTCTTTTACGGGAGGAGACTTTAAATTCACTATGGTACTAAGTATTGCGCTATATACGATTAAACCTAAAGTATAAGGGGGTAAAAGGGTGTTTAAGTTCTCTATAGCACCGAGCGCTACTAAAAAGGTTTTTGGATTTACTATAGATCTATAGACTAATTTTTCTATTAAACCTAAAGCTGGAAGGGACTTCAGGTTAGGGTTACCGAGTGCCACTGCGGTTAGGTTTAGTAGAAATAGTACTAAAGGGGATTTTGGATATATAGCTCTATATATAAAGTTTCCGGCAAGTAAACTAGGGGGTTATAATAAGGGGATTTTTAAATTTAGGATGGAACCTTACGCCGCTAATATTCCCTTTAATAATCTTATATTTGGAGCGGGCTAGGGTTAGTAGTTATAGCTTTAAGACTTTTAATAAAGAGATTGGATAAAATATATCTTAAATAACGTAAATAAGTTACGTCTTACTACTTATTAAGTGGGCTTATTCCCATTCCATATATAATAAACTACTATTACTTTCCCTTCTCTAATAGTAGGAGTTAGACTTAATCGTCTTAGCTACCTATTCTAAATAATACTAATTTTAATAAGAGCTGGCTTAATTAGTGGGCGCGATTACTTATATATCCCCTCCATATGCTTTAATAATAGATATGCTATTAGTCTCTTCCTTTTAAAGGGCTAGGTTATACTATACAATCTATCTCTAATTAATATCTCCTCTAAGGTAATAGTAACTAATAGCGATAATATTGTTGTTATTAGCTAGCTGCTTTTAATCCGGTAATTATCTAATTAAGAGTAGGGCATATTAAGGGAAATCGTGTTCTTTAATATATAAGACTCGGAAACTACCGTCCCTAGTAGAACTAATAAGGGCATTTATAAACTTTAAAGGTATTAGTAAGCAGAGCTTTTTTTCCTTAAAGGAAAAAAAACTGGCATAACCTTATTGTCGTTAATTTGCGGCCACTTTAGAATGGCATTGGTTGCGCCTTTAAGGACTATAATGCCTTAATCTTATAGAAGCTATAAGATAAAATAGGCAGAGTTCTTATTGGATAGGTCTAGTAACTACTCCTCCTAATATCTATAGACTTTAAGGGCAAGAGAACTTATATCTTTAACTTAGAAAAAATCTTAACCTTTATATAACGCGATTTAAATTTAGGGCTAGTTGCCTTACTAATACTAAGAGAACTAGAAAACTAAATACGTAAATAAGAGCAAAATTTAATTAAGAAACAACCTATACCCTAATAAAGCTTTTATTTATCTAATAATAAGGCGCTTCCTATATACTATATATTTAGCAATATACTCTTAGTTCTTATTACTATATACTAGGTATATAACTACCTAGCGTATTATATCTAACTGCTAGAAAACACTTATAGCGGAGTTATTTATTACCGTTTAGAATAGCATTTTCTAGTAATTAGCTTAGTATTCTGTAATTATTTAGCTATATATATATTACTAACCTTATTTTAGTTTTATAGTATATCTAGTTAATCTAGGGTATTAGTATAACGGAGGCTTAATAACTAAAAAGCATTAAATCTATTATTACGTCTACTCTATATATATACACTTAAAATATAAGTTAGCCTAATAGTATACCTAAAGAGGCGGATAGCTCTTATATATATAAGGTAACTATTAATAGAACTTAGCCTCTAAGCCTTACGCCCAACTTATAAAAAGGATTAGAGGTTAAGCGGGACTTATTATATACTAATTCGACTACTTAGAAGTAAGGCGGCGGCTCGTTTTTATATAACCTTTCCTACTTAATAGTAGCTATCTAACTATATCTTTAACTAGTATTAATTAGTATTTCCTAAACGTTATAGAGTTTTATCCTAGGCGCCGGATTTAGTTATAACTTAGTATTACTTTAATATTTACTTATAGATTTTAATCCTTATTTATAATTGCTAGCTTATTTAATCTTTAATTAAGGGATAATAACTATATTAAAGCTATGGATTTGGATTCGAATATACTTAGCCAAAAGAGGCGGTAATTGCCATATCGGCCGTAAGTGGCGGCTCTAATTTTCAGCATATTCTATAATTTAGTAGTTGCGGTGCAAAGGCGTCTATAATTTGGTAGTTATAGTGCGGAGGCGTCTATAATTTAGTGGTCGCGGTACGCTACGTCTAGGATTTAGTAGTTACCGCGTAAAACACCTCCCTTAGCCCCTAAAGTTAGCCCATCCCACCTACCCCAACACATCTATAGTCTTATACTAACTTCGTTTACCTTAGGAGATAGTATATAACCCCCTAGAAAAGCATTTCTAATATTATATTAGTTCTTTTATAAGTCGCGATAGGATATCTAAGGCCACTTCTCTATAAGTTTTAGTATCGCTAGCATAGATATAAGGGCGGCAGGTTAACTAAGGCGAGGATATAGTTGCCTTCTCCCTTTACCGCTCTTAATTATTTTAGTTATAAAAATACACGATTATTAGTTTGCCTACGCTACGTATTTCTATACACAGTTCTTTTATTACTTTATGCTATTCTATATTATACTTTATTAGTACTACTAGCTAAGCCACTTCTAGAAGTATCTTTTACTTTAAATGCTCCTCCTTTTCGTTTTTCCTAAACTTACTATTAGGCTTCTTATTTAGCAGTATAAGAAGCTCCGAAAAGTTTACCTACCCTAAGACTTATTATAGCCAATAACTTAGTTACTAGAGTCTCTATTATTGCTTATATTAGTTATTTAGGTTTATAAGGCTACTATATTAAAGGAATCTACTAATAGGGAACTAGGTTATAAGTCTATAGAACTCCTATAAGTAATACCGCTAAAGCCCCCACCTAGTACGCTAGGTGCTTATTATCGCCATTTTATTCCCTTCCCTACTCCAGCCTTTTAGTATAGTGCTATTATTCTTAACATTAAGCCGACTTTTAATACGCGTCTTAACAGCTTTAGGAAGCGTCTTAGTGTAGGTTCTATTTACTGCAGCCTAACTCGTTATAGAGTAGGAGTAGCGTACGCGTCTAGACTGCAATATATCTTCCTAGGTTATAGTAAAACAAATTTAGTTAGATAAAGTATCGCGGATAATTATACTTAATACAACTATTAGCTTTTTTCCAGCTATAATAAGTTTAATTCTCCTTATCTTATCTCAGACGGATTATTACCTCTTAGTAAGTAAATTATCTAACCTCTAAAGAAATCCTCTAATATAAGGTAGTGAGTATACGTTATAATGTTTATAGTGATATCTTTATCGGAATATATAGGTTTTTAGAATTATAAATTATAGGAAAGTAATAGGATTGGAGATAGAAACTCTAATATTTAAAGCCGTTTAAGTATCCGCTTCTTTACGCTAGTACTTAGGCTAGGGTAGTATCTATTATAGCGTTTGTAGCGTTTATAGCAATTAGTTAAAAGCATTTTATATTAAAACCGCACTTATCCCTTAACCCGTTAATTCGCGTTTAACGGTTATTAATAAGAACTAGCTAATTAATTAAGCTGAATTTAACGCTCGTATTATTATGGGGCTATAATTAGCATCTTAACCTCTGCAGCTTAGTTATCCCTTATCTGCAAGTATTAGGGATATAAGAAGGCGTATTAAGGCGAAAGTTACTAGGGGCGGGATTTTCACACTAACTTAAGGCTTTATTGGTGGCGTCCGGGGACGGTAAGCGGGTTATACTAGTTAGAACGGTTAGAATAGTTAGAATAGTTAGGATAATTAGAATGGTTAGATTAGTTAGAGCGATATAATTAGTTGGAACAGTTAGGTCTTCGTCTTATAACCCTACTTAAGTTATATTATATCGTCCTAATCTTCCGTTTTAACGCCACTATGTCTTATAGGTCTAGCCTAGATGTATATACCGCTGCAGGATATATAGAGAAAAAATAGAAATACTTCCTAGTAAGCTATATATTGTGCGCACTATAAGTCTTAGTTAATACTAGGTAGCTTTTATCGCGTAATAAAGCTAAGGATCTTACTAAAACCTATAACTCTTAGTTATAGGTTCCTCTACTTATTTAGGGGGAGGTTTAAAACCATATAGCGGACAAGCTATAGGAAGCGAAGATATCCCTAATATATAATAAGGTTTTTTAGTGGCGTATATTACAGGCTATTAAGAGCAATTTCCCTAGGGTATAATCCTAGGGCACAATTCCATCCGGTCAGTTTTAGTTATAAATAGTTAATATAAATATTTATTTAAGTTTTAGTATAATAAGAGGTAAGCTAATTAAACAGTTAATTTAAGACGCTAAATAAGCCTTAGGATCCTATAAACTAATTAAGTATTAAACCCAAAATACCGTATAAGCTACCTTAAGATCCTATAAAGAGCGGGAATAAGTAATAAATGGCTAAGGTAAGGATATATAAGGCGGGTAAAGAACCAACATAAAGTAGGTATTTAGTGGAAGGGGGATTCTATCCTAAAGCGTTAAATTAATACCACCCAATACTAGTTTGCTATATAGCCCTTTTCTATCCACCTTATTCTAACTCCCCTAACGCATATAGAATCTACTATATACGCCTATGCTCTACTAGATACTAATTAAGAGTTGCTACTATCCTAGTCCCTATCTGTTGGATAATTTCGCTCTATATACGTTCTTGTTCGGTATCTAGGCCCCAATCTAATATTAGGTTTTAGTAACAATTTTGTCTTATTTTTAGTTCTTTAACTATTTAGGGGAGACTAGGTGCAAAAGGTCTGGCAGGCTGTCTTGCTTAAAAAATTATAATAGTAAATATATCTTATTCCATAAAACTACAAATTATATAGCTATTTAAGACTATTAACTATATTTATTCTGTCCTTCTGGTTATTTCTTTCCTTTACTATACTGTGCAATCTATAAGATTATAGTCATTACTAGTTATATATAGGAAGCGGCTAACTTAGGTATTGTAGATAGTGGTAAAAATTATAGCCAGCTATATAAGTGTCTAAATTCTGCAACTATAAGCTTATCTAATAATAGCTAGGGTATAGAAGGTATTCTCCAGGCCATATACTAGCAAATTACTCTACACGTATATATATGACGTCCCTATATAAAATTGTTGTTCTATACTAACTAGATATTTAGGTCTTTATAGAAAGTTTAATACTCATATAAAGTACTATTTAGATCCTTTTTTAACTCGAATTAATTTACTTAAGGTATTTTTATTTTAGCTCTTACCTAATTACCTATATCCTTAAAGTCGCCCGTTTTATTATCCTCGCTATTAGCCAATTAATTAACGTCTACTAAGTTGTGCGCCTTATAATACTAATTCTAAGGATATTTCTATTAGTTAGGCTCTCTATCCTATATAAAACACCTTACCTAGCGAGCGAAGTGGAACCGCTACTTAAGCAGCCTTAAGCTAGTAATATTAAAAGCTGGCGGGATTGTATAGAGGATCTCTTAGTAGTTATACCGTACTTATGGCTAAAGGACTTAAAAATATGGTCGTTGCTTTACCTAGTAGGTGTTCTATAAGTCTTAGCTAAGCTACTAGTAATATTGCCATTAATATAAACGGGTGCACTTATAGATACTACTATAGATAGACCTGGTCTATATTCTTGTCCTTTCTAAATAGTATTAACTAACCGCTAAAGGTTCTATTTCTGTTCGAGAATTTATCTTATAAGTAATAACGCTACTTACCTTCATTCTAAACTAGTTTAACTTGTGTATAAAGGGGCACGTTATGGAATGTTTAATGCGTAACCTAAAAGAGCACGCCTTAAGACACGTTATAATACTCTTAATGGACTTCTATAGCAATAACAGCTCTAGGGAAGTCTTAGAGGTTATAGTCTTAGGAGAACGGTATATCCATCTTACAAACAGTCTAATCCTCAATTTAATACCTTCCGTAATCGATATTATCACCTTTATAGTTTATTTTTTGTACTTTATCGATATATATATAGGACTTATTATAATTAACGTAATCATTATTTATATCTAGACTAAGCTCGTTAAGAATCCTAAGCTTTTTTAAATGCATTAAGACTATAGTACGAATAGGTATAAGGAAAGCCAGATTAAGTACAACACAGTTACATACTAAGATCTAGTAAAAATAGCTAATTATTAAGATTAGGAGTGGCGTGGATATTCCTCTATATTAGTAAACAGTAACAAACTAGGATTATAGATAAAGTGTCTATAACTTTTTGCTAGTCTATTAGGAGAAAGATTAAAAGCAATCGGCCTAGCAATCTTAGTACTAGTCTTACTTCTTTGCCTTATATAGGATACCGTAAGTATAGGCGGCTTATTTATTTTAATCGGTTCCTAGCTAAACATATTTGCGTTTATAGGCTATCTTATATAAACGTATAATATGCTAATAGGTTACCTTAGTATAGGAGAACGCTTTTCTAAACTTCTTTAAACTAAGCCATTTATTATTGATAGAGAAGAAGTAATATACCTTAAGGTTACTGCTAGTTGTGTTAAATTTAATAATGTCTTATTTTCTTACGCCGACGAGGAGCTAACGGTAAAGAAGATTAGTTTCATAGTTGAGGGCGGAAAGACTATTACGCTTATTAGATTAACTAGGAGCGGTAAGTCTATACTTCTTAATCTCCTAAAGCGGTTTATTAACCCTAGTAAAGAAAGCATTAAAATTAATAGCCAAAATATTAGCAATATTATACTAAGAAGTCTGCGAGAAAATATAGCAGTTATATCCTAAAATCTTAAAGTACCAAATAAGTTAATTAGGGAAATCGTATCATATAGGCTCCACGCTAATAATGCTAAAATTGCAGAAAGCTATAAAGCCGCTTCTATATATAAACGGATTATATATTATAATACTAGATACAATATAGTAGTTAGGGAAGGAGGTATTAGACTTTTAGGCAGCGAGCATTAACACATTACTATCGCGAGGGCCTTTCTTAAAAATTTAAAGATTTTGCTTCTTAACGAAGCCACGTCTACTATGGATAATATAACGGAGAAATCGATTTACAAATCGCTTAAAAGTCGGGGGAAAGGTCGAACAATTTTAACTATTGCTTATCGTCTTAGTATAGTTAAGGGTGCTAATAAAATTATTTTCTTAGAAAACGGAGAGATAAAAGAAAGGGGAAGTTATACTAAGTTGCTTAACTAACGTGGATTATACTATAAAATGTAAATAGTAATAGATAATGTGGACAAAACGGAGGGGGTTAAAAGCTAGTATATACGCCTTGCAGATAGCTAGTACGCCTTATAGCGAGTATAGTACGCCTTATAGATCTCTATATTGGTAGCTATAAATAATATACGGCCCGCCGAATATAAAAGTTTATATAATGTGCCGAGACTTCTACCTTTTAGGCTGCCCTGTATGTCTACCTATAAGTTCTAAACTTTTAGCCTTTCTATTCTTAATCTTAATAAAGAATATCTAGTATAGAAAATCACATACAACTATTGGGACAACTTAAAAAGCTTAATCTTAGTACTAGATCTAACTAAGAAGAAAACACACTCGTTAAACCTAAGAGTTATAAACCACACATTGTGAGTTTTACTATCGGGTAATTCCATAGGCTCTATAATAACAATTTCAGCCGCTATAGAAACGTTAGACTTGCGTATATATCCTTTTATAATAATATTAAATAGTCTAATAGAAGGTATAGCACTATTATAACAGAGTTGGACTTAGGGAAAGGTGCCCTAATTATAGGCATTTAATATACGTATAGTATAAACCTATATAAGCCTTAACTACTATTGCTATTTTAGTGGTGCTAATATAGGCTATATAGATTTCCTATAACGGAAGTTACAAAGGCTAGTTACTCTTAGTCTCTTATATCTAGCTATCTAGTCTAGTATTATATAAGTCTAGCCTTTTTAATTATTAAGCTTATTATAATCGCTGCTAATATTACTACGGAGATGGTTTACTAAAACGTGGAATAACGTGTGTGTATAAACATAAAGCCTATATAGACTGTTTAGTAAAAACGGAAAAAGAGCTAAATATAGAGTCGGATATAACAACTTAGTGCGTTATAGGCATACTGTATAAAGAGTTAGATATATCGGATATAAAAACTTAGTACTATATAAGCATACCTGCTTATATTTATATAGCACTGCTAATAGTAAAAGAGTGTTAATATCGAGCTAGACACGGACCTGTTAAAGGACCTATTAAAGTTTATAAATATATATACCCCTATTGTTCCAAGTGCGAATATAAGTTTCGTTAGGGAAGGTAGCTATAACACTAATACCAGGAGCTGTAAATAAGAGGGGTAGTAGTGATAAGGATCTGGTTATAGTTTGTCTTTAGTCTTAAAGTTAAAGAGCACTATATATTCGGCGCAGTTTATTAAATTAAAATTAAATAGTACTAGCTATTAGAGGATAAATTTAATGCGCGCTTATAAATGCTCTTATATCTATATTCTACTACTCTAACTATTATTCCTTACTTCCTCCGTAACGATTTCCTTTAAGGTACCATCAATTAATTAAGGAATTTTATAAAAAGAGCGAGCTAGGTAATTAGGCGTAGCGCCCTCTAAATATACAGCTAGGATCTTAACGGATTTAGCGGCTATAGCTTCGGTCCTATAAGCTAGGAGGTTATAGGAGCTAGGGGCTTGTGGGAGCTTAGGGATCCTATAAGGTAGGTAATTATATAAGTATAGTAGTCTAACCTAGCGCCCTCTAATTAATGCCTAGTATATAAATAGGGTATTAATGGGTTTAATAACTTTTATAGCTTTGATTCTGCGAGCTAGGCGATCGTGTAAGCTAAATACTTATAGGAGCTAGCCAATCCTACAAACTAGGTAATTATGCGAGTATAGTGCTTATAGAAGCTAGGCAATCCTATAAGCTAGGTAATTGTATAAGCTAGGCGATTATACAAACTAGGTAATTATGCGAGCTAGATACTTATAGGAGCTAGGCGATCCTACGAGCTAGGTAATTATACGAGCTAGGTAACTATATAAGTATAGTATTTATAAAAGCTGGGCAATCCTACAAGCTAGGTAATTGTATAAGCTAGGCGATCGTGCAAACTAGGTAATTGTATAAGCTGGGTAATTATATAAGCTGGGTAATTGTATAAGCTAGATAATTGTATAAATTAGGTAATTATGTAAGCTAGGCGATTATATAAGTAAAGTAATTGTATAAGTAGAGTGATTATATAAGCAGTGTGATTTGACCTAGCGTCCTCTATTAACGCCTAGTATGTAAATAGAAAGTAAATATTAGAAAAATACTAGAACTATAAAAAAAAGAAATATATAAGTCCCAGATCTAGAAATATTAAAGAAGTTTTTATATAAAGACCCCTTACACACACTTAGAGAAGTTCCTATATAAATAGCCCTATAAGCGTAGCCATAAGTCCAAGCCCTTTCGCGTAACCTAACTACCCCTCCCTACTATACCAGAATAGATAAACGACCGCTATATACTATAAGTAGAGAAATAATTTAAATAAAAAGAAAACACTATAAAAAAACTTGTTTATATCCTTAAGATATAAATCTATAAGTACTGTAGTCTTAAACACAACTAATAGTTGCTAAGGTGGCATACGTCCTAGGTCTATAAAAAATTTAAAAAATCCTAGGTTGTTAGTATAGATTTTCCTTTTATTATTACTTTTAAGGTAGTAAATAAATTCATCTAAGTGAAAGCATAGATTATTATAAATACTTTATAGCTCGCTATAAGTTAAGCGGGCAGAGATTTTGGTAGGAATAGTAAAATATTATTTTATTTCGCGATAGGCTAAACGAAAAGTGGCTAAAGTTTTAACCCTTTTACTAGCTTTTATTAGAAATCTTCCCTATATTTATATCCTATATTTATAGATTTAAAACTATAAAGCTAAGGCCACTATATCTAACCGTCGCCTATATAGCCTTATTACTTAATATCTCTTTACTACTATCTGCCCCTATTTCTTAATCTTTAGTACTAAAACTATTTTCTTTATTATATAATGTCTCTACGTCCCATTCTTAATCCTTATTACTAAAGTTACTTTCCTAACCAGCTAACGCCTCTACGTTACCGTTATCCCTAAAGTCGGTTTCTCTATCTATAAACGCCTACTTACTAGCTAAAAATTTAGGGACGCCGCGTTTATAGGTACTTAGGGTTACGGATACCACTTAAGGAGAAATTGTGGTCGATATTGTTAGGATATAGAATATATCTATAGACCTCTAAGTACCAGCTGCTTAGTACCTTAAGTAAAAGATCTCCCCTAACGTAAGGTAGATTAATAGGAGTTAGTTACTACCTATATAAGGCAGAGCGCTTATAAAGGGCTTAGCTAAAATAGTAATTAAACCACCCTAAAGGTACTAATAGCTTCTTTACCACAAATAGGGGGTTAATATACGAGATTGACTGGCTAGGATAAGTCTACTACTTAGGCAGTGTCTTGCCCTAAGAAGGATGGGCGTCGGAAGTAAATTATATAATGCTATTCCTACTAAGAGAGGCGTTATTAGGGGTCATTATTAACTTCTAATTCTAGTTTATAACTTTATGCAAACGCTTCTAAATCCTACTAAGGTATATAGCGTCCATTAGGGATCGTCAGCCATTTAAGTTTAGTAGCAGCTTAGCTAATAGCTACCCCTAATAATGCCTTACTTATAGATTACTCTAGGTACCTATAGTCTCGGGTGTAGACGATATATAAGCTAAGAGTAATTATAACTACTAAATATTATACTACAGACACTATATAAAGTGGAAAAGGGCGGCTAGTATACTCTGCCTTTTCCTTCTACCTTCTGTCCTAACTCTGCCCTGGAAGAGAAATAGAATATAAATATCATACTCCTAGTTTTTATATGCCATTAATTCGACTTACCTTTAAATTTGACCTCTTAACTATATATCCCTTAACATCCCTATAAGAATACCAAACATTATATATATTACCTTAACTAAGCTTAGATACGTTACTAATATAACCTATAGGTCCTTAATCGGTACTTATAAAAACATTACAATATACTATCGCCCCGAAGATAATATACCTATTTATTAACTTGCTAGAAACCTTAAATTATCCTAAAATCGCATTAATAACAAAGACATAGCATCTGCTAGTAGGGAGAAGAAATAATTATAGCTTTTTAACCCTATGCAGAAACAGATACCTTATACACCTACTTAAACACCTAATAAGGTTAACTCTTATAAAATTAATAATAATATAGAGGGTAATATATAAGAGGATACGGAAATATACGCTAATTACCTTAAGAGCCTAGAAGGCCGCAGCGAAATTAAAATAGTCTTACCTAAGCCAATAAAGAGCTATAGTGAGGCTAAAATAGACTTACCTTAACTAAAAGAGGGCCATATTAAAGGTTTGCCAGTACCTCTAGGTATGTTTATAAAACACCTATATATTTTTTAGTAATACTAATAGTTAAGCAGAGAATAGTTTAGCTAATTATATAAACTTTCTTAGAGATATATCTCCCCTAACTAAAGTGTTAATAATTTCCGATGCTATAATTTTAGACGGATAACTAAAGTATCTCTTATTATGGTTGCCAACTTACTATATAATAGAGGACTTAAAGCGTCTCTAAAACCCTAGATATTGTCACGGAGTAAGTATAAGCGGCGATAATATATAGCAAAGTAGATACTATTAAGCTATATACATAAACTGTATAATAAGGTTAAGACGTTGCGTAAGGAGAAAAGGCAGGGAAACGGGAAGAAAGGGTATATATTATTAGCTTGGTTGCTTAGTTAACACATACACGGAGCAGAATAGGATTTAGGTAGTAGTCCTGGCAGAACTTGGCAGGGTTTAGTGGAACTTAACGGAATATGGCAGAATATAGCAGATTGCCGTTAGATTGCCGCAAATTGCCGTCTCGTAGTTAGTCTTTAGTTGCTAAGTTAGTGGAAACAGGTGGACGTGTATAAGGTGTTACGGGGGTATCCCGTAATAGTACCCCCCCTTTAAACTTAAGCTTCTGCGAGATGGGGCTATAGTAGTTCTAGATAGAGTTTGTAAAAGTCTTCTGCGGCTTATATAAGTCCTATAGAGTTAATAGGTTCCCATAAGGGCTTAATAAAGCCTCTCCATTTCATAAGATATATATATTAATGTTTCCGTTTATTATACTTAATGTCATTAATTCTTTTAATAAAGTACTCGTTCTTACTATCTACTTTAACTAGTAGGGGAGGGTCTTATATCTGTCCGGGCAGGGCGTCTAATATAGAAGTAGCGGGGTAGAGGACTGACGTGTGGAATATAGGGTGGATTTTAACCGTATTAGGGAGCTTTAGTCAGTAGGCGTAGGAGGAGATAACCTTCTCGACCTTATAAGGGCCAGCGTTCTTCCAATTAAGCTTCTTAGCAGGTTGTTTTGTGTTTAGATTTCTTATATCTAGCCAGACAAAGTTACTAATTTAGTAGGCCGGTGCTAGGGTTTGTTTCTTATTCGCTGCGGCTTTATAGATAGATTAAGCCTATATTATTTCGTTAGCAAGGAACTGTTATAGTTCCTCCATCTTCTCTATAAATTTATTTACTTCCGCAACTTATAAGG
>Ga0307515_10006260_pt1 | contig 23876 bp, 21 predicted proteins | sample 17_EM_MG_FD_194513 | JGI IMG/M metagenome (GOLD analysis project Ga0307515, IMG submission 194513) | Populus trichocarpa ectomycorrhiza microbial communities from riparian zone in the Pacific Northwest, United States - 17_EM | ecosystem: Host-associated > Plants > Roots > Unclassified | place... | reverse complement strand
TTTATAAGATACTCTTCCTACCATTTTATAAAGCGATAGATGCCGTATCTAACGGTATTATAATGCCCGTTACTAAACCTTACTCTATAGCGGTCTTAGTCTCTACTTTTAATACTAATATCTTAAGATCTTCTTTCTTAATATTGCTAAATGGATTTTTCCTAAAGTCCCTTTCCAAATACTGCCTTATTAATACTGTACTAAAAGTTGCTATTAGATCTTCGTCGCATATATAAAGCCTATTTTACTCTTTATAGTCTTAGGTAGCTTTTAGTTTCTCTAAACTAAGTTCCTATAGCTAATAGCTTACACTATACTTAGCGTCTTTATAAATTCGGCACGCGTTATTATAGCAAAATATAAAGTAGTTAATTGAACAATCTTTTATTCCTTATAGTGTATTATCGTCCCTCTATACGTATATACCGTCTGCTAGTCCGGTTCCCTTTATTATATAGTAATTTTAACCATCTTTACAATCTCTAGCGAAATAACCCTATTTTCCGTAATTTATATAAGCTTCCTTTTTAAACTATCTTTCTTATTATAGAGTCCGCCTAAATATCTTCTGCTACTAAGATCCCTAATTTAGCCTTTGCTCTTTAGACCTTTAATTACCTAATCCTTATCTTCTTAGTTTCTATAGTATCTTACTCCATCTCTTATAGGCTTTCTTAGTACCGCTTAGGTCTATTAGCTCTACGCCATACCATAGTTTCTAACTTAGCTTTAGTTAATGCGTACTCTACGCCTTATATAACTATAGAACTCTATCCTAATCTCTCTTAGTCTGTTCCCTTTAGTAGATCCTATTATTAATCTTTATTACTTAATCTATTAATTCCCTTAGGGTGTCCGCATCTTTTATTAGAATAATTATATCCTAGACTTTAGCCTTAAGTCCCTATTTATACTATACTATAAGCGCCCTATTATTCCACTTAACTTATATTGCTAGCGTTTAGAACTACGTTATATATTTAATAGCTAAGGTTTATTATATAATATCTTAAAGCTTTCTTTTTACTATGGTCGTTGCCTTTAGGTCTCTAAATATCTATATAAGTCGCTCTATAAATCCATTCTAGCTTAAGAATATAAACCATACTTCTTAGTTTATTATTATTATTCCATTTACTTATATCTCTATAAGGTAAGGCTTAAACTATTTAAGTACTCTTCCTAATAAGAACAATCCTGCATACGCTATTTAATCTATAGGTATTGCCAGCTTTACTCCCTCTTGCGTAACCTTAAAGTGCATTTATATAAGGAATCCTTTAAGCTTTAATCTCTCTCCTAAGAATCTTTTAATTAATGGTAACTTAACCTTTGCTACTCCTATCCTATTAACCCTTTATTTAAGTGCCGTATTATTTTCTATTAACTAGTTAACTATTTCCTATAGTTATTTAACCGTTATAGGTTATTATAAGTTAGTATCTACTATACTAGTGTCACCTCCTAACCTTAAAGTAGTTGCCGCCGTTAATGGCGTCGTAGTGGCTGCTTTTAGTGGCATATTGTTCAACTTTTAATACCGTAACTAGGTAGTAATTGTGTAACGGAACCTTATAGTAAGTACTACGGTAGGTCCTATTATTAGGCTAGGTATATAGGTAATACGTAAAGTTAATAACGTAATAATAACTAGTAGAGTAGTTGCTTAATAGATTAACTCTAGTTATATTCTAAGAATCACTACAAGGAAAGAACTATCTAGGTAGGGACTAAGGGTCCTTAAATACACGACCGTACTCCTATAAAATCCTTCTTATACGTAATATACGTGCGTTCTATCTACTCTGTTATAGATTATATAGATTATACAGATTATACAGATTATATTACGTGACTTAGTTACTATTCCTTATTACATAGTTCTACCGGATCCAACCTAGACCATACTTATATCAACTAACTAGCTTCCTCCAACTCTTCTCTAAGTAGTCGTAACATTGTACTTAAAGCGTCCGTAACAAAAAGACAAGTTTTAAGAGCACGCTATTAAGCAGCCATAGCCTCTTATTCCACCTCTTATAATTACCGCAATTTATTAAAAGCGCTTAAGAGCTTACTATTAAGCTTTATAGCAGTAGATTAAACACAAAACCCTATAATAAATTACTTAGGAAACTTAACGACTATTAAGGGTTATAGGACGCGCACACTTAGCGTTAGAAATAGAGTAAACATCGTAGGATAAATAAATGTTTACTTTAGTGCACTTTATATAAGAGGAAGGTTGCTAAGATAAAGGACTTACTAGCGTAATATAAACTAACCCCTCTTTCGCATAACGAGAACATAGAGATAGCATTACTTTACCTAGTAATAGCACCACGGCGACAGTACGAGTATAATAGGCTGTAGAAGAAAGAGAAGTTACTTTAGGTATAATAAGTAACAATATTAACTAAATTAATTAGACGGATATTATACCTCTAGTAAACGACTTAGAGATATTTAGAATCTTTAAGGATAAAGATAAAGAGGAGGGAGATAGTATTATAAACGCTTTAAGTACAATATTACGACTACTTAAAGAGGTGTTAGAAAAAGCTAGTTAGTTAATATATATATAGTCTAGGATAGATCTAATAGAACTATATAACGAGGAATAGTAACTAAGTTACGTAATATAATCTATATAATCTATAATAGAGCAAATAAAGCACGCGTACCTTACGTATAAGGAGGGTTTCCTAGGAGTATAGTTATGTATTTAAAGGCCTATAGTCCCTACTCTAGATAGTTCTTTCCTTATAGTAATTCTCAGAATATAACTAGAGTTAATCTGTTAGGCAACTACTCCACCAGTTATTATTACGCTATTGACTTATTTGTAATACCTATATACCTAGCCCAATAACAAGCCTACCGTAGTACTTGCTACAAGGTTCCGTTATATTAGACAGTTTTAGACAATTGCCGTCACGTGACCAGAGGATCGTATATAACGTTAAGTAGCGCCGCCCCCCATCTCCTTTCTTTTCTCTAGCTTTGGATCCTCGTTTATAGATTACCAATCGTATAGGCTTACGCGCCCCTCTTGCCGTGCTCGTGCCTTAATTGACTGAGTCGCTAACAAAAGGTAAAAAATACGCAACGTTTAGCTCTATATAAGTTATTAATATTTCTAAAACAATAGTATATATAATATACTAACTTAAAGTAGAAGGATTTAAGCTTATTTAGTAGGTAGTATACGCGTATTAATTAGGGGATATATAACTAGTAGTAGCCTAGTTAAATACCTATACTAAAAAAAATCGATATTGAATTTTATTGGATATTTTATCATATTTTACGATATCGTAAATCGTTTTAGAACGCGTTATTTTTGGCCATACTGGGGTAGCCGGGTTCAAGGGTCCGAGCTTAGTCTCTTAACAGATGGCCGGATGGGGATCCCCGTCATCGCGTAACAGGCAAGAGTATATTGCAAAAAAGGTGCATAGAGGCGAAAAAATCGCTTATTTTTTCTAAGTCATTTTGCGTGTAGTTTCAATCACGCCTGCGTACATGATTAGTTTTACCGCAAAATGACTTAGAAAAAATAAGCGATTTTTTCGCCTCTATGCACCTTTTTTGCAACATACTCTTACAAGTACCTTTAAAATCTTCCCGAAACCAAGGGCAAACTCCTATCTCCGCTTTGGTGTGCAGTAAAAGTCAGTAGCACATCGCCGATGCGTCACCAATCTGCGACGCAATAGAGCAGCCAGGCGGAAGCCAGGCAGCTTGCCGTGCGGCATTTTTTGGCTATTGGCTGGGCCGTAAAGACAGAGGCACCGCCAAGACAGTCTATTGCATCGCAACAACTCCGAGCTCAGCCGTGAAAGGGATTGTAGTGGTGAGTGCCTCCGCCCAGCTCGTATCTCAGCTAATACAAAGCAGACAGGGAATAATAATCGGTATCTTTAAACGTTTCCGGTGCAGTGGGAGCGCCCGATCAAGGCGGGGGGATTTCATACTTGAAGGTGGGGCAAGGCGGTAGAAAGGGTCCCCCCGTTTTCCAGCAAGCCGAGTTGCCGTCGGATCTTTTGCTGTCCTAGTACTGTAATTGGTTCTATCTATGCACTAGTAAGACATGCATTACACTAAAAGTGCATTGGGAAGAGCCAGCCTGCATCGTCATGGACTAAGGTAAGGCTTGGTTGGTAATTTAGAGGACTAGACTAGAGCGCCCTCTTGATTCAGGACTCGTCAACTAACGTCTCCTGAAGGGTTAATTGGCTAATCCTGCTGCTCCTCGTTCAAGACTAGGCACAAGACCATTCATCTGCTCCGCCAGATCATTATCATTCAATCTCAAAGCTTTCAGGCTGGAAACCAGTTGTTTTAATTTCTCTCGTTAATTGGCCCCTAGAACTCCCTCCATCATGAGGTTGCAAAAGCGCCCTGATGACAACCCAGATGCCAGTTCATCGCGCGACCCTGTCGAAGTTAGTCAGTCTGAGCCGGGAAGAAGACTATTCATTTGCTGTGATGGTACATGGAAGGATGGCGTCAATAACGGGGGGCCGCTCACAAACGTGTCGAGATTTGCGAGATGCATCAAGAAATACGCCGAGGTGGATAAGTATACCCAAATTGTCTACTATGACAGTGGAGTTGGCAATGGGACTGCTTTACCTTCTCAAACTGTCGACGGATTAACTGGGAGAGGTGAGACCGATTGGGATTAGGAGCCTTGTATCGTTTCGAGTATTGATGATTTATAGGAATCTCAGCCAAGATCAGGAATGCCTACAGTTTCATCTCCCACAATCACAACTTTGATCACGATAGGAACGAAATCTTCCTTGTTGGGTTTTCGCGCGGAGCCTTCACAGTCCAGTGTCTTGCATCACTGATCAGTGCGATTGGATTACTAAAAAAGGAACATCTGCAGTATCTTCGTAGTTTGTTCACATTATGGGCAAAACAAAAGTTCGGAACTTTAGCACCTGATAGCGGAAACCCAAATTCCCTTTCAACATCTCTGAATGAAAATTTGAAGAGCTTAGAGGTTCTGGGGGTGGTTAAGCGGGTGAGAATCAGAGCATGCGCTGTTTGGGATACAGTCAGTGCTCTCGGACTTCCCACTCCACAGCTATCGCCGAGACCTCTGTCGTTCGTGGGCAAGACAGTCCCGGGAGCCGTTGACCATGCCTTCCAAGCTATAGCGCTCAATGAGAGCAGGAGACACTTCAAACCTTGTGTGTGGGAGTTCAAGGAGAGCAGAAGGACGAACGTTAAGCAATGCTGGTTCCTGGGCTCACATGGAGATGTTGGGGGCGGCAATCAAGACATTGGATTAGCAGTGCTATCCTTTTTATGGATGATTGCCCAGCTGAACATCATCGATTCTTTCGATTATAATACCTTACTGGGCTTTTTGGACGAGGGATACTGGCAGTGGGAGGAAAAGCTTAATGAGGATCTCCGTAGACATAGAGAAAAATTGAAGGTTGAACTTTACGCTTCAATTCAAGGTAGGTAATTTAAGTATTCCATCCATCCTCACTCTGTTGAGAAGCCCAATAAGACCTTAAGAACCTCGTTGAAGTCTAATCGCTATTAGGGCAAGTCAAGAAAACAGGCTGGTATTGGTGGTTTGCTGGCCTAAAATTGCGCAGGAAATATCTCAAGACGGATAAGCCCTCGGGAAACCCCGAATCTGGAAATACTGGAAAAGTACCCGAGAAGGAAACCGCTTCGTTGGCAAGCAATTCTCAGGAGGACACCACCCGTAGTCCCTATAAGACTACCACTCTCAAATCGGGCCTGCCGAAGCCTGCTAAGTTGCCGATACCTGCCCCGACCATTCATTTCACGGTTCGTCTCATGATGGCAACGAGGAAGCGTAAGTGTCATGTTCTTAGGAACTGGATGACACATAAAGATGATGAGGACAGAGTGCTTTGGACGCGCTTTCCGTTGGACGACCAGAACGTTTCTGGTCAATTGGTCCAGCGGCGACTTTTTGAAGATGAACTCGGCCTAATGGAACTTGATCTACTTCAAAATTGGGTAACACGACCCGAGAAATTGGCATTATCAGGTCAGGTAAGACGGCCCCGGATACTCCGGATGTCGAAAGAACCAGGGCTTGACTCCATCCTCAAGCCCTACCTAAAAACCGAAAAAGACCACCTCAATGAGATGTATTTACCTCGGCGTCGATTCGCTAGCCGCCGAGGGAGGGCGCGAGGCCGTAGTCAAGCTACTACTTGAGACGGGCAAGGTTGACGTCGACTCGAAGAATGACAATAGTTGGACGCCACTACCATAGGCCGCTGAGAACAGGTATATAGTCATAGTCAAGCTACTACATTCTTCTACTACTAGCACCAATTAATCCCGCCGGTTGAAGAATTCAATAATGTCTATTATGTCCTCGTCATCGTCGAGTCCAGGCGCCCATAACGGCAATACGAAAACAAAGAAGAAGACCAAGAAATGATCACCGTTCATCTACTACCCCCGCACGGGCCAAAAGGTTCTTCCGCTCTATGCATAAACTCCTTAGGCTATAATATGCATCTATAATGCATGCATTTAGCTTACCATAGGTGGTAGTCTAGATATAGGGCAGCTTACCGAGAGCCAACACCTGTAGAGCCCTAGGTAAGTTATACGGTCATTTATGTATTAAGGCCCAAGTTTTTTAAGCTTTAGTAAGTTGTTCTAGGCCTCTACATAGATTTAGCAGAAAGTTGAGCATGTTCCGAAATAAGACAAAACGGTTAAGTCAACTCTATAAGTCTATGACGATTATGCGCATTTATTTGAGTTTATGAGGCCTACATGGCTATGTAGGCGCTTCAGGGAACAGGGCCTATGTTGATGAGTACACCAAGAAATAAGAAAGTCTGGCTCCATTAGATTTGCCCACCGGTATTGTTGCCGGAGTTTGTGGTAGTTGTGTGTAACGTTGTGGTGTTGCCAAACCAAGGCCCCAATTGCACTTCCTTCGGCGGGCCGTCCCCCAAAACTCAGCTTCACCCCATCTCTTCTCCTACTTAAGAGGGTCCGACTCCTTGCTGCATTTTTTCGAAGGAAGGTGAGTATCATGGATTTTGCTTTCCTAAAGATATACCCCGTAGGCGAACCATGGGGAACTCTCATCCACCATTCTAGAACTGCCGCGGAAATAGTCGGGCAGCGAAACCGTTCAATCTACCTAGATATGTCTGCACGCCAAGGCTGCGAACAAGCTTACCTAGATATGTGAAGCATTCTTGGCCGATATCTAGCTGGGAAACGCAGTGCGCAAGACCGCTAGCTAGGAAGTCAGCTTTAGCAAAGACCATCGTTAGATGGGAATAGAATACGGTCCCTGAAACTACCCCGGAAGTGTCCTTGAGTGCAGGTAAGCTATGCCTAGTGATGGTAGCAGATTAAGAAACTATTCGCTCAACTACACTTGTTCACATGTTAGACGAATTACAGGAGTGAGAAATAACTCTAGAGTCTCGTGCATAGGTTTGGAGGGAGGAGGGGTCACAATAACTAAACCAGAGCTTCTTAAAAAAACCACAAAATTATCCTTCGTTAAAGTCACCACGGCATGCCTCATAACCGAGTCAAATATGATGTGGCGATAAAGCATAAATCCCTATGGTATGTTATTTTATTCTATAGGCTGCAAGTTCTAGCTACCATAGCTTTTGAGTCATCTTACGTTGAATCTATTGAGAACGCCGCCCATGCGATCACCATCATGCAGCGTGCGTCTCTACTTCCATTTCTGCACCAACACTCCGCCTCGCTTGAACTCTGCCATGTCACCTAGCACTGCCTTTTCATCAGTCAACTCCTTACTGGGGAATGTAGTCATCAGAGCGTACTGCCTCTGAGTGCTCGTAGGGCTTGCTGCATTCACGAAGGAGTATACGTCGCCAATGGTGTGCGTCGTGTTGAATCGGGATTGCAGACGGGTTCCATCACCTAACCTGATTTGGAGTGTGATAGTGGGTGCGGAGCTGTCGACCTCGACCGTAGGCGTAGCCGGAGCATTTGAGCTAGCAGCGGGAGCAGCACTCGACGCCGCAGCTGGAGCGGGTGGTGGTGTTGATGTCACACCAGGTGTAGGGCTTCCTAGTCTCTGCCCGCTGCCTGAAAATGGCTTATACTTCTTCTTCGGCTGCTTGTAATCCTCATCTTTATGTGGGTGAACCTCGACATCAACCTCCTGGCCACGCTCGACGTTCAGGATTTCTAGCGGGGCGTGTCCGGTGTTGATCATCTCTAGTGTTCTCGCATTTACCGGGTCATCGTAACGATAGAGGGGACCATCGTCAACCGAGAATCCGTCTCTCCAGAGGTGTAATTCACGATTGACACGAGGGGCAGGTCGAGGGATGTCGGCATTTGGATCAGAGATGGTACGGCTGGGAGCATCATCGCCACCAAGAGTCATCCCAGTACCTCTGAAGTACGTTTGAGGCTGCTCTTCATCACCACCTGGACGGGGAACGTTCCTGAAAGGCATCAGAATCATAGCCGGACTGGCTGTTGGTTCAAACATACCTTCTAGCTCTATTGAGAATGCTATTGATCTGATCGCGAGGATTGGCCGCGTTCGGATTCTGAACCGCAAGTCCTGATTTCTCACCTCCAGCAAAGAAGTCTTGCTGTTCGTCCTCGTCTTCCTCATCATCATCATGACCACCATCAGAACCGTGTGAGTGTGTGGCTCCCTGACTCTGAATATCTTTTAAAGTCTTCAACCCACGCCGGGGAGCCTGTCGACTGGAAGGGGTTTGTTGACCAGAAGATGTACTAGGTTCTGCTGGCACTGGACCTCCACCAAGGGTACGGCCGCCGCCTGCAGGTGTTGGACCTGCAGGCATATGCTCTGGTTCAGAGGTGTCCATGGCGTCTTCTGGATCCTGACCTTCAGCAGCGGCGAAGTAGGTAGCTACCGCAGTTTCAACGTTCCAGTGTGTTGAGGAGAGATACCCTTCAGCCTAAATCGCACATGAGACTTATCAGTAATGCTGGCAAAGGTTCGGGATTCTAGATGGTTCTTCATCGTTACCTCACTTGGACCAACACCTGCAATGTTGCAAAACTCCGATATCAGAGCATCTCGCTCTGAAACAGACGGCCCATCCATAGCCTTTCTGATTTATATAGAGGTAAGTTAAGATTTGGAAAGACCCGATAAAGGCGAAACAGTCTGGCCTTGGGGGGAATAGAGCTTTGCGGGTTGGTGTTTGTCAGCTCCGTCCGTTGGTGGGGTGAGAGCTTCGCGGAGGTGGGAGCCTTGCGGTAGGCGACGTCAAGCCAAGCCTGGGGCAAAGTAAAGGGCTGCTCGTCCGAATTCAGACCATATAACTATTCACCGAGAAATATTACCAAGCCAATAAATTACAGCAGTAGACTCGTCTCGAAGATGCATTAAAGCCGAGTCCATAAATGCTACAAGGACTAGCGACTATTGTCCGCCCTAAGCTTGCGGCTCTTGGAATTCTTGGCGACGTCGGCATGAACTCTGGAGAGCCTCATCCAGCTAAGTTCATCACTAGGCACACAACCTCGGGAAGCCAGCCACCACCCATTCGCCCCCTCCGAAGGGCCATAGTCTCCTTCGTCCATCCTGACCTCCCTCGCTATGGCCGGACACTCGCCGCAGGGTCGGCATAACCTCTCCGACTCCTCGATGACCATCCCTTCTGACAGCGAAAACTATGACGCCAACCATGAGCTTTCATCGTCTCCACCCTCGTCCTCCAGCTCTCCCATCATTCTATATTCTCCTCCGACTCTCTGGGGCCTAATACGCGGAGCTGCGATCAATCTACTACTTCCGTTCATCAACGGTTTGATGCTCGGCTTCGGAGAACTCATTGCGCACGAGGTGGCATTTAGATTTGGATGGTCTGGCACCAAGGTATGTTAGGGCACGAATTACCACGCATTGATGAACTGTTTTGTCAATTGCGGGATGCACAATCGAAGATTTCAATATGGTGTAATTGATGAGCTGTATTCCGTTTGCCCGGAGACCTAAGTTATGATGCACTGGCGCACAATTCTAACTGGCGTTTTACAGATCTTCCCTAGCCGTCGAAATGATTCGAGAAGAGTTGGGCCTGGAGTTGAGATGCGCAGCGATCCTATCCAGCGGCGGAGGAGAAACGGAGAAGAGTTAGACGCATACACTAGCTTGGAGTAATGTGCCGAGTGGGCAATTCTATAGTCGGCAAAGCTAGCTAGATGAGTCACTGGTGCTGGATTGTATATAGATGGACCCGCCTTGTAAACTCTGTTCAGCATCTGGCGCAGGTAGAGCGCATGGCGTTATGGGAGCTTTCTGCACCGTGATCGAAAAAAAAAAACATCTAAGACATAGTATAGCACAAAATACATACCCACTACAACGGTTTAATCCATTGGATTCCTCAAATACCGCATATTGATGATTTGCGGTTTTGGATGCTGCATGCATATCTGCACATGCGGTCTATATCTGCGTTTCTGCCGCTGCCGGAATCTTGGCACTGACATGTACTAAAAGCTCGTTTCAAAAATTTTAGACACCAGCAATGATTCCGAGCAGAGGGCTGAGGCCCACTCAATTTATTTCTTCGATTTCTCGTCAGTCATTACAGAGTTGGTTTAATGGTCTTAGGAAGGTAAGGGGAAACCTCGACAGATGTCCCGTCAAGATTTCTTGAAGCAAATCCTCATACTCCCAAAACGCCTTTGGCAGCGCATGCTATCTTTACCTCGAGTGCTTTATACAAGGCCCATATAATGCTCAATTGGCAAAGCTAACCGGTTGTTAACGTAGTTCTCGAGCGCTCCTCAGCATAACGCTGGCCCCTCCTTACGATGCAGAACGCAGCGCATAAACCCACTCCTCCAAACCGCCCGATGGAAGAATAGTAATGTAATCGCACCCACTCTTCTCGCCACTGCCTCCGCCATACGTTTCAAATCAACAGCTCCTGCTCCCTTAGCCAGTACGGCAGACTCCGCACCCTCCTCAATCCTAGAAGAAACCCCCAATGTCTCCTCCCTCTCTGTCGACGACGTTATGCGGCAGGGCATTGAAGACATCGCCAACATTCCCGAACGGATCGGCTACCTTAAGGAAATTGGCCTGGACTATGGCTGGGGACCCACCTCCACGGTGCAATGGCTACTGGAGCACGTGCACATCTACAGCGGCCTGCCTTGGAGCTTGTCTATCATCGCAACAACGCTCCTCGTGCGAGTTGGTGTCTTTTACTTCTACATCCGGCAAGCCGACACGGCAGCGCGGACAGCGGCGCTGAGCCCGATCGTCAAGCCGCTCAACGAAAAGATGCTTGAGCACATGCGCGCCGGCAACCAACAGGCGGCCATGACGTACCGCAAGCAGATCTCCGCTGTGTACAAGGATGCCGACATCCACCCATTCAAGGCGGCGTTGGGACCCCTCCTGCAGGCCATGCTAGGCTTTGGCGCATTCCGCCTCATACGAGGCATGGCGGACTTACCAGTGCCGGGGCTGCAAAACGAAGGACTCTTGTGGATCGCGGACTTGACAATGTCGGATCCGTATCTGATATTACCAGTGGCGGTTGGAGGGATGATGCATCTGGTCGTTAGAGTACGTACCCATATTCCCCAACCCCTCTCCTCCACTTACACACCACACCTTTCTCGACCATCCGCTAATAACCACTATAGATGGGCGGCGAATCTGGCAGCAATCAGCTCAGCCCCATGCAGCAGAATCTTTTCCTGTATGCCATTCCTGGCGTCACCTTCCTCGTTTCCCTCTGGATGCCAGCAGCGCTGCAGCTCTCCTTCGTCATGACCAGCATCCTTGGCTTCCTGCAAGCCCTGATTTTCCGTAGGCCCGCCGTGCGCTCCCTTCTCGGCATCGCACCCATCGTCAATCCCACCGCTAAAAAGCCCAAAACAATCGAAACGAAGTTAAAACTCGCGCCCAGCTACCAGGTCCCAACAGTTCAGTCTACGTTGCGCCGCGGCGCCGAGGCGCCGCTCGAGTCAGAAGCTCAGCTCGGGTTGGTGGGCAAGGCGCAGCATGGCCTGCGTGACATGGTTAATTCGGCGAAGGAAGGAGTCGCGAAGTTCACGGGGCGCGGGGATATCGCGAAGAGCCTGGAGAAGAAGCGGCGCGAGCGGTTCCAGAAGCAAGCTGAGGCATACGAGAGGAGGAGGAAAGAGCAATTGGAGGATGATCTTTGGGCGAAGAGGCGGTAAAGTCAAGAATATATGTTTTAATGATGTATCAATAATTCCGAATACTATGTTTATAGTTTGATGGAGTGGAAGTAATCCGATTGTATGATATTTAGAGTAGGGAATATAGCTCGTCTCTGAATGCAAAGAATACCTAGTTCATCTCACAGACGGTGGGTGGTTTTGTTATCCGGAGACGGAAGCGCGAGTCGCATAGCTGAGACATGAGACTAGATTAGCAAGCGGTATCGCATATCACCAGTACATAAACTCATTTGATGCGAGTGTTGGGACATAATTTTTTACTCAATTCAGTTAAGCTCAGTGCACATTACCAACCACCCTAACCCATCCCTGTTTTCTAAAATTACATCGCAAAAGCAGCAAACCCTCACAATTTCCCAGCCACCATCTACATCGCCTCCATCCCCCAGCCCTTAATATTTAAAAGCCGGGATAAGAGAATAAAAGAGCCCTATGCAGAGATCATGCCGCCGAAGTAAATATGAAAGGCCGCAAGGTTAATAAAGAATTGGGAAGAAGTGAAACGAAAACATTTGTAGTACAGGTCATTTCGCGCGCGGGACATCTGGTCGTCAAGTGATATTTTTAGGCCTCGCTAACACAAGGAACGCCGGGCTTGGGTCGGCTTGCGTGCTTGGAAGAAAAGGAGATGCCGTGACGCCAATGGACCGTGAGAAGAAACCCCGCCTTGGATTACGCCGACTGGAGACAAATAGTAGTATGAGGAGTTAAGAAAGGAATAGGGAATTCAATGGTATGTGGCGTTCAAACCAGAACTCCGCCGGTGTCGGACAAAGGAGATGTCCAGAATTGCATTCTAGGATAGGCCGTTCACACGTTGAGAAACTCTCCGCTGTCCTCGCCTCCTTCGGCTGCAGCTGTCACTGCGAGCGCCTCGTCCGCATGACTCGTCCCCATCTCCTCTGGATTTGTCAGATCGGCAAACATGCTGTCCATGGCACCTCCTGGTTGGCTGCTCGAGCTTGCAAACGGGTTCGCCATTGGAGAACCACCGCCTTCATTTTCAGCACGGGAGAAGCCAGGGCCGGAGAACATAGCAGGGTCCAGGGGTGGATTCGTCGTAGAGTTTGACAGATGAGAGGATAGATTGAAGGCTCCCGGTGACATGCCCTGCGCTGCCTGGTTGAACGGTGGCGCTGTGCTAAATATGGGAGAGTTGGTATAGGACGACGATGTGATGGGAAGAGGATCAAAGAAGCCCGACGGAGCAGCACTTGATTGCTCGCCACTAACCCCAATGGACATTGAGCGCGGAAGACCAGGTGGGGTATGGGAGGGCTCTGGGGCAGGTTGGAGCGGTTGCGGACCCTTCGAGCTATCGGTGGACTTCCGCTGTTTGAAGCTATGTTGTTTCGTGCGGAGGTGCTGTGGTAGGTCCTCCGGGTTGGTTATGCCAAGCTGACTCATGAGCTTTTGCTGCTTTGTAGGTCGCGGCTTTCGGGTCGAGAGCGATACCTCAAGAATTGGTGGAGGCTGAGGAGCCACTGGGGCCCATTTGTGCAATTCTTGACGAAAGAAATTGATTTCGTTAGAAAGGAGGATGTCCGCGCCTTCAAGCTTACGGAGGTAGAAGCGCTGTGTGGTGAGCTCATCCGGACTAGACATAAGTGGGTTAATATATTTGCCAACCCAGTCACGGAAATTGAGGCCGTGCGAGATAATGGCTTCTAGAGTATCTTCCTCCTCCGGCTGGAACGGAAGAGTAAGAAGTTCGTCTTGCCAGGCTTGCAGATCCTCAAGCTTTGGTCGAGTGGCATCGCGAGGAATCTTGACGCGGTAATCGCAAATCGGGCAGGTGTACTTATCATCCTCTTTGACCTTCCCACGAGCGATCTTCAGACATTTGCCATGGTACCTGAAACTCAGTGTTAGCTTTGATGTGCAAAATTCGTGATGAGTCGTACCATTCGTGACAGAGTTCACACTCGATCATCATACCAGCCTCGGGCTTGCGACAGATGCAAAAGACGTCCCGACTTGATCCAGAACCATCTACATCCTGAGAGTCGTCAGGTGTGTGCTCTCTTGAAGAAGGCTCGACCGGCATTCGTGGCTGATCTGCAAGGTCAAAGCAGGCCCGATTCTTCTCCTCCACCGTTTTCATGTGATTATGCAAGATATGCAGAGGTGCGTTGGCTTTCCCAAAGAGTTTCTTGCCCCGTCTCATCCAATCTTCGTGTCGCTTCTGCTCTTTCTCAAGATCGATAGTTCCAGAAGGTTTGCTGTTGAGCTCATTGAGAGCATCCATAGCCTCCCGCACTTCTTTGTACTTTGGGCGCTGGCGAAAATCGGGGTTTTTACTTCTCTCATAAAGAGATAGAATCTGTTCCTGGGCATCTCGTTGCTTTTTCAGGATAGCATCGACCGCGGCTAGGGTTTCAGGCGACACTGGGAGAGTAGATGCTTGTCTTGACAAGGCATCAAGCTGTTGGTAGTGTACGTTTTCGACAGACATGAGTTCCTTAGCTTTAGCCTCCCAAAGCTCTCCTTGGACCTTCTGCTCCTGGAAATGGAGAATGTGAGGATCAGCTTCGCTGATACTTAGGTCTAGGCCTTGCTGAATGAATTCGATAACCTCTTGAAGAGTTTGTGCTTTATTGCGATATTCACGAGCTTGTTCGTACCACTTCATCTGCTGGACCATTCGGTCCAACTTGTCAAGCTCTGGGATGTCGACGTTGAAACCCTTGCCTTCTTCAAGCAGCTCATCCAACTTCTGTGTAGTCTGCTGCGTGCAGTCTCTCAGCGCAGCCTGTGCGTTCTTCTGGAACTCGGCGATGTTGTTTGCGCGTTCGCGAAGTGCAGTGATCTCAGGGCTGTCAAATGAAAGCGCGTCAGCATCTTTGAGCAGCTTAGTAATATTCTCCACTTTTCGAAATTCTCGTTCACGCTCATCGATTTCCGCCGCTCTAGCAGCATTTCCCCGACGCCATGCGCGCTCATTCTTCCGGCGGTTCTGCTGTTTTCGAGTTGTATAATTCACTGCTTCTTCCGCTAATTCTGTGCAGCGCTCGACGAATTTCTTAAGCTCTAGAAGACCCGGTAGCTCCCAATCGATGCGCTCGCCTTCAATCAAGAGCGACCGTAACGACTTAAGCTGAGGTTTCGGCTCGTCCTCCAATAGATTATCCAGCTTCGTCGCCCATGCTTCTGGTGTCCCTGCTTTATCCGCAATTTTCTGAACCGTCACTTTCAGCACCTCGTTCGTGATACGGAATACGAGGCTATGGTCGCCGTTCGTACCAAGGAAGCGATTTTCCTCGCTCACTTCACAGCATTCGACTGACCCTGCGTGAAGCAAGCAGACGACTTTAGAGGATCTCTTACACACAAAACGGGAGAGATAACTATAAGCTTTGCAATAGCTGCAGATGTTGTGGTCTTCTTCTTGAACGTCGTCTTCCTCGACAGCGAAATCAATCTCGCATTGCACTTCAGCGTCGCTAATGCCCTCAATCTTGCAAACATGATCTCGGATTTCTCTGTGCTTAGCAACAAAGTCTTTGCGAGCTTGGAACTCGCGCTCTCGCATTCGTTCAAGGGCAGGAGCTAGCCATTTCGCTGTCTTAATCGAAGTGTCTTTTCGAGATGCAGCCGCCAAAAGGAGCTCGTCGTGCGAAAAGCAAGGCTGTCTGCGGAAGTCCCGTAGACGCTGAACACCCACTTCGCCAAAAGGCTCCCAGTCATGTGGAGCGAAATTGACAGCCTCATTGAAGTTGAACCCATGGTTGAACCCGGCGTGGTATGCTTGCGGGAATGTGATGACGAATTGTCCGGCCCTCTGATCCAAGGCGTACACTCTCACACCTGCCTTTTTTAGTTGATCGGGTGTAAGAAGTGTCACCAGCTGGAAGAGGAGATCGGGCTGGGTCTCGAACAGCTCCGGAACAGCTTCTCGCATGGCTTCCTCAAACTTCGCAGCATCCTCTCTAGGAATACCATACCAGGTTTTCGTCGCACCGAAATGCTGATAGTTCGCCGAGTATGTGTAATGATCCTCAGCATGCCAGCAGAAGGTAGAGAACACCATACCAACGTAGAGCCATGGCACAGTCATGCCGGAAATATCTGACTTTATATGACGGAACAGGGATTCGGGATTGTATGGAAGAATGTTAAGATTCCAGGGATGGGTAGCGAATGGATCGCGGGGATGCCGCTCAATGGTAGGAAAACCGCTGCCATGAGTAGTGGAATGGACATCGGCGCCGTACTCGACCTCAACGGTTTCTGTAATGCTTTCAACCAGCCTCCAGAATTCGCGTTCCACATCCTCTTCACTAACAGGCTTCTTCATGTTAAGAATTGGGTCGAAGGGCATCTTCGGTCCAAAATGGTTCTCCTTAAAATTATTGGCTTTTTCTTGGAACTGCTTGAGTGAGTAGACTCCGCCTTCCTCAAATCCGAATTCGCCTGTGCCCACGAGACATTTTGGACAATGCCAATCATAGTCTGGGGTGGTTTTGAGGGGAGGTTCAAGGCAATGTCGATGGTATCCAGCCTCGCAGCTGTCGCAAAGTAGGATCGTGGATGGCTCGTCAGCCCTACCGCAAGTTTCGCATCGCTAAAGGGTGTGTTAGCATGCAAGCAACATGGTTATGTGGACTAGGGTGAACCAAAAATAGCGCTTACATCTCCAGGCTTCTCGTTGGTGCGATCTCGTGGAGGATACAATCGTGGTGTTGGCAGTCGAGGTTGGGTCATGTGCGATCCCGCTACGGTGGGCGCCGCATCTGCAAGTGGTCAAATTAGCCTGGCTCGGCATCCAATCGCGGGTACAACGTCAAAGGAGATGTGCCTGAATCAAGGCAAGGGTATGCAAAGCAAATCCTTGTTTAAACGACAGGTGGAGAATCGCATGCAGCATGCAGAAAATCCGCTTACCTTTCTTCAGACGCTTACTGCGCCTACCGGCCCCATCGGAATCACCGTTCGCGCCACTTTCTGTATCCTGCGAGAGCTGTCGCTTCAGGTGGTTAAGAGCTTGGCCATTCGAAAGAGGCGTTACGCCTGGAGCAGACGGTCGCAGATCGGGAGTGTTCTTAGCCGAGATCATGGGACTCTCGCCCGTGCGTAGAGGAGTCGAGTTTCGAGAGTCCACTTCTCGATGAATACCATTCGTGGCGTTGATCGTGGAAAATGAACTTGGCGTCGATGCTGGAGCGGGTTGAGCCGGTTGCGCATTGACTGCAGTGAAACCGCCCGCATTAACAGCAGTAAATCCCGAGGTCGCTGCAGGCCGAGGCGGCTCCAAGGGTGGAACAGCTTCGTTTTGAAGTGTCGCGTTCAGTACAGTCGATGCTCGGATCGCCGGGGAGTCTCCTCCAAGACTAGAGGGTGTGTGCTGATGCGACTTCTTCATCGGCGATGGCGCTGGGGATGGGGTGAAGGGACCACCATTTTCGTACTCAAGCAGCTGATGAACACCAGGCTTGACGATCCTCAGGTATTCTTCATACGGATGAAGCCATTTTTGATATGAATTCTTAAGCGATGTTGATAGTGAAGACATGATCTTGCCGCTGTAGCCCAAGTCTCTGCCAATTTCGGCCCATTTCTTCTGTTTACACACTTTGTCAAACCCACCGCGTGTTTCCACTGCTTTCTTGAGCTTGTACAAATCAAGTGGACGCTTGTCCACACTCGGGAAGCGGTTGAGGTTGTTGCCATGCTGCTTATGGAACTTGGATAGCTGATCCAAGTAATTGAGATTGGCACGTGTTCCTAAGCAAGTAAGACTTTTGTTATAGTGAAAATATCCAAACGGTAAGTCTACGTACCGCCTTCTATAGAGTTTAGTTCCTGACGTCGCGTGCGGAAATGAAAGCGCTGTCACAATTGTCAGTCACATTGCGAGGCTGTGAGCGGCTCTCGAGAGCTTGGAAATTAAAATCCATCACTCAAGATAAATGAACCGAATGCGATCAAAGCCAAATGACAGAGCTTACCTCTGTGTCTACAGCGAATTCTGGGTTCCAGGAATCTGGAGGTATAATTTTCACAATGCCATACTTGCTTCCCTCTGGTGCAATTTTGCGCACATATTCCATCGGATCTTTGAATTCCTCCTCGGTAGGCCTGTAAGTTGGCGCCTCTAATAATCCGAATGGCCGCGTAGGCTTTGGGATTTCGCGACTCGCAGAGCCTTGTCCCCTACGCTCCACGGTGGAGAGATCGAGAGCCTGGGCTTTCCGAGCACTAAGTGGTATGCCGGAACCATTTGCTTGCGACCCATTATTGCCAGCCAACATTACAGCGCCCATTCGGGCTCGAGGAGTTGCAGATGTTGTGCCATTCGCAGGGCTCACCCGAAAGGTGGTCATTGTAGCGCCTGAGGAGGGTCCACCTCCTCCCGTCGAAGAGACCGCCATCCAGACCGCCGGCACCGCTCCTGGAATGCGGCCGCTTTAAATGTGATATCAGTTGTATATCGATCTTAGAGGTTATTTATCGACTTCAAAGGGCGTCTAGGGGCGTAGAGAGCGAGTTTGCGTGGGCTATCGGCGACTGATATCGGCGGGCATAAGGACCTGCAGACGGCAGGGCAGCTACCAGGAACTGACTCGTGACAGATGTCGGCCGATTCAAAGGGTTGAAGGCTTGTCAGTGCAAAGATTTAGTTGCACAACATAACATGCGTGGGCCTCAGCCGTAGGAATGGGCCTGGTAGGGTTAGAGGGAGGATTAGGTGGATTGAATGTGAGCGATGAGGGAGGAGATGGGAAGGTTCCGAGCAGAGACTAAGGGCAGAGTGCCTAGTCCAACTTAGCGAACCATCAGTTTATGGAGGTAAAAATACTCAACAAGGAAAATAAAGTTCTGGAGCAGCCTAGACGAGTTTTTACTTGTTCCTTCGTCCGATGAATCTCTCACAGCCGAGCAGCTTTTATCCGCCACACTACTTGCTAGATGAAGATTCTGAGGGCATGACAAAATTGCTTGATGGCTCGTTTCATCATAAGGCGAAGTCGTCTTGGCTGCCCGAGAATTGACCGCTCGAGACTTGCGGTTGCAAGGAAGTGAATTCAAGCCAATCAGCCGACTACCGGACTTTGCAAAGCTGGAAACCCACACAATCTTAACCCGCATCTGCATCTTCAGCCTCACGTTGTCGCGTACTTTTTCCCATCACAAACCATCGCGAAGCAAACTCCACTCGCCCACCGCGGCTCACCGCACAGTTTTGCAAGCACTATCAACAATGATGGACAAGCCTATACCAGCATTTTATTGTTGTTATTTGCTGCGGTCAAGCGTGAGCCACGCTTCTCTGTATGTGGGTTCCACACCAAACCCGGCCAGGAGACTGAACCAACACAATGGCAAGACGAAAGGCGGTGCGGCTCGCACTTCAAGGAAAGCGGGAGCATTGAGGCCGTGGGAGATGACTTGTCTAGTTACCGGCTTTCCTTCAAAAATAGCCGCATTGCAATTCGAGTACGTGTTTTCAGTTCTTCGTTTTCATATTCTTATTACTTCGCCTTGCTATACTGTTTCATTCGCCGCTTTTCACCCTTCCTACTTCAGTGTCCCCTCACCATGAACACCCGTTGTTTACCATGAGCTCGTAGAAATCAGTGCTTCACGTGACTCAAACGCTTATTTTAGAGATGGGGTCGAGATTCTACGTTCAATTACGCGGGATCAATGCTAAGTTACATATCAGATGGGCATGGCAGAATGCCCACATTACGCGCCACATCTCTACGAAAGAGCGTGACCCCAAGGCCAGTACCTCCGACAACACTCCACCGCAGTCGAGAAAAGCAAGACCACGGCCGTCCTTGAAAAATTATTTACCCAACCTACATCTTCTCCTTTGCGCAAAGAGCTTCGAGCGCTGGCCGCTAAAGGTGAAGTTCTTCGCTTCCGATGTCTGGAAAAGATGGAATACCGATGTGGACAGTAAAGTTAGGGAAGGCATAACAATTGAGCTGGTTAAGCCTGAGGCTCTAGATGTTGTTAGTCTTAACTACGAATGCACGGGACCAGCCGTTGCCAGAACTACCAAGAAAGATTGTTCCAGTTCCACAGCGTCTGTTGTCCGAACGGGAATACATGCGATCGACGTTGGGTATAATAGTATGAAGCCGCACTTGGAAAAGAGCAGAGCAGTCTTCAATAATGGTACCTCGGCGTTATGTGGCATTTGCGAGAAATACATTCGACCCAGCACAGCACTATTACTAGTCTGTCCGATTAAGATCTGTCAATCAACTTTTCATCTTACATGTCTTTCCCATAAATTTCTTGCAGATGGAGGAGATGGTGATGCAGTAATACCGCTGGAAGGAAAATGCCCTGGTTGCCGTACCAAGCTAGAATGGTCTACATTGACCAAAGAGCTGAGCCTGAGAATTCGTGGCCACAAGGGAGTTGCTGCATTGTTCAAGGAAAGAAGGCCAAAAAGGGAGAAACAGGCTAACACAGGTGAAGCCACCGCCTCCCACGCCTCCCACATCAACATGACTGAAGAAGGCCATGACACGGGATTTGATGACGGCGATATAGACGACTTACGATCAATTGGAGTGCCGCCAGGGCTGTTAGAGACTGGAACCTTTAATGATAACGATAATGATGATGGCTGGGTGTTTTACGAGGATGACGGAAATGATGATAGCACCCCATCACCACCTAATAATGGCCAATTATTTGCATCAAAATCGCATAACTGGAAGCACAAGACGAGTAGCTCAAGATTGGAAATTGTTATCGAGGATAGTGAAGATGATGATATTGAGATCTTGGGCTAGGGGCATTAAGAGTGGAAGGTAGGTTCAGCCCGGTTACCGGTTTTATTTTTGGATATAGTAATTTCCATGAGTGGACGCCTACCAGGGCTGGACGAAACCAAGAGGCAAGTCTTCTGCATCCACCCTCTCAATCGCTTTCATGGCAACTTGAAGCACGTCGCGCTGAACCTCATCGAGCGAACCGCCAGCATCAATCTTGGCAAAGTCGTCCTTCTCTGAAGACGACCGCAACTGACCAAAGAGCTGCCGGACATGGTCTTGCATTTGCTGATTCTCGTATTTTTCGCCACCGAATCCTCCCCGTTTGGCGGCATCTGCGGGAGAGATATCAAGAAAGATACATATGTCTGGACGTGGTAGGCCTTCTTCGGGATGCCGGGCCCAATTAAGGTCAAGGGTAGGGTTGTTCTTCGCAGCAGAATAGACGCAACCAGAGTAGTAGTAGCGGTCGATGATCACAGTGATGCCAGTCTCGATGTCAGCTTGTATAGAAGGCCTACAAAGTGTCAGATGCGATAGCAGATAGAAATTTTATCGAGGAAGCTTACACTACTTCCCATCGGTTGGCTGAAAAGAGTAGATGGATGACGTGATCCTCCTGTTCACTTTGGCCTTTCAGGTAGTTGTTGATCATTTGTCCGATGGGTGTGCTCCTGTCTGTACGTGACTTTCATTAGCCTTCAAACCAGCCAGCCGAGTAGCGAGTTATTAACCAAATTCCCCCTCATATACCTATGCCTCTCACTGGCCAATAAGAGATACGTCATGAGCTACATGCGGGTGTCACTCCAAACTCTTACGGGGTCCCTGCTAAGCCTTCTGCTTCGAACCCATAATGTTTCGCCCTAGGATTCCCTCTCTACCAGACCTTCATCTTACAGCTCAGCCACTCTTATATTAGAATCATGTCACTCAGCCTGCCATGCGCACCGCCGCCCTCCCGCTACCCATGCTCTCCAAACTTTTATCTTACAATTAAATTCATATTGTTCAATACCCTCTCTCTATCTTTGAACATCATGGAACCAATAAGCAAACATGCTCACCTGGAAATTTTAGATGCCGAACCTGATGGCCTTCATTCCGTAAGCTTTCCACAAGCCGTTCGCACTGCGTCGACTTTCCAGCTCGGTCCAGGCCTTCAAATACTATTAGTTTACCTCGCATTGCGATTCAGGAATACGGGGAACGCGTAGTGGCGTGACGTTCCAGGCATGCGTCTGGTTTTTTTTTTTCGGCGTGGAATTTAAGAAGCTGCAAAAGCCGTAAAAGCCGCGATATTGTGCAGTTCCCAGCAACTTGCAGCTTTTGTAGTTTTTACGCGAGCAATTTATATATTTCGCAGGTTTTATAACTTCCGCACTTACCCCTTACCCACTGGCGTCCACGAAGTAAGTGGTCCGTGCAGAACACCAGAATCCAAACAATGCGTGCACCTATGTAACGTCTATCCCTGAGGGGTACTTTGACTTTAAGCAACTCAAAACCTGTGCACACGCTGATATCTACTATAATGTTACATAGGTCCTGTACTATCCCTTAACCCGCTGAGGTGCAATGCCAAGCTGCACCGTGCACCAACACCGAGAACAAGATGGGGCCGTTCCGTGTGTAGGATTCCGTTCTGCACGACAGGGCCCTGTTGGGAGGAACACCTGGCAAAGCTCCTCTAAGGACTAGCCTATAAATATATATATACATAGAAACCACGGATTTAAATAACCTTTATGTCGCTGCAGTTCTTATCACAGTGGCCAAGAATCAGGCCTCTAATTGGCTAATCCTTATCGATAACTGAGAGCCAGAATCAGCGGGTTAAGGGATAGCTACTCCTAGACATCTAGGACCGCTTTAATCTAAAAATTACGATGCGTATTATCGCCTTTATGCCTAATTTACAAAGAGCCTCCTTTTATCCTATAATAGTATTCCTTTACTACAGCACTACTATTAAGCTTTTACTACTTACGATACTTATAAAATTATAATGCTAGGATGTTATTATTAGCCTTGTGTCTACTGTAGCAAGCAAATTTATGTAAGGTCGCCACGCCGATCGGTACCTCTAACTGAAGCGATCACCTAGTGCGAAAGAGCCCGCACGCTTTATATAATCATTACAATGTAATATACTTTGGGTAATCAAGTAAGCCCAGCCTTTGGCTGCTTACGCTCGGAATATATAAAAATCCGACTCTAGAACAGTAATTAAAGGAAACTGATGACCGCTAAACAAGTCTCCAAAGTGGCATCTGCTTTATTTCATCTTATATAGCCTGCGCAACGCCCAGCGTAAGATCACCCCTTGAACCACGTTACAGCCGATTGCAAAATCAGCTTTTACCTAAATGCACTCTAAGGTCGCCACGCGGGTTAGTACCTCCGATTAAAGCAATTACCAATCCTGGCTAGTGCAAAACGACCCCGCACGTATCACATATTCAATACGGTGTAATTTGTGTCAATCAGGTAAGCCTAGCATGTGGCTGTCAGGTTTGTGGCTGTGCGGAGTCTTTCCCCTCCTGGGCCGGCCCCCTCGACCCTGGTCGTGACAGCGAGATTGATTAATTTGCATATGAAACCCACCCACTAAGAGTTCGTTCGGTTGCAAATTGCCTCCGTTACAGAATCTGTTCGATCTGTGCGTATTTTAGCGTCGCCCATTTTATAATTAGTGGCGTCTACTACCGTACACCCTCCTGTCAACTCCGGTGGTTAGCGCAGCCACGTCTGCACGGCCTTACTTTCCCTTAAACAGCAAAAATACCAAAATTTCTCCTTCAAAAAAGGCCGTGCAGACGTGGCTGCGCTAACCACCGGATTTGACAGGAGGGTGTAGTTCAGTTGAATCTGTAATTGAGTCAATCGTTCAGTGAGCCTCCA
>Ga0307515_10006259_pt1 | contig 23878 bp, 26 predicted proteins | sample 17_EM_MG_FD_194513 | JGI IMG/M metagenome (GOLD analysis project Ga0307515, IMG submission 194513) | Populus trichocarpa ectomycorrhiza microbial communities from riparian zone in the Pacific Northwest, United States - 17_EM | ecosystem: Host-associated > Plants > Roots > Unclassified | place... | reverse complement strand
ACCCCCTAAATTATCCCGTGTCCCCCAACATCGCAGCATCTCTGCATTGGCGCCAACATGCCGCTTGATCCAATGATCATCCGGCGGTTGCACGGCACTCCCACGGTATGCGGAATCCCACCCGAGGGCCGTTCACTGATCAACACTTCAACTCCGCCGCCCACAAACATGTCGGGGAAGGCAAACGCGTCAAAACAGCCGGACAAACCCCTTCGTGCATTTGAGCCAGCCTGTCTCCAGAAGGATGGGTAGAGCAACAACAAAACTATACTGTAACAACCGTAAGGAGAAAATATAAGAAGAAAAATATCATACAGTCGGTCCATACAGGATCCCGAGAGCCCCCACATAGGTCTATAGTCTGGGTGCACGAATTAGCACTTGATGAAATTTCCTACGATCATGCTTGGTGTCCCCCACGCGTCCCTGCGGATGGTGAAGGAAAAACAGCAGCTGATGGAAGATTCTTCGTCCTGAGAGTCTGAGCCATCCGAACTGCCACCCGACGTGATCCTTGGTTTGGTTTTCAGCACACAGGTGGTGAGGACCGCTTTTTGGTTCACATTAAACGCGACATCCGCGTATTTCTGTACGTTTTACCAAAGCGAGGCACGAACCCTCAGCATTCGCCGAGCTAGATCATTGACGGTGGTACGACATACCTCCCAGTAGTTCACGGCGGACTCTTCGGCCATGAGCTCGTAGATACAGGAGCGACCCTAGAACGCGCGCATCAGATTTCATCAGCGTGCAGCTTAGGGTGATAATCGGACTCACATCACGGAGCATGAAGCTATCCAAACCAACGAGTTCTGCGAACTCTCTGTTACCTTTGTATATCTCCCCCGTCCGGCGCCACAAACAAGCAGGGATGGCCATCGCAGAGAACACGCGGTCGTAATCAAGAAGTAAGCGTTCAAACGCTTCCTCGATGAATACCAAATCAATATCGGTAAGAGACTGAGCGATTGCCTGCGTGTCCGGTCAGCCAATGTCAATCAGAGGTCGTTGATCCGACGCACTCTAAACTTGGGCCGCAGAACCGAGAGTGGTTGCAGAATCTTCTGTTTTGACTCCTGGGAGACGCTGAATGCGGCGAAAGCTGGTTAACGCCGCACACTCAGAAGACATTAACGAGCGATGACGCACTTGCTATCCATCCACCTCTGCAGCCTAGCGTAGCCCTTCACATAGTTGTAAGGCTTGAGCAGGCCGGCTTCGTACTTGCTACGGATGACCCTGTTGAGACGTTCGTTCCTTGATCCAGGTTCCTGGTCTGCCGCAATCATCAAAAACTTCTCAGTCTTGGTTGCCGACGGAAGAACTACAGGCACGGTCTCCTCCTTGACAGGCGGTGCCGCCGATGGAGAAACCTCCGTCAAGGTCATATCTGGGTTCGAATACCGTCCCACGTTCGAGGAAGGGGATGGTTCTGCGGGTTGAGGCGGGGTAGGGTAAGGTTGGGGTGGAGCAGACATGAGGGCTGGGGTGACCGTGGCCGGTGGGGGGTTGAAGAATGAGCGTTCATCAAGAGATTCCAAAAAATTGGATAGCACAGAGAACTCGCTGCCGAGTGTAGTTTCTGGTGGATAGAACAAAGCTGCCTGGGGCATGCCCGCAGATTGCCATGTTAGGGAAGGGGTACGAGCAGACGTCGGCCCAAACGGCATAGCAATTGCTGTGGAGCAGGATATGAATGCGCGTTGGACACGCGACCAAGCGAGCCACTCACATGGGAATGCGTTGATTTGCTGCTCAGGTGCGGAAAGTACTGGTTTAGGCTGGGCTTGGGGCTCGGAATCGGGTGCAGGGGTTGGTGTGGAAGTAGTAGTTGAACCAGTAGTGGATGGATCCATCTCCTTCGTAGCGACGGAAGGTTTTTGCTCGTCATGGCAGAGATGTGCGATCTCCCTCTTGATACTGGTAAGCGAACGGTGGTCCACAAGTCAGCGTCAACCTCCAGAGGACCGAAAAAACGTTGGTGCTGACCATCTTTGGCAGGGTCTTCCCTCATCGCAAGTCATATGGCTTCTTCTACAATAGAGACAAGCGTGATTGACTTTTCTTCGTTTGCTGGTAGCGGGTTTCCTCTTGCGCCCACTGGTGGTGTCGTCGTCGAGGGCCTTGACCTGGACCGGTGGATTGATGGCTGGCCGGATGGCAATGTCGGCTTGCTTGGGATGGGAGCCCATAGGTGCTCCACAATGTGAGGTGCAAAATTGTGCCGGGCGAGGTGGAGGGGTCGAGACCGTGCGGTCCTAGTGTCGTCGTTCCCGCCCTCGGAGTCTGAGGGGGGTCGTGGTTCTTGGGAGATTGCGAGGGGGCTGGAGGAAGAGACGGTGCGGAATTAGCAAAGCCGCCGTATATCAAAAATTGTTGGTTATGAACTCATGTAGAGTCGCAATGGGGGGAGGAATGGGTGGGTCAAGCGGAATCAATCATCATGCATCACGCATCGGCTTTTCCGGCAGTTTTCGACCGACCAGCTCATTCAGCAATCGCCCTGAGATTTCCCAAGTTACACACTTTTCTATCATACACTCCTCAGCACTGTTTCCTATCTTGCCGTTGGCGGCGTGGAAAACCGGTGATGCACCCTATGCCGATTACAATCCGCCCGGCACCTAGACCGCATCAGTGTTCAAAAAGACTCCGTCTATCGGCGCCTATTCTCGTAAATCCACATGATGAGAGAACCAAAGAGACATGAAAAAATCTGTTGAAAAAGCGTAGGTATAGAGAAAACCGGGGGAGACGATGAGGGAATCTCATGATAAATGGAACCGGAAACAATCAGCCAACAACGAGCCAAGTCACAGGGAGGTGGAAAGCGACCGTAAAACGACGGTCAAACGCGGAGCTGCTCCGACAGGTACGAAAAAAACCGAACTAAGAAGTTCTTTTGTTTCTTGTTGAGAGCTGGAGATTGTCACCGGTCGGTCTAAGTGAATCTAGGGATTTGCAGACATTTACCTTCACTGGCCTCCTCAACGTAGTTAGTGACGTTCTGTAGCGGTTGGGGTTCCTTCTTCTTCGAGGAAAGGTTCTCCGTGAACCACTACGAACTCCAAGGTCAAGGTGGTACATCACCAAGCAAAAGCCACTCTCACCTTCGAAACGAACTTGCCGGACTCTTTTGGATATCGTTTCTGGGTTTCGTAGTCCACATATGTAACGCCGAACCGCGTTGAGTACCCGTCAGCCCTGCCGGTTGGAAAGTTGAGCAAGTATTCCGCGAAGAAACAGCCGAAGAAAAGAAGCAACAAACCATTCAAAGTTGTCCAATAAACCTGGAGAAACAAGCAATCAGAAACCCGGCCCAATACAGGATAGCCTGGGCCGAACTCACTCCAAGCAAAGTAAGATCGGATGTCTACCCCATCCTCAGTAACGGCAGCGAGCAGAGCTTCGCAGTTTCCCCGGAAATACTCGACCCGATCATTATCATTGACAGCCTGATCAATTGACATCTTCGTCTCATTCATTACCGCGAACCCGTTCTCGGTCACGCTGCAGAGTCCATTTCAGCACTCGCTGAAGGCCCCCAGGAAACGGGGACATACTAAATGGGAACCTGGTACTTCTGTCGACGTATGGGTAAGCGACTTGTCCTGCATGCAACACAATTCCCTTGCCTTGTAGAGGTGGTTAAGGAGCTGTCGGAAACCTCTGGAATCTAGCACACAATTCAGCGTCGTGTTCGCCACCACCGGGCGATAGTCTCCTACAGGTCTGTAACCAAGCACAGTGTGCTTCGACCCTCATCAGTATTTGTGCATCGTGTGAAGCAGTCAACAGGTCACATACCTTGTGTTCCCAACTGAGTACCATCAGGGCGAGTGAAGGTGTAGTCAACGAATCCTTGGAACTCATCGTTGCCTCCAGCCTCTACAAAATTTCACTCTCACTCAGTCTTCCTCCGGAAGCGCAAGAGTCCAAAGGCTTACTGCAGAGGTTCGTCGTATAGGTGTTCATACCATAGAAATCGGAAGAACCTTTTACAATGGTCCATTCTTCCGCAGTGAATTCGGGAAGACGATCACCAAGCACTTGTTTCATGTACTCCGGGTAATGTCCGAGGTACACTGGGTCCTGGAAAAGGCAAACATCGTTTACGAAACCTATCCCCACCACAAAAATGGAATTTTTGAAACCAGCTTACCGCGTACCAACCTGATCACCAAATTTAGATAGAAAGGGTGAGTAAGGCGGCCAATTCTAATCCAAACGAGAATCATGCGCACCGATGGAAAAGTCTAGAGCGTGCTGAGCGGCAGAAACGTCTGTTTGATAGCTGAAGATCTACCGACAATCGAAAAGAGCGGATGGTGCTTACTTTCTGGGCTTTGATCATAGGGGATGGCCATATCCCCGTTCAGGGTGATTCCGATAACCCCACCCTGAGTGGGTCGGAACTCATCGCGGTACAATTGCACCGCAAGAGCGTGCGACAGGATGAGATGATGACCGACGCTGAAAACAAGATTGAGAATATCCGTGGAGACATGGGGGGTGGATGCACCTACATCCATGGTTCTGTCGACGAATCGCCTTCGGGAGACCTGGTGCGATCACTGGAACGACCTGGGGCAAAAACTCCGCGTCCGTAGCCGAGGATAGAGACACACCACGGCTCGTTCACAGTTAACCTTGAATCCCAACGTCCGTTGGCTTCGGCTCATGGTTTATTGTAGAAGAAAATCACTCACCAGTATTTCACGCGGTCTCCGAAAGATTCGAAGCAGACGCGGGAATAACGAACGAAGTCCTTGGTAACTTCATCCTTATTCAACCAACCACCGTAACGGTCGTGGAGACCTTGAGGCAGATCCCAGTGATACAATGTCTGCGTAACAATGTAGGTGAGCTTAACGTACTCACACAGCAGTGCGACCCGCCCGCCGTATGCTTACCACGAAGGGAACGATCCCGTTGGCGATTAGCTCGTCGATGAAGTCAGAGTAGAATTTGATTCCTTTGGGATTGGTGGGGTCATCACGGCCACCCAGTGGGATGATTCGTGACCAGGAGATGGAGAACCGGTAGGACTTTACACCATACTGACGCAACAAGGTAATGTCTTCCTTCCAACGCTTGTAAGAGTCAGTGGCAATGTCTCCGTTCCCTCCATCGAGAGTCTTGCCAGGCGACCTGGAAAAACCGTCCCAGATAGACCCACCGCGACCGTCCCCGTCAGTAGAACCCTCGATCTGGAAGGCAGCTGTGATCCAGTTGTGTTGTTAGTTGCAAAGTATTGAGTGTACCGGGGACGACGGCGTGATGACAAACCTGTAGCGAAGCCCCAGAGAAAGTTTTTTGGAAGAGATTTGGTGGTAGGCATTCTCGCAAGAGGCTAGGTGACTTTTTCATGTCCAGCACTTCCAGCGGGGGTCTTTTAAACCAAGGGCCGCTGTAGCGCTTCTACTCTTCCCCCGACATTTGTCCGGGGAACCTGCCGTGGTCGATTCCGAAATAGAGTGTCAAGCGAATGGTTGCTCGTGGGTAAATCGGTCCGGGGAATCTGCGGCCTCCGACGTTTCTCCGAGCTGCCCGGCGACTCATGATATATGATGCGTGATGCACCATCTCTCCATTCTTCACCTGCGATCCCATCCGCTATGGTCTCTGTCGCAATCTTGGGTGCTGGTATCTTTGCGAAAGAAGGTGAGTTTCCCCATCGATGCGTTTTCACCCACCTTTTTTCACCGAACCACTTCGTCACCCAAGCGCACATTCCCGGCCTGGCCACCCTCGGCGATCAAATCATCATTAAAGCCGTCTACTCTCGCTCCGAAAGCAGCTCGAGAGACCTCGCCGCGTTCGTGGGATCCACTCTGGGTCCAAACGCTACGAGTCCTTCTATCTACCATGATGCCGACCCAAAGAACTCCATCGACGCACTCTTGGCAAGGTCCGACATCGACGCAGTTATCGTCATCCTTCCGATCACCAAACAACCGGAGGTTGTATTGAAAGCGCTCGCCGCTGGAAAGCACGTTTTGAGCGAGAAACCAATCGCGAAAGACGTTGCGACTGGGATTGACCTCGTACGAAAATACGTTTCGGAGTATAGGCCGAAGGGCCTCGTTTGGCGGGTGGCAGAGAACTTTGAGTACGAGCCCGCCTACCGAGAGGCGGGGCAACTCGTCCGCGACGGTCAGATAGGCAGGATTATCAGTTTCTCCGCGACCGGATCTATTCCCACTTCCAAGGATAACAAGTACTACAAGACCAATTGGCGGACCATTCCAGACGTAAGTTAGTCTCGTGTGGCTTCTATTCGCACCAACCATTAACCTCTTGCTCCACGTCTCGAAGTATCAGGGTGGTTTCCTTGTGGGTTTCCGCTTACCTTCTACCGTAGTGTATCAATCTGATCAACTACCCTTTCGCCCACGTGCAGCTCGATGGTGGTGTCGTGAGCTATCCCATTCCTATCACCCTGCCTGGGTTGCACCATTGACAACTTTTCCGTATCTAGCATTGGGCGGCAGCATTAAGAACGATTCTCCAAGAACCATTGAAGCTTGTATCAGGCTTCGCTTCTCTGAACATCGACTGGCTCGCTCCTTTGGATACCCTCAATTCGGTCATCCGAACTGCTTCCGGCACCCACGGGACATTTTCCCTTAGTTTTGCCGTTCCCGCCCAGAGCGCGGCCAGGTTTGGGTTCGTAGTTCTTGGGACCGAAGGGCTGGTAGATATCACCCGTGAGGATTCGGGCTTGACCCTCAAACTCACCAAGGCGGATGGTTCGGTCGTCTCAACTGACCACGCACATCGTGGTGTTGAACTTGAGCTCGCCGCTTTTCTCAACGCGATCAAAGGGACCGACGATGGTCTCGGTACGCCATTGAGCGCACTGAAAGACGTTGGTTTACTACAAGCCACGTTCGAGAGCCAAGGGAAGCCCATCGATCTGCAGGAACTAGTCCCAGAGATATAGCGAAAGTATGCAAGACACTTTTCTCCCCCATTTCCACACACCCCAACTCGCCCCAAACAAAGGCCGACGTACAAATATATACCGTTTCATACGGATGCGGAATAATACATACATCTACCCTACTCTCATCCATAGTTGATCCTCCGGGGATACAGATCGCCCGATTGCGAACGGTGCTAGGAGAACTTCAGCCTGCATCTAGGCATCTCAATCGCACGCGGACGAGTTCTTTACCTCACACCGAACCTCTTCCGGCGTCGGTGTGACAAGCGAGAGATATCGGACTTTCCTCGGTGAAGCGTATCCCCGCGGATGGTTTGTTCACCAGGGATCCCGCATCAGGTACTGTACAAAGGCACGTAACCATCAACGCGTGTGATGCTCGCCCGTAAATCTCACTCCCGGAGTCGGAGCCTGGTTGTTTATGTATGTAATTTCTCCACAACACCCCCCGTGCTCCACGGCCACCACGATGCGATTATTTGATAGGGGCACATTGAGGTGAAAAAATTGCGGGGCTGACAGGGACTCCCCAGTGCATGCCCCAGTCGCAAACTAGGTCGCGGGGGCGACGAGGGCGAGCGAGATCTCGTACTGATAACGGGGCAGGAGATAGCAGCGCGAGCACATGGGTCGAGGTGATGAAAATGAATAAATTACCATGCGAGTATAGGTACCACATTACTAGACGGAAAATTTCCGCTCTTTTCATCCATCCTGAAACGCTGAGCAAGAAAAAGACGATGCGAAAGGATTAAGCGAGCAATAGAAGATGGACAAGAAGTTACGGGTAAGCGTGATATTGAGGATATGATGATAGAAACCGACAAGACGGGGTGTGGTTATTCGTCACACGAATTGGCGTTCGAACCCGGAATAGATAATCGCAGAGAAGGCTTCGACCTCACGAATGTCTGCTAGTTGCTGCGGTGGGGAGAGGGCGTGAGCGCGAGGATGTAAGGAACCCTGAAGTGTACGTACGTCCACGAGTTCGTTTGGAAGGCCATTAAACGCCAAATGACTCCATCGTGCCATCCCAGGCAAAAGGCTAGCCAACCTCAGCTGTGGTGGAGCCCCGCTCTGGTTCACACTCGACCCGCCTCGAACGAATATCGTGTCCTTGATGGATTTGAACAGAATATCCGTCGCGCGATCAAGACACGACTCCAAGACTATTGAAAAATCCGGGGATTGCAACAAGGAGCGAGTTTCCTCGAGCAATCTATCGAAAACCGGGGAAGGTCTCATTGCGGACATCTGCGAGATGCCACCCTGCACGAGGATCCGTTGCATTGAGTCCGGAGTTGGTGGAAGCAACGTCGACATAAAGCTAGACAACAGATAGCGAGGGGAGCAGTTAGAACGACGAAGGTGGGTAAATAAAGCGAATTGGAGGTCGAAGCGTACTTTATCCGCCGTTCTAAACCCTCAAAAGTGACTTCATGCTCGACGCGTCTTCGTACGTCACAGATGAGGTGATGCAGATCCATGACTCCCAGCTCCGACTTGAGAGGAATCCTACAATCGACTCTTAGGATTCTCACCGCTCAAATCGGATACTTGGAAGGAGGTGCTTACTCGTCAAATACCTCTTCCACGCCTCTTCGTACCCTTTCTCCGACATCTTTCCAGCCGATGTTACATATCCACCAACTCAGGGTGAGGTACTTCCGTTCAGTTTCCTCGTCTATCGAACCGGCTATTTGGACAGTATCATCATCGTCTTCACTCCCCCACATCCCAAGAAGCAGCGCAGAGATATCGAGGAGCATAGCATCCCTCATGCGCTCTTCCTCCTCCTGCTCGAGGATGGATTGGATATATTTTGACCTTCCGAGGATGCTCAGCTGAATATGGGTGAAGAGTGACAGAAGAACGATGGAGTACAACGTCGTTAATGTCCGGGTGAAGGCTGTCCAGGAGTTACCAGCTGCTCCAGTGCTCTAACAGAGGAGGGTCACTCACTGAGAATCTTGATTTCTCTCCACAGCTCAGTCTTGGATTTCGACGGTACCGTCGACGACTCTGCCGACTGCACAACAGTAAGCGTTTCGGTCACACGTTCCGGATATCTTCTCACTGCGCTGGCTGAGGACCCCGCCTGGGAACTCGTACTCGTCGCAACGGACTCAATCATGCTGGCTCCGAGCGAGTTCGAAAGGCCCCCCTCTCCATTCAAGTTCTCCCTCGACGACCTCAGCGAGAATCCGTCCACCCAACTTTGCGTCGAATCTCCTAGCGTTGTACCCACCTCTGGGGCGGAGGAGATGATCGATGATTCCATGTCCGACCGCGCGTCCGTGTCCGTTGGGGAGTATTCCGGAGGTTGGCTCACTGGTGACACGGGTCCCGAGTTCCGTAAAAGTTTCGACGCCCTAGACCTCTCCTGCAGGTCGTTCGTCAGGCCTTCCACGTCCATTCCCTTGATTATGTGTTCTCCAATCGTCGGCAGTAACGCCATTATTGTGAATGATACGTTTTGCTGGTTATTCTCGAACCATCTCCTCAAGCTACCCACGCGCCCCATCCATTGAGCATAAGGGAGCGAAAAGAGCGGGGAAGTGCTCACTTTTCACGCGCCTTACGTTGGTGCAGTACCTCGTCCTTGACGTCCTTCAACTGTTCCTTCACGTATGAGGTGAAGAGATACGCCACACCGGCATAACCCGTAGCTCGCAAGAGACCGTTCCGCCGTTCGTAGAAGTAGTTTGGTACCGAGCTGAGCATCGTGGACGAGCTATAGATGGATGCCGGTGATCGTTCGAAACATGTGAACGTCGGGGTAAGAGGCGCGGGTATTGCGGCAAATACCGAACTCCGCCACCCCCCGCGACGGCCGCTGGGCCATGATCAGGAATGTCCTTCCATTCTCTGAGCGGAGGCTATCTCGAGTACAACAATTGGTTATAAACAACGTTACAACAACAGCGATCACATGCACCCCCTCTTCAGTCGCACGCTGACACAGAAATTATCCTCGCAGTACAGTTAGCGTCATCCCATACCTGTTCGCTCCTTAGCACTTCTCCTGCTCCCACCTCCACGAGTTCAAGCATTCCCACAAACCCTTCTAACACGCCAAACAACTCCTGGGTCCGTTCTTTCCCCTCGTAAATGATCGTCACAACATCCAGCATCAACCTTCCATCCCTCTCTGCCGCAACCTGAATGAGGTCGCCGATCCAGTCCGCTATCTGGCGACAGTGGACAAACTTCAGTCGTTGCAAGTTCGTCCATTTACTCGTGTTTTTGAGGGAAGAGAGGAAGTCTTGCGTATCCGCCCTGCCAAAATGGACGAGCACGATCTCCTCGAGGTGAGGGAGAATGTCCATCATATTAATAACCTTGTCCACCTGCATCGCGGTCAAGGCAGGATGGTACTCGCAGACGAATTGAGTAATTTCCGCCGCTGGGAGGGATGCTATTGCATTGCACACGGGAGATCCGTCGTGGAGGTCCATAAATCGTATGGCAACACTCCCATTTGGACCCGTTGCCTCGATATAGGTATCATTTCGGAAGGCCATGACCACGTGCAGGGATGCCAACCCCTGCAGGTTCGCATATTTCCCCATAGATCGTGGGAGACTGAATGCGTCGGGGATGAGGTTTGAAATGAGGTTATAACGAATGAATATCCGCGCGTTCCGCGGGAAGGTCAGCTTCTCCAAGAACAAACACGGCGTGCATCGTTCCACGGTGAGAAATCGGAGGCGACCCAAGGAAATGCTTCCGTCCGCACGCGTGTCTTCGCCGTTCTCGAAGTTACCAAGCAACCTCACCTTCTCCAGTGAAGGGTTGGCCGCAAGTAAATCGAGGACGTCTGTAAGGGTGGAATACATAACGTCGAGCAGGAGGTTGATCAGGTGCGTGAACTGCACAAACTGGCGGGTAAGAGGGAAGTGGAGGAGCTCCAGTGTACGGAGATTGGGCATGTCACCCGAAATCAACCCCATGGGGATCAATCGTGGGCCAACGGGGGGTGCTCTGTTGGTGGTAATCGAGAAGGTGTGGAGATTTGGGGAATGGTCGAGTCGGAGAAGTGCCCGAAGGAACACGGTGTTGGCCTCTTCAACGTTGCACCTTAGGACCGCCAATTGATTCGCGTGTGGTCCGAGATGCCGAACTGCATCAGAGAACCAGGTGTCCGTGAGGGTGACCTCGAGCGGGTACGATCCTAAACGTTCGAGGAAGAGGGGAACAAGGGCCAGGTACTCGCTGGAGACGAAACACCAACACTCTGGGTTCGAAACCAATATTTCTCTCCAGTAGTGACACACTTGGGTCATAGCCATAAGTGATTGGCAATCGCCACCGCATGCCCTCGGGTTCAGGAAAGTGGCGATCTCGATGATCACATCAGCCGGAAGTTGCTGTATGGGTTGGAGACTGTTCTTGAGTTCCTCAAGACGAGTGAATAGGTGTTTTGTTCCGGCGGACAATTCGTCCAACTGCAAGATTTTCCGTGAATGAGAAATCTCCACAATCTAGAAGAGCGGATCAATTGAACTCACCACCTGATGGGAGAATGGATTCTGGCCCCGGCGAGCGGACCTCGCGAGAGAAATTTGCTCAAGGAACTTTGAATCGAGGGCGCGGAATAAGTCGGGGGTGGTCCAAGTTTCCCCAGGACGGGGAGTAGTCATGGTGGCGGTAAATGGACGAAATTGACCCGTGCTCACTTGTGGGTCCCTTTGGCACTCTCACAGATGGCATCTGTGTAGCCAATCTTAACCAACGTTAATCAACCCCCAACCTCGCGCCTGCGCCAGGCCGAGGTGTTCTCCAGCAGCGCGCAGCTAGCCGAACCCCGCGGTCTCCCCTGTTACCTCGAGTTTAGTTCCCCGGGCAAGTGCGCCACGATATTTCTGTCGCTGGGGTCAAAGGTTAGCGACCCCCACAAGGGAGGGCAGACGTCACATGAACATAAGCACCCAGCACAACAACCTCCAACAACGTCAACTCCATTGAAAAATCTGTAATTAAGAAACCAGCGCAGAAGTCAGCCTCGCCGGGTAGTCGCCGTCGTCCCACACTAGCTCGCTCCTCGTGACTTCTCCCCTCTCTTCACGAGTTCAAACGTTCACAGAAATCCTTCCGACATGTCAAACAATCCCTGTACCCTTTCCCCCCATTGCAAACGATCGTCACGGTGTCCAGCATCAACCTTTTCCTTCCTTCCTATCGCAACACTGAAATGGGATCACCGACCGGACGGATTCGAGTTTCAACAACTCCATCCATTCGCTCGCGTCCTTGGGGGCAGAAAGGGATCGTTGGGTCCTTTCCTCACCGAGGTGAGCCGCGGTGACTTTTTCGAGAAATAGCCATACACATTGGTGTCAAGGCCACGGTGAAACTCGCATGTCAGTCGAGCGATCCTCCTCACCGGTAACGACCCCATAGCAGTGAACAAAGGAGACATGTCATACCCCAAACCGAACACTGGCGCTCCCGTTCTGACCGGTCGCCCCGACGTGGGAACCATTCGTCCAGGTCGTCAGCAGATGCAAACATGTTAACCGTAGCTCGCCTCTTGCACACTGCACCGTAGGACAACCAATCAACTCGAATGGGGCTTGGCAAGTTGAACGGTATCAGAAATATGGGTGTTTGTGAGGTCGACCTCGGGGGGGGGGGGGGGGGGGGGTGGCAGGCACCCAAAACACCATCTAACGATCACCTCGCACAAGGAGAGCACCAAACTCCCATTCTGACTTGGACGATTGCCTCTTGCCTGTGCCGTGTAGATATCTATGTTGAAAGTCAACCTGTCCCTCCAGCACCAACGCACCTGGGAACCAGCCAAAAAAGGTGACCGGCATTATCCGTGGCATAGACCGGGTTCAAGGGGGGGGGGTCCCAACCTCGAAACCCACTGTCCCCGCTGTGAGGCCTCCATGAACTGGCTGAAAGCCACTCCTGAGTTCCCGAATCCGGGCAAGCAAGCATCCTACCCCGTCTCGTGGTTTGTTTAACTGTAATATTCGGGTCGTATGTTCGTCGTTAGCGCCGGCCACACTTTCAGGGAAAGTCTAAGTGTTCGAACTGACTTACCAACCCGAAGAATGAACGGATTTAGAGTCCGATGGACAGATCTCGCAAGCGGCAATTGGTCAATCGCGTCAAGAGCGTGGAATAAGGCGGAGACAATTAGTTTTGTCCCAGGATAAGAGCTCAGTCGACATGCTGGAAGCGCAAATGGACCGGTGCTCGTTGTGGGTCCGCCTCACTTTCCAATTGATCCCTTCCGCCCGAACACATCCAGACGGAACCGAACAGCCTGCCATACACTGCGACGTCATCGGCAACCAGGACAACCGCACCGGAGGTTAAGTAACACCGTCCCGCGGTGCTTCCCACACATAATTCAGCAATCCTCAAACGCCTACCCCATAGTAACACCTACATACACATAACCCGAATCTCCGTACAAATACATACTCAAATCAAATAAAACTTCTCTGGCGCGCAACCCCAAACTAAAGGGAGAAAAGTTACCGGCTAAGCGACCTTGGTGGTCGCAGGGGCGGTCACCCTTTTCCCTACTTTCCCGCCGCCGGAGTGGACATTCATATGCCTCGTTAATTGATCACCCCTCCCGAATGACTTGCCACAGCCGGGTTCGTGACAAACATATGGCCGGGCTCCGGTGTGCGTGCGGAGCTGGTGAAATTTGAGGAATTATTTCAGATAAGCAGGGGTGGGGTGAGGTTTTGAAGCTTACATGTTTCGAGAGATTTGAAGACTCCGAGAACGCCTTGTCACACTGAGGGCACTTGAATGGCTTGTCACCGTTATGCATTCTTTTATGGATCGTGAGGGCTCCCATGATAGCGAACCTCTTTCCGCATCCCGGGTGATCACATTCGTAAGGCCCTGGGAGTTCGGTCAATCCAAAGATAACCATCCGCTCGGTGGGGTACGCACTCTCTTGTGTGTGTCGCCGCATGTGTTGCTGCAACGTTGCAACCTCTGAGAAACACTGTTGGCAAACCTCACATTGATGAGGGCGGTGTCCCGTATGCGACTGTGCAAGGAGATCAAGTCAACTTGAATCCTAGCTAATCAAGGAGAACGCACCTGCAAATGCCGACAGATCTTCTGTTTACTCTTAAACCCATTCTCTCCATTCCTTCCGCATCCGTCCCAGTAGCACCCGTACTGGTTCTTCCCGCCGCCCACGTGCTCTGCAGTGATGTGAGTCATCAATTCCTCACAAGACGTGAACCGCTCTTGACAATCCAGCCATTTGCAAGGGTGGTCTGCTGTTGCGCAATTGTGTCCGGGGTCGTGTGCGTGGTCCTGGTATTGGGCAGGGCTTGCAGCGTTGTCGTGGGCAGAGCATAGCGCTGGCTGGCACGAAGTGGGGGTGTCAACAACTGATTCCGTTTCCACGGCCACTAAGGACGTGGGAATTGTTGGTAGGGCCATACCCGTCATTTCCACTTCAACGGGAGCCGTCTGCACCTCAGGAGCGACATCCTCCAATGAAGACGAATGAATAAAAACACCCGCATCCTGAACGACAGCAGGAGTAGTCGCGGAGGGAAAGATGAACTGAGGTGGGGGAGTGGGCAATCCCAAATGATACTCCCACAGATGGGCGGCCAGCACGCCAAGGGCGGCATCTAGCGGCCGGTCGCTCGAGCCGGGGACATTTTCGACGGTCGGGTACACATGACAGTCACCCCAATGACATGCAGGGAAGACCCGGCCGGCAGAGCTAAGGGCTGATTGGTGAGTTGGGTCTTGCGAAGGGCTGAGTTGGTTGTTGGGGGTCAACAATGCTGAAACGGTCTGGAGATGTTGGACGTTGACGTGAGCCACCAGATCTTGTAAAGATCCAAAGATGGTGTGACAATTGGCCCACATGCACGGATGCTGTCCCGGAACTTCAGTTTGTCCGACGGCAAGTTGATTCTGTGACTGGACTGGGGACAGATCGGGAGGCCTTGGGCTGCTCGATCCGAATGCTAAACCCTCGTCGGGTTGGGTCAGGTCATGGAAGGGTGGGGAAGGGTTCGCGATGTGCTGCTGTTGGTGGTGGTGATTTGGTTGATAAACGTTTGGGTTGGTGTAAGAGTGGTGTGAGTGGCTTGCGCCGGAGTTGGACGGGGAGGAAGTTCTGGAGGATGAGACGGTCATAGTGGCCACTGTGCCGGTCGACGCCAACGGGGAAGGGGCCATCCCGTTGTAGTAACCAACGGGAGGATGCCCATGCTGGAAACATTGGTTCAACAGGTCGTTGAAGGCGGGATCCCATCCTCCACCGTTGAATACAGAAGCCGTATTGTGAAGGTCCAGGATGTGAGGTTTGGGTTCGCAAAAGTAGCCGGGGTAGTTGTCGCAGCACTGCAACTAAAGGAGGATCACAGCGGGGGAACTAGAAGTGAGCGCCGTTCTGGAATAATGATTTTAAGAGAACCGGAAAAGCTATTCAAATTCATGGGGTGTATTCAAACCCAAAGAAGCAGGAAACAAACGAGGGGGTGGATTGGAAAAAAAAAACAGCGGGCGCGGAAGGAGACTTACGAACTCGTAGATCCCATGACAGTCTGTAGGGTCGGCGCAGCTCTGGTCATCGCAGATGATATCGCCACAGGCCTCTTGTTGGTCGCCACCGTGGGGGTCTGAGCACGTTACAACCACACACCTGTCTGTGCACTGGGCCGTCAAGCCCGGGCAAGACTCTGGTGAGCACTGACGACAACATTCGCTTGAACAGTAGGCGGGGTTTGCGGCGGGCGGAGAAACGAGCCTGTCTTCATCGAAAGGCATTGTTCTACGGGTGACCGTCTACAGTATATCTACCCGTACCGGACGTCCGAGCGAGAGTAAGATGAACGAAGCCAGGGCTTGCAGGGAACTGTTGCGGTACTCGTACGCGATCAACTTGGTCAGGGGAGAGAACCGCCCCAGTCAGACCTTTGTTGCCTAGTTCGGCTGATCGGCGAATCGCGGGACCAAATCACGGTCGCGTAAAATCCGCTTCAAAGATTAATCGGCCAGCTAATCTCTCCTACTGCGTGGACATACGAAACTAATGTGTGAAAAAGATGGAGAAGGAATGAAATGGGCGAGAGAAAGTACAAGCTGAGGGTTTCCCGCGAACAAAAGTTCGTTCGTCCACAGCCGGTCGCTCAGGAGTCGGATCCAAGTCGAAAATGAAAACCTAGAGGAAGGGTAATTGTAGTGATGTAAAGTGGTATAGGACGAGTACGTTGACGCAAAACGAATGGTCACAACGATCGTGAAGCTGGTACGTATACGACCCGGTAATTGGAATCGATACCGCTCAGAGGAAACCCAGGATGGCAAACAGGACTGAAAGTCCAGTGAGCCCACAGGTTAGGGCGTAATTTGACAAAGCCCCTGAGTTGGATGTATTGGAATTATTGGTGCCAGAGTTATTAGTGCCAGAGTTATTGGTGCCAGTCGCTTGTGTGTTGTTGAAAGGTGAACTGGATCTGGGGGGAGAAACGACAGCGAGACCCTTGACACTGCTCCAAGCGGCGTCGGAACCGACGCTAGAGTTACCCGGGAAATAGGGGACGAAAGAGACGGCACCAGTTGAGTCAAGTTGGACAAGAGACGTGGTGCCAGCGACGTAAGAGGATTTGGTGTCCTTGGCCGTCGGGGGAGGGAGAGTCAGTGTGCTGTTGTTCTCAACGTTGATGACGTAGGTTCCAGAAAAATCATTGGGAATGAAAGCGAATTCCTGTTGAACGCCGGAGTCCTTGAAGAAGGACGCGGTTTGGCCATGGGCAGCAGGGAACGTCTTGTTACCAGAGTAGCTCTGAATCTCAGGTTGGAGGTAGGAATCTAGATATACATGAGGACTCTATTTCTCCTTTTGGCGAAGGAAACTTACAATGGATGACAAAGATGCGAGCCTTTCCAGGTCCGTCGTTTCCAACGTTCAAGAAATGGATGTGGTTCTGGGCAAGCGCCATGACGGGGTTATAATTTTCAGGAAGATCAAATTTCCCAACGAGATTCCATGTGAGAGCTTCCGACTTGGCTGCTTTCATCGAGTCCATGTTGAGACTATACATCGTTCCCTTGGAGAGGGCATCTGATAACGGATCAGAAGGAGCAGGAACGTGGAATAAGCTCACGTACAGAAGACGTTCGTGTCGTGATCCAGGATGGCATTGAACGAGGAATAGTCAAACGAGCCAGGAGTGGTGGACTGAGTTGACCAGGACTTGGCGCCAGCGTCGTAGATGTGGATCGAGTTGGGGTTCTTTGCGTCTCCGTTCAAGACGTAGATGGCGTTGAAGAACTGGGCAAGGTAGCAAGTCGTGTTCGTGCCGTCGAAAGGACTGTCATAAGGCTCAGTTCGCGTGTTCTCGATGCGATGTCAAAGAGGAAGAGAAATACTGACGGACGACCAGTGGTTGTGATGTCGGTCGCGGTAGTGGCTGCGTGAGAAGGATGTGAAATTCTGGCCACGTAGAGAAATTGGAAAAAAGGATTGACCATTAGCCCAGACGTCTTGGGTGCCAGCATTCCAATCCTTGCCATCGAAACCGAAAGCGTGGAGGTTGAAATTGACGTCGAAGGAAAGACAGGACGATGCGCGGACTTGAGACTGAAAGAGAGTGATGAGCAAAAGAGAGACGAAGGCGGAGAGCCTGAGCATTGTTAGAGAGGAGGGAGCGGAAGACAAAGAAAGAGGAGAGAAAGTAGTGCGAACAACCAGGTTCCAAGTTCGCGGTCAGGGCGGGTTCGGTGGCGGACCCCATCACACTTAGCGAGACGTCGGTTCATCGCATCTCCCCGTTGCCCCCGGTTTTGTGGAATTGCCATTTTATCATCTCGACTGGCAACCGCAGCAGCAACGTCCCAAAAATTCCCAAAAATCCGTTGGATAACATATGGGAGTCGCTTGAGACCGAGGGGATTGCTCTTGTCCATCACCGGCACCACATGTTGATCGGACAGAAAGCCTCATCCAATCACTGAACAGGACCAGCTCATCCTCTCGCCCTGACCGGCTTAATCCCTCCAACCCTGGCTCTGCAGCGTGTAGTATGGAAGCTCAACCTTTGTAAATACCATTCTCACGTCCTGAACTGCCGATACTCTCAAAGCCGCTCCTACTTTTCCAAGGCCAAGATGGCCGTCGCGAAATGGTCAACCACCGCGATTTCTGCCTTGTCGTCCGACACCGAACCCACCGTCATCATCACCTTTGACGACGCGAAATATATTTTTAATGCTGGAGAAAACACTGGCCGTGCGTGGATGCAGAGTAGGGCTCACTGGAGGAGGATGAAGGCCTTATTCTTCACCCAGGTCGGGACCCAGAGAATGAGCGGGATGCCGGGTGCGTACAGTTCTGCCGCCGACGCGTCGTCCAATCCCAAGATGACCATACTTCCTAGGCCTTTTGATGTTCATGGCCGACGGTGGTGTCTCGAATCTCCATCTCGTTGGCCCTCAGGGACTCACTCACGCGTTGGCTGCCCTCCGTCTTTACACCTATCGGTTCGTCCCCACATCTCGCGTCAGGCCATCCTATCGACCTTACTGCTCAGCCAGAACATGAGTATTACCCCCGTAGAGGTCAACTCTATCACTCCGCCAACAGGGACCATCAATCCCCAACCTACGTACACCGATCACAACATCACCGTATATTCGATACCTCTCTTCCCCGAGGTAGATGAGGACGGAAACCCGACCCCCTTCGGGCTGCAAGGAGACTCCTCGTCGAAACGTAAACGACGGACCCCGTCTGCCTCGCCTCCCCGTAGGAACAAGGATGGAGATTTCTCGGCTGAAACCAAGAATTTGCCCTTGAAGGAGCGTATGCGACTGAACGGCTTCCTTCCAACAAACCTTGTTGGAAAGGAAGCAGAACAGTGGCGAGAGATGACCATCAATAGTATGTTCCCTGCCAAGAACCCCAAGTCAGGGAAAGGGGCAAACGATCTACCGTATGTCCCTTCCATCCGCCGCCATCCTGGATCTTTCAACCCCGCTGGCTCGGACAAGCAACTTCCGAGAATAAGCTTTACCAAGGACTCGGAACCGATCACCTCCAAACAAAAGCCTTCTTTGGCTTACATCGTTGTGGGCCCCAAGACGAGGGGTAAGTTCGACGCCAAGAAAGCTGATGAGTTGGGTCTCAAGGGAAAACTGAGAGGTTTGGTGGCGAATGGGACCGCGGTCACCTTCGCTACAACGAACGCCGACGGGAAGGAGATCGCACGGACTGTCAAACCCGAGGAATGTGTCGGACCGGGTGAAAATCCAGCGGTATGTCTAGGAATTGCCCGAGCTTTTTTGTCCTTAATCAGCTGACCAAAATCCCCGTTAGGTCGTCATCATCCTTGACATCCCCACTGTAACGCATATACCGGCTGTCGTTTCAGCATTCGCAGAATCGGATTTCTACGCCAAGTTCAGGTCGAGGAACGTGGAAGACCGGATCAAGTACCTGACAAATACCGTTTACCATCTGTGTGGACCCGGCGTTATCGAAGACTCGAGGTACCAAGCGTTCATGCGAGGATTCAATTCCAACGTCAACGTATGTTCGATTTCCTCTAATCCTTCCTGCGGTTTTACCTGGAACTCTTTCTTTTTCTGCAGCATATAGTCGCCTCACGGGAACACTGCCCAGATCCCGTAACGTTCACCAACGCCGCCTTTAACCAACTTCAGTTCAACAGACTAGATCCCAATCTTTTCCCTATTCCTCAGTTCTCTTTGAAGGCACCCCGACCTCTCGAGAACTTAGTGGACGAGTTCGATTTTGAGAGCGGGATGGGAAGCGCTGAACCGGGTTTGCCACCCAAGACGCACGTCATGGCGGCAGGAATGAATACGGGTGTCAGACCTATCCTCCCACCAAGGGTTTGGGATTCAGAGGAGAAGTTCCACCCCTCTGCGAAGGAGCTCGCTGTTATCCATGAAGCCAACATGGCCAAACGACCGGTTGGGAGTTCGACCCCAACCCTCAAGGTTGTGGAAAAGGAAGAGGTAGACGTGAAAGGGTTGGAGTTCGACAAGACGATTCTGAGTTCCGCTGCGTTTGAGAAGTTTGAGGAAGCGAGGGCAGCCGTGAAAGCAGCTCCGTTCGGTAGGGTTAATGCGTTCAAACGGCGGACGAATGGACATACCGTAAAAGTCATCCCTCTCGGTACGAGCAGTTCTCTGCCGTCCAAGTACAGGAATGGTTTGTCCCTTTCTTTTTTCTCTCTCTTTCGCGCAAAAAAATCTGACTGCTATGAACTTCCGTGATCCTCAGTTTCTGGGTACCTCATCCGCATTCCGAACCAAGGGAACATCCTGCTTGAGGCCGGTGAGGGGACGTGGGGCCAAATGTGCCGATTCTTCGGGACGGATCCTAATAAGCCAAACAACGTCTGGGAAGCTTTGAGGGATATCAAAGTCATCTTCGTCAGCCACGCTCATGGAGATCACCATTTCGGTCTTTCGAAGATACTATCCATGCGCAAGCAGGTCCGGGTCACCAGTTTACACACTCTTGATGTAGTATCGCTGACGCTGCTGATATCTGTCATACGCAGCTGGATCCTCCGCCAACGGAGCCACTGTTTCTGGTCACACTCCATTCCATTATCCTTGGACTAAGGGAACTCTCGGACGTCGAGGATATGGGTCTTGATTACAGCCTCTGCAGATCTGGTGTTATCCCCATTTATAGTTTTTCACTCGAGCATACACGACCAGAGGATAGACGCGGTGAACACTACCGAGCGTATGGTCATAGCCTCCCCCAACACGACATGTGAGAACTGACACCATTCTAGGATGTGTGAATCTCTCGGGTTAAAGGCTCTGTCCACTGTGGAGGTCAGCCACCGGGCACAGGCTTGTGGTGTTGTGATCGATCATCAAGATGGGTGGAGGATTGTGTGAGTAATCTTCCCCCCTTTCGAGGGATTCGCCTGGCTGAACGGTGATTCGCAAACGTGTGTAGATTCTCAGGTGACACGCAACCGACGGAGGTCCTCGCGGAAGCAGGCAAGGATGCCAACCTCCTCATTCATGAAGCTACGATGGCCGACGACCAAGCCGAAATGGCGAGGATGAAGGCTCATAGTACGATCGGGCAGGCAATTGAAATTGGGAGGAAGTATGTTCCACTTGCTTTCAACGTTCTCTGCGAACATTGACGATGGCCCATCGATAGAATGAACGCAGAGAAGATCCTTTTAACACACTTCTCCGCTCGTTATCCAAAGATGCCCCCTCAAATCGTAGACGAGAACACGACCCCGACCTCACCTCTGACAGCTCTTTTCCGATCTTCACCCCCATCATCACCTTCCACTCCTCCCATCTCCGCGTTACCCGATGTCCCCGTGGATACCACCACCCCACCCCCTTCGCCACCAACAACAACGAACCCGGAGCCCAAGCTAAAGCATAGGGAGAAGAGGCGGAGAGATGCCATCGTCGGATTGGCGTTCGATTATATGAATATCACGTTGGGAGAGTTTTGGAAATTGAGGATGTATTTACCTGCTATGGATCAAGCCTTCGGGAAGGACGAGAAGGACGAAGACGAAGATTCTGAGGCGAGGGTTTTGGAGAAGATGAACGAGTAGTTCCGTTGGGGGGGTGGATTGGGGTCGCTCATAAAAAGTGAGTGGCTCGTTTTGTTTGTGGAGTGCTTGGGTACTGATGTGCATTTCTGGAGTAGGTAATAACTATTGCTGGTATCGATTACTACTAGACAACTAATTGATGTTAATGCATCGTTACTCTGCTCCGTTTTCCTTGACCATTCTATGGGCCAGAGGTCACGGCACCCGGCTTGCTACGGTACCTTCTAAGGCCTTTCGGATGACCGATGGCTTCTGTCCCTTCAAAGCGAGGTGGTCTGCCAGCCCACTCTCGGACATTCTTCGTTTCCTTCCAAAGCGATCGTTTGTGCCGTTGTTCCTCCCGCCTTTGGTTCTTGGTCTTGAGTGGCTTTCGGTGGTACCGACTTGAATCCCGAAAGACTTGCATTTCAATTAAGCCTTGGATCAGGCAAGGTGAGTTGCGGTCCTGCGCTTTGCCTGTGCGAAACGCAAAAGATCCAGGCCTGCGGGTGAAACGGAAATGCCAATGTGTCCCGTCCTGGGGGTATTTATACCCTGTCCTGGGTCCGTCGAACCCTCAGGACCTTCGTGGCTCTCACTGATAGGCTGTATGTCTTTCCCCCCCCCTCATTCACTCTGCTCAATTCTTTCCGTCGAAGATGTATTTTGACTGATTCTGTGACTATAGGGCATATGTGTTTGGCGATTCACGTCTGGCTCCCTATCACAGTTTCTGTCCCCACACCTTGACCGACTCGGGGGACCACTATTCTCTCATGGCAGAGGACCCGCTCCTATCCAAAGTCCCATTTCCGCCTATCTGCTTCTCCTATACCCACTTCGACGCCCCTACCGTCATTCCTCATCCGTATCTACACCGGGTCGGGCCTGATGAGACCGCGAGGAACGCGCGGCTTATCGGGTGAGGTCCCTGGTCGCCGATCCACCAATCTCACGGATCAATGCGCAACCCCGACCGGTCATCACTCGCCAATCACCAAACCAACAACCCAGTTCCATACTACTCGCGGAGTACCCCGCAAGCGGCCTAGGCGTTCTGGAGGCTCTGAGCCACTCCTCCCATGCTCTGATGGCCGATTTCTTAACCCAGCGGGATTGGATCAACACCAGACCCCGGATGGGGAGGGGGCGTGCTTAACCCGACTGGCTACAGGATCGATTTGATCGGTCAGTAGACGGTTTCTACGGGGATTTGGTAGGGGAGAGGTTACCTGGTGTCTTGTGGTCACTGTCGCTCGATGGCGGTGTTGGAGGGGTTGGGTGGAAACGTGGAGGGTGCGGTGGGGGATCGCTGGAGCTAGGAGGGGGTTAGAGACGAGTTCAGAGGAATGGGTGTCCCGAGGGATTTCGATGCGGTAGTTCGGGTGGTATAAATACCACTCCGTTCCAGTGAATGGTTTCATTGTACCCTTTCTACTGTATACTCTGGTTGCGCATAAAGAAACGGCCCTGAGTCTTTGTGATGTGGAGCTCTCCGGTGCAAGCAAGTTATGCACCTTTCTAAAAATTCTTGCGATCTACTTTTGCGCTTTGTGTGGGTCGCCACTGCGTTTACGGCTGTGGCCGCGCGGCATCAATACTATCTTTTCTGACGGAGCCTCTTTAACCACGCCAATGCCCGTTTGTCTTTGTTCTTTTAACCGACTCCGACGTTTCGCCGGTCCAATTGCCACTTGTTGGTACAGGCGATTAAAACCATAACACGGATCGTCACGGACGACCTATGAAGTACGCATATGTAAAGCAGACACAACATGGGAGACAGAGAGATACAACACAGGATTCAGACGAACAACGGGCAGTGGGACAAAAAATATGGAACGACACGGGTGAATGGAAGAGGTGGGTAAAGGGAACAACGTTCCGGCAACGGGGGAGGTATGGGGATAGCAGTAACATGAAGGAACCCAACGGTAGACGAGTCGAGGCAAGCGTCGAAGCCATCACCCGGATTCAGCGATCCAATCTGAACACAAAGAATTAATAGACACGACAAGTAGCGTTGTTTCGAGGAGCTCACCGCTGTCATCTAATTCATTGGGTAACCAGTTTGCCTGCCTCCTCGTCGATTTCCTGGAGGAGTTGCCTAGTACACTCTACATCTTTCGCGGCCCCGAGCTTCTCGAACACATCAACAGCGCGCAATGCCTCGGATTTCGCCTCTTCAAATCTACGTTGTTTATACCGAAGCCGAGCCTGCAACTGCACCGCCCAGGCCAGGGGGCGTGTGTTGTTGACCATGTGTGGCTTGGCGCGTTCAACGTGAACGTGCGCATCGTCGAACCTGCCCTCGTTAAAAAGCAGCTTTGTCAACGAGAAATGAACCCAAAATAGCCAGTTG
>Ga0307515_10006258_pt1 | contig 23879 bp, 14 predicted proteins | sample 17_EM_MG_FD_194513 | JGI IMG/M metagenome (GOLD analysis project Ga0307515, IMG submission 194513) | Populus trichocarpa ectomycorrhiza microbial communities from riparian zone in the Pacific Northwest, United States - 17_EM | ecosystem: Host-associated > Plants > Roots > Unclassified | place... | reverse complement strand
GGGTCCAGAAGGATATGCCGCAGGTCGCGCGATGAATGCGCAAGCACAAAAACCACAGGACCCCGCCATCGGCCGCGCGATGAGCGCCCAATCGCAGCGGCCGGACGGGCATGCGACTGGCGGCGCAGGCAACTGGCAGTCACAGCGGCCGGAGAGCTACGGCACCGCAAGCGCGCCGTCATCGCGATCTAAAGTAGCAAATCCAGCGCCGATCAACGGCGCGCGCTCGCCACCGCGTTTGGAGCTGGCGCCCGATTGGAAAACACACGACGGCATGCCGCATCCGAGCACCGCGCCGAATACAAGGCAATCCAGTGCTTCGGAAATGCTGGCCGGTATGAAGCTACCGCACTGGACGATCGAAGGATCCTCACAGGCCGCGGCCGACAATACAAAGGGGAGGAAACTTGCTTCGTCTGCGATGTCTCATACTGGCGCGCCTCAACACCTGGCTCACTCACGTGCAGTGCAGGACGCCGCGATCGCGGCAACCAAAGCTGCTCCGTCGTCGCGGGCGAACGCGCGGCGCGTGGTTATCGTATTGACGCGGGACAACGAATGTTTGGATACGACCGTCGCCGCACTCGGGGGCCGCGCGGTATCGGTGATGCACGCGGCCGATGAAGACTTTGCGAGCAAGGCACTCAAGAGACACGGCGCAATCGCTGTGCTGGTCGACGTGACGCTGGCGAACGGGTCACCGCAACGACTGCTGGACCGCGTCTGCGCTTCGGCCGATGGCGCGCCTGTCTTTGCCGCCGGCCGGGCGATCGACATCAAACATATCGCGCCACTGCTGTCGCAACGCAAAGTGCATCGATTCTTGGTGAAGCCTATGAACCGCGCTCAAACGCGCACTGCGTTCGAGTCCGTACTCGCGACAACGGCAAGCGCCGATGCGTCCGGTAGCTTGGAGTCCGTGCCCTTCGCGTCGTTGATCGATCGCGTGACCGCGAACGACCTGCGCAGCGCGATCGACAACCCGGCATGGCACATCCAACTCATCAGATTGGGCAAGCAACATTGGCACTGGGCCCTCGGCGGCATCGCGTTGGGCCTGGGCGCAATGTTCGCAATCGCGCTTACGCTTAGTTAGTCGCGAGATAAGGCCGACGTAAGCGGGCCTCGCGTGGCAGCGAGCGCCTGCCTTCGAGCGCAGCGCAATTGCTATCGATTCAGCGAATCGATCGCGCGCTTGTCCGCGTTCAACGCGGCTTCGTGCACGGCTTCCGACAAGGTGGGATGCGCATGCATCGTGCGTTGCAGATCTTCGCTGCTGGCCGAGTATTCCATCGCGAGAACGGCTTCGGCGATTAATTCACCGGCCATCGGGCCGATAATGTGAATGCCGAGAATCTCGTCATCGTCCTGCGCGGCGATGAGCTTGGTGAAGCCCACTGCCGCTTCCATGGCGCGCGCTCGACCGCTTGCGAGAAACGGGAACATGCCGACTTTGTATGCACGTCCGCTTGCCTTCACTTGCTCTTCGGTTTGACCGACCCAAGCAATCTCCGGCGCGGTGTAAATGACCGACGGCACGGCTTTGTAATTCACTTCTCCGTACTTGCCGGCGATGAGATCGGCGACCATTACGCCTTCTTCCTTGCCTTTGTGCGCGAGCATCGGGCCACGAACGCAGTCGCCGACCGCCCAGATGCCTTCGGCGCCGGTGCGGCACTCGTCATCCACTTTGATGAAGCCGCGCTCATCCAACTCCACACCGGTGTTGGGTGCGAGCAATTCTTTCGTGAACGGCCGGCGGCCTATGGATACGACGAGCTTATCCACGGTGAGCGACTGCTCGCCCTTCGCATCGGTATACGTGACTTTGACGGCCGAGCCTTCTACCGAGGCGCCCGAGACTTTCGCGCCCAAGCGGATATCGAGCCCCTGTTTCTTAAAGTGACGCGCTGCTTCCTTCGCGAGTTGCTGATCCGCAATCGCCAGAAATTCCGGCAGCGCTTCGAGCACAACGACTTCGCTACCGAGCCGCCGCCAAACGCTTCCCAGCTCCAGACCAATTACACCGGCGCCGATGACACCCAGCCGTTTCGGCGCGGCATCCAGATCGAGCGCGTCCCACGAATCGAGGATGAACTTGCCGTCGAACGGCGCGCTCTTCAGCTCCATGGGCGACGAGCCCGAGGCTAAAACGATGTTTGGCGCGGTCAATTCACGCCGGCTGCCGTCATGCGCGATGAACTCCACGCGCTTGCCCGGCAGCAACCGGCCATGACCTTGCAACGGCGTCACGCCGGCCCCTTTGAACAGCGCGAGGATGCCTTGCGTTGAAGCTTTCACAATGCCCGCTTTGCGCTTCTGCATCGTGCCGATATCGACTTCGATCCCTGATGTCTTGATTCCGTGCGCCGCGAACTCTTCGTGCGCTCGATGCACGAGCTCCGAAGACTCGAGCAAGGCTTTCGACGGAATGCAGCCCGCGTTCAGGCAAGTGCCGCCGAAGGCGGGCGCGCCATCGCGGTTCTTCCACTCGTCGATGCAAGCCACTTTGAGCTTGTTCTGCCCGGCGCGAATCGCTGCCGGATAGCCGGCGGGACCGCCGCCGATGACAATGACGTCGAATGAGTCGGCCATGTTTTGCTTCTTCGTGAGAAATTGCGACTGAGCGAATCGGAAACCGGCGGCTCGCTACACACCGAGCAGCATGCGACCGGGATCTTCCAGTGAATCTTTGATCGTCACCAGAAACTGCACGGCTTCGCGGCCGTCGATGAGCCGGTGATCGTAAGTGACGGCCAGATACATCATCGGCCGAATCTTGATCTCGCCGCTCACCACCATCGGTCGCTCCTGAATCTTGTGCATACCGAGAATGGCGCTCTGCGGCGCATTTACAATGGGCGTCGACATGAGAGAGCCGAACACGCCGCCGTTCGTAATAGTGAACGTGCCGCCCGTGAGATCTTCGATGCCGATGGAACCTTCGCGCGCTTTTGCCGCATAAGCACTGATTTCTTTTTCGATGTCGGCGAAGCTCTTGAGGTCCGCATCGCGCACGACAGGCACCATCAAGCCGCGATCCGTCGACACGGCAACGCCGATGTCATAGAACTCGTGATACACGATGTCGGTGCCATCGATGGTGGCATTCACGACGGGGAATTTCTTCAAGCCTTCGATAGCGGCCTTGACGAAGAACGACATGAAGCCGAGCTTCACGCCGTGAGATTTCTCGAAGCGGTCTTTGTACTTCGCGCGCAGCTCATTCACGGCAGTGAGGTCTACTTCGTTGAACGAAGTAAGCAGCGCTTGCGAGGACTGAGCTTCAACCATCCGCTGCGCGATGCGTTGACGCAAACGGGTCATCGCGACTCGCTGTTCATTGCGTCCAGTACTAACCGCCGGAACGGAAGGCTTGGATGTGGGCGCGGGCGCCTTAGCCGCGGCCGGCGTGACGTTGCCGGATGCCGGCGCACTGGGCGGGGCCTGGCTCACACCGCCGCTCGCCTTCTGCTTTTCCAAGTACTCCACGACATCGGACTTCGTCAGCCGCCCGTCGCGACCTGACGCCGTGATATCCGCGGGATTGAGATGATTCTCTTCCACCAATCGACGCACGGCCGGGCTCAATTTGTCTTTGCCGCCCTCCTCGTCTTCCGACGAACGCGCGCTCGAGGCACCCCCTACCGCCGCACCGTTGCTCGCAACGGCCGAAGCCGGTTTCGACGCGGGCTGAGTCGCTTTCACAGCGGTGTTTTCCGCAGCCGCTTGCGATGAGGGCGTTACGCCCGCCGCGCTGCCTTCGTCGATGAGCGCCAGCACTTGCCCGCTCGTCACGGTGGTTCCGCTCGGCACTTTCAATTCACGAATCACGCCATTCGTCGGCGCAGGCACTTCGAGCACCACTTTGTCGGTTTCGAGATCGGCAAGATTCTCATCGCGACTCACGGTTTGGCCGGGCTGCTTATGCCAGGCCACCAGCGTCGCATCAGCGATGGACTCCGGAAGCTGCGGCACGCGGATCTCAATACTCATACTGTTTTCCTTATCGGGGTCGCGGTCAGGCGCGCGGTATCTCGACCGGTTTCTTCAGTCGCCGTGGCACGTAGCGCCGCATCAACCAGCGTTTGCTGTTCGAGCTCGTGCGACTTCAATAAGCCCGTAGCGGGCGCCGCCGCCGCGGCTCGGCCTGCATACAACACGGCGCGCCGACCCGGCACTTCGAGCCGATGCCGAATCTGATACCAAGCGCCTTGGTTCTGCGGCTCTTCCTGACACCACACGAGCTCACGCGCATTCGGGTAGCGGCGCATCATCGCTTCGTAGTCGGCTGTGGGAAACGGATAGATCTGTTCGAGCCGAATGATCGCGACATCGCGAATACCGTCTTTGCGACGCGCCCTCAGCAAATCGAAATAGACTTTGCCGCTGCAGAACACGAGACGGCGCACGTCTTTCGGCGTGACCTCGTCCACCTCGTCGATTACGCGGTGGAATTCACCCTTTGTCAGATCGGAGATCGCCGACACCGACAGCTCATGACGTAACAAGCTCTTCGGCGTCATCACAATGAGCGGCTTGCGCCAGTTGCGCAGCATCTGCCGGCGAAGCATGTGGAACATCTGCGCGGGTGTCGATGGCACACAAACTTGCATGTTGTGCTCGGCGCAAAGTTGCAAGAAACGCTCGAGGCGCGCGGACGAATGCTCCGGCCCCTGGCCTTCGTAGCCATGCGGCAAGAACAAAGTGAGCCCGCAGAATCGGCCCCACTTGGCTTCGCCGGAGCTGATGAACTGATCGATGATGACCTGAGCCCCGTTCGCGAAGTCGCCGAACTGGGCTTCCCAAATCACGAGCGCGTTCGGCTCGGTAGTGGAATAGCCGTACTCGAAGCCCATGACCGCTTCTTCCGACAGCACCGAATCGATGACTTGGAAACTCGGTTGCCGATCGGAGATGTGCTGCAACGGGATGTAAACGTTGTCGCTCGATTGATCATGCCATGCCGCGTGACGATGGAAGAACGTTCCGCGCCCGCTGTCTTGGCCCGAGATGCGAACAGAGAAGCCGTCTTCGAGCAGCGCGGCATACGCCACCGTCTCGGCGAAACCCCAATCCAGCGGCATTTCGCCTGCCGCCATCTTCACTCGATTCGCGACGACTTGAGCCACGCGCGGATGCAATTTGACGTCCGCCGGCACCGTGGTGATGAGCGATGCAATGTTCGCGAGCCGCTTCGGTTCGAGACTCGATTGCACGCGCTCTTCCCAATCGACCGCGGCGTACTTGTTCCAGTCGACGGTGTACTTGTTGCCGATCATGCCGAGCGAGGCGCGCGCTTGCGGCCGGCCTTCGTCGAGGCCCTGCCGATAACGTTCGACCATCGCAGTGGCTTCCGCCTCGGTGATGACGCCCGCGGCGATCAAACAATCGGCATACAGCTTGCGGGCGGTGGGATGCGCGCGAATGATTTGGTACATCATCGGCTGCGTGGCCGCCGGCTCATCCGCCTCGTTGTGACCGTGACGGCGATAGCACACGAGATCGATGACGACATCTTTGTGGAAGCGCATCCGGTATTCGAGCGCGAGACGCGCCACATACACCACAGCTTCCGGATCGTCCGCATTCACATGGAAGATGGGCGCTTCGAGCATCTTCGCCACATCGCTGCAATAGATGGTCGAGCGCGCATCGCGCGGATCGGACATCGTGAAACCCACTTGATTATTGACGATCACGTGCAACGTGCCGCCCGTGTAGAAACCGCGCGCTTGCGAGAGCTGCAGCGTTTCCATCACGACGCCTTGACCGGCGAACGCCGCGTCTCCGTGAATGAGAACCGGCAATACACGGTCGCCCTTCTCATCACCGCGACGCTCTTGCCGCGCGCGCACGGAGCCTTCGACCACCGGATCCACGACTTCGAGATGCGAAGGGTTGAACGCGAGCACGCAATGCACATTGCCCGAGGTAGTGCGCAGGTCTGCGCTGAAGCCCTTGTGGTACTTCACGTCGCCCGAACCCTTTAGATGGGCCAGGTCGTACTTGCCTTCGAACTCCGAGAACAAGTCTCCCGGTGATTTGCCCAGCAAGTTGACGAGCACATTGAGGCGGCCGCGATGAGCCATGCCCACGCCGACCTCTTCCACTTTCTTCGAACCCGCCTGCTGGATGAGATCGTCCAACAAGGGAATCAGAGAATCGCCGCCTTCGAGCGAGAAGCGTTTTTGCCCGACGTACTTCGTGTGCAAGTAACGTTCGAGACTTTCGGCGCCGGTGAGTTGCCAAAGCAGATTGCGCTGCTCTTCGGCGCTGAACTTGAAGAGCATGCGCCCTTCTTGAAAGCGGTCTTGCAGCCACAGGCGCTCTTCCGAGTTCGACACATGCGCGGTTTCCGCGCCGATCGGACCGGCATAGATGTGCTCGAGCTGATGCAGGATCTCGCGCAACGGCAAGCGCTTCGCCACGGCCTCCGTGCGGCTGCCGGTGAAGAATTCCGTATCGAGGTCTGCTTCGCTGAGCCCGAAGTACCCGAGCTCGAGCACATTGGGCCGAGGACGGACCATGAGGCCGAGCGGATCGACGTGCGCGATCAAGTGACCGCGATTTGCCCAGATCTGCATCAGCCGCGAGACCGCGGCCTGCTTAGCGCTGGCGTGACCTCCGTCTGTGACCGGCGCGCTAGCGCCCTTCGGCGCGGCATCACTGGGCGCCGCTAGCGCCCGAGGCTGCCGTGACCGCTCGGCAAGCGCCGCGCGGATGGGGCCGTGTGCGCTTTCCACGCCGGATTTTGGGGCAAGACGCTCGAAGTAATCGCGCCATTCCGCCGGCACCGCCGTCGGATCGCGCAGATATTGCTCGTAAAGCGTCTCGAGATAATCGGCGTTACCGCCGTAAAGAGGTGTCGATTGAAGCATGTGACAAAAGCTCACGGGGTGGCGTCGAGGCGCTTAAGCGTCGCGCCCGCGGGAGCGATAATTCGGTGAAAGCCCTTGGAGATGGATATTAGATTGAAGGCGCGGGACTGAAATCAAGGGAATATGGCAAGGATAAGTGCAACCAGCGGCGGAAGTTTAGCGCAAAGGGCGGGGAGCTTGGAGCCTGTCCGAGTAACGGACACCGTCGCGAGAGTGTCTCCCATCGAGGAGGCTTCGGCGATCGTTTCGCGCGCATAGGGGACACTGTGTAAGCGCTACTTCAATGGCAGAAGTCGCCTGCGGCACTTTTTTCGAGCATCAGCTTCGTTTCCCGCGGCAAAAGGTGTGACTTTTGTGGCTTACGCACGCCGCACTTCCGCGCTGTGAACAGGCCTTAGCTCGTGATCTGCTCGAGCATCCACAGCTCATAAGCGATCAGCACCGCATAGCCGGCCAACACCGCATAAAGCAGCGCGCCAACCGGCACCCAACGGAATGCCCTAGCGCGGGCCAGCAAGATGAGAAAAACCACGCCGAAGGAGGTCAGACCGATTTTTACGGTCGCGAAACCGAGCCCGCTCCCCTCCAGCAGTATGGCCATGAAGGGATTCGCTTCGATGGCACCGTGGCTGAGTAGCGTAAGCGTAAGCAATGCGTCCGCAAAGGAGGCGATGAGAATAAGTAACGCGACTGCAAGCCATTGGGGATGGTGCCAATCGATGTCGGCAATGCCGACGACTCTGCCCCGCCGCAGCATTCGTCGGCGCGGCATGAAGCTTCCGTAAAGGAGTGCGTACCAAGTGCGCTGACGACGGTCCGGCACTTGGCGACGTTCGACTGCCCTACCTGGCTGCCGGGTCGACGGCGAATCCTTCAACACTTTTTATAAGCTTCCATGACTCGACTGCCGAAGATTCTATCGGCTAGCGGTTCGTTCAGAAGCACATTTCGATCTGGCTACCGTCACACGACCATTCGTAGCGACACCAGAGCCCGGCTCAGCGACGACCGGCAGGTCTGGTCTCTCGAAGGGTGCTCAAGGCTCGTTGGAATCTCGATCCATCGAACTGTTTATCGTCTTCTAGCGCCTTGAAGAGCGCGTCCACTTCCGGCGATCGCACGTTTCCGGGATCCATTTCAGAGACGAGCAGCACCATTGCCATGGCCGCCTGTTCGGCCGCCGCGTAATCCGCGAACGCCCCGCGTCGGGCAGCGCCGGTCATTGCATTGAGCACGCCTTTGAGCTCGCCCTTGGACCAGTTGCCTTTGGAAACGGTGTTCTCAATGCCGGCGAGCTGTCCACTCATGCGTTCGGTCGCTTGCCGCAGAGCGGCCTTATCTCCGCCGACTGACGCGTGCATCGCCGAGAGCGATTCCCGCAGCAAGCTAGCCTGGCGTGAATTCAGGGCATCGAGCACTGAGAGCAGTGCTTTGATGTGGCCGTCTTGAAGCCGCAGCGTGCCGGCCGGAAGGCCATCGTACTGACCGCCTGAGCTCCAAACGGAGAGTTGCATCGTGCGATGGCACGAATAGCAGTTGTACAGAGAGAAGTCCGGCAGTGCCACATTCGGTTTCGTGGCATGCCAGTTGATCATGTCCGATGTGCGCCGACTGGCGGCACTCAGCCCTGTCAGCCAAACAACGACGGGATCGTGCCGGCCTTTGCGCGCGGCATAATCCGGATCGACTTTGTAATGCTCGCGGCCGCCGCTGGTGCGCCAAAGCTCTGTGTAGGTGTCGAGCTCGAACGCCAAGCGTGGATGGCCGGCCGCCATCATTTGATGACTGGCAAAGCGCGTCCCCGAGCCGAGATGGCAATCCAAACACACTTCCGCGCGAACGACCGGGGATTCCAACTTACGCATCCCGTTTGCAAGGTTGGCGGCATGCGTGACGCCCGGGGCGTCATCGTGCGTGGCGAGCCATTTTTCAGAGCCGCCGTGACACGCCTCGCAACCGATGCCATCGCTCACTTGAAAGCGCTCTCCCTGCCTCGCCGTACCGACGGCATCCGAATGGCAGCCGAGACACTCCAACGATTGATGCGCGTTTTTCAGCCCCAAACGCTGCGCGATGCGCTGCGATTTCGGGTCGAAAAGAATTTTGTACGCGCGCGAGTGCGGATCGAAGTTGGACCAGGTGACGTATTCGTTCTGCTGAACGGTACGCGCGTCCAGCGACCGCACCGAGCCATGACAAATGGTGGACGCGCAGGTGGCGACACCAAGATGTTTACCGATATCTCGAGCGGTAGAGGGCTGGCCGGAAGCGGCGGTCGCCGTATTCCCGGCGACCGCTGCCAAAGCATGCGTTAAGAGCAAAAGAACAGAGAAGCGCGCGGTACGATCCCACGCGGCTCTCCACTTCGTTACTCGTCCACTTCGTCGTCGACAAACCAAGGTCGGCCGTTCCTATCCAGATAAAGTCTGCGCATTTCCGCCCAAATGAGCGGCCGCGATCCACGACGCCCGAACACCGCAACCTGTCCGCCCGTTTCATCCACGGCTCGGTCTCGTTCGAGCGGCCGTGACAATGACAGCGCGGGCTTGGAAGTCGGGTACATAGCGATCAATTCCGGCTTGGGCTCCGGACTGAAGCCGTAGAAGTTCGGCTGCGAGTCGGGGCTCGTCAGCTGAACCACCTTCAGGCCTTCGCGTCCGTCCGCAATATAGGCGAACAGTGATGCGTTTGTCGTGGCGACTACCACATCTCTCGCATCGACGATGCTGCCTCTCCCGTCCCACATCGTATAGAGCTTCGGGCGCTGGGGCTTCTCGATATCGATGATCGCAAGGCCTTTCGATCCGTTCGCGACATAAGCATAGGTTCGCGCGACGAACACCTTGTGCCCTTCCGCCAATGGCACGCGCGCCTTGGGCGGAAGACGCGGCTCGTACGGATTCGTCACGTCCACCACGACAAGTCCGCTTTCGTCCACGACGAACAGATAGCGGAATTGCTGCGCAACGCTGCGTGTATCGCGGAAAGGAAGCTGTGCGGCGACCTTCGGATTCAGCGGATCGATGAGATCCGCGATTACGAGCTTATCCGGCGTCGCGATGTAAACATAATTCCCGCCGACCGTGAGATAGCGGGCGCCGTTTAGGATGCCATTCGGGTTCCAGGTCGTCGCGCGCTTGAAGAAATTGTTGCGGAATTCTCCATCGGCGAGGGTATTGATATCCGTGAGGATCAAGCCCTCTTCCGCATCAGTGATCAGCGCGTAGTTGTAGATGGGATTGAACGGCTGCTCCAGGTTCACCTTGCGCATCAATTCGCCCGTGTTGCGGTCCGGGTGAATCGGCTGCGTCGTCGGCAGCGCCACGCAAGTTGCGTTCTTGCTGGGGATGTAGGTGTCTTGTCCCATCGATGAGAACGGCGAAGAGATCAGCTTTTGACTGATGCTCTTGTTCGCGATGCTCGCCGCGTCGTACACGCGCATGCCTTTGTTGCCTTCCGCGACGAACAGATATTCACCGCGGAGCTGCACGCAACCCGCATCGCCGGAGCCGATCTCTTGCGCGATCGTCAGCTTCTTTTCGCGCTTCTGATGGTCCTCAAACCACTTCGGGTAGGCGTATTTGTGCAAGTAGCTGCCAATAACGGCCTGAGGCTCATCCCACTCCGTCACCTGCACCGCTTCGACGGCACCTTCCGTACCGAGGTAAGCATGGAAGCCTACGAAGTTGATGAAGTTCGTCCCGTAGCCGAGCGTCTGCGCAACGATGGCATTGTTGTCACCCATTCGGGAAAGATGGCAATCGCTGCAACCCTTCGTTTCCGTCTTCCGCTCCGTATGCGGATAGTGCGGATTGAAGGCTTGCGAGCTGAAGCCCGACGCCGCAATCGGTGGCTGCTGCACATAGATGCGATCGCGATTCGCATTGGTCGAAGACAGCACCAGCCCCGACGATGAGCGCACCGGTGCGTATTTCCACCCTTCCTGCGGGCCGCGACGGCCGAGCATGAAAATGTCGTCTCGAGCGACCTGAGGGTTGTAACTGGCGTAGTTGCGCGTCTCGCCGCCTTCGTAACGATTGCGCGAGGTCTTCCAGTTCGCCTCGATCGGCAGATGGCAGCCGCCGCAGCTCGTGGTCCACGAGGTGTGGCAGGTATAGCACTCCATGCTGTTGTCGCTATGCGCGAACTGACTGGGCGGAATTTCCGTGCCCCAACTCTGCCCGCGCGTGTCTTTCGACATGAGCTTCGCTCGCGCAGCCTTCGGGTTGTAGCGCGGATTGCCGGGGGTCACGCTGTTCTTCACGAGCGAGACTTCCCACTGCAAGCCCGGTGTCACGGCCGAGCGCTGAATCAGACGATCACCGACCCATTCGAAGCGACTGCTGCCGTCCGAGTTACGCAGCACGGAGAGATCCATGCCGACCTGTAGAGCAGCCGGGCCGGACGTTTTCAGAGTCGGCAGCGACGTCGCGGTGCCGTGGCAGTCTTTGCAATCGATTTCCACCGCGGCGGCGACCTCACCATAGAGATGCCCGCTACCGTGGTTGTCTTGCGAGAAGTGGCAATCAACGCACTGCATACCCTTGTCCACGTGAATGGACTGCAGGTGCACCGCCTTCTTGAACTTCTGCGGATCCTCGTTTTTGACCTTGCGGTTTTGCGAGTCTAATAAGTTGCCCTTGCGATCGCGCTTGTACACGGCACGGAAATTCCAGCCGTGACCGTGATAGTCCGCGAATTGCGTGTCTTTCAATTTCGGATTCAGCTCCGAAACTTTCTTCAAGAACTCGGGCTCGCCCCACAGGCCGCGCGTCGCCGCCATCTCGGGGTTGCGATCGAGTACTTCACGCATCTCCGAGGCCGAAGGGAATTTCTGCTCTTTCGGCCACATGTGCGGCGCGTCGGACTCGTAGTCCCACATCGTGTAGCCGAGGAAGCTGTTCACGAACATGTTCGGCTGGTGCATGTGACAGACCATGCACTGGCTCGTCGGGACCGATCGTGAGAACGCGTGCTTCAACGGATGGCCGGACTCTTGCCTCGGAATCGTGGGATCCCGGGTATCGGTGAAGCCTTCGTGACCCTTGGAAGCATAGGCCGCCGAGTGACGCGGATCGCGATCGTTCGCGTACACCACGTGACACGCGCTGCAACCTGATGAGCGGTAATCGCCCGCCTGATCGTTCGTGCCGAGGAACCACATCAGTGGATCATTCAGACGTGTCTTGTGAATGTTGATAATCGGAACGGCGATGCGCGCGCCGGTGCCCGAGCCGCGATTCGACTGACGGAAGTCCGGGCGACCCGGCTCTTCCAAACGTTGAATGAGGCCAAGCACGTTCGGCAAACCGGTTTCGGCGAACGTGTTGTTAATGTTCCGTCCACCGCGCTCGAACACTCGGAATACGTCCGCCTGCTGAGTGTTTTCCCAACGCGGCATCGGGAAAAGCTTGTCGATCATGCCAAACTTTTCGCGCTCTTCCGGTGTCGTGGGCGCGCCTTCGAGAATGGCCGCTTCGCCGTCTCGCGTGTACGCCTCACCGAGTATGTAGCGCTTGTAAGGCAAGAGCCCATTGTTGTACGCAGCGCCACCCCAGAACATGGCGGTGGTCGCCATGAGGCTGCGCTCCGCGGATTGAATGGTCTTCAGATGGCAGGAGCCGCACGCTTCGCGCGCAACGCGATAGTCGCTCGGATTGACGAAGCGAATGAACTCCGGGCTCTCGGTGTTCAATAGAGAGAACGTGCGTTCCGGGTTTGCGCTGTGCGGATATTTCCAAGACTTCGGAAAACGCGGCATTACGTGCGCCTTGTCGCGCACCTTGGCGTATTCCTTGGACTGCGTGTCCGCAAGTCCGCCCCACACCACTGTCGCATCGCCGCCATGACAATCCGCGCAGCCCAGCACTACGGCTTCGCTCGCATGCATGGTGGGCTGATCCGTTGCCGTGTGGCACGTGACGCAACCCGTGCTAGCGGTAGCAGCCTGCTGCGCGGTTTGACGGACCGGCGCGTTGGGCGCCGTCACGTAAGTGCGTTTGACGGGAGATTCATCTTCGGAGCTGGTGAACGCTCGGGTGCCCGCGCCCGCGAGGCCCACGACGATCGTTAGAAACAGCAATCGTCTGAGTGTGTAATGTGCCTGAGGCCTGCCGCCTTTGGTGGGCTCGTTCGACATCAATATTCCTCAATAAGTCAGCACGACGTTGCCGAGCGCCACGTACGGGAGAGTGTTCCCGAATAGATCCTGGAACCCCTGCCCGGGAATCAATGTGCCGACGGACAAACGCGTCACGACATTTTGAATTGCCATCGGCCGCCAAGTGACCGCGAGCGACACATCGACACCGAGCTCGCGGCCGACCGTCCCCTGATTGCGAGCGACGCTCAGAACTTGCGTATCCGCGAATCGCAGGTAGTTCGTGTTCGTGGAAAAGCGCAGCGTTGGTGAGAGATCGAAGTCCGCGCCGAAACCCGCCATCAGCAAGCCGGGGTTGGTGAAGTTCGAAGAGCCCGCGTCTTTCGACGAGCGCAAGTCGTTCAGCATGCCGTTGCGGCCCTTCAACCCCACACGGCCGCCGCCGATCAAAGGCACCGGCTCGCGAATGAAGAAGCTCGTGTCCGCGCCGATGATCAACGGGTTTTCGAAGATCGCATCGAAGCCCGTGGCCTTATTGTCAAACGGATTCGTATCCGGTGTGGCATAGGCGGTGGAGAAACGCAGACGCATCCAAGAGAAGTCTCGCGAGAGCTCGGCCGCCGCAAAGCCGGCCTGAATATCTTCTTCGACTCCGGAGAATAAGCCGTTATCCATCTTTCCGAACGCGCCGTACAAAGACACTGTCAGGTTGTATCGACCGAGCTTGCCGTCACCGTTCAAGCCCGCATAGGTCACGTCGTAATCGCTTCCGCGCTGCAAACCGAGCGAAGACGGTCTTTGAATCACACCGTTCGCGTCGTAGAAGATCTCGTCGCCTTCACGACTGCGGTTGTAAACCACGGTCGCTTGTGACGTGAAACCCAGCCGCGGCAAGTCTTGGATATAGAGATTCACGGCGCCGACGTAGTCGTTGCGCAGTGACGAGGCGCCCATCTCAACGATGTTGTTGAGACCCGTGTTCGTATCTTTCTCGATGCGCCGGAACACACCGATGTTGTACTGATAACGGTTATTGCCGCGTGTGCCGAACAAGCGCGCGCCGATCGGACTATCTTGAAACAAGAAGCCGCGGAAGTCCGTCGTGAACGGCTGAATGCCTACGCGGAAGCTGTCGAAGTCGTAGCGGTCCGAAACGTTGCGCAGATGCTTGTCGACAAACAGCGCTTGAATGCCTACGGCGGCATCCGTGCGCTCTGTGCCGGCGTCTGCGTTAGCCTTGACCACGCTCACCTCATTCGTATTGAGGTAAGTGATCCCTAACACGGGCGTGAAGCGGAATTCATAATCAGGTGGTTTGAAGACCGTGTCGCCTTTGTAGACAACCGTCTCCGCCGTGAACAGTTGCGCCGCAAGCCACTGCGTGCCGTTGCCGAACGTGTCGTTGCGGCCGGGGTTGTTCGCGCTGGCCTGACCGACAGGCAATTGGAAGCGACGGGGCTCCATGATCGTGTCGGACATGCCGAGCAAGCTCACGAACCAGTCCTCGCCGAACATGGGACGGTCGCCCTTCAACGGATTGTTGCCGTTATAGGGGTCGAACATGTTCTCGCGGTAACCCAAGAGCGAGACGACGCGCCAACGATCCGGTAAGCCTTCACCGCTTTGCACGCCTTCAAGCTGCGCTTCCGGCGTTGCGTTTGGATTGCAAGGCGTCGGATTGTATTCGAGCGTGGGAACCGAAGGAGCACGCCGCCGTGATTGAACACGAGTTTCACGCGGACACGGCCTACCTACGCCCGCAGGCATGATGGTGGTTTTAACGTCATCAGGCATCGGCTCAGGCGCGTAGACGGTTTCGGAATCCTGCGATTCCTTCACACGCGTTGAGCTGCTCTCGCTGGCCGGCATATCCGGCAGCGCTTCATTCGTTTGAGGATCGACTGCCTGCGCGTTAGCCGTTTCCGCCGCTAAGGTCGCGGACGCTGCCAGCACTAACGACAGGTAGAGGCGTTCAAAGCCCATTGCAGACGTTCTCCTGGTCGCTGTTGACGAATGGGGACTGAGGACAACTGATAAATCGGAGCACCGTGCCGGAAGTGCCGGCACCGAACTGATCGGCGCGCATCATTACGGGTGCTTGATTGATGGTACCGGTCTGCATGACCGCGCCTTGAATGCCCAGGAACGCGATCATGTCGTCCTGATCTACGCCGTCTCCGGAGATACCCACCGCACCGACCAGCTGATTGCTGCGATACACCGGCGCGGAGCCCGGGAAAATCTGAAAGCCGTTCGCAAGCCCCGGAATAGCATTCGTTGTCGTGAAGCCACCGGATAAACCCGTGTTGCCCGTGCAATTCTGAGCAACGTCGGGCGTGATGTTGGCGACGAAGCCGACATGTTGAACGATGGCGTTATAAGCGAGATCGAGCTGCACGCCGGTGGAGAACACGCTCCATTGCCCCATGGGCTTTGCGAGCGGACCGTTAGGATTCATGTCCACGCCGTCAGGCAGAAACGGACGAGCCACCGCGCCGATTGCACGCGACGAGAATGCAATGGACCCGTCGGTCAGCGCATTCGGCAATCCCATGGAGGTCTGCAACGCAGTCACGTACTGGCCAAGTGTGGAGTTCTGCAACACCACTAAGCCGCCGTTGAGATAGACGGCCGGCGGCAGATTCGTGAGCGATGCAGCCGCTTGTGCATTCGAGAAGAACGCAGTCGTGCGCGCTTTTTGCAACGACACATCGGTACCGAACAGGGGTGCGTCGCGAGTTCTGGCAATGCCGAGAATGACGCCGTTCGAATCCACCACGGAGATGGTGACTTTCGCCGGCGTGCCAAGGGGCTGACGAATTTGCGCCCGAGCGCGGTTCGCCGTGCTGAGCGCATTGGCTAGGAGCGCTTGCACTTCAGTGGCGGTGAGAGCGCCGGTGGCTTCGGTTCCCGCGCGAGGGCGGAAACGCTCGGTGTTCGTTGCGTCGACGAGCACGAAGGCGTCGAGGTTCGGGAAGTCGAGGTTGTCCTGACGAATGCCGGACGGCGCCTGACCGAACGCTGTTCCTTGTTGAATGGTTCCGCCGTCGGTGTAACCAATGACTCGTACCAGGCTTCCCGTTGCGACGGCGGTCTGAAACGACGGCGGAGTGGCGGTCGGCGCTTGCAGCTGATCGAAGGTGATATCGCTGAATCGGAAGGTCTTACCGTCCGCCGTGATTCGATCTCCACGCCGATTCACCGGCGCGGCCAATCCGAATGTCGCGGCGAGCGCCACCGCTTCATCCATGTCGTTATCGATATCCATGATGTTCGGGTCGAGAGCGTAGACGCCGTCCACGCTGACCCCGACTCCGCCGACCACGGTGCCCTGCTTATACAGCGGGAATCCACCCGGGTCCGCGGACAAGCCGAGTGGCGAGCGATACGGCCCCGGGCCCGGCGAGCCGCCGGTCAAGAAGCGCGAAACGAGATCCGAGCACGGCAGCGAGCTGAACTGCACACCGCTCAGCGGACCGCTCGGCGTGAGTAACTCGCCGGGGTTGAAGTGCTGCTGCACGATCTGACTGGCTGTGCGAGTGCTGAACGCATTGCCTTCGCTCGACAGATAGGCACCGGTGACCGCTTTCGCGATTGCGGCCAAAGTGGAGGGAATAATGTTCACGCCTTCCAAGCCGCCGACGACCGGGATGCCGATCGCACTGGTGCCGACGGTAACCGTGGTGGGCGCGCCGGTCATCTGAAAGACCGCGAGCACATTGCCCACGCGATCGGTCACAGCAATGGTCGCTCTGAGATTGCGCGCCTGTGCCTCCGCGACTCCGCGCGCGAAGACGTTCTGCACGTCGGTCACCGTGAGGAATGAATTCGGCCCCGCGCAGTTGCCCGCGCAGTTCATCTGGTTGTCGGGCGAGACGGCCGAAGCGCTCGGCACACTCACCGCATCGCCGCTGCCGCATGCGCTCAGAGTGCAGGCGGCAGCGACCGCTAATGACAAATATCTTGCGCGCGCATAGACGCCGCGCAGAAATTCACTGTCCCTCATCAGTGTGCTCCTGCTTCCTTGCTAAGGTTTCCGACGGCGGCGATATTGAACGGCGCATGAATGAAAAGGAAGTCCACAGGCGGAGACGGACTGGTTGTACGGTTTTCGATGACAGCTCGCGCAGACGCATGACTTACGATTCCAGGCAATCAAACAGAGCCATTGCATGCCAGAGCTCGTTTGTACAATTCATATCAGGCGCGCGCTAGACGTCGCGGCTCTGCGACGGCAACCACTGCGAGTGCGCATGCAGCCAACTCAATCGACGCACGGCTCTGTGCCCGCTTACTTTGCGCCGACGTTTTAAGCGACATGTCTGAGTCGAGATTCACGGCGGACCGCTATTGATGTGTCATTGGTCGCCGTTTGGCGTCGGCTGGCAACAGCCGGCGATGGAATAGTTCGATCGGCCGGGCGACTGTCGGCGCCCGGCGTCAAAGCGACCTATATAAAGGAGTGACGCCCCCGCCGAGCTTGCGGCGCGGGACTACTTGCTCAGATGGACGAAAACGCCGTCCCAAGACCCGGGCGGCGGCTCGACTTCGAAATGAGCGATGCGTTGCTTGTACAGAGCGATGAGCGGCTCTTCCCGTTCGGCGGCCAGAGTGCCGAGCAGTTCTTGAGCGCCGGAGAAACGCCGGGAGCGATAGAGCTGGAGCATTTCGCTGAAGCGGTGCAGACGAGTGACGTGTGCCGGAGGCATGGCCGACAACGGACCCAGCGGTTCGTAGATGGCGACAGGCTCGTTCTTGCCCTTCACTTTTACGAGATCGAGCTCGCGAAACGCAAACTCAGGGCAGAGTTTCGCGGTGGCGCCGCTCACGATGATGTCCACGCCGTATTGCTTCGTGAGACTTTCGAGCCGTGAGCCGAGATTGACGGTGTCGCCGAGCACCGTATAGGCCATTCGATATTCGGAGCCCATGTTGCCCACGTTCATGAGGCCGCTGCTGATACCGATACCGATGTGCACATCGGGCCACCCACGAGAGGCAAAGTCCGCAGCGATGCGCTTGGTGGTCTCGGTCATCAACAAGGCCGCCTCGACCGCGCGCGCAGCATGGCGAGCATCCGGAAGCGGCGCGCCCCAGAAAGCCATGATGGCATCGCCCATGTACTTGTCGATGGTGCCGCGCTTTTGCTGGATCACGTCCGTCAGCGGCGTGAGCAGCTCATTCATGAGACGGGTCAACTCACGCGGGCTCAGCCCTTCGGACAGTGTGGTGAAGCCTCGCACATCCGAAAACAGGACGGACATCTCTCGGCTCTCGCCTTCGAGCGACACCTCGGCGTTCGTCGCATCCAGCTCACGAACAATTTCCATCGAGACATAGCGGCTGAACGTTCGCGACAACCGGCGCCTGCGACGATCCTCAATGAAGTAGCAGTAGCTCAAGACCAGCGCCGAAGTGGCTAGCAATCCAACCAGCGGCACCGCGAGCGGCAACACCATGGCGCCGCGAGCCCATGCCCAGAAATTCATCGCGACGAGAAAACTGCCTAGAGCGACGACGCCGACGCCCTGTGCAACCGGAGTCAGCCTCGGCAAGACGAATGTAACCAGCAGGGCGAGCCCGACAAGCAGCAACACTTCAAATGTCCGAGCCCAGCTCGGCTCGCTCAAGATGCTTTGATTGAGCAGACCCGCGACGAGGTTCGCATGAACCTCGACTCCGAAGAAGTGGCCGGGCATGGCCGTTTGCAGCACATCCCCCGGAGCGGTCGCTGTCGTACCGACCAGCACAATCGCATCTTTGAGCGCCGATCCATTTGCCTGCCCGTTGATCACGGTGGTCGCGGATTCGTAGGGGAAAGTCTTCACACGACCGCGAAACGGAATCCATACCGAGCCCGATGCGTCCACGGGAATCTTCAACTCGCCGAGCTGAATCTGCTTGAGATGGCGAGCGTTGGGGGCGGTGTTCGAGAACACGAGTTTCACCGGCGGTCTTGCCAGTGCCTCGCGCGCCACCGCCAGGGCAAAGGACTCATAGAGCTGCTCGTGGTATCGCTGCAGCAGCGGCGCCAGGCGAATGACGCCATCCGAGTCGATGGTCGGCAGATCGATGAAGCCCGAGGTTGCCGCCTGCGACTGCAACTCCGGCAATACGCCGATGAAGCTTTGGGCTTCGATCCACGCGCCGGCTTTGATTTCGCCTTCATCGATCGGCAGCGGCTGGGGCAGCGCGCCGATATTCGGATGGGGGTCAGAAGCCGTGGCGGTCTGAAAAGAGTAGCCCAACACCACATCGCGTGCCATCAATGAGCCGGCGAAGCGATGGTCCGACTGGTACTGGTCTTGGGCGGCCGCCAGTTGTTGCCGCAGTGCCGGACTTTGGCCGGCGAGCGGCTCGAGATCGCGAATGAGCTCGAGCACCGACTCGTTGTCCCGTTCGGGGAATAGCGCATCGAAACCCACGACGCGGGCGCCGTAGCGATGAAAAAGCTGGTTTACCAGCGACGCGAGCTTCTCTCGGCTCCAAGGCCATTGTCCCTCGGCCGCCAGACTCTTCTCGTCTATGGCCACGATGACAATGCGCGGGTCCGCTCCACCGGGTGTGGTCAGCCTCACGCGCCAGTCGTAAAGCGCCTTCTCGAGGCGGTCGACAGGTTTGCTCGTGTTCCAACCGAGCGCTAACGGCACCAAAAATAGCAAGGGGATTGCGGCGAGCGCCGCACGGAGAGCTGCGCGTGTCCAATAAATGCGCCCCAAAGATCTCGACTCCCCTGTCGCCATGGCCGCGCATTACATCATGAGCCGCCATGAAACGGCATGTGAGCGGAAACACACAACCATTGGGACTTTCGGGAACCGATACCTCGCACCATCCGTTCCTAGTGCAGCTAGCTTCTCGAGGATTTCCACCATGGCCTCCATTTTGGTTGCGCTTTATTCCGATCACGGTACCGCGGAGCGGGTGCGAACCGAGCTCGTGAGCGATGGATTTCCAACCGATCGCGTCGAGCTCACCTCTAAACAGGAGCTGGGGCAAGCCGGGAATATGCCGGGCTCCACCCCTATTGAGCGCTTCCGAAAATACTTCGACACCCTGTTCAACCAGGACGGTGAAGGCATCGTGGGCTTCGGAGACTCCTTTGCAAAACATGTTGCCGATGGCGACGCGGCCGTTACCGTGCATCCGCGTGGCGAGTTGGAGATCGATCGCGCCACGCAAATTCTCGAACGACATAAGCCAGTCGAGCTCGAACGTCAGGGCATGAACGACACGACGTACGAACACGCTTCAGCGGAGAAGGAAGGGACTATCATCGGCCGTGTGCTCAGGAGCACGACTCGCTGAGCGATCTTCGGCTCCGACAAAAGGCTTGATGGCCCCCTCCGCTTGGGCGGGTATGGGGTCCTTTCGTACACAGCCCCTCCATGGCACGAGTTTTCGTTACGGGATCCGCAGATGGGCTCGGCAAGATGGCCGCGGAGCTGCTGGTCGCGAACGGCCACAAGGTCGTGCTTCATGATGTGCTGCTGGCCTTCGCGTTCGCACGGAAGTGGCCGGATGTCTTGTCCAATTCGCTTGAGCCCGGGTGGGTACCCCGAAGATGGGGGGCGCCGGTGCGCCGGACAATCTGGATGAGGCACATCGAACTCAAGTGTGGCTGGCGACGAGCGATGACGCGGATGCGCTGGTGACCGGGCAATATTTTTACCATCTCGAGCGGCGCGACGCCGTGCGCGCGGCATCCGAAACCCAGATACAAGATCGCTTATTATCGGAATGCGCCCGGCTCTCCGGCGTTCCGATTCCGACATGATCCACTGGATGGCTTGCCGGATCATTTAATAGTAGGCGTCTCAATGCTCCCACGTTGGTCGATGTATATAGGCTGCGCTTTGCCTGATCAGGTGCAGGACGATCTGGCGGAAGCTTTCGATGTAACCGCCACGGACGTGCCCGCCCCCAGCGACTCTCTGGTGCTCGAAGCGCTCCACGGCAAACAAGTTTTGCTTACCGCCGTGAACACTAAGCTCACACCGCAATTCATCTCCGCCCTGCCCGACTCGGTTCAAGCGATCGCGACATATTCCGTGGGCCACGAGCATATCCATCTCGAAGCGGCTCGCGAGCGCGGGCTCGCCGTATTCAATACGCCGAATGTGCTCACTCCATCGGTTGCTGAAACGGCGATGCTGCTGCTGCTGGGCGCGTCGCGGCGTGGAACCGAAAGCATTACCTTGGTCCGCAGCCGGGCGTGGCCGGGATGGAGCCCGCGACAGCTCAATGGACAGGAGATTTGGCACAAGTCGCTCGGCATCTTTGGGATGGGCCGCATCGGGCGCGCAATCGCCTCGCTCGCGCGCGCCTTTGGAATGACGATTCACTACAGCAATCGCAATCGACTCTCGCCGGAGCTCGAGCAAGGCGCCGTGTTCCACGCGGATGTCGCGGACATGCTGCGCGTCATCGACGTGCTCATGATTGCGTCGCCATCGACATCGTCCACCAAACTCTTCTTGAATGCGGAGCGGATTCGGCTGCTTAAGCCGAACGCAGTGGTAGTGAATATCGGTCGCGGAGATCTGGTCGTGGACGATGCGCTCGTCGGCGCCTTGAGTCGCCATGAGATTTTTGCAGCGGGCCTCGACGTATTCAACAACGAACCGAATATCGATTCGCGTTACTTTGATCTGCCGAATGTGTTCATGCTGCCGCACATCGGCAGCTCGACGGTTGAAGCGCGGCGACGCATGGGACTTGTGCTGCGAGATGGCATTACGGCGTGGCGCAACGGTGAGAAGCCGCCAAATCGCCTGGTTTAAACGGCGACGAGGCACGCGTGGATGACTTCGCTATCCGGCGTATAGTCCGCCGGTAGTCGAGAGGTCCACCACATTTATGAGCCTCCTATCTATCAGTCCGCCCTCTGGGTTCCTGCGACCGCCTGGTTGGAGTTTGCGTAAAGGCGTCCCACGCAGGCGATCGAATTGATGCGGGCAGCGGCCGATCACGAGGACCGCGCCCGCGCCGGGTCGCACGTTATATTCGCGGAATGTCCGCTTTGCACTTCTACCATGTCGATGTCTTTAGCCCCCGCCCCTATAGCGGAAACAGTCTGGCCGTGTTTATCAATGCGGGCGACCTATCCGCTGCGCAAATGCAGGCGATCACTTGCGAGCTGCGGCATTTTGAATCGATATTCCTGACACCCACGCCAGATCCAAGAGCATTGCACGCGCGAGTTTTCGATCTATTCGAGGAACTGCCTTTCGCCGGCCATCCGATCATCGGCGCCGCCGCGGTCTTGCACTCCCTCGCAAAATCGAGCACTGAAGAGCATTGGAGCTTTCAGCTACCGCAGAAGACCGTCACGATCACAACCACGCCGAAGGGTGCAGCATTCTTTGGAATGCTCAATCAAGGCCGGCCGGAATTTTTTGACATCGTCTCGACCCTCGATCAAATCGCCCACTCGTTTGCTCTCGATCGGGAAGACTTACGAGCCGACTTGCCCGCGCAAGTTGTCAGCACAGGATTACGCTACCTCGTCATTCCGGTAGTGGCCGGTGCCTTGGACAAGGCTCGCGTTACAACGGATCTCACACCCATTTTGAGATCAGTGGGTGCGCAATTTGCCGTGCTGCTGGATGAAACGGCCCTGGAAATCAGGCATTGGAACAACGACGGCGTGGTAGAGGACATCGCGACAGGAAGTGCCGCGGGATGCATCGGTGCTTATCGATTGCGGCACGCATTGGCGACGAGTGGTCAACCGTTCGTGCTCGAACAAGGGCGCTTCGTCGGCCGCCCCAGTCGGCTGGAGGTTGTGGCGGAAGGGTCGCCGAGCGACGTTCGCAGCGTGCAAGTGGGCGGTGACGCCGTGATCATCGGTCACGGCACACTGATTCAACCGCCGTGACGCTAAGTCACTGCACGCGGAAGTCTTCAATCCGGAATTTTCGACGACGCAGATCGGGAGGCGGCATGGCCGCCGCGAGTATGAAGTAGCAGATGAATCCAGGCGCCGCAGGCGCGACCCGTCACCTCGCTTGTCGGGGGACACGTCACGTTCTAGTCGGCCAGAACGGCGGATCGATCACTGTCACTGTCTAGGAAATGTAGACGTTCCCGAACCCCGATAGCTTTGTCCGACATTCCTGTATGGGCGACGTGGAGCATTAGCATTGCATCGTGCAGATGCTTTTTATTTTTTCGCATCAAACGCTTGGTGTATGCTGCGAGCGCTTCGTGCGTCTGTTCTCAAGCGACTTGACCAAGAACACTCGCATGGGTCTTGTAACCGCGACATGCAGTCAACCACTCATCTTTCCAGCACAATCGAGGAGTCAACACAATGAGTAAGGGAATGGAACGTAAGAAGACAACCAAGAAGAAGCCCGAGAAGAGCCTCATGGAAAAACGAGCAGCCAAAGTGGAAAAGAAAAAGAGAAAGGGCCAATAGCGCGCCGATCGTTTGACGGAAACCGGATTTACCCTCTTAGTTTCGATGTGAAGGCTTGGCCGGCCGGGCCTGGCGGTGCTTTTTTTCTGCAAACCACGTGCATGGCCAAGAAGGCTGCTGCCAAACGCCGCTGGCCATGCGCAAAATGCAGCAAGCCGTGATTGTGCAGATGATCGTCGACGTTATTGATCAGGATAAAGAACGCGATGCGCCGCCAAAGCTCCTCGATATCTTCCTGAGGGTTGGCGCCGTGTCGACGCAACCCATCGATGATCTCGAGGTACGTATGTTCAGTCGTGTCTGCGCGATCCGCTCCAATCAGCGTCGCCGCTGAGACGCGCCCTAGAAGATAGGCGAGATCCTCAGCTGTTTCCGTATTGGTCTCCACGGCACGGGTTGCATGGAGCAGCGCGCGCAACTCATGAGCGCCGGCGCCTTTTTCACGCGAACACGCGTCGGCAGGCGCTCGGTATCC
>Ga0307515_10006257_pt1 | contig 23884 bp, 4 predicted proteins | sample 17_EM_MG_FD_194513 | JGI IMG/M metagenome (GOLD analysis project Ga0307515, IMG submission 194513) | Populus trichocarpa ectomycorrhiza microbial communities from riparian zone in the Pacific Northwest, United States - 17_EM | ecosystem: Host-associated > Plants > Roots > Unclassified | place... | reverse complement strand
GACGCTAATGGTGGCGGTATATATATATTTCCTTATTAATTATCGCCGAGATACTAGAATCCTACTACCATCTAAACACGTTTAAAATTACAGATCCTTCTCGCTGCTATACTTCTTGGTTTTCCGGTGATATTATCTAATTAAGCAAAGCCTCTCTATTATATAAAAACCTTAGTGCTGAGTTATAAATGAACTTATACGGTCCTAAGGAATTAGACGGAACTAGAGGTCTATAAGCTTTTCTAAACTAAGAGTATGTAGTAGGATTAGTCTTTATAGTGCTAAGGTGGTTATAAGCGTGATATATTAAACGGAGTCTGTAATACAGTGCGGTATAGTTTAGACCCTTTATCGCTAAACCTATACGTCCTCCTATAGCTTGTGTATGTATCTAGCAGACTTTATATATCTCTAGATTAAAACTAGCTGCCCTATACTAACTGCGCAAGAGCTTTATAACCTTAGTTGGTTTAATTTTAGTAGTTTAGTTTAGGGACACCTTAAGATAAGTGGGTATGTTATCTTTGTAGTTATACCCTTATTTTACACGGAGTACCGCTATAGTATCTGCAGCCTCCTTAATATACTCCTTATTATCTCCCAGCTTAATAACGTTCTTATTAAATATTAATGCCACCCCCAGCCCTCCTACTTCCGGGTAAGTAATTATTAGCCCTCTTTTTAGATTCCTCCTTAATAAAGATACTGGTAGCCGTAGGGGCAAGCCAACAGGCGTTCTAGCCGCGAGAATGCTCTCGTTTATAGATGATAATGGCGAGTTAACTAATATAGGTGATCCTTGTTGGGACGGGCTTAGTATAATACTGACGCCTCCTCCTTAAATAGGTGTTAATGGCTAAAAAGCTAAGGGATTTATTACGTTGGAAGTATATTGTAAATATGTTCGCAGTATAAGAGCTAAGCTCTCTCCTGCTTGTCTGATTCCGATATTAATAACCTCTAGTTTTATAGTAGTTAGTTTCCTACTTCTTAGCGGTAGGTCCTTATTTGGAATAAGGAAACCAGTTAAGTGTCTTCCTAAGCTATAATTATTTACCACCTAGTCTAATGCCGCCCTTCCTGGCATCTTTAGCGCGAGCGCGAAATTAGTTAGCTGTAGTTAAGTAGTATTCTTAATGCCGCGTCCTAGATATTTAAGCCTGTTAATTAGGGCCTTATTAACTTATGCCGTTACTTTATAAAGTAGGTGGACGGTAAGCTTTTAGGCGGTAGAAAGGAAGTAGTAGGAGACCACGTGTTTAAGTAGACCGTTAAGAACACCTTGTCCCTAGGACTTTCGGATGGTTTCTCTAGCTTTATTATACTAATTTCTTTGATTTTTTGCTATCTTACTAACGTTAGAGATATCCTTAAAGATTAATAAGAATGCGTCCCTTTCTAGAGATGCTTGCAGCCTATTATCCTAGTTAATGAAATTAACTACTACACTAGTAGCATCTGCGTAGTTTTCTTAAGAGAGCAGAATCTTGTTATAGATTTAGAGGAGTATTACCTAACGCTAATTGACTGTAAAGCCTCTAACTTCTGCAAGGACGTCACTAATCTGTTACTTAGCTCCTTTATATAGTACTAAAGGTCTACTAAATAAAGATATAATAAATATGCTGTTATTAATTCTATTTAATTTGTGACTTTAACTAATTATAGCTGTGTTTAAGGTTTATTAAGGGTAAAAAGGTAAAGTTCTAAATAGGGTTTCCTAATTTAAATGGTCTACTGAATTTAGGTAGTGGTATGGAGTTCTACTGGCTCTAATTGTTAAATGGACTAATTATGATTTTCTATCCCTAGGATGGAAAATCGCTATTAGCTTAGTAAAGGCGGTGAGCGGAATTAATATCTTTGCAGTGAACAATACTAGATAGTTATACGCAAATATTCTTCTGTCCTTACCTTACTGCTACTACGTATTAGATTCCTGTGACTAAAAAAGTAAATAAGAAAGTGTAATAGAAAGAGCTTTAGGAAATACGGCAAATAAACGGATAGATTGTACGGCTGTTATCTATATTCCCTCCCCTACTTTAGAACTTAACTATCCCCTAGTTAAATGTTTTGTATTTAGTTCTATTAAACGATCTTTTTAAAATACGCACTTCTTAAACTATATAGCGTTGTAATACTGGTGGATTTTGTATAATATCCTCCTTAGGTTCTGGCTCTGCTGTTATTTTTTGTAGTATAGTTCCGCCTAACTGGTTAAGCTGGTCTTTTTGGCGGACCTTAAACATTCGTCGTTAATAGAACTTCTTTAATTTATTCCCTGGAGTTTAATTACGGAACGGCGTGCTATTAAGATCCTTAATTAAGTACCATCCTTTATAAGGGTAACTCTTATATACGCGGAACGGGCCTAGCTATTTTAGATCCAACTTATAACTGCTAAAATAGTCTTACTTAAGCTACGTGTTATAAAGTATAACTATATCTCTAACCTTAAATCCGTCCTAGCGAATGTGGTGGGTGTTATTAAAGTACTCCTTATTTACTACCCTTAGTCGTCTTATACGCGCGACAGCCTCTTTTATATCTGCGTTTCTTTAGTTAAACTACTTTACATAAAGTGCTAGTAGCTCTACAGTAGTCCGGACTGTTTGCTAAGGTAGCGTCTACTAAGTAGGTATATAGAGTTTAATAGGAAGGATATGTTTATATCCGCATATAACTCTTACCGGTGTTATTCCCATAGGCCGCTTAATAGTTGTCCTATCTACCCATAAAATAGTATAAAGATTATCCAGCTATAAGCCATCTATCTTCGCCAAAGCGTCTATTATAGGTCTGTGGCCTCACTCTATAAAGCCTTGCGCCTAAGCGTAGTAAGCGGAAGCTATAACCCTTTTAATATTATAGAGCTCTGCGAGCGCAGTGGTAACATTAGTATTCTCTCCTCCACTATCTACAGAGAGCTGTCCGAATGCTCCCTATTAGCAAATAATATCTTTATAGAGGAACTTCGCTATACTTTTTATATTCTTATTTTAAAGGGCCTAAGCCTCCACCTATTTAGATATATATTTTTAAGTAATAGCTAGGTACTAGAACCTAAGATGGCTTAGAGGCATAAATATAATGTCTACTACTACTTATTGCCATAAGGTGGACTCCTATATAGGGTATATCACTTCTTCTTCCTATTTTGGCTGTTGCTCCTAGCATTACAGATACAACTTAATATGCTATAATATCTAATCCTATAGCCCTAGCCACCAATATCAATTTAAGACCCTCTAATACGTTTCCTCTTGTCTATGATATCCGCTTCGATTATAAAGGCTTTTAATAATCTCCTACTAAGCGTCCTTATTATTAACTACCCTTTGCATTAATATATTTTTCAACTACTAGTAAAAGAGCTGTTAATTACGCACTAGGAACTTTAGCGCATATTATTTAAACTTTTTAAACTCCTTAGTATTTATCTCTTCCGGACGTTATAAGGTTACTAGCCACTTCGTAATCTTCTAAGATTCCTCTAAATATAAGTCTTCTAATAGCAGACCCGCTTCTATTTTAAGAGGGGCAGCTATGTATTTTAAGGCACTTAGTTTATAGTTAATAAACTCTTTAATATCCTTAGTCGGCTTATTAGGTTGTTTACTATCAGGTAGTCGTTACAAAAGTCTATTAGCTAGGCTATTCTTCTTCCCCGGCATATATCTAATATTAAAGTCCTATAGCTAGATTTATGCTAGCTATCTTATTATTAAGGCTTTAGGTAAATCAGTGGCGGCATAATTTAATTATATAACCAGGGTGTTTGCGTCCGTCTCTACTATAAAGCGAACGCCGTATAGGTACACGCGATACTTCTTTAATGTATATAATAATGCCCGATATTTAAGCTTTCCTAAGTTATATTTCTGCTCCGCCTAAGACCAAATACCGCTTTTATATTAACACGGGTGATAATAACCTTGCACGTCCAGTTGCATAAGGCCGCACCCCCATCTATTCTTATATCCGTTAACGGCGAGAATAATCAGCCTAGCCCTTTTATTATAATCCAGCTAAACTAATACAGGTGTAGTAGTAACTGCATACTTTAGAGTCTTTATAGCGGCTATTTACTCTATACCCCATACAAACGGAACGTTTACTTATAGCAGTCGGAAGATTAGCTCTGCCTTAATTGCGAAGTTTTTTACCTATATTTGGTAATATATAACAACTCCTAAGAACGCTCGGGCCGATATAACGTCTTTATAGTCTTTCCAGTAAATAATCTTTACGACCTTTAACTCTTTCGGATATTATCCTTTTCCATTATAGCGGTAGCCAACTACTATAATCTTATCTTTGTAGAAATAAGACTTTACGCCTAAGATTATACACCTAGCTCGTTCTAAATCTGCAAGCACCCCGTCTAGCTATATAATATATTCCAGAATATATCTACGCACACCTAGAAGGCTCTCCTCCCCATTATACACTATCTATAGGCCTTTCACTATAATATTATCCAGAAATGGTAGGGTATAGTGTAGGATATATCATTCTAAGATCTTAGTAATCGTCTACACGAACTGGGCTACGGAATTTATACCTCCTATAGGTACCGTCATTTGTTATAGAAGTCCTAGAGGTATTATAAAAGTTATTAGGTTCCGGCTTTCTATATCTAGCTCCAATTAGTTATAGCCTAAAAAGAAGTCCACCAAAGACATAACCTTACACCCCATAAACTCCTCGGAAAATTCATTAGCATATAGCGGCAGATTTACGTCCCTAATAGTTACTTAGTTAATATTTATCGCCGCGTTAATTAGTTGGTACTTATTGCGTTCCTTCTTACTTATAAGAAACTATGGATTCCTATATAGGCTTTCGCAATATTCCAGAGTCCCTTAAGCTAGTCGTTCTTGTAATATATTTATTACTTCTCTTTATAGGGCCCTAGGTACTAGAAAGTTCGGTACTTACTATACTTTATACGGCACGGTTTTAATCTTTAGTAGTAAAGTTATGTCTCTGCTAACGCGACCTATCTTAAAGAACTCCCATACTAGAGCCTCTTCTTAGTTAAATAACATGGCCTTAAGGATCTCTCGTTCTCTTAGCTAAATATCTCCTACAATTATACGCTCTAATTATTCTGGCTTTAGTCGTGCACCGCGGGCCAGCTTGGTGTATCGCGGCTTAAGAAAATAATTATACGGTCCAAGAGGCAATCCTTAGATAGACGCCTTCTATTAATATAAGGCCACCTCTCGCCATTCCACTATGCCTCCTATAACTATTCCATCTAGTACTAATAAATTAACTAGGTGGACCTTGTCTGCCTTCCATTTATACACAGTTGCTACGTTTATAGCGCTTAGTTAGGCCTTGCTCCGGCAGCTTTCTATTTACATTATAAATAGATCCGTTGTCTTTAATATTCAATATATAAGAGATTTAGCTTTTGCTTTAAATACTAGCTTCCAATTCTTCCTTAAGTGTTTCTTTAGGACTTCCTTTAATATTTTGCTGTTAAGCTCTCTCTATCTAATATTGTGCTCCTCTCCCTACTAATAGCTCTGTCTAGCGGATATCTAAAACGGTACACGTTTATATTAGAGCCGCATTTTATTTCCCTCCTCTTTATTCTTAATGTCCTTCTTATCCTAATATACCGGGTTATAAGTAACCCCGGATACGATCCTAGCGGTTATACTAGCTATACGTTTCCTAAACTGTTTTCTATACTAATACCTTTATCTAGTTTAAAGAACATTATATCCTTATAGGACGTTAAGAACCTTATTTTAACTCTACTATCTTTTAATTAAATAATATAAGATACCTAACCTGTTGCGGTTCGTTTTATTACTAGTCTAGCCCTTACCAACTATAGTTTACTAAGTATTACCTTATATAACATTTCCCCTATAATAATAAACGTTATAGATATTAAGACGTTACCTATTACCATAGGGACTATATATACTAGCCCAATGAACTTAAACTAAGTTCTATTTGCAGACGTTAGACATATACCTTATAACTATAAAGGCAGACTTAATATTAGCAGGCCGTGTCGTAGGGCTACGCTTTCCTTAATTAGGTTAAGCTTAGCTCCAGAGTTAATTAGGCATTTAGCCCTTCCGTCTCCTATCTGCGCTTCTACCTTTAGGTACCGCCTTTAAAACCGGATAAATCCTACTTCTTGTTCGATCTGGTCCACTTTGGCAGTTATTAAGCCGGCTTAATTAGCATAGAATGTTAGGTATACTAACGACACGGATACCTTAACGTCCTCCTGCTTCTATTAGTAAGGCTCCATAAAAGGTAGTAGGAGAGGCTTAAAGAATAGCCTTACGACTTTAGGTATATACACAAGGCAGTTACTAATAGTAACTTCGATAGTTTTTAACAAGATCTTGTCCGCCATCACAGTTAGGCTCAAAACGTTTCCTTTTAGTATATCTATTATCCTAACTAGCTTTAGTTGTAATGCTTTAACTATTATTATTACATCCGCCATTTGCTCCGTCTATCCTAGCTATTTAGTATAATTTATTTTATTACCCCTATTACTGCTTAATGGTGGTAGAGAAGCCTACTACTAGGGCCGTGGTGCAATTTGGATATATCCTCCTAGTTATATATTTTAAACCGTTGCCAGTCGCGGACTAGATGGTTTTAGAGGCTGTTTCGTCACCCTTACTTCCCCTTGCGGTCTCCTAAGATTATATACCCACGGCGTAGGCTATAACTAGGTTGCGGCCCCTACTAAATCAACGTATATCGACTCTACTTAGTATATATCTTCCTAGGACTCACCGAGTTCCTCTTCGCTTTTAGCGTTACTACCCTTTATAAGCTCTACAGAAGTTGCCTTTAATTAGACACCTGTCGCTAGCGCATTAGGATCAATATTCGTGTTCTACCTTAGCTAGTCTTTAAGGAACTAGATCTAATTGTCGCTCGGTAAATATAGAATTATATTTCCTAGGCGCTCACATATTCTAGCGTATATTCGGTTGTTTTTGTTTATATATAGAAAACTATAACGAACTAACTCTTTAAGCTCTGGACACTAATTAATAAAACGGTGGGCACCCCCGCATCTATAATACGTCTGATTTTGGGTCTGGTATACGCCAAAGTTCCCTAGCCCTCTATACCTTCCTGGGCCTGGCTTATATCGTTCTCGTGGCGCTCCCTTATAGGGCGGCTGCGGTCCGTTATTACCTAGTGCCGGTTGCGGGTCCATTTGTTCTTAACGCATTAACGCCCTATTTAGGAGCTGTGTGTACCGTATTAGATCCTAGCGAATCCTATCTAGAAACGGCATTAAAGATGCAACGCCTACTAATTTAACCGTCCCAAGATTAAGCTTCCGGAGTTAATTAGTAAGTTTCTCTAGTTCGGGGTCTGTTTCCTAAGTCGTTTAACGGGTATTTACCAACTTGCTTGGCTAAGAGACTATAGGTAGTTAAAGGACAGTATCTCTTTAGTTCGTTATAGCTAGTTACTAATTATAAAATTATCCAACTAGCTAACAAAGGCCTTATTCCTTAGGATTTATTATTAATAACCAATCGGCGCCTTTATGCGAATTAAGCCTGTCTTCTACAGCTCTCCTTAGTAGGTGGAAGTTAAAAGACTCTCGCCTATCGGGGTTGGCTCCTGTTTTAGTTATTATATATCTTCGGTATTTAAATAGGAGTCCTCTTATAAACTAGTACCCTTATTTACGGTTTTCTAAATTACTAGCCTTAGTAACCTTTTAGAAGATTAACGTGAACTGCCTATAGTATTCGCGTATACTACTAGGTGGATTATTCCTATACTATAGTATATAAGCTTCCAAGAATTCTACCGTTTCGACTTATTGAAAATAGTTACTTCCTTAGTAGTCTGTCCTAAGCTTTTCTATAAGTTTCATCTAGTTACCAATGGTAAACTTAGGTAGACTTTAGATCTATATTCCTATTTAATAGTCGCAATACTCTAGAAGTCCTTAATACTTTTTATTATCCGTAACACGGTGCCGGATATATAGCCGCTTATACTGCTTAATAAATTGTAACATATTTTGTCCCGTAAAGTAAGGGGTTCTAGGGGTTTCTAAAGCCGGTATAGGCTGGGCCATAATATACACCTTATCTTGTTCTATTAGTAGTCTAGTAGGAGGTAGCGGACCTATAGTTTCTCTAGGGATAGGTAGGTGGACCTCGTAACCCTTATCCTTTGTTTATTAAGGGTTGTCGGTCTTTAACATTGCGGGAGTTAAGGTTAGTATTGCATGCCCTAGTTTAGGAAAGCTTCGCAGTTTAATAGGCTACTTACTTTCCTCTCCCTTTCTAGCGCCTTTACTATCGTTATAAAATGGGCCTAACATTCCTAACAATCCCTTTGCTGGTACTGTCGCTATTATTATAAATTTAAAGGTAGCTCTAATAAATGCGAGAATAATAGTATAGACTATTGCAAATATAGTAAATAAAATATAAAAGATTTTTCTCTGCCATTCCTAGTGTGCCATAGTCCTTCCTTTTATCCTTTGTCTTACTATGCTATGTACCCGCCTTCTCATCGCTGCTTGCCGACTACCATTCCCGCATAAAGAACTCGGCAAGTGTCGTCGGTTTATTCTTTGTGGCGGTGGCTGCGCACAGGTCGCTGATATGCCTGTGCTTCTTTGTCTTAGTCGTTTTATTACAGTTCTAGATTGTTCCTATACGTCTCCTATGTATAGAGCACCAGACTTTTAATCTAAAGAGCTTACCGTCGTCCCTACGTGGAATGCCATAAAATATATAGGAGGGTACGACCTCTCTAAAATAGGAAAGTCACAGTGCTGTCAGTCAGTCTGTCGGTCGGTCTGTTGGTCGGTCACAATTAGTCAGAATTAAGCAGTAAGAAGAGAAAGAAAAGAGTATATTTAAGGAAAGTTGTGTGTCTATTGGTGTCGCCTAAGTTATTAAAGACTCTAAGGGCTCTAGACCAATCTATATAACTTATGGAAGGCCTAGGCTCTCCCGAAGCTATGCCTAATCTAAATATTAAATCTAGGGGCCAAATCACACCACCACAATATTAACTCTTAGCTTGTCTTTATCCTTAAGTTTAAACCTCTATTATACTAATCTAAACATTATAACCTTATTCGCAGGTATTAAAATACGTCTTTTACTTCTCTAGTCCTCTAAACGTTCCTCTAAATCCTTTAACATTATAATTAAGGCTCCTTTAATATAACTTATTACCTTTTCTATAATTGGGTAGTTCTAAATAACTTTCTCGTCTAACTATATATAGAAATCTTCCTACTTATTATTATGCCTTTACCTATACCACTTTTAGTACAGCTACTAGAGTGTATACGGTTTGTTTATAAGAAAGTATTTTCTAATTACTATATCGTGACAGCCTTTAGTGTGTTGTTCCTCGAACCTAGTTAGAATCCCTAAATCCTCTTTATTTTTTAGTTCGGTAAGCCACTTAGCTCTTAATATACCTATTCTAGGCCTATTAGTAATTCTTCGTATAGGTGCTCTATTCTTAGTACGTCTTAGTATATTAGTCCTCTAATCTAACTTCTGTTATTGCCATACAATAATCCTTACTCTAAATTCTATTATAGTTTCTTTTAGTTTTCGCCTTATAAGTAGATTCTCAAAGTCTTCCTACTTCTTAATCTTATTAATGGTCCTTATTCGTGTCTTAAAATCTTAGTTCTATAGGATTCTTAATCCTAAGCTAGCTTCTAGCTTAAGCTTTACTCTAGCCTTAGTTTAACTAGGCTTACTTAGTATCCTTATCTTATCTTAAGAGTCTTAAATCTCACTTATCTTATCTTAAGAATCTTATACTTATAGGAAACTCTATCCTAAGCTTATTTATATTTCCTTAAACTAAGCTACTACCCTACTCCATCGGTTGCTGTCTATCGTAGGTCCTTAGGTTTACCTTATCTTACTTTAAGAATCTTAGTTATCTCTTATCTCGTCTTAAGAATCTTAAGCCTTTAGCTTCTTGCCTTTACTAAGTACCAAAGTGGTTTACTATCCTACTTCTCTTACGTCTCGTAAAGTAATAGATATCGTGTCTAGTAGGGTCTTAATCCCTACTAATATTCCCTATTCTATAGTAGAATTATTTTCTACCTCTTATATAACATCTCTAAGGTCTATATACTCCTAGTAAGCTACCCTTATTACCTTATTATTATGGAATATTTCGCCTATATTAAACTCATCGTCCTTAATATCTAATCTGTAAACTAGTTCATTAGTACCTCTACACTTTAAGGATTATAGCTCCTATGGCCAATAGCTTACGCTATTACGGACGCTTTAAGTACAATGTTATAACTACTTAGGGAAGAGTCGGAAGAAGCTAGTTGGTTAATTTAAGTACGGTCCAGGATGGAGCCAGTAGAACTATATAACGAGGAATAGTAACTAAGGTTACATGGGGTGATCTATATAATCTATACGATCTGTAGGATCTGTGACAGAGCAGATAGAGCATACGTACATTACGTATAAGAAGGATTTCATAGGAGTATGGTTGTGTATTTAAGGACCCTTAGTCCCTACCTAGATAGTTCCTTCCTCGTAGTGATTCTTAGAATATAATTAGAGTTAATCTATTAGGCAACTACTCTACCAGTTATTATTACTTTATTAACTTTAACTTACTTTACCTATATACCTAACCTAATAACGAGCCTACCGTAGTTCTTGCTACAAGGTTCCGTTATATAATTACTACCTAGTTACGGTAATAAGTACAAAAAGTTAAACAACATACCACTAAAAGCAGCCACCATGACGCCATTGACAGCGGCAACTACTTTAAGGTTAGGTGACACCAGTATAGCAGATACTAACTTATAGCAACCTGTGACGGTCAGACAATTATAAAAGGTAATTAATTGGTTAATAACAAACAATATAGTATTAGAAGAAAGGGTTAATAGGATAGGAGCAGCAAAGATCAAGTTACTATCTATTAAAAGGTACTTAGGTAAGAGGTTAAAGCTTAAAGAATTTCTTACGTAGATGCACTTTAAGGTCGCGCAAGAAGGAGTAAAGCTACTAATACCTATGGATCGAATAGCCTATACAAGATTATTCCTAATAGGAAGGGCACTTAAGTAGTTTAAGCCTTACCTTATAAAGATATAGGCAAACGGAATAACAACCACCAACTAAGAAGTACGATTTATGTTCTTAAGCTGGGAAGGTTTCGTAGAACGACTTATATAAATATTTGGAGACCTAGAGGAGACAACTATAGCGGAAAGAAAGCTATAGGCTATTATATAATGAACTTTAGCAATTAAGTATACTATATAGTTCTAAACGCTAGCAATATAAGTAGAGTGGAATAATAGGGTACTTATAGCACAGTACAAACAGGGACTTAAGGCTAAAGTCTAGGACGCAATTATCCTAATAGAAGATACGGACACCCTAAGAGAACTAATAGATTAAGCGATTAAGATTAATAATTAGATCTACTAAAGGGAATAGGCTAAGAGAGGCTAGGATAGAGTTCTATAGTTATATAAGGCGTAGAGTACACATTAACCAAAGCTAAGTTAGAAACTATAGTATAGCGTAAAGCCAATAGACCTAAGCGGTACTAAAGAAACCTATAAGAGATGGAGTAAGAAACTATAAAAACCTAGAGGCTAAGGATCTAGTAATTATAGGACTAAGGAGTAGAGGCTAAATTAGGGGTCTTAGTAGTAGAAGACGTTTAGGCGGACTCTATAGCAAAGTTAATAGTTTAAGGACAGAGCTTATATAAATTGTGGGAAATAAGGTTATTTCGCGAGGGATTATAAAGATAGTTAGAGTTACTATGTAATAAAGGGAACTAGATTAGTAGTAGAAGATATATATATATAGAGGGACGATAGTATACTACAAGGAATAAAAGAATGTTTAATTAAAAGTTTCGCGTTTTGTTATAATAACGCATACCAAATTTATAAAGACGCTAAGTATGGCGTAAGCTATTGGCTATAAGAGCTAAAATCTATAGAGTGTAGAGGAACCAATAAACCAGTTCGCAGATTGGACATTAAGAATAATAAATTCAACGAAGGCGAAACATTCCGTAACAATAAGGTAATAAAGGTAGCTTACTAAGAGCATATAGACCTTGGAGATGTTATAATAGAAGTAGAGGATGATTTCACTATAGAATAGGGAACATTAGTAGGGATTAAGACCCCACTAGATATAATGTCTATCGCTTTACAAGATATAAGAGAGGTAGGATAGTAAACCACTTTAGTACTTAATAAAGGCAAGAAGCTAAAGGCTTAAGATTCTTATAGTAAGATAAGAAACGACTAAGATTCTTAAGACGAGATAAGGTAAGCTTAAGGACCTATAATAGACGAAAACCGATAGAGCAGAGTAGCAGCTTAGTTTAAAGATATATAAATAAGCTCGGGATAGAGTTTCCTATAGGCATAAGATTCTCAAGATAAGATAAGTGAGATTTAAGACTCTTAAGACGAGATGAGAACACTAAGTAAGCCTAGTTGGACTAAGGCAGGAGTAAAGCTTAAGTTAGAAGCGAGCTTAGGAATAAGAATCCTATAGAACTAAGATTTTAAGACACGAATAAGGACCATTAGCTAGATTAAAGAATCTACGGTATAAACAGTAACTAAATTAGGAGATAGATATATAAACCTAGGGGATTTACTAGGGGAATATAGTGTTCAGCCTAAAGACCGAAAAGCTAATATTAAGATTAAGAAGTAAGAGAACTTTAAGGATTAGAGCGTAAGGCGCAAACTAAAAGAAACTATAAAAGAATTTAGGGCAAGAATTATTGTATAGCAAGAACAGAAACTAGATAAGAGATCTAGCATATTAGGACGTATAAGGGATAGAGCACTAGTACAAAGAATTACTAATAGGCTAAGAATAGATACACTAAGAGCTAAGTGGGTTACCAAACTGGAAAATAAAGAGGATTTAGGGATTCTAACTAGGTTTAAGAAACGATATATAAAGGGCTGTTACGATATAGTAATAAGAAGATACTTCCTTATAAACGAACTGTATATACTCTAGTAGCTGTACTAAAGGTAGTATAGGTAGAAGCATAATAATAAATAGGAAGATTTCTATATATAGTTAGATAAGAAAGTTATTTAAGACTACTTAATTACGGAAAAAGTAATAAGTTATATTAAGGGAGCCTTAATTATAACGTTAAAAGATCTAGAGGAACGTTTAGAGGACTAGAGAAGCGAGAGGCGTATCTTAGTACCTACAAATAAAGTTATAACGTTTAGATTAATATAAAAAAGGTTTAAACTTAAGAATAAAAACAAGTTAAGAGTTAACCTAAAGCATCTAGCACATTATACGTTAACGTAGATTGTATACGTAGATAATGCGTATAATATGCACAGAGTACTAAAAGATAAGTATTGGAAATACCCTATAAGAATATATTGGCTAGTAGAAAAATAGAAGTATTAAAATGCTAAGTATATACATAGCTAGCATCTAGTAGAAGTTTAGAAGCTAGGAGACTTAATACTTTAGCTAAGAAGATTCCTTATAGAAGAATACCTAGATAGATAATAGTGGTGGGAATGCCTAGAGAATACGTGTCTATGGTATATTAAAGAAAAGAAGCGAACTAAGTATTGGCCTAAGTTGGACTAGGTATAAATAGGATTAAGTAGCTAATAGTTAGGAAAAGTAGAGGCCTATAGGACTAGAGGGAACCAGTAGTAAAGCCTTAAACCCTTAAAGGAATTTAAGGTTAACACCTAAATTTATAAGTTAAATAGCAAGATTAATAGTTTAAGGCATTAATAGATAGTGGAGCAATAAGGAACTATATCTTGTTAGTAGTAGTTAAGAGAATAGGATTACTATATAGGAAGAAGGAGTACCCTTATTTATTAATAATAATTTTAGGAGATCTAATAGCCTACGGAGGGGGTATTATTAATCTTAAAATAGGACCTATTTAGTTAACTATTAAAGGGAGATAAATTAAGATATCTTTTGATATACTACTATTGGGAAATAATAAGGCAGTACTAGGAATGTCTTAGTTATAGGAATATAATCCAAGAATTAATTAGGTTATAGGTTAAGTTAATATTAGGGATACTTAACACTATAAGATGTAATAATAAGCTAAGTTAGTATAGTACTAAGTAGGAGCAACCTATAAAGAAATAGAAAAAGGACTAAGTTACGTACTAAAGAGATACTATAAGTATAGTAAGAAACTATGGTTAGCAGAAAGTAAAAAGCTATTAGAATATATAGCATGGAACTATAAAATAGAATTAGAACTAGGAATAAGTCTAAGGTTCTTTCTAATATATAAGCTTACTAAGGAAGAGGGTAGAGTATTAAAAGAGTTTATCTAGGAAAATCTATAAAAGGGATATATTAGACTATTATAGTTATTAGTGGGTTATCCAGTACTATTTATACTAAAGAAAAATAGTAAGCTAAGGCTGTGTATTAACTATAGGTAGTTAAATAGCATTACTAGAAAGGATAGGTATCCTTTACCCTTAATTAGCGAAATTTAAGACAGGATAGGTAATAGGTAAATCTTTACGAAGATAGATCTAAGATAGGCGTACTATTAGATTAGAATTAAGGAAGGCAATAAATAAAAGGCAGCCTTTAGGTTAAAAAAAGGACTATATAAACTATTAGTTATATAATTTAGGCTTATAAACGCACTAGCAACGTTTTAGAAGCGTATTAATAATATATTAGTAGAACACTTAGATAAATTTGTTATAGTATACCTTAATAATATTATTATCTACTTAATAAGTAAGAAAGAGTATAAAGAATACGTTAAATAGATTTTAAAGAGACTACAGGAAGAATAAATACTAGTAGTAATTAAGAAATGCGAGTTCTTTACTAGGAAGACAGATTTTGTTAGATTTATTATTAAACTAGGCTAACTTAGTATAGATCTAAAAAAAGATTAAGGCTATAATAAATTGGTAAAAACTAGAGAACGTTATATAGTTAAGATTATTTTTAGGGTTTTGCAATTACTGCAGAAGGTTTATAGCGTAATAGTTAAAGGATATTAAGCCATTTACGCGATTAACGAAGAAAGAAGAACTATAGGTATAGGGAGAGGAATAGTAGAAACTTTTTAAGAAAGTTAAAGAGTTATTTACCTAGGAGCTAGTTTTTAAGATTTATTAACTAGAACTAGAGACAGTTATAGAAATAAATATATTAAACTATATATTAGGGGCATACTTTATATAAAGATATTAAAATAAATGGCACCTAGTGGCATACTATAGTCGGAAGATAATATTATTAGAGTTAAACTATAACATCTATAATAAGGAGTTGTTAGGTATAGTTACAGTACTAAAGAAATAGAGAGCATTTTTATAAGGTATAGAGAAACTATTTATAGTTAAAACGGATTATAAGAACCTTATAGGATTCCTAATAATAAAGGAACTTAACTAAAGATAGGTTAGATGGGCAGAGATGCTTATAAAATACTATTTTAAGATTTAGTATACTAAGGGTATAGATAATACGTAAGCGGATGCTCTAAGTTAAAAAGCTAAACTATAAAACAATAAGAAGCTATTAGGGGCTTTACTATAAAAAGATATAGATAGATTAATTAGGTATAACTATCTAAAAATTATAATAACTTAATAAGAATTAGAGAAGATCTATAAGCTATTAGAAAGCTTTTAGGTATAAAGGATCCTAGAGGTATAACTAGAAGATCTATAGATAGATATATACGAGAACTAAGAAGCTAAGTATATCCCAAGAAGCATAGCAGAGCAATTTATAGAAGATTTCTATAAGGGATTAACTTAAGGATATAATGGAGCTATAGGCCTAGTGTTAAGACTCTAAGAGGAGTATATTATTAATAGAATTTGGGGCTTAGCGTAAAAAGTTATAAGAGAATATCTAGATTATTAAAGGAATAAACTAATAAGGTATAAGCCATATAGGGAGCTACAACTAGTTAAAACACTAGAGAGACTATAGGAGGTTATATTATAGGACTTTATTATTAAGTTGCTAAAGTTAAGAGACCCTATTACCAGATAAGATTATAACGTAATCTTAGTAATAGTAAACAAGCTTATAAAGTAGGGATACTTTATAGCATACACAGAAGAAATCTTAGTGGAAGATATTACTAAAATCTATATTAAAGAAGTGTTTATAAGATATAGAGCACTAAGTAAGATTATATTAGATAGGGATTTAAGATTTATAGTAGTATTCCAGGAGGTATTTTTAGCGGAGTAAGGAGTTAGAGTAGTAACTTCTACTATATATTATTCGCAGATAGACGGTTAAATAGAGAGATTAAATTAGACACTAGAGTAGTATCTAAGATATTATATTAATTACGCATAGAATAATTAGGTATTGTTATTACTAGTTATATAGTTTATTTATAATATAACACCTTAAGAAGGGATAGGTATATTACTATTTAAGGCAAATTATAAATATAAGCTAAGGATATTATTATTATTATAATAAGTAAAGAAAACGAGTAGTATAGCTAAAGAAAGAATAAAAACGTTAATAAATCTTTATATAGACCTTATGGAATTAGTAAAGAGAGTATAAAAAAGAATAAAAAAGTACTATAATACTAAGAGATCTAAGGGACCAGATCTTAAGGAGGGAGATAAAGTATAGCTACTATATAAAAATTTTAAGTGTTAACGACTAAGTAAGAAGTTAGACTATGTTAGACTAGAACCTTTTAAAATTATATAAAGGATTTTACCGGTTATATTTAAGTTAGACTTACTAGCCAAAATAAAGATTTACCCTATATAATACGTTATAATACTAGAGCTAGTATATAGGAATATTAAGTTACTAGTTTACAAGGCAGATATATATAGAGGATAAGAAGAAGACGAATAGTAAGTTTTAAAGATTATTAGTTATAAGGACGTTGACAATAAAATATAGTACGAGGTTAAGTAAATAGGCTATACTAAGACTACCTAGGAGCTACTAGAGAATCTAAAAAACGCTATAGGAAAGGTATAAGAGTATTAGAAGAGATTAGGTTAGGCAGTATTAAAAAAAAGGATCGTTAAAAAATAAGTTACCTAAAGGGGACCTAGGAAGAGCAGTTGCTAAATTACTTAGATCTGTTTTCTTCTTAGCTAAAAGAGGATTAGTCCTCTTATTACTAAGTTTCTATAAACCCTATTCTATAAGTTTCTACTTTTTAAAACGGACCTTCTTATATACCTTCTTAAGACGGATTAATTAAGTAGACGCCATAAGACGAGACTTAAGGGCCCTTTATTAAGCATTAGTAGCCTCCTATTCTATATTATAAGAATAGCGTAACTTCGCTAGAGTAACAGTGTTAGGCTATAGAGACACACTGGCCGTAACCGGCTTAGCGTAGGCGAGGCGCAGGCGAGGCGCCTACAAAACGTAGTTACCCCGCATCAGAGAACAGCAGAATTCAGTTCTATAGTTCTACTTCATTAAGAACTAGATACTCTTTACATCCCGTTACTATTGTTACGTTACTATATACCCTAAGGACCTTAGCGTCCTAACAGTACTAAATTCTCATCCCTTTTTAGGGGTAGTGGCCCGACAACATAACGGTCTACGAAGGCCACAACTATATAGCGACAACCCTTAGTCAAGAAGACTACCTGTATTTATTAACTACATCGCAGCCTATTAACCTAATAGCGAGACGCGGGCGTACCAGCGCAGTGCGTATGAGCGAGTCTAGGGATTGGCCCTAGGATGACATAGGCGAACCTATATTGTCCTGGATAGAACCGGAAGCTATAGATAAAGGGGATATATAGGAAGAAATATAACGGCTAGAGAATAAGAAGCTATAACTCCTAGAGTAAAGAAAACTACACTTGCTTAGGGAAGAGGTAGAAGTGCTAAGACGGCGTTAACGTGGCGAGGCGACGTTGACTTCCGTTTCTGACCCAGATTTATAACCTTAAACTACCCCATTGGAGTACTTAGATGGTAGCTAGATGCGTCCGAACCTTAAGCGGAAGGCTACTAATATAATAGGCGCTCCGTTAAAACGGGCCGTTAAAATAGAGAAGATTACTCCATATTATGGTAAGACTATATAAGAGTACTAAGACTTCCGTGACAGCTTAAAGCTGGCGTTCCGCCTAGAGCACAACAGCTTCACGGATAAGGATACTAAAGTCGCGTTTACTATATAATATGTAAAGGGGACCAACTGAACCCTTTGGCTATAGTATAAAGATAACCACCTAAATACACAGTTTACCTAGGAGGAGCTTATGGAATTCCTACTTAACCAGATCAAAAGTTCTATTAATTAAGAACTCTATGTAGCCCTAACCTATGCGAAGGCAATATAGCGAACCGATTAACTAGTAAACGAGTTTGCTGCTTACATAACCTCCTTAAAAGCGTAAATTAACCCTCCCTATAATATAAAGCATCTAATAATATATCTGTTTGCGAAGCTGCGGCTAGAGCTACGGGTTGCTATTACCAACTATTAAGAATTCCCTTAAACTTAAGACCAGCTAGTTTCCCTAGCTGCCCTATTAAAGGAAAACTAGAAGAGCGCTAGCGCCCTATAGGGTAGAAGCAATAGGCTTACCGCGAACTTGAATATAAAGACTACCTAGTTAGGTAACTTAGGGAAAGCGGACTCTAAAACCACCGCCGGCGACTTAACAGCGGGGCGAAGTAATACTGCTAGGGGTTTAACTTAGCCTAAAGGAAACTGTAAAATTTATAGCAAGCTAGGACATTAGTGGCGATAGTGCCTAAAGTAGCGATAGTAATAGTAGCCGCTACTAAGCAGCGTAAACGCTACCTCTACGCCGGGAAAAGGTAGGCGCCCTCGGAGCCCCTTATACCCGTAGGGCGTAAGCTACTACTAGATTGTGAGGAAGCTATTACTGTTTTAGGAGAAGTCCTATCTAAGCAGACTTAAAAGGAGACCTTAGTAATGCTTAATCTCGGCGCCGAAGTAAATGTAATTAATTAGCGATTTGTAATAGAGTGTAACTTTAAAACACTAGATATAGAATTACCTACCTACTCCTGGTTAAATAAAACTTAGGTATATTGCTATAAAGCCTATAAGGTACTATTAAGAATAAAGGATAGCTGGGGCAGGATTAGGGAAGTAACCCTTATCTGCTATAGAATAGCTAACGTATCCCCTACTGTTACCCTAGGTATACCGGGGTTAAAGAAGGCCCAACTTCTTATCAACTGTAAGGTAAAGGCATGGCAATAGAAGCTGGACGGCTCGTCCCTATTACTATAAACCCCTAAGGATTTTATAGAGTCTCTCCAGAGGGAATCTAGGGTCTTTGCCCTAGTAATTGCTGGATTAATACCTAGTAAATAAGATGACGGCAGCTTGCTGGTCCTTCCCCCACAGTTAAAAGAAGCTAGCGATGTCTTCTTATATAAGGAAGCAGGAAAGCTACCCTAATACTACTAGGGCGACTATGCTATTGACCTAGAAGAGGGATAAGAGGTCCTATATAAACCGCTCTATAACCTCTTAGTTAAGGAGCTAGAGGTACTAAGGAAGTACTTAAATAACGCCTTAGCTAAAGGTTAGATCCAACTAAGTACTAGTCCCGTAGGGGCACCTATCCTATTTATACCTAAAAAAGATAGGAAGCTGCGACTCTATATAGACTATAGAGGCCTTAATAAGGTAACGATTAAGAATTGTCTTACACTACCATTAATTAGTAAGACCTTGGACCGCTTAGCAGGTTCTAAGATCTTTACTAAGTTAGACCTAATAAATGCGTACTACCGCCTTCGTATCCATCGGGGCGACAAGTAAAAGACGGCGTTCCGTACGCGTTACGGCCACTTTAAGTATTTAGTTTTGCCTTTTAGGTTAACTAACGGACTAGTAACCTTTTAGGGCTATATTAATCAAGCTTTATTAGGACTAGTAGACGTCTTCTATATGGTCTACCTTAATAATATTCTAATTTTCTCTAAAAATCTAAAGGAATACTGGCGCCACGTACTAGAAGTGCTATATAGGTTGCGGCAATATCAACTATATATAAACCTTAAGAAGTGCAGGTTTAGCGTATAAGAGGTTAAGTTCCTAGGATACATTATTAGTCCTAAAGGCGTAGCAATGGATCCTAGCCGGGTAGAAGCTATTACTAAGTAGGAGAGCCCTCGATCCTATAGGGATGTTTAAGTCTTTTTAGGTTTTGCTAACTTCTATTACCAGTTTATTTATAAGTACTCTGCTATTACAAAGCCTATTACTAATCTCCTTAAGGGAGTAAAGAACGGCCGTAAAGCTAGGCCTTTTAGTTAGTTAGAAGAGGTAGAGTAGGCGATACGCCGGCTCTACGACGCCTTTATAACGGCGCCGTTTCTACAACACTACACGCTAGGCTTACCAACCCGGTTGGAGACTAATGCCTCTATATAAGGCCTAGCAGCAATTATATCCTAGCTATTTAAAGATAGCCTTTAGCATCTAATAGCCTTTTAGTCTAGGAAGCTTTCGCCAACAGAGCGCAATTATAAGACCTACGATTAGGAGCTACTAGCTATTGTAGAGGCTTTTAAGCATTAGAGACACTATATTAAGGGGCTATTAAGCCGCCTAGAAGTGCTTATAGACTATAATAATCTAAAGGGTTTTATAAAAGTAAAAGCCCTTAATGGACGGTAAGCCAGATAGGCTATAGCATTAGCTGCCTATGACTTTGTTATTAAGCATAGGGCGGGAAAAATGAACCCCGTAGACGTGTTATTAAGGCGACCCCTAGGCGTAGGGGGTCCGCTAAAAGAAGACACTATACTACTATTGCTTTAAAGGACTTTAGAAATACAGGGCTACTAACTTAAGATAAAAGTCCTATTAGGTATATAGGAAAGCGAGCCTTCTATAGAGGTGTTGTTTTTATAGCTACAAGCTAGCGACCTGACGGCGGTACGCCTGGGCTATATAGTATTATGGTTTGACTAGGCAACCTATACGTATATTATTAAGTAGCGTATAACAAGGACCTAAGTTAGAGAAGCTAGTACTTAAAAGAGTGCTTATAAATCTAGTACGGAAATAGTTGTTAAGCTTATTAAAGGAGTTTAAACTATAGATAACTTTATGCTGTAAAAGCGCAGCGACAGCGTAGATACGGCAAGACGCCGTTAACGCGCCCGCTCGAAGCCAGTATGGCAGTTTAATTCTACTAGACTACTTTGTTACCGCGGGAGGCTATATATACCCCTAGATCCAACAGTTTATACAGAACTCCTATAGATCTACTACAATAATGCCCTAGCTAGGCACTTTAGTAAGAAAAAGACTCTAGATCTCCTTTTACGTAAGTACTACTGGCCTAGTATAACTACGGACGTTATAAACTATATCTCTACCTATAATCTATGCTAGTGTATATATACGCCTTAATATCGCCCTTATGGCGAGCTCTAAGCGCTACCTTGCCCGGATTAGCCGTGGTAGGAGATTACGATGGACTTTATTATAGGCCTACCGCCTAGTAGACGAGGTAAGAAGGTATATAACGCGATATGCGTAATAGTCGACCGCTATACTAAGATGGCCTTATATCTGCCTATAGTAAAAACTATTACTGTAACTAAACTTGCAGATCTCTTCTTTAACGAAGTAGTACGCCGTTTTAGAGCCCCTAGAGGGATTATATCTAATTACGGCAGTATCTTCACTAATAAGTTCTGGTTAGAGCTATGCTTTGCTATAAAGATTAAACGTAGGCTAAATACGGCCTTTTACCCGCAAATAGATGGGCAAATAGAACGCCAGAACTAAACCCTAGAGTATTACCTCCGTGTATTCTATAATAAGAAGTAAAGCAACTAAATAGGCCTCTTATTACTAGCTAAATTCACCTATAATAATGCTAAACATAGCATAATGGGTATAAGCCCGTTCTATGCCTGCTACGGGTTTTACCTATATTTAGAATATAAGGTTAAGGCGGACAACAGTAGTTTTATTCTAGCCGCCTCTAAGAGAATTAAAAGGATATCCCTTAAACGTAAAGCGCTAGCGAAACGCTAGGAACACGCTGCCGAGGCATAGGCGAAATACTATAATTATTATTACTAACTATAGGTATATAAAGTAGGGGATCTAGTCTTACTATTAACTAAGAACCTTAAACTAAAAAGGCTAAGCAAGAAACTTATAGCACGCTTTATTAGACCTTTTAGTATAGCCAAATTAGTTAGAAAGTAAATATACTAACTATATCTACCTACGTCTTACCGTATTTACCTAGTGTTCTATATTAGCTTACTAGAGCTATATAAATAATATAAGGGCACTACTAGAGACCCTTTACTAGGGCCTATTAAGCTAGACGATTAAGTAGACTAAGAGGACCGATATAAGGTAGAAGAAGTATATAGAAGGAAGGGATATAACTAGACCCTGCAGTACCTAGTTAAGTAAAAAGGCTGGCTAAAAGAATATAACGAATAGGTCCTAGTAGAGGACATTAATAAGGACGTAAAGGAGACGTATAATAGTCACTTTACCCTAAGGGGTAAAAGGAAAAGAAAGTAGGTAGGAGAATAAAAAACTTTTAATTATAACTAAGGTTACGCCCCACTAGTAAAGCAACGACGGAATAATAGCGGAGCGATAGTAGTATGCTGATAGAAATATAGATATTTTATAGCTTTAACGAATCCTCCCTCTCCTCCCCTCCTTCCTCTTCCTCCTCCTCTCCCTCCTTATCCTCCTCCTCCTCCTTATCCTCCTCACCCTTATCCTCCTCCTTATCCCTTACAATAGGAGGCATATTGGCCTATAAGTACTGTTAGCATACGCTACAACGGCGAAATACCTGCGCTATAACACGTACTAAAGCGCGTATTACGTTAAGAATTTCTTTAAGAGTATGACGGATGGCCTATAATTCCTGTACTTAAAGCAGGGAAAAGTCTTCGCCCTTTGGGCGCTGGCGGAGACTGTGCTTAGCGCTGGTGCGCACTAAGGCCTTAATATCCTTTGTGAAGGACTTCTAGATGGCAGCAACGCGAGTGTTAAGGTTAGCCGTGTCTCCGCCAGTAACCCGCTAGCGCTTAGCCCTATTAATAAGGGCGAGTAGCTCGTTTAGGCGGCTATAGAAGGCCTTAGGGACCTAGTCTGTTAGCTATTAGAACCTAAACCGACGCAATTGGACGTACTAGTTGGCACGACTTATTTAGTCGTTGGCAGTACCCGTAATTGCGGTTGGCCTGCTTGCCGCAGGTGGCCTGCCTAGCGGTGGCTACACGCTTGGCGCAGCGGAGGCAGATTGGTTCCAGCAAGGCTGGGGGAGCGGCTTGCGAGCAACATGGGAGCTTCGACGGCGCCTAGTAGGGTTAGCGACAGCTACAAGCTAGTATGAAGAATACTTACGGAAGACTCGCGAGCAGGCGAATCGATAGCTTGGCGCTTGCGATTTATAATTAATTGGAAGTTATAAAGAAGGTGAGTCGCAAGCTAAACGAATCGAAATGGAATTGGAAGGGAAATCTGATGTCCTACCTGGGTGGGAACTCCTACCTTTATAGATCTCTACAAGGTCCTATTGTTACATTGCCCTATTATTACATTGTCTGATTTACTTGAATTTATTAAAAACTTTTTATTTAGAGAAGGGCAATAATAGCACTCCTATTGTATAATAGCGTTGGCTAAGGATAGCCGCTTAAGAAGGGGGGGGCAATTGTTAGGCTATAGAGACGCACTGGCCGTAACCGGCTTAGCGCAGGCGAGGCGCAGGCGAGGCGCCTACAAAACGTAGTCGCCCCGCATTAGAGAACAGCAGAATTCAGTTCTACAGTTCTACTTCATTAAGAACCAGATA
>Ga0307515_10006256_pt1 | contig 23884 bp, 26 predicted proteins | sample 17_EM_MG_FD_194513 | JGI IMG/M metagenome (GOLD analysis project Ga0307515, IMG submission 194513) | Populus trichocarpa ectomycorrhiza microbial communities from riparian zone in the Pacific Northwest, United States - 17_EM | ecosystem: Host-associated > Plants > Roots > Unclassified | place... | reverse complement strand
TGGTAAAACCGCCCCATTTCCTACGGTCCGGGTTTTTCGTGTGGTAAGACCCGTTGCAACGGTCCGGTTTCGGGTGGAACCGAACCCGGAACCGACCCGGGAATTTGGACCCGTTGCTAACACTACTCATGCCCGTCATCTCACGTTCCTCAAGGTGCGCCGATGGGGCATTCCACCTTTCGACTGCTTGATATCTCAAGAGATCAGGATGTGAACTCGCATCTTCTGGACAAACTGAATATTGATGTTTTGCACACTGTTGGTGTTCATCCAATTGGAAACCAGTTCTGGCAATACCCTCTTTGCAATCTCTATTGCCTTTGGCAGCCTGATGAATTGCATCAGCTGCTCTTGGGTTTATTTAAAGACATATTCCACAGGCTGCTCAAATACCTCAAAGCTAGAAATATCGAGGATCAATTAAACAATCGATTAACATGAGTACCATGATATCCGGGCCTCCAGCGCTTCTCTATACCATTTCATTCGCTGAACAGCAGCTCCTGGAAGGGAAAAGAGATCCGGGGCATGATCAGAACACTGGCAGTGAATTGTGCTCCGATTCTTGACTGCTCCAAGGATGACGGGAAAGCAGTGGCGGAAACAGCCTCTGATGAAATGGTGATGGGAGCAGTGTGGGCATCATGTGAATTCTCTCTACTTGTCAGCCAACACAATCACTCTGATCTATCCCTAACAGCACTGGATAATGCGCTGAAGCGATTGTACAAGAAGAAGGGTGCATTTCGAGAAGAGAAAATGTCGAAGTCTGCGAAGGCCAAAGTGGATGAACAGTTGGCTTGAGAATTCCATCAGTTACGACAACAAAAGATTCATAAAATCTGCACTGTGATGGAGGATCAGGTGTTCGGGGCTGAAAAGATTAAAATGACAAAATGAAGGCATTTTCAGGTGCGCCTGAATTGAGCCTGACAAGCGGCAGCCATATGGTCAGATGCTGATCAGCAGAGTGCAAAAGAGCGATTGCAGCCCGAAATCCATTAAGTGACACCTGTCAAACTCAAGCTTATCAATAAATTATTCCAACATCATGAGCAACAACTATCGCAGGAAGTCAGGACTAAGGCAACTGGTCCAAGATACACATTTGCTAAAAAACTTACTCAAATGAAAACTGCAGCAGAAGAAGAGGTGTATGGAGTGGCAAACATGACTGCTGACAAGCGTGTGGAATTTCAGGTCTGTCTATTCAGTGCTGAGACTGAAGCCACCACCTGGAGTATCGCTGATATGGACTACATTGCAAATCAGCTAGAGAGAGAGATTTATGGTATCACATCGAATGAGCAGATGCAGGTCAAGAAGTAATTGTCCTTCCGCTTGATCAAGCTTGAAGTTTGGTGGAAGGCAATTGGAGTTCAGGAGCTCAGGAGAACCATCAAAGAGCATTTGATACATTTCGGATATTTAAAGATGAATCTTGTGAGCAATATATCAGAGTCAATTGGGCAAATGGGTACCAGCAACAGTTTCACCACCGATATTTCTGAATGGCTACATATCGGCAATGACAAAGAGGCATATTGATCTACAAATTAAGTCAACTACATTCGGAAGATACTTGAGCACTATGTCCGGTGTACCGGTCTTGACTAGATGGAGGAGACACTGTCTCATCTTGCCCTTCAAGGCTGGTACGATAGTGACTCCACACAAGTTTTCAACCGACTATCCTCTACCATTAAACTGCGAAATACTTGCTGAGACAATCTCTTACACCTCCAGCAATGTCAGGAAGAGCCATTTTTCTGCCCCGTATCACAGCAGGTACTTCATTTGAGAGAAACCCATGTCCACGTAGTGTGCAGAAGTATCAAATTAACTTCACTCAGAAATGCATCAGAAAATTTCAGATATCCCAACTTTGGACAGCTATTCCGTGTACAAATTGAAGAGGACTTGGGACACAAAGTTTGTGGACTGGTGCTCAGATATGATCAGAATGCACTCATAGACAGTATATTTATTGAACTTCAGAATGGGCTGTTGTACTACCGTCAACCATTTCACTGCCCTACATCTGTTGAGCATCTGGGACTTGATTGCAAGATAGAATATACCCATGCCAACCGTGGGATCATGCCTGAATCTCATAACATCTGGGTCCAATATATGGACAGTGACCTCGATAACACCTTCCAAGGCAGTGTTCCTCCTTTTCCTGTATTATGCTTTAGCTGGACTCCACCAAATCAGATCCTCCAATTTCAAGAGTGCCTGCCCACAAGAAAAACGATATCTACCTTTTCTCACAGGTGCATGAACACTCAACAATTGATATTACGTCCTCCAGCTCAAGAATATGCGGTGGTGATTCCAACAAAGTACAGAGAGCCTCATGGTTGGGATGATTATGTTGACGGGTTCATCCGGGTTGTCAAACAGACTGATATGTTGCATGTTGTACCTGTCGGAGCAATTGTTGAACCGGCACATTTGGAGCAAGAGAATGCTGTATCAGATAGCATCGATAGCATATGGGTTGTAAATTATCATGTGGATTTAAATACCTACTGGACTGTATATTAAGAGGCAATGCCTGAATCAAGGTGTGCAGGAGGAAGAGAGTTAATGGAACTGTACTATTTGAAATAGACGTTATGATAATCACTCTCGGAGAGTATGGCTCCAGGTTTGAGATGCACCGGAATCTTCTCAATGATGTGGCCCATACTCCCAATAGCTCCGAAATTTGCATACTCTAATAGTTTGATTTTGTAGCATTTTGGAGACAACTATACATTCTTGAACATATTCTTGTATTCTGTTCCACAACTTCCGGAGCATTGAGGAGAACCGGGGAAGTAGTGTTGGAGCACCTGAGAGCACATCGCTTTGCATCCAGGATATCTGGGAGCATCTGGAAGCATCTGGAAGCATCAGTGTGGCTGTTCAGGGTTGCTGAGTCATTCAGTTATAACTTCCAAACCGTTTTAGATTTTGCTGATGAAGGACTTTGATGTAACTTCCCTCATTTGAAGTTAGCGCCATTTGTCATCGATCGACCTTGTGTTGATGCAACATGTCTCCATACATGATACAATAGACACACCTTTCCATACACCCGCACAGACTCAACTGCTTGAGCACACACCACCATACAACATGAATTACCTCTCATCAGATTGCATACACCATCAGAGGTGGAATCCCAATAAACTGCTGCATCAACAAAATGTATTTTGATCACTGGGAGCCTCCAGGAGTGTGTGAGAGGAGGCAGAGTGTAAACTTAGAAGCATCAGTTTTTGGAGAGAATAAGACCCTAGGAGGGCATTCCAGCTGGCCATCAGAGGAACATGGATCTCTGATGACTGGTACAGGGGCACCATGGGAGTAGTTGTGATAAGTTTTGAAGCACCTGGGACTCTCGCGCGACCAATGCAGGAATCCCAAATAAACCTTGAGAGATGCCTTGCTTCTTAGGGATATTTATTTGAAGGACTGCAGGTGTTATCTTAGATTCTCCAGATGAACACTAGCAATAAGAATACCCTTCACATATGATGTATAGATTAATGTTCAATATCAACTTATAAATTATACAATAGTACCCAGCATCTCAGTCAACATTTTATTGTTTGCATCGCTACATTGAGGAGAACCAAAGAAGATGGCAAGTGATTCAAATATGAAAGCATCTAACACCAAAACACTAACCCGACCAGGCAATCGAATGATACCAATCGAACTTAGTCTCGCTGTCATCCACTAAATCTCAGAGCTCAGCAGGGCCAACAAATGCAGGAAGACACAATTCATCAACGGGACAATGAAGCTGGAGGCGCTGCTTGTATTTCTGAATGATTCAGGCCTGGCAAGTAGGTGAAATTGAATTCCAATGTCATTTGGCTCAATTTGTGATATCTACATGGTTGGAATTGAAATGTCAGCTATCTGTAAATCAAAATGGAGTTTCAAAGGCAATATGATGAATTTGGGGGGAAAAGAAAGGAGGAGTACCTGATGGGGGAGTGCTGGGTGGGCAAAGGAGTGCTTATGGTGATGGAGGGGTGCGAAATGAAATTGCGGGGTGCAAATCTAGGCCAACAAGCACCAACGGGAATTCAGAAGCCCCTATCCAGCCACGCAGCCCATCCATGAACAGCAGCATCGATAGGGGAGGGGGGTATAGAGTCTGGAGTAAAATCTAGCTGCTTCTAATTAAGGTTGAGTAGGGGATTGAGGGGCGCCCATTCTAGAGGAGGTGCGCTGATTGAACAAGGTGTATGGTGTGCTGAATGAAATAGCGAAGCGCCAATCCAGTCGGACCACCGCCAACGGGGATTAAGGAGTGCCTATCATAGTGGAGGAGCTCCATGGGTGGTATGAAGGTGCCCACCAATGTGTAATCGATGAGTGCAGTGGCTTCTGCAGTAATACAATCTATCACAGTGGAAGGACAAAATTTACATCGATATTCATCTTGAGAAGACATAAGTGTATCCTTCATTCCAGTGGTATATTCCGACAGCACACAATGATTAGCTGCAGCCACAAGCCCTAATGTCTGAGGTGCAACAGGTTGAAAGAACTGAGATGTATTCAGTTGCCGCCCCAAGCTTCTGGCAATGAAGAAATATTCATGGTAGATTAAGTGAAGTACTTCCCTCCTGGTGAACCATGATTTCTTATCATCAATGACCTTCAAGAGATAAGCATCATCAAACAGGAGCTCCTTAACCTGGATTCATAGCTCAGTCTCTGATTCTGAATCCACCTGGTAAATACAGACCATAGTTGGACAAGCTCCATCTGCCAATTTACCTTGTTTGGTACTCATCTTGAGTTTTAACTATACATATTGTGGGGTTTCGTCATCATCATAAGTCCGATGGAGAAGTATTAAACAGAATGAACACATACCACTTGATGGGTTTGCAGATCGATTTTCAGAGATGGACCACCGGGCAATTGACACACTGTTGGTGTACCTACAGGAGCACCTGCTAATGCCCGCTGATGATCCTGCAGTTCGATGGCTAGTTTCAAAGCTTCATCAACAATCGAGTACTTCTCATCAGATATGATTGGCCAGGGAGTCTTTGTGATCATGATTGCCTCCATAAACCATTACACTCCCTCAATAGTAGCCTTTTGGTATTGAGGAACATTGTAATCTCCACTGGCCTTTGCTTGAGGAACATTCTGGTCTCCACCAGCCTTGGGAAGCGCGAGCGCCTGGCTGGGTCCAAAGTCAGATTCACGTAATATGTTGATGCTGGACTTGTGGCAGTTTGCCAATGTTGGTGCTATGGCCCCAGCTGGATGTCGCAGATTTAGCCGTGGAGTGCATGCAATGACAGTATCGGCGCGGCTACGTTTCTCTGGGAGTGGTACCATTGTAGTTTGTAATTACATAGCGTGGTGCTCCCAGTCCAGATGTAGGACGTCCGGCTGGTAGTCCAAATGGTCTTCTTTGATATCGGATGACAAGGTGGACTCTCCAGGCTCATCACTATTGTCATCGCTGATCTTGTGATTGGTATTGTCATCATCCTGCTTCTTGAGGGTTATAGTGCGGACATTAGCCATCTCAAACATAACTCAAAGTGTGGGTGGGAAGTTCAAATGTTTGATCAGCAATTACGATTGGCTGTCTTCTTGAATGCGTCTACAACTGCTCTCTCAAGGTGTACTTCTTGATTCGTCTATGAATGGTAATTCCTCACCTGCCTCATCATAGGTTCCATGTTGATGAAGTGAAGTTGGGGAATGTAGACCCAAGTGTATAAGGGTAAATATAGCATGAAGTTTAATACAATGATGAGAAAATAGGGCAACAAAGTAACACTCAGTCGAGGAGGATGCAATTCGAGGCATGCCTGGAAAGAGTCAGAAAGATATTGTGGTGGTTCATATTTATATTGTTAATGCCAGTTCTGTGTTGTGGTTTAGGAAGCGTCAGATGTACCAGATTAGATGGATTCTTCATACTCCCAATTCCGAAATGTTAGCACTTGTATCCAAGTACACTATTGATGGAACAATTGGAGGTTGGTTTAAGCCGACATACCGAAAATCGAACCAGATACACCTGGAGATCTTGATGCAGCTGGAGAACACGAGACATTAGAATGGTTGTATCATGAACTCACTCTCAGGGATGGACATACAGAGTACTCAGAAACGGGTTGAGCATGATTGCCCCTGGATATGACTTTGCTGAAGAGAGTTCATTATGCCTCTAGTTCGAGCATATGAGAGGTGGCCATGTGGCACAGAATTGTCAGTGGGTTGATGAATCTGCAGAACTTGGACAGAGGATAGAGTTGGAACCTTGGTGAGTGGCAAGAGTTGAAATTACATGGGTTCATACTGAGTGTGTTGCTGATAGTGGATAATTGTGAATCTCTGAATGCAGTATACCAATCGGAAGAACACCCTATTTTCATGATACTCTGTGGTTTGATGATTCTGCAGCAATGTTAGCAGTCAATTAGGTAATATTGTGTGCAGAACTTCACTTTCAGCATTCCAAGTCTGCCGAATTAACAATATGTGTGCAGTCAGTGTAAGAGGGAGAATTGGGGTTTAAAAAGCAGAGATTCAACATAGAGAAAGAACAGTGAAGGTACGATGAAGATTCAAGGGTAATCTGATCGATTCCAAGTTCTTGTCAATGCCATGATAGCTAGCAAATGGGTTATGGAAAGTCACTTACATTAACATATTGTGCATAATATCTAGTAAACACTGCATCATGTAATCACAAACTCATTATAAGTCTCAATGCTACAATGTTGACTTAACATAAATATTGGAGTTCAAGGCAGTGCATAAGACAATTGGAATGTGTCATGAGGCTCCATCTGAAAGTGGGAAGACAAAGAATAGCATGCAGTTCTGGCGAATTGAGGTGCAGCAAGTCTTGAATTGGCATGCAGGATTCAATCTAATGTAATGGCTGGGATTACAGGCTTGCCTTACTTTGACAGTTACTTGCACTCTCAGAAGCCGCCTTTTCTTTACTTGAGCTTTCATCATGATTTGTTCTTCCCACACTGCTAGGATTGGAAGTTTGCAGAAATTGGATATCGTCTGATTATGATTTGTCATGAACTTAAGCCATTCGTGATATGCGGTGGGCAGGAGCTTGCCAGTCACCAATTGAGTCGCTGAACAGAGACTGCCATTACCATTCAGATTCTATCTCTTCACGCTCTCTTGATGGAAATTGGTTGACATAATTCATTTTAAGATATGGTTTTTTGGTGGCCCAAATATAGAAGTTAGTCAAAATGCAGTTAAGTTTGCATTAGAAGCATTGGGAATTTAAGCCTGTTTGAGGTAGTGTGGTATAGAGGTGAGCGGGAGTTGCCAGTCATCTGCAGCGTGCCTAAGCCGAAGCTGTGTTTGACGGTTCACTCTCTTAAGTTGCGGCTCGATTATTGATCCCAAATGACTAATACTATTTTAGGATCTTGGAAAGGCATAGGTCCAAATATACTTCCTAGTCAGAATCCTGTTAGGTATGCGTGCATATAGCCGAAGGCTGTGCATATATTGTAAGCGTGTGTTGGACACCTTCCTCCAAAGGATGGGTTGACATGCCGCATGACTGTTAGGGCATTTTAGAGGCGTCCTTCGCATATGAATCAACCATATATTCAGATATTTGCTGGGGCCAAGCTGGATGAGCCGTGCCTGCATCCAAAAGTTCAAAGTCTGAAAGATGACACTCTGTGTGCCCTGGCAGCCACAGATTCAAAGCATTCAGGAAGAACAAAAATATGATTCGAATTGAGCAAAATGAAGCGTTCAACCGTGATGCGAAGTGGGCATACACAGTTCGAAGGCCTGTCTGTACTTAGATTCTATGTTAACATTGACTGGCATCTTGTCAAAATTGGCCTTTTGAATCGAATATGCAGGCAGATGTTATATCTGACACAATCATACTCGACAGGATAGTGGATCTCAGGTTACCCTGAACTTCGTTGCTGAGTAAGGAAATACTCAGCTGTATTCTTCAGTTGAGCCTTGAATATTCGAGCCGTGCCTTAGGATACAATACATTAACTTGATATCACCTTGACAGTCTCTCTATCGCATGCCGATTTGATATACACTGTGCTGGATCTGTCTCATGAGAGTCAAAAAGTTGATAGCAATTGACATTGAATTATTCAACATTGTTGATTCAGTGAATATCCCAAATTCTTTCATAACTCTTGTGTCCGGTACAACTGAAATATACACGTAACAAACAATTTGAATCACACTCAAAGGATCAAACGCACCTAGAAACTCGAATCCTGTTCACAGATATAGGCATTATAATTCCACACAGACCATATAGGGAGCCAATGAGGAGTGTGTGCAGCTGCAAAAGTTATCTACAAAGACAAATATACAGCACCACAAAATTTGACTTAGTCAATGATTTCCTGAAGCGAATTTCAATCTGTCTTCACCGTTAAACCTGCGTACCTGCTTTCTATCACATATTGGATCATCCAAATGAGGCTATGCTTCAGGTTACCAAATATCTGTTTATGATTGACTTCATCTCATATTCATTACAATAATCAACTAACACTCAGTTGAATTGAACAATAACCAATACTCCCAGACTCCTCACAAGCTCCTTTTTCTCCACACCATTTGACTATTTTGCATCAGATGGTGAGATTGTGTTGGTTGAATGGTTAAAGAGGTGTACCTAGATATCACTGCCCTGATGATTATGATTCATTCTGACCATCTGATGGCACGACATCCCCTTGCTCCTTAAGCTGCGATATATGCTCCTCTCGACACTCTAGAATCCGGTAAATCATCCATGTTGTGATGTTTGGTCGGCTCATCACACCATGTAGGACGCTCATTTGGGCATTTGTAGAGAGCTGGTTGAGATCACTCGCTCAGTTATCATAACCACTTGGGCCTGTGTACAATAGCCATGTACGTGGAACTCTATTTTGCACCAACTAGACAACCCGTGCAAATGCCTCGTGCTGCTCATTCAATAGCCAGAACTTCTGAGTCATTACCTCATCGTTTGCTGCTGTGTGATTTAGGCCTGTACCACCCACTGTGGGTGTAGTTACAAACGCAGAAGGATTTGGTGAATCATGAAATTTGAGCTGCATTTCTGTGAACTCATCGTTGCCCATTTCCGCATACATGTATAAAATATCCAAACCATCTGCAAAAGCCTTTGCAAGCCACCACATCAAAAGACAGACTTCGCATGGCAGTGGACAAACAAGCACTGGATTTTGAGTAGGAGGAGCACAAGGCAAGGCACTTTAATTGCTTTCAGATTCGTGCAGGAGTGCCGCATTTCATGCTTCATCATTGTCAGGTTTGGAATACTCCACTGGTGCATTGTCAAGCATTGTCAGAAATGTGTCTCTTAGCCATTAGAAAATTGGAGCATCCCCCAAACTATCCAGTGGCCATTCATTGTATCATTTTCCGGAAATGTCATTGGTGTCTTGTAATACCAATTTGAAACTGGCAAGCCAGCATCTATGTACCCTCCATGCTCCTGAATCAACGTGTGAAGTGTATCTTTCCACAATAGTCTTTAGTTTAGCTTGCTCTACATCAGTCCATTCAAGATCAACAAGGTGTGCATTCTCTGGATCTTCAGGCGCAACTGTAGACAGCCACATCGTCTGCTAACACCAGTCATTGAGTGAATAGAATCCCGGTGTTGCGGTAACTTGAAGCTTGAATCCAATTCTCACGATCATCGGAATTCACCAGCCCACGCTATTTCTCGTCTTGTACCAATGAGACTCATCAACAATCCCAAAACTACATTAACAGCGTGAGAGTAGCCCATTGCTTGATGTTTTCGCTTTAGATGTTGAGGTATCAGACAAAACAAAGTACATATTCCTTCTGTTTTCCGGCATGTCAATAGTTCTTGTTTGGATTCTCATGGGTGAGATTCACATTTCCTGCTTGCAACAAGTTCACCAGTTTGAAATTGGTTCCATATTGGTCTCATTGATGACACTCTGCAATGTCTGTGCCATGCTAGGCATTGTGACCACCACACTTGGTTCCAGGGCTGAAGTCAGCACTGGATGCCGCCGAGCTGGAGTTGTCTGGATCTGTAAAAGGTGGCAAGGAACTGAATTCAGTCTCTCCAACTGATACCATTATTGTTCTTCACCGATAATCCCAGGATAGTCATTCTGTTCCAAATTCACCCATTCATCATGTGTATTCCCCTACAACATTGACTGTGGCAGCTCCACAACAACCTTCTCAGTCAGCAATTTGCACATCAAAGCTGCTGCCACCAAGGTAACTATCTTCCTGAGGCTCATTTCATCTGCCACCAGCACTCCTGGCATATCTGAATCACGAACCCATCTCTTCACAATGTACCATATTGCCCAAACCTGGTGAGCCAGAAACAAGGTTCCAGCCAGACCTGGAATTGAATATTTGTTGCCAGAGACTCGGTCATCAATCGATTGGTGAATTGGGCAAACATTCTGCTCCCTGACCACCTCATCAAGACACTCATGTTCAAATTCAATGTTGATTGTGTTCAGAACAGTGTTTAATTCTGAACTTGTATTATCTGGATTGAGGACCTCTTCGCCATCCACTTGCTCCTGAACCTTCCTTACACCTTGGTAGGTCTTCATTTCGTCCTCAATGATCTGTTTCAGTTGCTTCGAAGTGAGTTAGTCTGATGGGCATATACTCCTGTGCTCCTGAAATTCATTGTGATGATAGATATTTCACAGACAAGCATTTGGACCCAATAAATATGTGGAATATAATCAATTCTATTCACTCAATCAGAACTTACAACAATACTACTACCAATTTCTCTCCCACCTGCTTCTCATCCACCACTATTTCATTTTCATCAGATCCCTCCAAAGTCTAACTATACTGATTAGCGGTGGTGCATAACTAACCATAATGAGGCTAGTGGGGATTCCCTTCGCTTGTCCAATTGTGTGCTCCACCATATCCTTCCCTGTAGCTGCCTTCATATTTACCCAAAATACTTTCAAACTGTGTCCAGTTTAAACTTCAAGAATCAGAAAGAGAACTGTTGTAAGATGTCTGACCATACAGAGGGTCGTTCATCATTTACCCAGGTGCATACAATCCCATATACTCTTCATCCAATTCCTCTTGCGTCAAGTTGCATTTATCTGTTACAGTCAGACAGTATAGTTCTTTCAGGCCACAATTTTTTCGAAGAAATCAATCTGCTCCTTCTAGTGCTTCACATCTGTGTACGAGACTTGGAGTTGCATACTGGAAGTCTGGTCATTGTTGCCATTTGGCACTCGACAAATCACAACCATGAAAGTTATATTTCGCAACTCTGGGAGGTTACATGTCGCTTTTCTGCCTGCAAGCTCCCCAAAATTGGTCACTGGTCCCTTGTTGCCTCGCCTTTGCTTCTTCGTTGCCTCCCAACTCTGGCTTGCACAATTCTTCAAAAACATCTCAACCCACTGTCACTGATTCCATTTGGCATTATCAAAACTTTCCAAAGGGAGCCAGTTTTCAAAAGTCACCAAAAAATCTGCAACCACTGTCTCCCAGTACAGGGGTCCATCTCAAAGCTGTTTCAAATGGTTCTGTCCCCAGATAATGGACCGATACTTCTTCTCCAGCAACCCAGCTACTCATACTTTCTTTCACTTGTTAAATGTACTAAAGTTGGGCTGCCCCATTCTTTTGGCAAATTGCTTCAACGAGAATTCCATTTACTTCAGGCTGATTGGGGCTTTGTCTTTTGCACCGCTGACATTCCACAAATGTTAGCAATGGTTCCAAATTCCCCATTTGGTTCCGGTTATGGTTCCACCCGAAACCGGACCTTGCAATGGGTCTTACCACATGAAAAACCCGAACCGTTGGAAATCGGCCACTTTTACCACCAAAAACCTGGCATTTCAAGTTCACCATTTTGGCTCCAATTAAGTGTCTGAGTTCTGATCATATTGTTACATGATCAATACGTAGATTGTGCAGTCTTAGCCGCTCCTTCACCACCCTCTGTCAGATGTGCGGTCCGACCAATATTCGTTGAGCCACTATTGAAAACCGGCAAATTTCGGATAAAATCTGCCGTTATTTAACAGCAATTCAACAACTATTGGTCTGATCACAAATCTGGAAGTGTGGGGTGGAGGAGCTGCTTACACTTCACAATTTATGTATTGATCATGTCACAATACGATCAGAACTCAGATACTTAATTGGAGCCAAAGTTGCAGGAACCATAAATTGGAACCGCGGTCCAGTTTCAACGTGGCCAAAAAACCCCAGGTTTATGCCCGGTTTGGGTTGCTTGGAGGTTCCTGACCCGGACCCGGACTGAAGCCAGGTAACCTGGAACCGTTGCTAACATCATGTCCCATGAGTCATTGCTCTCATACTCTACATTGTAGTCATTATAGCAAATCTCTGGTAATGGGGGCAGATCGGCAATCCCTTCAACATCTGTTCTACCCAGTTCCGCAGCTGACTGAAATCCTTTTTTTGATCCTCTTGTTTTATTTCATCAGAACTCTGTTAAAGTCTCTCACTATTACCCCTTGAAGTTTTATATAAAGTTATTAATATAGTATACTCTAACTACCAAAACTGAAGCAGATAGAATTTATACATCCAAGATCAAAAATCTCCCTAGGTTATTCACATTACACTGACTATTATTCAACTGTAAGCTGAAAAGTAAATAGATAATACAAGACTATTGCATGTTGTAACTATTATATAACTAATATAAAATATCTGAAAGAAATAAATTGCTGACAGGGAACTACCATTCAGTGTTAATACCAAGTGGTATCAATGGTGTTGCTGACAAAGTACACTTACCCAAAGGGCAAGGAGACACAGTAGTATGTGAGGATGAAGCCAAAGTAAAACCCCACTCTCCCCCTAAGAGGGGAAAGCTTGGCAAAACCAGGCGTTGAGAGGTGTTGTCGCAGGTGTTGTCGAATGTTGGGATGTAATGTTCAGACGGCTTTCTTGCTTCCTTAATTCAGCACACGATTCCAACGTTGGTGGCAGAATAACATATTGCGCCGATATTTATTTGAACTTCATGCCAGACATCGACCCAAGCACTTTCCTCAATTGAGGTTCATTGGTTAAAAGCTCACAGGTATACTTACGGTATATATATTTCAATATCTCATGCAGTGTCTTTTCGAGAGCTGTCATCTCCTCCGGTTCCGACGTGTCGGACACCGGGACCAGGGTTTGAAACCGTGGTCATAGTCGATTGATTTTGCCTTCTTAATCTTTAGTAAGCTTGGTCCCATCTTCAGTGAATGATCTTGATCATTTTTCCCTTCCCAGTTCCATCAGAACCTCGTCCTGGTCACGTCGAATGATTCGAATATGTCACGCCTGCTGGAATGTTGTAGAGTAAACCAAGTACAGGGCCATATCTCCCCGGCCAGACGACAGACCGCGGAGAGTGCGGAGGGTGCGGGCGGGTGCGGGTACGGGCACCATAGGCCTCTTAAAGTCGTGCTGAGCGGTCCATGACTTTCTCTCTAACCGTTGCTAGCACTCTTAAGCACCACTGGCTGGGCAGGAGTAATTCGGTGGGTCACGGTCACGGTTTTCGTTGGAGAGAGTAGATTTGGGATACATTTTTCGCGAGGATCCAGAATCTGCGTTCGGAAATAAATCGGACTAAACACATGGAGATAGACAGCAAAAGGCATACGGATAGTAGAGAAAGTAGATACTTGGATTGTTGTTTGGTGGGTTTAGATTCGATTTCCAGAGACGGTTCCGAATCTGCGCTCGGTTTTCGGATCGGACTAATACCCACACAGTTAAGAGGTCAAAAGTCAAAGGGAGTTGCAGAAGGAGATTCTATGCGACTACCGTAGAGTACTAATAGCGAGCTTACTTGGAAGGTATGTTGCACTGTTGAAGGTGCGCTGCTGAAAAGTCCAGTTTTTCGTTTTATGTTATGGCGGGGCGTGTTACAAACGTGCTCCTATGGATGGATATTAAAACGGCTGTAAGTGTTCATCCGTCGACACGGGACTCTAATACATGACTTTCTATATGTGCATAACTGGGGTTTTACAGGCCATACAACGTCTACGTTGGATCATAAAATGTCTTCATCGCCTTCATTTTTCAGTAGCATACAAGCTGTCCTACAACATCTTCACCATTGACCAGGTAAAGACTTAGTAAGTAGAGCAGAGTGGGGATTCAGGTGTTACAGTTGCAGCCCATTGACAATGGCAGTGCTAAATTGAGGGAACAACCATCGCATCGCCCATTGTTTCTTCATACGCAAAATAGCTACCTTGGTGGATTCGTCATTGGACGGCTTTCGTCGCCAGGGGGCCGATCATTGTAGGGCTTGCTTCTTCTCCTTTCCCCCTCCCCTTTCCGCTAAGAAGTAGGTACCCGCAACAGATCTAGGCATTACTGCTACTTTTCTCCACAAGACCTTCGTCTTTCTCCTCCTCCTCCTCCTTTCCTCATCCCATCCATTTTTTGATCTTTGTTGTCGCTGTCATTGTTGCTCGCTTTCGTTTCTCGTCTTGCCTTTCTTCGCTGGTCTCCCTCTTCGCTTCTCCAGTTTCTCCTCTTCTTCCATACATCTGGATCCGGTGAAGCCTCCAACAGACTACTATCTTGCAATCCGGCACTCCTCTAACGACGATCGCCTTGGTCTAAATTTGCCTAGCAACATTGTGTTCTAGTTTCTGGCTACCTAATCTAACGTAAACGACCCAGCAGCAGCTGTACGACTTTGTCATCAAAGAAAAGCTTGGTAGGTGCAGACGCTGTTCGTTGTCGAGTCCTCACGATCAGAACGTCTCACCACATCAACGAACACTTGAATCCTAACCGTCATCGATCTCGGATTGCATCAGATTTATTGTTTCTCGTCTTTGCAAAATTGCTTGCTCTCGCATACCGCAGCAGCAAAGCTCCTTTGAGGTCAGCAGGCACTGCAGGAGAAGCTCGCACCGTCGCTTTCGGCAGTACCGTCCTCCTTGATAGCTCTAGTAGTAGCGGTTGGTCCTCGACATTTGGACTGCATTGCTCCATCTTCCTCTTCCGCTGGAATAGTACAGTAATTCGTAGTTTTGGTTGTTTGCGTTACTCGACGAATAACGAGTCTTTTATCGATTGACACCAACCATCCGCCGGGCCGCTTCCCTAGATATCGCCTTGAGAAATAACATTCATTGGGATCTTTGCCTCTCTCAGCCTATCGGTCACCTCTATTCTTTGAGTCGCTTGCGAAATCTGTCGTTATGTCTTCTCGCAATAATTCATCCGAACAGCAGTCATCCAGCAATGGTGGGTCGTTGAGACCGCCGACTTCCCGCCCGGGACACCATCTCCGTGCTTCTGCCGACATGTCGGGCGCCTTCCAATCTCCAATGGGTGGACGCATCAGGCCGTCGTCAGAGATATTCCTGAACCCTCCGCAGATTCCTCAGCAGAATGCTGAGACAGAGGCCCTCGACAAAGCTGCTCGGGAGTGGATTAATGACCTCGAGACGTATGAGAACACGCTCGAGGAAATGGCATCCGCTGCATTGGATCAAGAGTTTAAGGATGAGCTCAGTGCCATCGAACAATGGTTTCGCGTGTTGAGTGAAGCGGAGAGAACCGCAGCTTTGTATGCTCTTCTACAGCAGACCACACAGGTCCAAATCAGGTTCTTCATTCAGGTTCTTCAACAGATGGCTAAATCCCATCCTATGTCGAACCTTCTCTCGCCCAATACATTTGAAAAAGGTTGTTTAATATCTAACGATGTGTTGGTGGTTGTTACTGACTGTATCAGATGCAATGGCCAACCGCATGAATGATGCTATGAGTAAATTGACCCTGGGAAGCCGGGAGTCTTTCAACAATCGACCTCCTCCTCCATCCCCTGGTGGACCCAACAGAAGCTCTGGTGTTGATCCTGCATCGATGTTCCCCGAAGCTGCTGCTGCAATTGCCGCTCAAAGGGCCAAACTTTCTGCGCAGGGCGGGGCCGCTAGCGGTATTAAGTCGAACAGGAACAGTACTTTGTTTGAGACACGTAGTTCCTCTTCCAATCTGGGTACCCCGTCCATCACCACATCCAGTAGTGCCAATACAAAGGAAAACAACCCTCCGTCTTCACCTTGGAACCGCCCTAGTGATTCTAGCAACAACACAAACAGCAGCAATAATGAGACGTCGCGGCCAAAGTCTGCTTCCGGTCAACCGACTATGGGCAACTTCCAGCTTCCCCAGCCTCCGTCTGCAGGACTTCGTTCACCAAGAAATCCTCCCCCGCAGATTACTGGAAACACCAACATCCAGACCACTACACTTGCTGCGCCATCCGACAATTTGGAAATGCCCCAACTTTCACCCTACGCTGGTCATTCGAGCGGTAACTGGGCATCAATGGTTAACACTCCCGTGAATACCATGTTTCCGCAGGGCCAAAATGCCGACATGGTAGCCAACGCTACCGCAATGAAGCTGGCGGCACTCTCAACTGTCAATAACCGCATTATCCTTGATAATGATCCTAAAGGTTGGGGCAAGCGACGCAAGGACAGCACACCCGGTCAAAATGGCGGCGGTCCTGGTGGGCTGGCATCACCTCGCGGCATTCCCGGGCTTTCGCCTGCCCACATCACCATGTACAATGAACACGGCCAACTTGTCCAAATTCCGGCTGCTGCTGCCGCTGCTGCGCTAGGGCAGAATGGATCACCGAATCTCCTTGGTGGCAGGTCCCGACCTAGTTCACCTGGTATATTCAATTCTCCAGCGCAATGGGGTCAGATGGGATTCGCATCTCCCCAAGCCGGCGGATTCCTTACTGCACAGTCTCCGCTTCTCAACAATAGTCTTCTTGGCCAATTTACCGCGCTAGGCGGCTCAGAAGGTTACAACTCCGATGACTTGGGTGGACGAGGAAGGAGCCCACGGGGTCGAAGGGGAAGTTCCAAGCCTCCGGAGGATCCTACCAATCCAGAACTATTGAACGATATTCCCCTCTGGTTGAGGAGTCTGAGACTGCATAAGTACACGGATAATTTGAAAGACCTGAAATGGACGGAGTTGGTGCAGCTGGATGATGAGGCTTTGGATAAAAGAGGAGTAAATGCATTGGGTGCTAGGAGAAAGATGTTGAAGGTGTGAAATTCCGCTTTGACGTTTAGTGGGAATGGAGTAGCTAACGTTTATTCCAGGTGTTTGAGCAAGTACGTCAAGCGCAAAGCGAGGGCAAGATTTAGAGAGCACTGGCAGGACCACATTACCATATATTCTTTAAAAGGACGTTTGGGCTTGGTGGTTGGGGCTAATGAAGTTTTGTTCACTTTCGTCGGTCGGTTATACTTGATAGGGCAACGTACGTATTTGTGCATCTTTTTGTTCTTACTGTCTGACAGATATTCGTCACTTCCTCGGGAGAGCATTTGCCTTTCATGGTCTTGCTCTCTATTTATGATTGCTATATCTTCTGATTATATCCACCCGTTTCATCTACGAAGTTACGTTGTATTTCTCTTTCTTCTTTCGCTTAGCTGGTACTCAGGTAGGTTGTTTTACTGTTGTAGGAATGGTGAAGAGTTATCGCAGCTGATTAACTGGCATTTGTACTGCTATGTTGTATGCTACTTCGTCGTTTGATTCCTCGACGGATTGTAATGTGAGATGGGGATGAGATGAGGAAGGGATCAAATGCGGATTGTCAGTGTGTATGTATTTTCAAGTCTGCATCACAGACTCAGACGTTTCTGTGAGATGACACTCGAGGTTTCTCGGGCGCGCATCTTCAATCGGTAATTTAGCAAGACGGCTTCTAGTCTCAAAACTTTGGCCCGCAACCCGACTTGTGTGGTGATTGTGTTACAGATGTACATGATGTTACAGGTCTGATACACGGTCCTGCTGCAGGGGCCGATGCCTCCTGTATATATCTTGAGTCTTTCTCCATCTCTCTTCTCTGTACCATAGAATACACGCACACGGTTCTCCCCAACTTCCATATCGTAACAGATTGGATTTTGCAGTAGCGAATGATGCCCTATGATTGAATTATTGCCTTGGCATGGGTACAACATTTTTTCCGAAGCTCACCCAGTGTACCTACCATCTGTTCGTGTTCTACCTCCCCAGCCATGAACGTTGGCCTACGATCAGTCCGGCAGCCCTTGGGCATGCTGATAAGTGCGTTTTTACTTTCCCAGCTTCCTTGAGATAGCAATTGACTCCTCCGCCAGAACACCAGCACCGGCGTTCCTATTCCACATCCACCGCCGCCGCAACAGCACCACCGGAAGCTTCCACCGACAATCCAGAAAAGAGCTACCATCTCATCACTTCGTCCCCCCATCGCATTGTCTCGTCGATAGTACTCTCTCGTCCACCCACCCTCACACCCTACCTTTCGCCGTTTGAAGAATCGTTCTACTTTTATCAGCGCCGGCTGAACCAGCGCCTAGCACTCCCGTTTACGCGTTACTTCTATCTTAAGAAGGGTACGCCGGCCGATGCGGAGTGGAAGCGGAAGCAAAAGGCGGCGGGAGAGAAATATACAGGATTTGGACCAAAAGGTTGGGCCGACGAGTTATTGGTAGGGGACGAGAGCCATAAGAATGAAGACAACGGATATAGGCGGTTGGTGGAGACTACAATTACTGGCGAAGACTCAAATTTTGAAGGGGACGTGGAAGACGGAGAGAAGAAACTAGATATACCCTTGCCGAGAATCAGCAAGGCGGATAAAGAGGACGATCGCAGAAGTCTGGATAGAGCGATGACGAGGACGCTGTATTTACTTGTCAAGAGCAAGGACTGGTCAAAGCATGCGTGGAGGTTCCCGCAGAGCTCGGTTGTGGGGCGAGAGAACCTGAAGGAGGTATGTTTACACTTCACCGACCTTGTGTTTGTCTAGTGGCTAAGAGGAGCGGGGCAGGCTGCGCAAAGAACTCTCGAGGAAGCGGTGGGCGTAAATATGAACACTTGGTTTATCGGAAACGTCCCAATAGGGCACTACAGCTACAATTACGGTTGGGACTACACTGCGGACAGTGGAAACATCGGAAAGAAGGTCTTCTTTATGAAGGCACGGATCATGGCTGGCCAGGCTGATTTGAAGGGAAATAAGCTGGGCTTGGAGGATTTCTTGTGGCTAACTAAAGAGGAGATTGAGGAGGTTGCTGGACGGGCTTACTTCAAAGCGGTCCAACATATGCTCGTCTCCCGATAGATATCCTAGAGGGAGTAATACCGGAATTTTGGGCGGTTGTACCAAGAGCAAGCTTCTGCACGGTGGGTGTATAAAAGAACAATTAAGAAGGATTTGCTTCCGAGCTTCCTCGTGAGTTGGCCATTGGCCACGATTTGAGTCATGACGAACTTGTCGGCGGTAGTGGGCGGGGACCTGAACTCGAATAGAGCCGTTCCCCGCAACACCTGAAAAGTTCATATTTTAAGGTTTGCTTTCAGGCGATCTGTACGGTGCTGACTGCATATGGCATCGAGAGTCGAAGGCGTTGCGGAATGGAACTTTTTTTGTCTTGGCTTTTTGTGACTATTAGCCTCCCGCTTTCTCCTTATATATCTTGCCCTTCACGAGCTTGGCACTCTCCATTCTCCACTTTTCCAGTTAACAATTACCCCTCTTTCTACATTAAACAGTATTCAATGGCTGCACCAACAAGTTCACAGCGATATCTGAGCTCGCGCGGGGGCTCCTACGGCGTAAGTTGTACTTACACTCCCGAGACCACAGCTCATTAAGCTTAATCTTGCCCAGTTCTCATTCGAAGAAGTTGTACTCAAGGGTCTCGCCTCTGACCATGGCCTTTTCATTCCTGAGGCTATCCCTTCCCCCCCAGCCAATTGGGCCTCTACATGGTCAAAGCTCAGCTTCCAGGAACTCGCCTTTGAGGTTCTGTCACTATACATCTCTTCCTCCGAGATCCCGTCCGCCGATCTCAAGGCGCTTATTGGGCGCTCGTACTCCACCTTCCGCCACCCCGACATTGTACCTGTTGTTCCTCTTGTGCCCGAGGTTAACTTACATGTTTTGGAGCTGTTCCATGGCCCTACCTTTGCGTTCAAGGATGTAGCGCTGCAGTTTGTCGGAAACCTTTTTGAGTACTTTCTTGTACGCAAGAACAAACAGACCATAGAAGGCGAAAAAAGACATGCATTGACGGTTATTGGAGCCACGAGTGGGGATACGGGATCAGCTGCTATCTATGGTCTTAGGGGAAAGAAAGATGTGTCCGTGTTTATTCTACATCCGAAAGGCAAAGTCTCACCGATACAAGAAGCACAGATGACGAGTGTTCTTGACAACAACGTTCACAACCTCGCCGTATTGGGTACTTTTGATGATTGCCAGGACATTGTCAAGACTCTTTTCGCACACCCTGATCTGAGCAAGACACACAATCTGGGTGCGGTCAACTCTATCAACTGGGCACGGATTCTGGCACAGATTGTCTACTACTTCTCGTCCTACTTTGCATTAGTGAACAAGCACCCTGAAGGGGAGACCCTAAAGATTAGGTATGTGGTGCCGACTGGAAACTTTGGAGATATTCTGGCTGGATATTTTGCAAAGCGGATGGGACTTCCCATCGATAAACTGGTTATTGCCACCAACGAAAACGATATTCTTGACCGATTCGTCAAGTCAGGCCGCTATGAAAAGCACACCATATCCGCAGAAGAAGGTGCAGGCGGAATTGCAGAAGATAGCGCGAAGGCGCACCTAGGAGGTGTCAGAGAAACCCTCGCACCGGCAATGGATATTCTTGTATCCTCTAACTTTGAGCGTCTTCTATGGTACCTCGCCCTCGAATGCGTCTCGGAGGTTCCTCCGGCAAACGGCGAGCCTAGCCAGGAGCAGAAAGAGACCGCCGGAAAGACGGTGCATCAGTGGATGGATAACCTTAAGACCGTTGGTACTGTAATGCCCGATTCAGTCCTTGCCGCTGCGCGAAGAGACTTTATATCCGAGCGGATATTAGACGAGGAGATTGTCGCAACAATCAAGAAGGTCTTCACCGAGCCACCATCAGCTCCTTACGTTCTAGATCCCCACAGCGCCATCGGTGTTGCGGCGGCAATGAGACTTATTGAGAAGGCCAAACAGGATGGTGAGGAGGATATCAACTTTATTTCCCTCTCGACTGCCCACCCGGCCAAATTCAATCATGCCGTAGATCTCGCGCTGAAAGATGTGGATTCATACGACTTTGACACAACGGTTAGGCCGAAGGAGTTTATTGGGTTGGAAGCAAGAGAAAAGAGAGCTAGGGTTATTGAAAAGGTAGACCCTGAGGTGGTTAGGGCTGCTGTAGAGGAGATGTTAGCACTAGAAAATAAGGTATAATTTTGTGGCAGCTGTAGGTACTATAGCAAAAAAAAAGGGGGTAGTATTGTTGTTGTAGCGCTGCTGCAGTACTGCCGAAATTTGAAAGAATACAGCATTGTAATTAATGCCGAGTTATTATGGCATATTATCAAATACTGAGTGTAAAGAATGCAGCAATTAGTGATGAATGCACAATTAGGCAACTATTGATATTATGGCAAGTGGTGTAGCAATACAGCATTTGGTCTGATTGCTCGATGCTTAGTTGGCGGGCATAGTGGCGGGAATGGCAGTAGGCATAGCGGTGAGTAATTTCAAGTTAGTGGTGATGCAAACCCTCACAAAAGTACTGCCACTTACGACACACACCTTCGACAACACACCTCACCGCCTGGTTTTGCCAAGATCCCCTTTTTTTTGGGTGGGTTGCGGTTTTACCATGGCTTCATTTTTGCATACCTGTGTGTGTCCACTTGTTCACCCCGTGTGTTCAAGTGAAGCTCAGGCTGCGACAACCACCCAATACCACTCAGTATGAACCTCCAACGGTCGTCCCTCTTTCATCCCAGCTTGCCTCCTTCGTTGTTTTACACAAGTTAGCAACATGGTTTTCATAACATGACACAGCCAACACAATCGACAACACTATACTACTCGGGCGTGAAAGCGCAGCGGTTCAATGAAGAGCATTTCTGAGGACAGCACACTCCGACTCACAACACTCGGAGGAGCTATGATGGATGACCTTCTTCTCAGTCACACAAGCACCAGTACAAGATGTTCCCATGGATGCATCAACCCAGTTGAACAGCAAAAATCAGTAGACACATCAAAGGGGCTGTTCACGCCCCACAGTAGGATGGTTGAGGTATTCCACTGTGATAACATCAATGAGACCCTGTGCTCCGGTGAATCTGGTACTGGATCCAAACAGTTACACTATCTGGGGGAGGACTGGAATATGGTGTCCTGGGGTAATAGGGGTGGAAGAGGGGAGGGGGTGAATTTTTGTTTTTGGGTAGTGGGTGGGGAGCTCCACCATCTAGCCGGCATGCCTGGAGGAAGAGGGGAATCGGTTTTTGTCATACTACAATCAGGGTGAATACAATATGAATAAACAACAATAACAACAACTGCCACTTACCATCACCATCACAGTTGCCATTACAATCACAGTTGCCATCATCATCACCAGTTGATACCATTACTGTTTCCATCACCATTACCATCACCTTCATTATTACTAGCAGTGAATATCACCACATATACAGATGGATGTACAGACTAAAGCTTCTGAGCTGAGTCCAGATAATTGCTCCAGTGAAAGCAGATCCAAGGTGTACTGACTCAATCATCTGAAAGTGACAACACGAAGCAATATATAGTGTTAGCAACGGGTGCGGGTAACCCGCCAGTGGTCCGGGTTTGGACTGGAAAAACGGTTCAGTCTGGTTCCAGAACTGTCCAAAACACCGACCCGCTGTTTCTTGGCGTTCCAAACCTGGCCCCGTACCCGTCAACCCGCGTGTTTTGCCTGGTTTGGCTAGGCTCATCGGGTCTAATATCCGGTTCTGCTTTTCGGGTTTGTCTATTTGTGGTCGCATTTAGATATCCTACTGTTCATTGCAAAATATTGACTAGGTACTGCATTGTCATTTTCTGATGTATTGACAACCTTTATATAGCAAACACGTAGAGAGACACTCCCTGCCCCATCCTGAAAATGAGTGTCAATCGAGCGTCAACAATTGATGGTCTTGCATCTTGAGTAATCTAAGTGGCACTTGATCGCACGTATCCATAAACAAGTGATTAGCAGCCTGTTTGAGAAAATGAGCAAATGATATTCCCGTGATAGTCTCCCGAACAGTAACAACTTATTTCATGTACAAAGGTGCAACTAAGTTTTCATGAGCGTTTTAGACTACAAAAATGGCTGAAACGGAGTATATGGACTTGAACAGCCACAGCACGCTTTGATAAACCATGATCGAAGGCCCAAGATCGTCGACGCTCCATTGATGCACATTTTCATGATGGGGCAGGGAGCGTGTCGCTTTCTTTTTGCCTATAAAGGATGCCAACACTTCCATTATGTGTAATCACTACCAAATCGCGTTTGTATTACTCGACTTACAGGACCAAAAATTGTTGACGCTCCGTTGACGCTCATTTTCAAGACTCGACACGGAGCGTCTCCCTTTCTTTTTTGCATATAAAGGTTGTCAATACTGTTGTTATGTGTTCTAGTCCATTCACGGAGGCGGTTCCTCCGCGGAGAGACCGGTCCATTCGCGGAGTCCCACCCTCCGTGAATGGACTGGTTCATTCGCGGAGTGTACACACTTTGTTAATGCACTGCATGCATATATGCGCACGCATGTATGCACACTCGGCTGGCCATATCCAGTTGAATTCAATCAGCGCAACTAAATTCACATCATCCAAATATCGAAACTCACCATCTATATCGTAGTTGATGGTTGTATTAGTTCCTAGCAGCGCCATCTGGTACTTTCAATCTTAAACGGAACACAG
>Ga0307515_10006255_pt1 | contig 23887 bp, 14 predicted proteins | sample 17_EM_MG_FD_194513 | JGI IMG/M metagenome (GOLD analysis project Ga0307515, IMG submission 194513) | Populus trichocarpa ectomycorrhiza microbial communities from riparian zone in the Pacific Northwest, United States - 17_EM | ecosystem: Host-associated > Plants > Roots > Unclassified | place... | reverse complement strand
TCGGGCTCCTCCACGCCGATCGTCAACAAGGAGGAGCCCGAGTCCTCGCTGCTCTACACGGTGCTGACCCGCAAGGTGAAGCGGATGCCGTACGCCGGGCCGCTCCCGCAGAAGGACATCGACCTGATCTTGCTGTGGATCCAGAGCGGCGCGCCAGGACTGGACCTGCCGCAATGAGATCGGTGCTCGCTCTCGCCGCGCTGGCGGCGGCCGTCGCGTTCGGCGGCGGGCGCGCCCACGCCTACCCGCAGTTCCAGCTCAGCCGGGACCAGACCTGCACCGGGTGCCACATCTCACCGGCGGGCGGCAGCCTGCTCACCGAGAACGGGCTCGCCGCGTCCGAGGCGATCTCGCGGTGGGGGACGGCCCCCGAGTTCTTCTACGGCAAGATCCCGAGCCCGAGCTGGCTGGTGCTGGGCGGCGACCTGCGGGGCGCCACCGGCTACGTCCAGACTCCGGAGAAGCTGCTCGCGACCTTCCCGATGCAGTTCGAGGTCTACGGTCACGCGACGTTCGGCTCGGGGATCTCGCTCCACGTCGACGTCGGCTCGCGGGCCTCGGAGGTCGGCAAGGAGAGCACGACGTTCGCGTGGTCGCGCGAGCACTACCTCATGTGGCAGCAGCGACCGGGCGAGACCACCGGGCTGTACGTGCGCGCCGGCCGGTTCATGCCGGTGTTCGGGCTGCGCCTCGCCGAGCACCCCACGTACATCCGGAAGTGGGGCGGCACCCCGCTGTACGGTGAGACCTACGGCGTGGCCGCCGAGTACATCGATCCCCGGTACGAGGTCCATGTCACCGGGTTCCTCAAGGACCCGCTGCTCGATACTCCGGAGCACTCGAACGGTGGCGCCGCGGTCGGCGAGTACCGGCTCACGCCGCAGATCTCGGTCGGTGCCGAGGGCATGTACACCCAGTCCACGGACGACAAGAAGGTCCGGGTCGGCGCGCTGTCGCGGATCTACCTGGAGGGGCCGGAGCTGCTGCTCCAGTTCGAGGGCCAGTTCATGAACCAGCTGATCGTGCCGCGCGGCGCGCCCAAGCAGATCATCGCGTACCTGCTGGCGTCGCGGTTCTTCGGCCGCGGCTATCTGCTCGACCTGGGGCTCGGGTTCTTCGATGAGAACATCCAGATCACCCAGCTCCACCGCGAGGCCGTCGATCTGAACTTTCACTGGTTTGCCACCTCGCACGTCGAGGCGATCTTCACCGGCCGGTTCGAGACCCTGGCGTTCGGCGCCGCCGGACCCAGCGCGGGCTACGCGCTGCTCCAGCTGCACTACCGGCTGTGAGCCGATCGATCACGGCCTCGGCCTCGGCTTCGGCTTCGGCCTCGGTCACGGCCTCGGCGGGCACACGTTGAGGTGGGCGAGCCGCGCGGTCGCCGGGGTCGGGTCGACGGTGTCGACGCCGGCGCTGATCTCGAGCGTGATCCGCGGCGGCGGCTCGACGTCGAGCACGCCGAGCCGGTTCCAGTGGAAGCCGTCCGCGGCGTACTCGGCCACGATGGCGTCGGCGATGTGGTCGGGCCGCAGCCGCCACCACCGCATCGCGGCCGGGTCGTAGGGCAGGCTCGCGATCGTGCCGTCGGTGACGCGGAGCGTGAGCACGCCGTCCTCGACCAGGATCGTGGGCGGAGGCGAGCCGCCCGCGGCCTGCATGGCGACGAAGCCGTGGCCGGCCGGCATCGCCCGCGGCACCTCCAGGAAGATGCCGCCGTCCTCGAATGCGATCGGAACATCGGCGGTACAGCCGCCACTGTTCTGGCCATCGCCGCGGGGCGTGATGCTCAGGCCGCCGTCCTCGACCTCGACCGCCGCGCCGCCGAACTGGGCGCCCCACGGCTGGCACGCCGGGCCGGCGACGAACGCGTCGCTGATCGCGGGCTTGCCGCACAGCGGGAACGCCGCACATTGATGGAACGCCGGATCGCACAGCTGTCCGCCGGGGCAGCGATCGGTCTCGCTGCACGCCAGCCCCTCGACGGGAGACGGGCTGTAGCAACCGCACGCGGCGATGGCGTACAGCGCGCGAGACCACACGCGCGCATTGTAGTAACCGCACGCGGCGATGGCGTACAGCGCGCGAGACCACACGCGGCGGGTATAGCACGCGGTCGTGGACGCCCCGGCGTGGGTCGCGTACCTTGGCAGGGGCCACGATGGTGGATCGGGACGAGCTGTACGGGCGCACCATCGGAGAGTTCGTGCTCCGCGAGCGCATCGGCGAGGGCGGGTTCGGCGCGGTGTACCGCTGCGAGCAGCCGGCGCTGGGCCGCGAGGCGGTGATCAAGGTCCTGCACCAGCGGCTGCGCGGCAACGACGTGGTCCGCCAGCGGTTCCTGCGCGAGGCCCAGCTCGCGTCGCGGCTCGATCACCCGTACGCCGCGCACGTCTACGCGTTCGGCGTCGAGCGGCTCGACGGGCTGTTCTGGATCGCGATGGAGATGGTGCACGGCACGACGCTCGATCGCTGGCTCGAGCTGCGCGGCGCGCTGCCGCTCGACCAGCTGGTGCCGTTCTTCGAGCGGGTCGCCGAGGTCGTCCACACCGCGCACGAGTGCGGCATCGTCCACCGCGATCTCAAGGCGTCCAACATCATGGTGATCGAGCGCGCGGGGCGCCTGCTGCCCAAGCTGCTCGACTTCGGCATCGCCAAGCTGCTCGACGACACGCCGGTCACGCCGGCGGCCGTGCCGGAGACGGTCGCCGACGGCCACACGCTGACCAGCAGCGGCGACTCGGCCGGCAGCACGCTCCCGGATCGGCCGCGCGCCGGATTCGCGGCTGGCGCCGGCCACGGCGGGACCGTGCCTGCGCGGGGCATGCGCCCGCCGGCGCTGACCCACACCAACGCGACGCTCGGATCGCCGCCGTACATGTCGCCCGAGCAGTGGCGCGACCCGCTGCGCGTCGGGCCGCGCTCGGACCTCTACGCGCTGGGCATCATCGCCTACGAGGCGCTCACCGGCCGGCGGCCGTTCGTGGCGCCGACCGCGGCGGCATTCAGCGAGCTGCACTGCCATGGCGATGTGCCGCCGGTCGGGCCGGAGTTTCCGCCCGCGCTCGACGCGCTGTTCCGGCGCGCCCTGGCCAAGCAGATCGACGATCGCCCGGCGAGCGCGCTCGAGCTGGCCGAGGCCCTGCGCGTCGCGTCCGGGCTCGCGAACACGCCGCCCGGGCTCGATCGCGCACAGCGGCGGCGGCCGTGGCTCGCGCTGGTCGCGGGCGCGGCGCTGATCGGCGGCGCGGCGGTCGCGCTGATCGTGGTGCTCGGCGGCGACGGGGCCGCGAGCCGCGAGCCGCCGGCGCCGCCAGCGCCGCCCGCGCCGCCGGTGGCCCAGCTCCGGCTCGATCCAGCGCCGGCGAGCGCACCAGCGCCCGCCCCGGCGACCGTGGCGATCCACATCGAGTCCGCGCCGCCACGCGCCGACGTGTTCCGGCTGCCGTCCGAGGTCAAGGTCGGCGTGACGCCGTGGGACGGCGAGCTCGCGCGCGCCGATGGCGTGGCGGTGTTCGTGGTCAAGAAGCGCGGCTATGCCGACCGGCAGATCGAGGTCGACCTGCGCACCGGCGCGCGGTCGCGCGTCATCCTGACGCAGGTGCCGACGACCGCGCACCCGCCGGAGGGCCGCCGCAAGGGCGAGCCCGCCGACCCGTTCCAGGACCGCGCGCGATGATGCGCCGGACGATCGCGCTCGCCGTGGCGCTGGCCGTCGCGCAGGGCGCCACCGCGGCCGCGCAGCCGGGCCAGGGCACGCGGGCCCGGGCCGCGGCGCGGTTCAAGCAAGGGCAGGAGTTCTTCAAGGCCAGAGACTACGATCACGCGATCGCCGAGTACGAGGCCGCCTATCAGCTCAGCAGCGAGCCCGCGCTGATCTTCAACATCGCGCTGTGCCACGATCGCGCCGGGCGGGCCGAGCCGGCGCTCGCCGCGTTCCAGCGCTACCTCGAGCTCGCGCCGCGCGGCGATCTCGCCGACGAGGCCCGCGAGGACGTCGCGCGGCTGACCGCGATCGTCGATGCGATCCGCGCGCGCCAGGCGGCCGAGGCCGCCGCGCGGGCCGAGCAGGCGCGCACGACCGAGGCCGCGCGCACGGCCGAGGCCGCCGAGCGCGATCGCGCCGACCGCGAGCGCCGCGATGCCCGGCGCCGCGCGCTCGCGGACCGCGCCGCGGGCCTCGAGCGCCGGTCGCGCGTCGAGCGCTGGACCGGGATCGCGGGCGGCGTGCTCGGCGCGGCGTCGCTCGCGGTCGCGACGAGCTACGGGCTCGACGCGCGGTCCGCCGCGAACGCGATCACCGACCACCGCGGGCCGTGGACCGATCGCGACCTGGCGCGCGAGGCCGAGGGCCAGGCGGCCCAGACCCGGGTGATCGTGTTCACCAGCCTGGGCGGGGCCGCGGTGATCGGCGGGAGCATCCTCTACCTGCTCGGACGCGGTCACGACACCGAGGCGAGCCGGCTGCGCCTCGAGCTCGGCGCGTCGCTCGCGGGCGGCACGGTGGCGGTGTCGGGGCGGTTCTAGCTCCGGGTTCGCTCGCGCTGGCCGCGCCGGCGGCGGCCTGAGCCCGGCGCGTCGCCCGCGGGCGGCACGGTCGCGGTGTCGGGCGGTTCTAGCTCCGGGCTCGCTCGCGCTGCCCGGCCTGGGCCGCGGCCTGAGCCCGGCGCGGCCGTGGTACCAATGCCGCCATGACCGTCCGGGTGTGCGGCGCGATCGCGATCGCGGCCGCGAGCGTTCCAGGCCTCGTGTTCGCCGATCCCACCGCCCCCGTCGCCCCGGAGCCCGCGCCTGCGGCCACGCCGCTGCCCACCGCCGTCGAGCCCGCGCCGCCGGCGCCGCGGTTCGCGTGGCAGCCGTTCGGCTACCTGCGCGCGCAGTACATCGCGGTGCAGGACGATCCCAACGTGGCGTTCGTCGGCCGCGACGACGGCTTCGAGCTGCAGAACGCGCGGCTCGGGGTCCGCGGCACGCTCGATGACCGGGTCGCGTTCGAGCTCGCGATCGACGGCGCGGTCGACGAGCGACTCCAGGTCAACACGCCGCAGGGCAAGCTGCGCGTCGGCCTGCGCGACGCGTTCGCCGACGTCGTGATCGCCGGCCGGGTGACCGCGCGCGGCGGGCTGTTCCAGGCCGCGGTCGATCCCGAGGCCCTGGTCTCGGACACCGGGCGCGAGCTGGTCGATCACCCGATCGAGAGCCGCGGCATGCGCGCGACCGAGGGCTACCAGACTCCCGGCCTGCCGCCCGGGCGCTCGCTGGGCGCGGCGATCCGGCTCGATCCCGAGGCGGCGGGCGACGCCGGCGTGGCCCTGGGCTTCGAGCTCGCGGTGCAGAACGGCGCCGACGAGTTCTCGTCGAACAACGACAACGACAAGCCGGCGGTCTCGGCGACGTTGCTCGCGCGGCTGCCGCAGGGCGGCTGGGCGATGATCGCCGGGCGGTTCAACCCGCGCACGGTGGGCGACCTGCCGTTTCGCCAGGACGAGAACGACCTCCAGGGCACCGCGGCGCTGCGCGTCGCGCTCGGCCGGGTGGCGCTCGGCGGCGGCGTGGTCGTCCAGCGCACGTCGTTTCCGACCACCGGCGGGCCGGCGCAGGATGCGTTCGGCGGCCACGCGCAGGTCATGGTCGCCGTCCCCGCGCCGCTGCCGCTCACGGTCGGCTATCGCTTCGGCATCCTCGATCCGTCGAGCCTGCTCACCACCGATCGTGTGATGGAGCACACCGTCGGCGCGGTGCTCGGCGTGCCACGGTATCGCATGCGCGTGCAGCTCCAGCTGACCCACGTCGTCGAGCAGGCCGCGCGCACGCTCGACAACGATCGCGCGCAGCTCGCCGCCGAGCTGGCGCTATGACGCGCTGGCCGGTGGTCGCGGTCGCCGTGGCGCTGGGCTGCGGCGACACCGCGCCCCGCGCCCACGCCCAGCGGATCGGCGCGCCCGACGAGGCGATCGGCGGGCCGCACGCGATCGGCCGGATCGGCGACTTCCTGCTCGAGAACGACCAGATCCGGCTGGTGATCGCCAATACCGGCGTCGACGGCCGCGATCCGAGCAAGTCGACCTACGGCCGGGTCAACACCACGTTCGGCGGCACGCTGGTCGACGCCGATCTGCGGCGGCCCGGCGGGGACGGCGGCCGCGGCAACGATCAGCTCGCCGAGCTCCTGCCCGGGTTCGCGTTCTCGGTGATCAACCCGACCAGCGTCGCGGTCACCCGCGATGGCAGCGACGGCCGCGCCGCCGAGGTCACCGTGGTCGGCACGCCGTCGGATCTGCTGCAGCAGGTCGGCCTGCTCGACACCGGCCTGGTCGGCGCGACCAGCCTCCAGCTCAGCCAGACCTACCGGCTGGCGCCCGGCAAGCGCTACGTCGAGATCGAGACCACGATCAAGAACACCAGCAGCGGCGCGCACCCGTTCCCGTTCCTCGATCCGACCCAGCTCAAGGACCTCGGCTTCGACATCCCCAACATCGACAAGATCGAGCTCAGCGTGCCGATGGGTCAGCTGCCGCTGCTCGGCGGCGAGCAGGACCTGTTCGCGCCCGGCGTCGCCGGGTTCAACGTCCGGTTCGCGATCGAGCACAGCTACGACCTGGCGGGCGGGTTCCCGGCGTTCCCCGGCCTGGTGATCGACTACTTCGCGAGCCGCGGCAAGGGCGTGTCGTACGGCCTGACCGTGCCGCGGTCGGCGGACAACTACGTCAACGCGTACGCCTCGGGCTACGCCGGCCAGCCGATCACGCCGTACTCGATGCTGTTGCCGTTCACCTACGCCGGGGTCGCGGCGATCTACATGTACCGGCCGCCGGCGCAGCTCGGCCCCCAGGAGCAGTTCACGTTCCGCTCGTACTTCGTGATCGGCAAGGGCGACGTGGCCTCGGTGCTCGACACGATCTACGAGCTGCGCGGCGCCGACACCGGCACCCTGGGCGGCCGCGTGATCGACCAGCAGACCTCGCAGCCGGTGGCGGGCGCCAACCTGATCATCCTCGACGCCGCCGACCACGTGATCGACCAGATCGCGACCGATCGCAACGGCAGCTTCCTGGCCCACCTCGCGCCCGGCTCGTACCGCTACACCGCGATGACCGACGATCGGCTGTCGACCGAGCCGGTCGGGTTCACGATCGCGGCCGGCGCGCAGCTGGGGATCGCGCCGATCCAGATGGCGCCGCCGGCGACGCTCGCGGTGTCGGCGATCGACGAGCTCGGCCGCCACGCGCCGGTCCGGATCGAGCTGATCGGCCACGTCGCGGCGGCCAGCCGCGGCCAGGATCCGCGGACGTTCCTGTACTCGCTCGAGCGCGGCGAGCGCCAGCGCCCGACCGCGTTCGATGGCAGCGATCGGTTCATCGAGGGCGCGTGGTGGACGGTCGACGGCCGGGTCTCGGCCTCGGTGCGGCCCGGGACCTACGACCTGATCGTCACCCGCGGCCCCGAGTACGAGATCGCGCAGCGGACGATCGAGCTGCGCCCGGGCGCGTTCGCCGCCGAGCAGCTGGCGCTGACCCGGGCGTTCTCGACCGACGGCTGGGTCGCCGGCGACTTCCACATCCACGCCCAGCCCTCGACCGACAGCGGCGTGCCGATCGCCGACCGGGTCGCGAGCTGCGCCGCCGAGGGCCTCGAGGTCGCGATCGCGACCGATCACAACTACATCACCGACTACGCGCCGGTGATCGCGGCGTCCGGGCTCGATGGCTGGCTGCTCGGTATCCCCGGCATGGAGCTGACCACGTTCGAGATGGGCCACTTCAACGGCTATCCGCTGCGGGTCGATCCGGGGTCGACGCGCGGCGGCGAGTTCCGCTGGGCCGGCCAGCCGCCGCAGGCGCTGTTCGATCAGCTGCGCGCGCTGGCGGTCGAGCCCGGGCGCAGCATCGTGCAGGTCAACCACCCGCGGACCTCGGTGCTCGGCTACTTCGCCCAGTTCTTCATCGACGAGACCACCGCCGAGCCCTACACGCCGACCGGCCTGCTCGGGATCTTCGCGCCGTACGGCGACGAGTTCAGCCCGGCGAACTTCTCGACCGACTTCGACGCGATCGAGCTGCTCACCGGCAACCGGATCGAGGAGGTCCACACGTTCCGCGCGCCCGATCCGCTGCCGCCCGGGCCGTTTCCGGATCCCCAGCCGGTGCCCGGCCAGATCGTCGTCGGTCCCGATGGCCGCCCGCAGTTCCCCGGCGTGGTCGAGACCTGGTTCACGATGCTCGATCGCGGCCACCGCGCGACCGGGATGGGGACCTCGGACACCCACCACCTGCTCGGCGACGAGCCGGGCTACGGCCGGACGCTGTTGTTCGTCGGCGCCGGCAAGGACGTGCCCGGCGGCTACTCGCGCGACGACGTGGTCGAGGCGATCCACCAGCACCGCGCGATCATCACCAACGCGCCGTTCCTCGAGATGACGATCGGCAGCCACCGCATCGGCGACACGGTGATCGCGCAGGGCGGGGCGGTCGACGTCGCGATCCGCGTGCGATCGCCGTCGTGGGCCCGGGTCGATCACCTCGTGCTGTACGCCAACAGCCGGATCGTCGCCGATCAGGCGATCCCGGCGAGCCAGGGCGCCGACTACCAGACCGTCGTCCACCTGACCCTGCCCGGCGACAGCTGGGTGGTCGCCGAGGCCACCGGCTCGGGCAACCTGTTTCCGGTGGTGTCGCCGGTCGAGTTCCCGCCGCTCGACGCCACGGTGCTGATCCGCGCGCTGTCGATCGGCCTCGATCTCTCGGCGCTGCCGGTGACGTCTGCGCTCAAGCCCAGGCCCACCCACGTCGTGACGCCGTACGCGATCACCAACCCGATCTGGATCGACGTCGACGGCAACGGCTGGACGCCGCCCCGGCCGCCGCTGCCGCGCCGGACCGCGCCGTCGGGGTCGCGGCCCGACGTCCGCGCGCGGTTCGATGCGCTGCCCGAGGTGACGCGATGACCTGGCGCGCTGCGTCGAGGCGCTGGCGCGAGATCGCCCTGGCTACTGCACTGGCCACCTCACTGGCTGGACCACCTGCCTGGGGGCACACGTTCCCGCCGGTGCACACGGTCGTGGTGCAGGTCGAGCGCTGCGAGCTGGCCGTGCTGATTGGCTACACCGCCGGGAGCGGCGATTCCACCGAGCGGATCGTCGCGCGCGTGGCCAGCCAGCCGAAATCACATGCGCTCGATGCGCTGCGCGACACGCTGACGGCGTTCGCGCTGGCGCCGATCGCGATCACGCTCGACGGCCGGCCGCTCGCGCCGACCGCGGTGCGCGCCAAGCTCGGCGTCGATCCGGGCGGCGCGCGCCCGGCCGTGGTCGTGCTGGCAACGTTCGCGTTGCCGCGCGGTGGCGCGCTTGCGATCCGCTCGAAGGACCCGCGCACCACACGGATATCCTGGCAGGATCGCTCGGCGGGCCGGGTCGCGCGCGACCGCGCGCCGAGCGAGGACCACTGGTACACGTCCGTGGCCTCCTTCTTGCTGCCTGTCGCCGCAGCCACGGGAGGCTCGGCATGCGCAAGCTCTGGACATTCGCCGTCGTCGCCGTCGTCGGCCTCGGGCTGACCGCGTGCAGCGATCACCCGTACGACCCCGGGGCTCCCGCGGTCGATCCGAGCGCACCGCGCGTCCACATCACGAAGCCGGCGCGCGGCACGTTCGCCGGCAACGTCAAGACGCTGGTGGTCACCGGGACCGCGACCGACGACGCACGGATCACCCAGGTCCAGGTCAACGGCGTCGACGCCGCGCTCGCCGCCGACGGCACGTGGACCGCGACCATCCCGGTCGCGCCCGGCACGCAGCTGATCCACGCGATCGCGCGCGACGCGCAGGGCAACGTCGGCAAGGAGTCGCGCGCCGTCGTCACCGGCCCGACCCGATCGATCGCCAGCGCGGTGCCCCGGGCGATCACCGCAGCGATGTCGGCGCAGACCTTCGACGCGATCGGCCGCGGCCTCACGACGTTCCTTGGCACCGGCGACCTCCAGGCGATCATCGCACCGCGCAACCCGGTGATCGACGCCGGCGGCGGGCCGGACTGCAACTACGTCCAGGGCTCGATCACGCACATGGCGTTCGGCAGCGCGACCCGCGTCGCGCTCACCCCCGAGAACGGGGGCCTCGCGCTCGACGTCGAGCTCGACGAGGCCGCGATCACGATGCACCTCGCCTACGCCGCGCTGTGCGCCGACGGCAGCCGCGACGTCGCGATCCGGGCGAGCCACATCAAGGTCACCGGCACGCTCGACGTCGCGATCGACGGCGGCGCGTTCGACGTCCGGCTGGTCGACCAGGACGTCCAGGTCACCGGCTTCAACGTCGACCTCGGCGGCGTGCCGGGCGAGGTCGTCAAGCTGCTCCACCTCGAGACTGCGCTGGCCACGGTCATCACCTGGGCCACCGAGCAGCTCGCCGTGCCGGTGGTCAACACCGCGCTGGCCACGCTCAACGACACCCGGACGATCGATGTGCTCGGCACCCCGGTCGACATCAAGGTCGCGCCGGCGTGGATCGCGTTCGATCCGACCGGCGCGGTGATCGAGCTCGACACAACGCTGCGCGCCCACGGCGACGCGGCCTCGCCGGGCTACGTGTTCGTCGCCAACCAGCTGCCGGCGATGTCGACCGACCGCGGCTTCACCCTCGCGGTCGCCGACGACGCGGCCAACCAGCTGCTCGGCAGCTACTGGGCCGCCCGGGGGATGGACCGCACGTTCGATCTCACCACCGGCAACTACGGCGAGCTCGGCAAGCTCTACGACCGGGTCGAGCTGTCGGCCCAGGTCCCGCCGTTCGTCGACGCCGCGGGCGGCTCGCTCGCGCTCACCATCGGCGATCTGGTCGCGACGTTCAAGAACGGCAGCGCCACCGCGACCGCGATCGCGGTCAGCGCCCAGGTCGAGGTCAAGGTCGTGACCGGCCCCGACGGCCGGCCGCGGCTCGACGTCGGCACGCCGACCACCTACGTCGACGTGCTCGACGAGAACGTCGACGGCGCCAACGTCCTGTCCAACGCGCAGTTCGAGGTCATCACGTCATTCGCGCTGGCCCGCGCGATCGCCTTCGGCTCCGGCGCGATCGGCGCGATCCCGTTGCCCGCGTTCGGCGGTGTCGCGGTCCACGACCTCGCGATCGCCGAGCGCACGGGCTACCTCGTGGTCGACGGCGACGTCCAGTAGGCGGATACTGACCCGCGATCTCGGATCGGAGATCGAGAGGCGATGCGAATGAGTGTTCCGAAGCGGCTTGTCTGCATGCTCGCGCTGGCAGGGTCGAGCGGTTGCCACGTTGCGGCCGCGGGCCCCCCGTCGTTGCGGCCGCAAGCAGCCCGTCGTTGCGCCGCGCGCGTTGTTGTTCACGGTGGCGGACCGTCACGTGCGGGTCGCGAACGTGGTGCCGAATGCCCTGGAGCGCCACGAGCACGGTGATTGTAAGCGCGGGGACGGCTGGCGCCCGGAGTTGATCGCCCCCGTCGTGTCGTTTGTGACCACCGACATCCTGAGGCCCACGGAGCGACTGCGATATGTGTCGATGTTCGACAAGGAGGCGGACGTGGCCGGAGACGTCCAGATCGCGCTCCAGCCCGGGGAGCTTGCGATGTCGATCGATGCCAGCGTGGTGATTCTCTATGATCGAACCCGAGAGAGCTATTCTGTCTGACAGTGGTCGAGAAGGACGAGATTCTGATCAAGCTGGATCTGACGAACATCGTCGAGCAAGAGCATTTTTTTGAACCTCGCACGCCGTGACGGCGGCCCCGGCAGCAGCTCATCGGGCGAGATGATGTGCCGCAAGTGCGGGGCGACGAGCGTTGGCGTGGTGCTGTAGCGCCGATCACAGTCTGCAGGGTGTCCCCGCTGACTGAATAAGCACAGGTAGTTCCGCGTGGTGTCAGCGACGGGAGCTTGACCCGGCGTCCGTCGTCGAGTGACATGAGTTCTGAGTTTGCGCATCACCTCGGAGGCCCCGATGAAGTCGCTGCGCCTGGACTGGTTCGTCGTCGTCACCTCGATCGTGCTGTCGGTGTCGTGCAGCGGCGGCGGCTGTGGGGGCTGTGCGGCGCTCGAGCCGACGCCGGGCGGGTTTCCGGCGGCCAAGCGCACGCCGAATGCGAGCCAGCTCCGCGTGTCGTCGAGCGGGTTCACGGCGATCACCGCGAACCCGGGGACGCTGCTGGGTAGCATCCTCGGCGGCGGGGCAGGCGGCGTGGTCAAGTTCAACGCGCCGGTCAACTGCGGCGGCACGATCCCGACGTGCTGTCCGGGCGGCCGCGCGAAGACGCCGTGCGGCCCGATCGACATCGATCTGCAGACGCCGGGAACGGCGCCGCGGCTCGAGCTGCGGCCGTCGCAGGGCAACGCGCGGATCGACGTCACGGTGCGCGCGCGGGTCAAGACCGAGACCGATATCCCGGTCAACCTGCCGCTGATCGGCGATTGCGGCCTGGCGATCGACACCACGGCGGGCACCGTCAAGGAGCTGCAGATCGACACGCCGATCAACTTCGCGGTGGACGCGACCGCCGGGACGACGCGGGCGCAGGTCGGCGCGGTGGCGATCGGGAACCTGGCGACCGAGGACGTCCGGCTGACCGGCGGGTTCTTCTGCCAGGCGACCAACGTGATCCTGAACCAGCTGATCGGCATCCTGCGCGATAACCTCACCACCGCGGTCCAGGGCACGATCCAGGGCCAGACCTGCAAGGCGTGCCCGTCGGGCCAGGTCGCCGAGTGCGGCAGCTCGTTCGCGACCGCGTGCACCAACCAGGTGTGCATGGAGGGCGCGCAGTGCTTCCAGGAGCTCGGGCTCGCCGGCCGGATCCGCGGCGGCGCGCTGTTCGGATCGCTGTCGCCGGGGACGACCGGCGCGATCGATCTTTACGCGGTCGCGGGCAGCGCGGCGAGCGACGGCGGCGGGTTGACGCTGGGCCTGCTCGGCGGGATGCAGCCCGGCGGCGCGGCGCGCGATCGCTGCGGCCCGCCCGGCATGGCGCCGGCGCGTGTGACGGTGCCGGCCTCGGCGTTCTTTCAGGGCAACACGCGGCCCGACACCGGCCAGGCGTTCGACGTCGCGCTCGGCCTGCACAAGTCGCAGCTCGCGGAGCTGGCGTACGCCGGCTACGACGGCGGCCTGCTGTGCCTGACGATCGGCCAGAGCTTCGCGGCGCAGCTGTCGAGCGGCACGCTGGGCCTGTTGTCGCGATCGCTCGGCAAGCTGGTCGACGTCAACTCGCCGATGGCGGTCGGGCTCCGGCCGCAGAGCCCGCCGGTGATCGGCCTGGGCAAGAACACGTTCATGGATGACGGCGCGGGCGGCAAGAAGCTGGTCGACCCGCTGCTCGACCTGCGGTTCACCGCCGCCGAGCTCGACTTCTTCCTGTCGATCGACGACCAGTGGGTGCGGACGTTCACCGTGGTCGCCGACATCCACCTGCCGATCGGCCTGCAGGTCGCGGGGATGGGGCAGCTGGTGCCGGTGCTCGGCGACACCGCGGACGCGTTCACTCACATCGCGGTCAAGAACTCGCAGGCGGTGACCGAGGCGCCGGCCGAGCTCGCGGCGGTGTTCCCGAGCGTGCTGGGGCTGGTGCTGCCGCAGCTGACCGGCGGGCTGTCGCCGATCGCGCTGCCCGCCCTCGGCGGGCTCAGCCTCGACGTCACGGACATCACCTCGGTCGACGGCGGCGCGTTCCTCGCGGTGTTCGCGAATCTATCGACGGCGGCGCCGCGCGCGCGGGTCGAGACCCGGGCGCAGCTGGCCGCGATCGACGAGCCGGGCCGCGACGTCGCGCGCGATCCGGTGCGCTGGGCGAGCGCGGTCGGCCCGTCGGCGACGCTCGAGCTCGGCGGCGATCTGCCGGAGCTCGAGTGGTCGTACCGGCTCGACGGCGGCACCTGGTCGGCGTGGTCGGCGAGCCCGCGCCAGACGGTGCGGTCGCGCCTTTTGTGGCTGGCCGGCGTGCACCACGTGGAGGTCCGCGCGCGGCAGATCGGCGCGCCGGCGTCGATCGACGAGACCCCGGTGATGCTCGAGCTGCCGATCGGCGACGCGAGCGAGGCGCCGCGGCGCGGGCCGGGTGGCCTGTTCCACGGATCGTCGAGCGGGGCAGGCTGCGCGTGCGACGGCGGCGGCGGACCGGGCGCGGCGGCGCCGCTGGCGCTGGTGCTCGCGGTGATGCTGTGGTCGCGACGGCTGCGCCGGCGGGCGCGCCGGCTGGGTGCGACCGTCTGGCTCGCGGCGATCGCGTGTTTGCCGGGCTGCAGCTGCGGCCACTCGGCGCCGTGCGGCGACAAGTGCGTGCCGGGCGAGGTCGCGCACGGCAGCCTCGGCCGGTTCACCAGCATCGCCGGCGATGGCGATCGCGTGATGGTCGCGACCTACGACGGCCTGCTCGGCGATCTGGTGATCGCCGACGCGACCGACACGGCGAAGCCGAGGCTGGTGGTGGTCGACGGCATCCCGAGCGGCGCGGCCGCGACCCACGACGGCGGCTACCGCGACGGCATCGAGGACGCCGGGCCCGACGTCGGCGCGTGGACCTCGATCGCGCTGTCGCGCGGCCTGGCGCGGGTCGCGTACCAGGACCGCGACGCCGGCGCGCTCAAGTACGCGCAGGAGACCTCGCGCGAGCACTGGGCGAGCTACGTGGTCGACGCCGGCACCGGCGAGGCGGTCGGCGCGTACGCGTCGCTGGCGATCGACGGCGACGGCAAGCCGGCGATCGCGTACCTCGCGGTCGGCAACGACGACGGCATGGGCCACCGGATGACCGAGCTGCGGCTGGCGCGGGCCGGCAAGGCCGATCCGGGCGAGGCCGACTGGTCGACCAGCGTGGTGACGAGCGCGCCGGGCAGCTGCGCCGGGCTGTGCGGCGCGGGGCAGGCGTGCGTCGCGGGCGCCACGGCCGCGGATCCCGAGCGCTGCGTCGCGCCGACCGCGGACTGCGCAGCGGCGTGCGCCGTGGGCGAGGTGTGCTCGGCGAAGGCCTGCGTCGCCGAGCTCGCCGAGCCCAAGGTCGCCGAGCTCGCGACCGGCACCGGGCTGTTCGCGTCGCTGGTCGCGCTGCCCGACGGCCGGCTCGCGATCGCGTACCACGATCGCGTCAAGCGCGCGCTGACCCTGGCGGTCGAGACCGCCGCGGGCACCAGCGTGTTCGCCCAGACCGTGCTCGACGCGCCGCCGGGCGGCGATCGCGGGATGTGGGCGAGCGCGGCGGTCGACGCCGCCGGCACGATCCACGTCGCCTACCAGGACGCGCTGGGCGATCAGCTGATGTACACGACCTGGAACGGCGCGCCCGGCCGGCCCGAGATCGTCGACGACGGCGAGCGGATGGGCGACCGGACGCACGGCGTGGGCGCCGCGGCGGCGCTGTACCTGATCGGCGGCGCGCCGGCGATCGCCTACCAGGACGGCCTCGACGCCGATGTCTACGTCGCGACCCGCGGGACCGCGGGCTGGTCGACCACGGCGGTCGCGACCGGCCCGGTGCTCGATGGGTTCTCGATCAGCGCGACCACCGGCCACGGCGGATCGCCGGTGCTGGCGTGGGGCGCGCTCGACCAGACCGGCGATCCGATCGGCCAGCTCGTCGTCGAAGCGCCCTGACCCGTGCAGCCAGCTGCGCCGGGGTAGGCCGAGGCGTATGACCCCGTCGGGGAGCTGGGCGCGCGGGTGATGCGAATCGCAACGCGATACCGGCGTGCAGACGTTGTAGCGGTCCATCGCACGCGCGTCCGGGTATCGCGTCCGGGTATGATGCCCTGTCGCACGATCCGGTGGGACGAACCTCGACCGCTCGAGGCCGGGCGCGCTACAGAATTGATCGTCGTGGCCGGCTCGAACACCGCTCGGTTGCTCCGCTGCTGCGCCATCGCGCTGGGGCTCGCCGCGCTCGGCCGACCGGCGCTGGCCCAGACCGCCGCCGATGTGCCGCCGGGCCAGCTGACCTATCGCCTGTTCAGCGGCCCCGACGGCCTGCGCAACCTGGTGATCATCAGCATCGCGCAGGACGACGACGGGTTCCTGTGGATCGGCACCGAGGACGGGGTCTACCGCTACGACGGCGAGCGCTTCACGCACTTCTCGGTCGACGAGGGGCTGGCGTCGAGCCTGGTTCACGTGGTCGCGGTCGCGCCCGACGGCCGGGTCTGTGTCGGCAGCAGCAGCGGCCTGGCGTGCTGGGACGGCGCCCGGTTCTGGCGCGCGACCCCGCTGGGGCTGCCGGCGCTCCCGGTCCTGACCCTGGCGAGCCACGACAGCAAGCTGTGGGTCGGCACCGACGGAGCCGGGCTCTACGTCCAGGGCAGCGACCGCCGGTTCGCCCCGGCGCCGGGCTGGCCGGGCGCCGCGAGCACGGCGGTCCGCGCGCTGTGGGCCGACGCGAGCGGGCTGGTGGTCGGCGACGGCGCGAACGTGCTGGTCAGCGCCGGCGACGGCGCGTGGCGCAGCGTCGGCGACGTCGGGCTGGGCCGCGATCGCGTCGAGGGCGTGCTGCGCGATCGCCGCGGCGCGCTGTGGATCCGGACGCCGCGCCACATGTGGCTCTTGCCGGACGGCGCCGACCGCGCCACCGACCTGCGCGACGGCTTCCCCACCGGGTTCGACGCGACCGGCGCGCCCAACGCGATGGCGATCGGCCCGCGCGGCGACGTGCTGATCGGCACCGACGACGGCGTCGCGTACCGCGATCGCGATCGCTGGCGCACGATCGGCAGCCAGGCCGGCCTGCCGCCGGCGACGACGCGCGCGCTGCTGGTCGATCGCGACGGCGATCTCTGGATCGGCTCGGCGGGGCTGCTCCAGCTGCGCGGCCGCGGCCTGATCGAGCACCACAACCGGGCGAGCGGGCTGCCCGGCGAGATCGTGTGGACCTACCGGCGCGATCGCAGCGGCGCGCTGCTCGCCGGCACCAACCGCTGCCTGGCGCGCGCGACCGCCGCCGGCTGGGCGTGCGTGCCGGGCACCGATGGCCGGGTGGTCCGCAGCATCGTGTTCCCGCCCCAGGGCGGGATGTTCATCGGCGGCGCGCCCTCGGACCTCCTGTACATCGATCCCGACGGCCGCACGACCTCGCTCGGCGAGGCCGATCGGCCCGATCACAACATCTATGCGCTCGCGCTCGGCCCCGAGGGCGACCTGTGGGTCGCCACCAAGATGGGGTTGTACCGGCTGCCCGGCGCCGTACCCGGCCCGCTGATGCCGGTCGCCGTCCCGGGGATCCGCGACACCGCGCGGTTCGGCTCGTTCGCGGTGGTCGGCGATCGGCTGTGGACCACCGCCGCGCCCGGCGGGGTCGCCGTGTACGAGCGCGGGACCTGGCGCGTGATCGACCAGGCCGCCGGGCTGCGCAGCTCGGCGGCGAGCTACCTGATCGCGCGCGGCGACGGCCGGCTGTGCACCGCGTACATCGAGGCGCTCGGCGCGACCTGCTTTCGCTACGACGGCCAGCGCGCGGTCGACGTCGCGCACATCGGGCCGGCCGACGGCCTGACCGCGGGGATGGTGTACTTCCTCGGCGAGGACACCGAGCACCGGCTGTGGATCGGCACCGGCGACGGCGTCAACGTGGTCACGCCGCGCGGCATGGACCACTTCGACCAGAGCGACGGCCTGGCCGGCAACGACTCCGCGTCGCAGGCGTTCCTCCTCGACCACGACGGCTCGCTGTGGCTGGGCTCGACCGGCGGCGCCAGCCACGTGCTGGCCCAGCACTACACCGGGCCGCCGCCCACGCCGCGCACCGCGCTGGTCGCCGGCCGGCTCGGCGATCAGCCGATCAACGCCGCGCGCGGTGGGCTCGAGGCGCCGCACGATCACAACGCGCTGACCCTCGACTTTGCCGCCGGCAGCCTGCTCGACGCCCGGCGCGTCGAGTACCAGATCCGGCTGTGGCCGCTCGAAGGCGAGTGGGGCGTCACCCGCCAGCGCCAGGTCCACTACCCGGGGCTGCTGCCGGGGGGCTACCGCTTCGAGGTCCGCGCCCGGGTCGACGCCGGGAGCTGGGGCCCGCCGACCGCGTTCGCGTTCGCGGTGCTGCCGGCGTGGTGGCAGACCCGGTGGTTCGTCGCGCTGGTCGCGGTCGCGGCGCTGGCGCTGATCGGCGCGGTGCTCGCCTGGTGGCTGCGCAACGCGCTGCGGCGCCGCACCCGCCAGCTCCACGAGCAGACCGAGGCCAGCTTCCGTGCCGTGATCGACCTGATGCCGGACCTGATCTCGATGCAGCGCGACGGCAAGGTGATCTACCTCAACCTGGCGCTCCGCAGGATGATGGGCATCGACGACCAGAGCGGCCGGTGGGAGGACGTCGATCTGATGGAGCGGGTGCACCCCGACGAGCGCGCGCAGGTCGTCGACCTGTTCCGCCGGGTCAGCGAGCTCGAGCCCCAGATGGCGTCCGAGTCGCTCGAGGTCCGGATCCGCAGCGCCGACGGCAGCTGGCGGATCTGCGAGGTCTCGGGCACGCGGGTCAAGCTCGGCGGCTCGGTCACCGTGGTGTCGAGCGGCCGCGACGTCACCGAGCGCCAGCGGCTGCGCGCCAAGCTGCTGGTGTCCGATCGGATGGCGAGCCTGGGCACGCTGGCGGCGGGCATCGCGCACGAGATCAACAACCCGCTGGCCTACGTCACCGGCAACCTCGAGGCGATGTCCGAGACCCTCGACGCGGTCGCGGGTCTCCCGGCGGCCGACCGCGCCGAGATCGACGCCCAGGTCCACGACGCGCGCGACGGCGCCGAGCGCGTGCGCAAGATCGTCCTGGGCCTGCGCTCGTTCAGCCGCTCCGAGGTGGAGACCCGGGTCCCGCTCGCGCTGCCCGACGTGATCGACGCCGCGATCCGGCTGACCGGCAACGAGCTCCGCCACCGCGCGCGGCTCGAGCGCGAGCTCCAGCCGACCCCGCTGGTCAGCGCCGACGACGGGCGGCTGACCCAGGTGTTCATCAACCTGCTGATCAACGCGGCGCACGCGATTCCGGAGGGCCGCTCCGACGATAACTGCATCACCGTGCGGGCCCACACCGACGATCAGGGCCGCGCGGTGGTCGAGATCGAGGACACCGGCAAGGGCATCGCGCCCGAGGTCTCGGCCCGCGCGTTCGATCCGTTCTTCACCACCAAGGGCATCGGCGAGGGCACCGGGCTCGGGCTGTCGATCTGCCACGGCATCGTCAGCGGCCTCGGCGGCCAGATCTCGATCGACAGCGCACCGCGGCGCGGCACGCTGGTCCGCGTGGTGCTGCCTCCGTCCGCCGAGCAGCCCGGCGCGGCGCGGAAGGCCGTGGGCGCGTCGGGCACCGGCGACGGCGAGCGCCGGCCGCGCGTGCTGCTGGTCGACGACGAGCCGCTCGTGGCGCAGACCCTGGAGCGCCTGCTGCGGCGCGACTACGACATCACCGTGGCGCGCACCGCGCGCGAGGCGCTCGAGCTGATCGGCGGTGGCGGCGCGCGGTTCGACGCGATCGTCAGCGACGTCATGATGCCCAACATGACCGGGATCGAGCTGGTCGAGGAGCTGCAGCGCATCGACCCCGATCAGGCGCGGCGCCTGATCTTCCTGTCGGGCGGCGCGTTCACCCCTCAGACCCGCGAGCGGCTCGACCAGCTCGGCGCGCCGCAGCTCGAGAAGCCGGTCACCGCGAGCGAGCTGCGCGCGTGCGTCTCGCAGATCACCCGCGACGTCGGCCCGGTGCGCGATCACCAGCGCGCAACGTCGTAGTCCACCGCTGCCGGCCCGATCACAGCGAGAGTCGGCTCTTGTTTGCGAGCTTGTCGCGCACGACCGGATAGTAGTCGTAGGCCGGGTAAAACTCGGTGCGGAACGCCTTCCACGCCGCCTTCTCGAGCGCGCGGTTGACCTCGCGGAGCTTGCCGGCCGGGACCTCGAGCGTGACGATCTGGCCAATGCCCATCACGACGTGCCAGCTCACCACCGAGGTCCCCGGCGGTGGGAACGCCTTGTAGAGCCCCTGATCCTCCTCGAGCTTGTTGATCTCGTCGAGCGTCTTGGCCTGATCGTGTTTCAGGAAGATCGTGAGCAGGATGGCGTCGGGGGCTTGCACGCGGCGAGGCGCGTCGTTCGGCTGGGCGACGGCGACGGCGACGCAGGCGGCGGTGAAGGCGATCGACAGGGGTAGTTTGGCCATGCGGCCATCTTATGGCCGCGCGGGCCGCCCGGCGGCGCCGTCGACGCCGCGAGTCGCCATCCGGATTCGAGCGGATCGCGCGCGCCGGGTCGCCGCACCGGGGCGCGAGATTGCCGGGAAGATCATCGACAAGTCTAGGGGCTTCCCGCGAACACCTTCACGCAGCGCAGTGCCGCCGGGCTGTCCCAGTCGCGGACATTCACGAAGTGGAGCTTGATGACGCCGTTGCGGTCGAGCAGCAGGCTCTCGGGCACCGCCCGGATGCCCAGCGATCTCGTGACCACGCCGAGGTTCTCGTCGGGGTTGCCCGGCGGATCGAGCACGACGGGGAACGGCTGCTTGCCAAACGCGGTCGTGACGTCGTCGGGGTTGCTGTCGGAGCTGAGCAGGACGATCGGGATCTGCCTGGCGATCGCGGCGAGCTTCGGCACCTCGCCCTTCGAGACCCCGTCCCACGAGGCGGTCAAGTTGACCAGCACCGGCTTGCCGCGCAGCGTGGACAGCTGGAGCTTGCGGCCGTCGAGCTGCGCGAGCGTGAAGTCCAGCGGCGTGCCGATCAGCTTCGACTCGTCGGGCAACAGGTGGCGGCACGCGTGCCGCACGGCGTTGTCCGGCCGAGGCTTGGGGAGCCGGATCGTCATCGCGATCGACTCGCTCGGCGCGACCGTGATGTGCTCGACGACCAGGTGGGTGCCGCGGGCAACGGTTTCGGTGGTGACCGTGAGACCGGGCGGCAGCTCGGCGATCGAGAGCCCGGGCTCGTCCTCGACCCGGAACGAGCCCTCGGACGTGCCATAGGGAAACTCGAGCGCGAGCGGCACCGTGCCGGCGGTCGCCGGCAGCTCGAGCTTCACGCCGATCCAGGTCTTCCCCGGAGGCAGCGGACGCGAGATCTCGACGCTCGATCCACGCAACGCGGCCGGACCGGAGTCGAGCTCGATCGCGGTTGCGCCGCGCGGAAGCGGGAGGACGACGCCGCGGGGTGCTCGATACGGGATCCACGACGTGTTGAGCAGCTTCAGCTCCGCGTCGACGACGAGCGCAGCGTCGTCGGCGAACGCGAACAGGTCGTAGCTCGCAAGCAGGCGCGGGGCGTCGTGGCGTGGGACCATGAAGATCGTCACCTCGGCGCCGCGATCGGCGACCATCTCGAACGGCAGCGAACGAAAGCGTCCGTCATCGGCGACTGCCTCGACGTAGAGCACCTGTCCGGCGCGCACCGGCGCGCTCACCACCAGCTCCTTGTCGGGCACCACGCTGCGTGCGACGACCTTGCCGGTGGCCGCGTCGAGCACCTCGATCGGCGTCCTCGGATCGGGCTGGCCATCGAGATGGACGCGCAGCTTGCCCTTCACGGTCCTGACCGCGGTGCGACCTTCGCGCGCCGCGAGCTCGTCGATCGGAGCGGCCGTCGCTGTGCGCAGCTCGCCCGAGAGCACCACCGAGGCACCCTTGTCGCTCAGCTCGATCGGCGCGGATACCAGGCGATCCGTGCCCGGCTTGCGCGGCAGCTGCGCGAGTGCGTAGTACACGACGGCGCCGGTCGTATCGAGATCCGTGAACCAGGCAATCCCTCTTTCGGACGTCCTGTGCTGTACCAGCCGGACGCTGCGGTCCTCGGCGTAGCCAACCAGCGACACCAGGACCCCCGCCGGTGGCCTGGCGTCATCCAGGTTGTCGTAGCTCACGCGCACCTCGATGGTCGCCGGGAAATCGTCGAGCGGTGCCACCCGGCCGCTTTCTCCGCGAGCCGCCAGTCGCATGGGCTTGGTCGACAGCATGATGCGGATTCCGCCCGAGTCCGGCATGACGAAGCGCTCCGAGCTCCCGAGCGGGCTCGGCGACATACTCGCCGTGATCGTCGCACCGGCCGCGAGGTGGTCGAACTGCGCGCGACCATCCCCGTCCGTTTTCGCCGTCCGGCGAACCCCGTTGACGACGAGCGTGACCACTGCGTTGGCATGCGGCGCGGTGTAGGTGCCCTCGATCACGTGAACGACCACCGTTCCGGTCGCGAGATCGGGCGACGGCAACGGCTTGGCGAGCCCGGCTGCCTTCTGTGCGGCAGCCGGGTGGCTCGCGACGGCAAGCAGCGCGCAGATCATCACTGCACTGGCTCGGTGCCTCATCGACACAGCCTCGATCCGCCGGGTCGACCGGTCAATCGCTGACGACCGATTCAGCGGCCACTCCCGAGCGTTTCCGGCATCGAGCGGGTTCATCGCCCCGTGATCGCGCGTCTTGTCGGAGTTCTCGCGGCGCGCGGCGGCGTTTACAGCGCGGCGCGGGCGCGCTACCGATCGCGGGTGCCGTACGTTCAGATCTCCGGATCGCCGATGTCGCCGGGGGTGAGCCCGGTCGAGCTCTGGGTGCGCGAGGTCGGGCCGCCGGACGGCGCGCCGGTCCTGGTGCTGCACGGCGGCTGGGGCTACGAGTTCTATCCGTTCGACGCCCAGATCGCGGCGCTGCCCGAGCGGCGGTTCGTGATCCCCGACCGCACCGGATACGGCAAGTCGCCGCGGCTCGCCGCGCTGCCGCCGCGGTTTCACCAGGCCGCGGCGATCGAGCACGAGGCCACGCTGGACGCGCTCGGCATCGAGCGCTGCGCGATCTGGGGCCACAGCGACGGCGCGATCATCGCGGCGATCATGGCGCTGCGCCGGCCGTCGCGGATCACTGGGGTCATCCTCGAGGCACTGCACGTCGAGCGCGCCAAGCCGCGGTCGCGCGAGTTCTTCCTGACGATGGTGGACCGGCCCGAGGGCTTCGGGCCGAAGGTCACGGCGCGGCTCGCCGCCGAGCACGGCGACGACTACTGGCGCACGGTGCTCGCCGCGGGCGGCCGCGCGTGGCTCGACATCGCCGCGACGCCCGACGACGACTTCTTCGATCGCCGGTTCGGCGAGATCGCCGTGCCGGTGCTGGTGCTGCACGGCGCCGATGATCCGCGGACCGAGCCCGACGAGCTCGCCCGCGTGGCCCGCGCGCTGCCGGGCGCGACGCTCCACGTGATCGCGGGCGCGGGGCACTCGCCGCACAGCGAGCGAGCGGCGAGCGCCGAGGCGACGGCGGTGGCTGCGAGATTCCTGCGCGCGAACGGCTGACCAGGATCTTGCCTCACCGCGCGGAGGCGTTGCTGCGGGGCAGAGCCCGAGGGAGCCCGAGGGAGCCCGAGGGAGCCCGAGGGAGATCAGCGTGAACGCCCGGGCGGTGGCGGCTCACGATAGCTACGCTTGTGCTACGAATGCCACCAACGTGCGGCTGGCGCATTGCTCCGATCTTCACCTGCTGTCGCACGACGGAGCGCGTTGGCTCGATCTGGCGAACAAGCGCTGGATCGGCGCGATGAACCTGTTGTCGAATCGCAGCCGGCACTACCACGTGGCCGCGTTCGACGACATGGTGACCGACCTCAACGCCAGTGGCGTCGATCACGTGCTGTGCACCGGCGACGTGACGAATCTCGCGCTGCGCCAGGAGTTCGAGTTCGCGCGCGCGAAGTTCGACCGGCTCGCGCTCGGCCCGCTCGGCGTCACGGTGATCCCCGGCAACCACGACGCGTACGTCGCCGAGGGCCTCGAGCTGTTCGCGGAGCTGTTCGGCGAGTTCGCGGCGAGTGATCCGGGCTGGGAGTGGACGGCGGCGGACGAGGCCCCCGACCAGGCCTCCCACGAGGAGCCGGGCGAGCTGCGCTGGCCGATCGTCCGGGTCCGCGGCGAGCTCGCGCTGATCGGCACGTCGACCAGCCGGGCC
>Ga0307515_10006254_pt1 | contig 23892 bp, 11 predicted proteins | sample 17_EM_MG_FD_194513 | JGI IMG/M metagenome (GOLD analysis project Ga0307515, IMG submission 194513) | Populus trichocarpa ectomycorrhiza microbial communities from riparian zone in the Pacific Northwest, United States - 17_EM | ecosystem: Host-associated > Plants > Roots > Unclassified | place... | reverse complement strand
TCGCGTGCTGGGTCGCGTGATAGTTTAATTTACGGCGAAAGGAGCAAAGAATGGCTGGCGAGTTGGCTGCGGAAGGTTAAAAAGGCAAGATGAAAGGCTATTGCTGTTAAGCAAAGGGATAAGAGGGCTAATTCTTGTGTTATTAGAGAGTGACGGGCGAAAGGAAATATAAGTTCGGTAGGATAAGGCAACGCAGGTAAGTGGTTTGCGCGTGAGGTGGGGCGAAAGTACTAAGTAGGAACCTAGAGAAGCCCAGCACTAGCGGCGGCGCAAAACGGAAAGCGCACGACGCAGAATTAGATGCAGCCTGGGAAGGCCGTTGAGGAGCAGAAGAAAGGATGGAAGCTTGGATGACAGCGCACAAGGTGGACATTCACACGGAAGCAAAGGAAAAGAAAAGAAAGGGCCTGCTTTGGAATCAGAAAAAACATGTCCGCGGCCGTCATGGAAGCGAAAAATGGTAATGTGACTACTGTCCGCCAAACTCCGGGATCGGTTGGCAGAATCCATTAGTGGTCCTGTAGGCAAGGCACGAGAAGCTATGGACAGAATGAATAACTGCCTCCCCCCACATGCAGTCCAGCGACAAAGAGCGGCAGCCAGGAGCAAGGGAGCCTTGGGCCGACATGAATGACGCCAAGAGTCAGAAAAAGTCTTCTGGAAGACTACTGCCACCTTGGACCGCCGCGGGCGACTTGGCCCTCTCAATGCGGTGCATGATAAATGGGGGAGGGAAGAAAAGACATTGGAACAACTGAAGGATGAAGTGAAGTCTCGCCACTACGCAGATCGCCTTAGCGCCATGTACAATAGCCTCACCATGTCGTGCAAACTTAGCACTCCCACTGTAGAGCAGGGAGCACTTCTGGGCGCGACCTCCCTTTAGTCGTAGCCGTGCAACATAAGCTTCTAGAGATATTCGGAGCGGCGTGTACTAAGATAATTGTGGGAATTGGCCGACTTCTAACATGAGCACGAGGCCAATTCGCTTACCGGTTGCGAGCAGTAGTCAACCGGAGTTAACTTCGGCAGAGCACGAATAGGCTTAGGCTTTCCCCAAGAGCCTTCACACACTGAAAGAAGGTTGCTGCATCCAATCCATAACTCTTACCCATAACGTTGTTTTCATAGCCCTATTTACTTCAACCCTAAACGCCAAGTTTTTAAGTCTTCATCAATGATCACATACTCTGAAACCCCTGAAGGCCTGTCTTGATTACTTATATAGCCTTCCTGCAAAGCACGGGACGAATAGGCCTGAGGCGCGACTTACCCAGTCATTGCCACGCAACGCTTGGAATAGGTGTTCCGAGGGTTTCCTAAAGGCCTATGAAGGCCCCCATTGGTGGTGATGAATATCTAATACACTAATTATTCACACCCGAATATTCCTCGAATAATCTTTGCGAAGTCTGGAGTGTGCCGAGGCACACGGGAATGCTTCCCCACACAACACCACACCCCATAGCAGCTCTCCTACATTACAAGTAGCACGCCATTCACAGTCTCACCATGATAATTCACTAAGCGTACTATCCCTGGTGTTAGCATACAACTCACCAGCGGAGCACTCTACCTATCAAGCCTCCAATTGGCACATTTGACAATGCCTCCCACTACCCCGCCAAAAGCCCTTCTCTTCGACATCGGCGGCGTCTGCGTGCGTAAGCCTTCTCCCTCACTCCAAACTACTTCCTCCTCAGCACCCTCTAACACACCTCCGGGCAGGTTTTTTCCCCTTTCCAAGCCATTCTCGACTACGAACTCGCCAACCGCATCCCGGTAGGTTGGATAAACTTCAGCATATCGCGGGCAGCGCCCTCCGGCGCCTGGCAGCGGATCGAGCGGGGCGAATGCATCCTAGACGACGAGTTCTTCGCCACCTTCAAGACCGAGCTCGAGGACGCATCTCTCTGGCGAGAATACTGGAGCAAGCTCCCCGAGAACGAGGGGAAGCGGACCACCGCGCCGCCTCCGCCGCCGGCGGTCAACGCGAAGGAGCTGTTCTGGAACATGATGCGCAGATCCCGCACCCCCGACCCGTACGTGTATCCCGCGCTGAAGGCTCTGCGGGCGAGCGGGAAGTTCGTGCTAGGCGCGTTGAGCAACACCATTGCGTTTCCCCCGGGGATACGGGATGATCACGGTGTTCTCTTTGGAGGCGAGCTGCAGCATCCCCCGAATACGCCCTATGCGAATGACGGCACGATGATTGCGGACCGTTTCGATATATTTATCAGCTCCGCCCACGTCGGCCTCCGGAAGCCAGACCCAAATATTTACGAGTTGGCAGTGCGGGAATTGGATGCAGAGGCAAGACGGCAGGGGCTGGGTGAGGTGAATGTAGGGGATGTGCTATTTTTGGATGATATTGGGGCAAATCTGAAGGGGGCAAAGTCGGTAGGAATGAGAACATTGAAAGTGGATTTGGGGAAGACTGAGGCTGCGGTGAGGGAGTTGGAGGAGTTGACGGGAGTGAAATTGCTTGAAGAAGTACAAGATAGGGCGAGGTTGTGAGATGTTGATAAATCCGCATCGCTAGGAAAAAAATCGCACTCGATTCTAACACAGTAGAGGCAGGTTTCGAGACTCGCAATATAACTATTCTATTACTAGTAGCCAATGACTAGAGCCATGAGATTTTGTAAGGTCTGAGATTTTTGACATGGCCGCCTAAAACGACTACAAGTGAACTGCGCATCCCATGAGCCGTCGAAAAAGACGTACCCACGAGACGCTATTCAATTATCATTGTGAAGCCATGCAGATTTCGGATGAGCCTCCGAAGAACCTCAGAAGTGACGATACACAAAAGCTTTCTATAGCATCCTTGAGTATTCGAAACCACGCAAGGATGCACAGCCGTTCCAATTCGTTCCATCTCATCTCTTTCCCTTGGTATTTACCCTAGGGGTTGTTCGGTTGCAATATGGAGGCCAGATATTCAGTTCATAATCTGTTGATTCGGAGTGATTTTGTCCGCACAGCCTCAAAAATTTAATGTTCCTCTCACCGCTCGCAAAACGCCAGAATAGCACGCTAAAATATTGGCAACTTTACCGTATATAGCTTCTGAAATGGAGCTCTTGGCGTCATTTCAATATGGAGCTCCCGTTACAGATTCCAGTTCAATATGGAGGCTTCATATTTGCACATGTCCGTGCCACCCGTAGAGCCACAGACGCGTGTCAAATTGGGAAGGAACGCGTCCTTTCTGCCGGACTTTCAGTTCATATTCAATCTGAAGGTTTTGCAACCGAACAGACCCCTTTTACCCTCAAAATTCCGACCGGACCCCATAGAGCTGCATTACAGAAATACATTGAAAGGGGAACCTATAAATTCGTAATAGTGATAACCAGAAAAGATTTTAAGAGTCCGTGTCGCTCTGGCTCACATAGCCCGCATCAATCTCCTCATCCTTTCCGCTCATTCCGACAAGCATTTTACTGGCATTGAGACATCGTTCAATTATCTTGCATTGCGTCTTGCTCTGCAATCCACTCCTGCGCCCGGTCTCAAGCCCAACCCAGACGCGCATAGAGTGGACCATGCGTTCAAGTCCATGCTTGCTTTCGGTAAGTAGATTGTCGTCCTGCAAAAAGACGTCGAGTACTTTGAGAGCGGCAACTAAGCTTAGTAATGTGATACTGGCCTCTGGGAAATAACTGTTGTTTACGACGAATGTAGCTCGAGGCCGAGATTCCACGTTTTTTGTTGTGTTCTGTTCCTCAACAAGAAAAAGACATTTAGCCAAAGTGAGAGCTTTCTTTACATCAGCAGTGGTCGGAGCATCTCCGACAATATTCATGAGCAGAGCACGAGGAGATGAGACGACATCACCCACTGTTGATAATGATGGCGACGAGGGCAACCGCGTAAAAGCAGCATCGATATGGCTTGAGCGATCTTCGTCCAGCAACACAGCATTTGCCACGAATGCCCTTACCTGCGCACAGGACATTGGAGGAGCAGTAAGGGTGGCCAAAGCCAAATCACGCTTTATAACATCCTCAACCATGGGGCAATCGGATGCAAGGTAACGGACAAGAGCTCGGTTGAGGACGAAGCCTGACCACCATGCTGCCAAGGCATCCAAAGGTGAAGATATTGAGAAATCTTCGACAACGCTATCCATTGACTCGTCGACAGTAGTTTTCTCGGCGCTTGGCTTATTCCAGGCCAGGTTATATGCTCGCTGAATGATGACATCAACGAGGACTTCGTCACTCCTCATGTCTAGGAGCGCTGCAAGGTGGTCTAGTAGGGGCTCCGCTTCGGTGTCCTTAGAACGGCTATGACACATTATTTTATGTTCGTGTTGGGCCGCATTCCAGTAGCTTCGAGCTAGTTTGGCACTTAATTCTTCGAACATATACCAAGCGCCGTAACCAGCGTTTGCAACCTCCCAAAGAAGGACACGGATGTGCAAAGCTTTGAGCATGAGGCGTGCTGGTGTATCTGGCAATGTACCAGACGCCATGAGTGTAAGCACCAGCCGACTCATGCTGATCTCTGCATCGCCACCGGTGAGTTGAGCATCAAGCGCAATTTCCCAAGCTCTGATTCTTGCGATTTCTTGCTCTTTGGTGATGCCAGTAAGTAGAGCGTAGCCTGGCCATCCAATGATTTTGCGGGTGCTGAGCTTAAGGGTCTTCAAGCCTAGCGCGGCAACTTCAAGCAAGAAGCTATGTCGGGGAACCCAGACGGTCTGAATGGCGGTCAGCCATGCTTTGCGACGAACTTCGACTGGCGATGCTAGGGAAGGAGCAGGTGAAAGTGTGATTGCTGAGAATTTCTTCTTCTTCTTTTTCTTCTTGGGTTTGAACTCGAACAGCGGTACAGTGATGTAAAAGATAGCTCCAAGCACGAGGAATAGCTTAAGAAAAGGTAGGAGAGTGACATGAGCTGACATTCCTCCGAAGGAGACTCTTGGGGCGAGGATATTAGCAATGTTGAACGGAAGCGCGAACAACCCCCGACCTGCAGGCTGCTCGCCGGACTGTTCCCGCTCGCTGAGGCCTTCCATAATCATAATACCAGCCAGGGACCCTACCATCAGCTTGCCCATCAAGGCGTTATTCCGTCGGCCATTGACGACTGGCTGACCAGGAATCCCCGGGCGGCCTGGTCCAGTGCTGTACATAGGGTAGCCGGTAGACTGTGGTGCGTAATGGGGCTGATTCGACATTCCCCGATGGAGATTTGCCATACTCTCTGGGACAGGAATTAAACCTTGTGGAGGACCCGAGACCTGTAGGTCAGTAGCTCCAAAGGGATCATCTTGGAAACGGATTCCATCTGGGGTAGTGACGGCGCCAGTCATTGCCATAGGCCCGGACATAGAGAGCTTTTCGAAGGCATCCATTCGAGATTTCAACATTGCAACCTCGTCGCACAAGTGCTTGTTGCGCTTTTCAAGATGACGAATGTACTCGGTAGCCTTCGATAGCACTGTAGCCTTGTTAAGTTTATGCGCAGGGGTAAGACCCTCAAGATCTTCCGGGTCATCTTCTTCATCGCCATTGCCATTACCATGGGACGTAACTCGGAGACTAGGTACACTATCTCGTAAGGCAGCGATCTTATCATTCAGATTGGTACGGTATCTCTTCTCGATCATGTTATGGGCGGTCTTTTTAACTGGAGGTTGTTTGATGGCTTTCTGGTCTGTCAGATCTTCTTCGGAAGCAGATTTTCGTTTCTTGTTATTTCTAGAATGTGCCGGTTCAGGAGATGACTGCGATGATGAGCTTGTATGCATATTAGTGGCAGAGCTAGGGCTATGCTGAAGACTTGGAGTGGAATGGGGTGGCATCGTTATGGCGCGAAGCTGTGGTCGCTCATAACCAAGCGGTGAGAGAATGGCGTTGTCATTTTGCTCAACTGGATGGGGTTGGTCCAATACTGGAGAAGTGTTGAAATATCCGTTATTTGGGGCTGCTTCAACCACTAATGGTGAGCTCAGCACACCGCTATCAAAGTGAAAAGCGGGCGTATGATCAGCTGTCTCGCCAAACGTGAATGGCGTACTATTTACTCTCATTGGCATGGGCTTCGAAGTAGGAACAGCTCTCGGCGTCAATTCTAAGGATGCATTACGTAATTGAGAATTCTGCCGGCGATCAAATATGGGAGATCTTTGTTGACCCTGCTTTAGATAGCAAAGAGGACTTTGGGCATTGAGGGTCTTGGGAGACTGGTTCTGAGGTGAGGGGTCCCACTTCATCCACTCTTCCCAATTACCGCTTGGCCCAAAATTATTCGGTGATGCAGTAGCCAGAGACATGTCGAAAGGGTATTCGGTTGACAGCGTGGAATCGTTCATATTTTCTTTGTCTGCGGATGCCTCGGTTGGGGTTTGGCGATCAAGGCGAGGGCTCAATGGTAGAGGCTTGAAGTCATCGAATACACAATAAGGTCCAACCTATTGGCAATGATAGTGTCAGCATGGCTAACAGGCTAACGCTACGAGCGACTTGGATTGTCACAACTGCACATACGGCAACTCGCTCCAACTCTAGAGCGTCATCTAGGACGCAGTTAGACTCGGTCGACTCCATTGTAGCACACTTCACGGTTGCGCGTCGCGATCGAAAGCAGTCGCAGAGAATTAAAGAGGCGCAGTTCTCAGGAAGGGCAAGGGTCTTACCAAAGATAGGACGGGCCAAGAATTAAGGCATGAGACCGAAACAATGAAGGCAGTTCGGAAAAGCTTGGATCTGGCACGGGCAGTGTCGGACAGTCGGACGCCTTGATTGCAGCAGCAAAGGGGTGGGTTGGGGCCACGCTCCCGAAGAGGACATACTCAGCGATATCTGAAGGACAAGTGGCCGAGGCCTTGGAATGTTCAACCAGCGGTAAGCAACCAGGGGTCGTTGCGCTTCCCCGCGTATGAGAAGCGGAGTTTTCAAGCGGCCTGAGGAGGAAGTTGAGATTAGAAATGTGGTCTGACAAAGTGGTTCGATATGCGTGCGCACGGACTATGTCGAGGGTATTGTAACATGCCGACAGAACGGGAATTACGGGAGTTACGGGACATTCACGGTCTAGAACAGCCTGTGCCCACTTTTGCTGTGGCAAGCTTAGTGGCAGCTCCTAGCATGCTCAAAAGTGCTGTGTCGTGATCCCTCCTACCGTGTCTATTCACCCTTTCACTCTCTGCAACCCATTCACCTCTAAGCACAATTTCCCCACGAACAAATTAGTTAATAATGGCCAACCTATAACAAAGATCAAGCGGTTATACTAGAGGTCTTTGGATCCGCAAGCCATGGATTTTGCAGTCACCAAAGTCGATTGAAGTGCTCTTACCAGCACAATCAAGAACCATGTTTTCTAATCCTATCCCTGCGTGTCCCTTGAGGCTTAAAAAAATTAATACCCCTGTGGCACAGGAGTATCGTATTTTATCTTTATATACACAAAAACTGCTGTTTCCAACGTAAATTACAATCTCGATCAGCATGGGGCGGGGCAAGCCCCTGTCCAACTAAACAAAGTGCTGACCGAATGTTTGCCAACAGTAGCGTTTCGGCTCTTGCCGTGCATTCAGGAGGTCGTTGAAACCACGCTCGTGGTGCTCATCCGAGCACTATACGGCGGTGGAGATTCTGGAGAAAGACCCATTTATTACCTGTCTAATACCAGGCCACGATTTTGCATAGCGAGTATGAGCTTGAATGCTCAACGAGACAAAGGAAGAAGGTATGGAGGAGTGAGTGAAGCGTGAACCACTTTCTTGGCAGCCACATACCCGTATCAACCACTTACAGGCCAAGCTTGTTCCCCCCTCCCCCAAGTGACATTCGAGGATTGCGAAAGAGATACCTTAGTTGATGTGTGAGAAGGCGACAAATTCTGGTCAGGAATCTTGTTTGCTATTCCCATAACGAGGGCCGCTGACTCAGTGCTTCCCTTGCAATCAAGCTGAGCGGGAAGACTGGCCTTGAAGATATTCTCTCAACATTTTAGAGGCGCTGAAGATCTTCCGGTTCAGATGGCTTCCTTCTTAGCACTGAATTTCTATCTCTTATAAATCCTCCGACTTAACACCTAGATCGGTTAACATGTGCAACTAAGGGATTGAAGTGAAAACATCAAGCCAGTGCGCTATTTGGCTTAACTACATACGCGCCTCGTCGACGACGTGGTATTAGCTACCCGTGGAATGCAGCCAATGCAGATCAGGAAATGCACTTGGCGCATCTTCAGCGCTTAGGGGTGGTGTACAAACAGTAGGATAAGCTTAGAGCTTAAACCAAAAACTGGTGCTAATCGAGAAGAGATTGACTACTCCCTTACATAGTGCCAATGGCATAGAATAATACGAACGGTTGAGGATAATGACCTAAAGAGCGTCAAGTCACAATATGAGCCCCTGAAGCCCTGAATCCCTCCTGAGAGACAGCTTACGGCCCCCCGTTGACAAAATGCCAGCCGTATCTTCGAGAATACCTCCAGATGCTTGACTGGAGCCCAAAGGCCGATATCATTGGTATCCTGTCCCAGAAGTCTGAAAAGCTCTTCAAAAAGGATATTGCATCGCAACAAGCAAGAACAGTGATGCTATGCATACGGACCATGGACGTGTGCATAAAGTTATGTAGCCAGCATAGGCTTGTAAAATATGAGCAGTGTGAGGGCTACGAAGAAATCTGGCGCTGTTACCGCAAAGCCCAATCGAGTCTACAATGCAGACTGGGTCTTCAGCGGCAGCAATTTTCAGAGGGGGAACCAATGATGCGGATCAACTGCTGCAAGACAATAAATATAATTTCACTCCGAGAACCAGTCGGATTATTATGAAGTCCCCGCTGGCAAAGCACTGTGCCACGGGGTATACGAAAATAGGCAGCTAGAGACGATGAGCAATCGGTGACCTTCCTCAAAACGACGAGCAGCAGGGTCTCGCATTCGTGGAGTGCTTTGCTTGGCACCGTCCAACGGCCGTGATAGCTTCTGAAGCACTGCGAAGGTGCCTCGCAACGGAAGCCAAAACGTTGTGTCCTAGCGCCTCCGAGTCTGCTGCGTCAATCGTACGATCGGGCAGTGCTAAAAGCGCACCACTTGCTGCATTCAGAGATCAGCAGCATGGGTCAGCGACTGTGAGCTAGAGGAGCAACTAGAAATCTAGTTTTGCACTCCGCGTGGTGCCTTTGTAAGACAGAAAACACCTTATACGTAGAAGAGCTCGATTTCGCATGCGATAGAAGTGACCTTGTACAGTGGCACCCCCGGTCATTAAAGAAGAATAATTAAAGCCGACCAGCGAAGGATGGTGTGAATTTGAGAGCTTGCCACACGTATAATTGATTTCGGAGTAAAAAGTTGGCTGGGCCTTGGAGCTCGGAACTGTGAGGAAAGCAATCAGTTATATTAATACTTTTAAATTCTTCGTGCCTAATCCAGGACATTGAGTGGAAATATGCTGAGGACGCCTGCCTCGAAGTTCTATTCGATCTCGATAAGATATTAATATCGATGTAAAAGATACCTTCCCAGCGTATGCGGCTATTTGATACCGGATGTATGTTAAGAGCTGTAGGAGAGCTAAATTGGCGTTTCAAGAACCCTGTCCAGAGGGCCTCTAGGGGCCTAAATTCATCTGTAGTCATACAATGCCTTCTAAAAAAAAATCGGAACGGTTTCAGGGGTAGATTCACAAAAGCGATTACGTAACAATGATTACTTGAGGCACGTCTCGTATTTCTCAAGCCACTTCAACTGTCATGTTTTAGACTCCTCTGGTCGAAACATGAATCAGGTAGTGTATTGAACTAGTACATAGCAAAATGCTTTTGTCATGTCGAACCGGTGACAGCTTCGTGGCCACGATTGCGTTGCCGAGTGCAGTCAAGAATTCATTTGCCGAAGCCAAACCGGAGGGGATCTAAACAAAAAAGCAGAGAGCCACTAAATTTTATCAAGGGAGAGGGCTGCAACAAAGAATTCCACATTAAAAGGAATTAAGTTTGGTACTTGAGCGTATTGCTGCCCAATGCATGGGAAGCGGGGTCTTGCTAGTGAAACACAAAAGAGAAAATGGCCACAAGAGCGAAAAACGATTTTAGAAACAAAGACAATATATTGATATGGGTAAGCACATATGGTATCATTCATATGGCAGTGGAACAAGATTGAGGTCTCCTACATTAACTACCCCTTATCCTGTGCGGCATGTGGCCCCAAGGGCACAATGAGGCGAGGTTATGCTCATCGTTCTCACGCAAAATATAAACCATTCCCTCTACAAATCCTCAGGAGGAGATTATATATACCAATGCGCAGATCTAACACCTGTTAGAGTAGCTGGTAATAACACACGACGAAAGTTTAATTCTTTTTCCTGAACGTTAGCGCTATTGCGGAAGATGCCAGAACTCTACGGTGAGAATGTCAAGCAGGCGCCACAAGCGTCACAGTGCATGCAAGACCAACTACGCTGAGAAGCATCGCTAGACAGAAGTATCATGAAACCAATCCACAGGCGTCCTCGGCAATCAAAATCCGATCGAATTTTAAATCTTGCACACATCGCGGTTCTGATCGGACATCTATCCGCCAGGATCTCAAGGGAAATTAGACTAAGTTGAGATCAGCCCTAATTCTACAGGCTGTGCCCTTTCAGCTCAAATTTTCTTGGAATGAGTTCTCTTTTTCAAGGTAGAGGCCTCGTGGAGCAGGCGGTTGAGCAGGGTGGCTCAGACTAGTAAATTTAATGGTGCTGAGGAATGCTGAGATGACGAGTCCGGAAGGTAAATTTTCTTTTCATTGCCACGACGGGAAGCGAATCGATTTTTTGATCGTAGATCGGCTGCGGATGTCGGTGTGACATATTTAGACCCGGCTTAGTCTTGGTATTGGCAGCAGTGGAGGGGCGCTGAGCGACCTGGTTGCACACGTTTTAGACCCTAATTTGCCTCCGCTTGCTAGAAGCTTTTTCAACTTTCCAAGCTTGTTCGACGTTGCAAGCCACCCCTCTCTTGCAGGCATCTGCAAGCAACTGCAGCCAGCGCCTTCTCCGCGGCTTGTTCCCTTAGGATGGGCATGGTGGAGAGAAAGCAGAAATGCTTAGCGAAATGACATTAAAGTGTGGGATCCAAAGGGAGTCAAGGGGAGCCATGCTCGTGCGATGACCGATCGCATTTTGCGGGAGCCTTGCCTGTCGAACGCCCGTCATAGACACCGCATCTGGGTACGGGGTTTATGGGGGTGCGTGTGGATGGTATGGATGGCCCAGCAGCTCAGCAACCCAGCGGCACCCCCCTGCCGAGTAAAGGCAGCATGGCAGCATGGCAGCAGCAGGATCAGCTCATCTCCCAGAGGAATGCCAGGCCATAACAGCTGCAGTCCCTGGAACGCACGCCAGCGAAACGGTCGGCCGATAAACGGGCTGTCAGCCTGTCAGACCGCGCCGTCGCGCGCTGGGTCAGATAGCCATCGCGATGCGATGCAAAGCTTGTCAATAGCGCCGATTTTTGCTCCTTGGGCCCAGGAGAAGCCGAGCTATGCCGTTCGCGACTCTGACAGCGGCAACATGCATTTCTGGCCAGAGCGCAGGGCACAGACTGGAGCGCGCCGGTGCAGGTGGTTGCACAACGCACGTGTGGGTCTGCAACCGAGGGAAGAGGGCCAGATGGCTATTCGCAGAGCGCGAGGGCGAGCCAGATCTGGGCGCAAGGCATGAACTGACGCAAGTGCCCCTTCCAAGACGATGAAGGCGACCGTATCACAAGTTCGATATTGCAGCCACTGCGCCGGGACGCAGCTAGCGGGAAGCCGTCAACTGAGAAACGCCCACAGCCAGCCCAAGCTGGAGGAGTGGCGTGATTCCTGCTTTATTGCGCTGTCTCATTGCTCGACAGGCCAGCAGCGATGCCCGGCATCTTGTCTGGGCGCACATGCGCACATTTGTCCGAGCCAACGGGGTCGCTGCAACAGCCAGCGGAGCATGAGTCGTGAATCGTGCGCCGGCACGGGCTCGCTGCGCGACAGACAAGGAGATTTAAATCGAGGGTCCTGAGTCTCTGAGCTGGCCTGCCCTCCAGCGTTCTGCATCGCCGGCACCGTCTGCACCGTCTGCACCGTCTGCATCGTCGCATTGACACTCCCCGCAGGATCTCGGCCATCTCATCGCCTCGCACCCTGAAACTTGGAACGTGGGTTAAGGCGATGTCGGCACACGCGCGGCCGCATGAACAGATTGATGAGATTCGACGCGCTTCGAATTTGCTGGTACCGACCAAGGACGCTGGCTCGCTGCTCGCTCCCTCGCCCGCTCGCCCGCCTAAGCCTCTGCTCACAGCCAGGATGTGGGACCGCCAGCATGCTTGGACGCCAGCCAAACTCGGCTCCGCTGCCATGAGATCGAGATCGCCTGGCCGTCAACTGACGACTATTCGTTCCGCGGTCCCGGGAGCCCCCAAAAGCCCCCAAAACATGTCCCCAGCCACGCACATGGGGTCGATAGTTAGATTCACGCTCCACGCTCCATGCTCTGCTCCATGCTCCATGCCCCCATGCCGTCCACCTTCGCGCAGTGCCAGCCGTGCCCATAGCGCCGCCGTTATTCGCTGCGGGCCCGCAGCGAGGCCAGCTGGTGCTGATAACCTGGAAAAAACCGCTGTCGTGAATAATAACGCTGCCCCTGTGCTTTGTGAATGCTGAAGCGTGTTGGCGGCGCAGCCTGCCTCCCGCCGTCGGGCCAGTCGAGCCTACCACAAGCACGTCCAGGTCGTCCAGGCCAGCCAGGAGAGAGAGTGTGTGTGAATAAGTGAGTGAGCGAGCGGGCGCTGGGCCGCTGATCTTGGCCTGGAGCGAGCGGGCGCTGGGGGTTGACCTGTGAAGGGGTGTGTGAAGGGGGCATCCCCCTCTGTCTGCTTTGAGTAGCCCAAGCTTTGGCCGGGCAAGCCAAAGATCCGATTCAGACCGATTCAGAGAGACAGCTGCCGTCTGTTCAGCGGCGCATCGCTTACGGCGCTGCCTTGCGCCGCCCGTGCTCCTGTTGCGCTGCCACGCCCCGAAAAAGGTGTCTCCCATGCTCAGTCGTGCTCTCCAAGCCAGCAACAGACCGTGGACCCTGGCAGAGGGGCAATCGCCCGTCCAAAGCATCCCAGTGCCTAACTGGGCAGCCCTGTCGACCAACGGGTCATCTCCGATCGCATCTATCACCTTCCGTTGGCCATCTCACGCTCGCCCAGTATCCTCGTTTCCCCTCTCACTCCAGCACGACGACATGATACAAACTCTCCGCTAGCAGAGGTTGCTGAGATACAGTCCTACCTGCACCAGCCTACACCAGCCTGAGTGTCGCTGTCAGATCACGGGGCTGTCCTGTCACCCATCTGCCATCGCCTGTCACACCCGTCACCACTGACGAACCGCCGTCAGCGGGAACGCACTAGAGGAAATCCAGAAGGCTGTTGCCGTTGCCGTTGCCATTGATGCGCCTAGCCATCATCTCGCTCACGTCAAAACGCCATTCTTCACCATCACCACTCCTTGCCACGCACATAATCTCCGCAGCCGAATAACTTATTTCGCCCTCCACTGCCATTTTACTGCAGCGCGAACGACTCCCGAATCTTTCGACCACATAGCGCCTGCAAAAGAAGGCTACTCTTACTCCCTTTCACGACTTACAAGCTGGGAGACATTGTTGCTCTATTTGGATGTGAATCGAAGAGGGCTGGGCTGGAGACGGATTGCTAGGGAAATATTTCCGCACAGGTCGGTTAATAATTACTGCGAGAAGGCACATAAATCCGTGGGACCCACGATTCTCCACGATCGAGGGGTGCTCGTTCCCGCTGAACGCCTGGAGAGCTAAGAGGATCACGGTTTCCTACCCGTGATGGAAACGCTGGATGCCGGCAGCAGGCAAAGGTCCGTTGTTTGTCTCCGCTCGTGAACTGCTTCTTCTCGACGTTCTATGGCTGATATCATGCTAACTGTACTGTAGCCTCGGCTTACCATCTATGAATTACTTAGATTCTGATAAAATCAAAAGAGAAGAGACTGTTGATTACCAGAGAAAACATTTGGCAGCCACCATGGTCAGCCCGTCGTACTCATTCCATTGTCCGCCACCTCCATTCAATAGCCACCAATCGACAAATGCCAACTCAGTGTCAGGTGCGCTGTCAGGTTTAATATCACCGCCAGAGTCCCGTCGAACTTCTGGAGATGAGAAAGAACAAAGGCCACCCGCAAGGCAATCGTTACCATCCATACATGAGGCCCTTGGGCCCGACCAACCATATCCAGTACCTCCGTCGTCCGCTCCAGTCTCAACTTCGCAACACTATCAACCGCCCGCGGCGACGCCATCGCCGTCGGATCAGGGTAGAAGAACCTATTCAGCGGACTTGCATAGTCAAGGTCCACCAAATCCATACTCACATCCGCGCAGCCCGTATATGAACAACCAGACTTCGTCAGTTTCAGGACCTCCACTACACACCCATACGGAACCTCTGCCAAGGCCACCGTTTTCATCAACTTCCCATAATTCGAAATTGCCAACGCTGCATCCACTCAGAACGACCCAGTCACCGCCGATGAATTCAGTTCGTCCCAGTGCTCCGTACCCGTATTCTCAGCAACCGACATCTGCTTACGAGCCTGCGCCTCATTCTGCTGGTTCAATGAACCCTCCTTATGTATACTCGCCATATGCTTCCCAGTATCCATACTCCGCACCCCCTCATGGAGTCTCCGGACCCGCGTACCCGCCTTCCGCAACTTACTCTACCCCTAGCCGGTATCAGCCAGCGTCTTGGCGATCAGACGGCTCTGAAGCGAATCGGGTAGAAGAAAACAAGAAAGCTGGTAGATTAGTTGGCGCCCCCTTTGGCGAATCAGTGAAGCGGCATCTCGATAATTTCGACTTGGAGGCATCCTTGAATGAGGTGAGTAGAGCATTCCACCGCCGTAATTATTCCGACGCTCACAAGACTTGAGCAGATCGCGGAAGGAAGCGGTCGACTTCTAGATTTCACCAAACATTATAGGCAACGAGCACACGAGAGTCAACGAACTGGAATGACACCGGCATCCATACCGAGCCTTGCAGAAGTTGATGAACTGGTGAAACAAGAAACAAGAGTAACTGAATCGTTAGCACGAATTCGTGAAGTCATCATTAATCAGCAAGCTGCTCTCGTAGAACAAGCGCAAGATCCACGGTACAAGGCAATGAACGGCTATGACCATGACGGATCAAACTCCTATCATGATGATGCTAAAGGTGGTGGTTTTGCAGGCTCCGATCCCAAGAAACGACGTGGGGTATGTACTTAAAGTTTTCCTTTGTTGGGATGAAAGCACATCACTAATTGCCTACGCAGCGGGCGGCTCCACCTGGCAGGTGTCACAGCTGCAACCGCGCAGAAACGCCGGAATGGCGCCGCGGCCCTGATGGCGCGAGAACCTTGTGTAATGCCTGCGGCCTACGTAAGTCTACATGGGAACTAATCAGGATTCACCTGCTAAGTAATATCTAGATTATGCGAAATTAACACGCAAAATGGGCGGCAACAAAGCTGCAGTCGGAAGTTCCAACCTGCGACCGAAGTCCATGGGCCCAGGATCACCCGCAGCATAACATTACCATATGTCTAGAGGTACTTATGGTAGACCACAGCAACGTCTCTACACAGGCGAATTTCAACAGCACCATTTCATTTTAATCATTGGCAACGGAGCCAGAGGCGTTCAGGAAAGTTAGAAGCAGACACAGCTAGTGATTGTCATCGCATGCATTACGATCTTGCTTCTAGACATTGTGCAAAAGTCGAAACACGGGAAAAGCAGCTCTTAATGGCTGCATCATTACATACGGAACTTGGGTGGCGGGCGATTTGCCGGGGTTTACGGAGTCATTCTGCATCGTATTTCTATTAGGGAATTATCGGGATTCATCTTGAGTATGTATTTCGGTGTCACGGAAATAGGCTTGGCCGGATTGCTCTGTCGTGGGAACTGAGCAGTGCAATTTATTGCACGGAAGAAACAAATGTGGGACCGGTTGCCTTGCGAGAGGCTCCATGCTCGTATTTTCTTTTTCTTTCTGCCTCACTTTTTCACATTATATTTCGATGGATCGAAAGCGTTTTGGAGTCCGCAGGGATCTCCTCGGATGTTCTGCTTGACCACTGGAGGCTACATTTTGTTACATTGCACTTTCTCGGTTTCCTTTCTAGCGAATTTCTACACCGACAGCGGCTATCCGCATCACCTTGCCTTTCTCATTCCCTTTTCTTTCTGGCCTTTTTCCTTATTTGTCTTTATACCAGCATGTGCATTTTGGCAGTCTTTTAGGGCAGGGAGCTTTTAGGCCCCTCATCTTTGCTAGAGGCGTTCTCTTTATTACGGAACAGGGCTGACGGCGTTCCACATCGGACCACTAGGGTGAATAGGTTTCCTAAGTGTTGTTTTCCTACGGCGACAGTAGCATTTCTTTCTTGTATGACTTTGACGCCTTGTTTGGGAGTGTATGAAAGAGAGATGATGGAGATATTGTACGGCGCTAGGACAAGATAAAAGCTTGGTTGCGCCAGCTAAGGTACTGAAATATGTAGCGAGATATTCATCCTACATTTAACTTGCTTCACGCCCGTTTACTGTGCCTTTTTGAAAATGATCGCCCTTCTTGGATGGTGTTTTTAGAAACTGGGGTGTCGGAAAGTTGGATACTGGCATGAGCTTGCCACCGAACCCAAGCCATCATTTGAAGATCTGCAAGCCGGTTTGACTGGCAATAGCGTCATGTGGGGTTGTGGAAACAAGGATACGTGCATATTGATACTGGCAATAGGGCGTCAGAGTATCTGTCAAACGCCGATAGCCTTGAGCAGCTGCGGATATGCAACCTACGAACTTCCCTGGAGTGAACGAGGGGCACGATTGTGCGCGTTTGTCACACGGCATTGACGGCTGCAAGGACTCTAACAGTGTGTCTTTTAGAGCGCCGCTAACAGCAGATAGGCTTCGCTTTGCTCGCTTCAACATAAAATGAGCTGGCTGATGCCGAGCAGACTTGCTGCGCGACTGAGAAGATTGAAGGATCCATTGGTAAAACCGTTGATAATGCTAAGCAATTGGAGCCATGCTTAGTTCCATAACGCCAAGCCTTATAAAATATATTACCGCCTAATTAGTCGTGGCAATTACTAAGTAACTTTATTTAATTTAGATGTATGAGTTACCTAATGATTGGTTAAATTTTTGGCTCACTTTACGAAGCATTTTAATTTTTCGTTATGTAGGTGTAGGGGTCTTTTGTAGAGAGACTTTTTATGATCAATTTTATGCGGATCGACAAGCCAAGGGGTGTACGACGACGTTAGGCCACCTGGCGTTGATCAAGGCTCAATCGACAGTTTCAACTTCCTAATCAAGCGGCGTAAGCAAATTTGCAAGGATTGCGAAATGCGTCTATCCGCACCAGGTCTTGTCATTTCTCATATCGATTTAATTTCACTGACCTTTCTGCGGCTGAGACTCTCTCCATAGCGAAATATGCCCAGAAATCAACCGGGAGAAGAATGTCACTCGGGAATAACTCAGAGTGCCCGGTTCGCTACCACGCGCATCGAGATCACCTTGTTGCAAGCAGGAACTCTTGAACAATGAAAGACTTCCATTATCGGCTATATTGGCCCTAAGCCCGTCATGGCTGCAAGCCTTCCCTCGCCTTTGAAAGCTCTCTTACGTTAGCATAATGCTTGTCCGTCGTTATTATCAGGCCTTTCGCTGTGATAGATAATTTAGAGATACTAGGCAAAAATTTCCAAGAAACCTTGTGAGATGTATTTATATCCAATCACATGCCACCTATCGTCACTCTGGAGCATCTTCTCTTCGTTGGCACACCGCACCGGTCCTTCTGATTTCGACTTCCGCATCCTGACCCCTGTCTTGCGCTTCCAGTAACCTGGCAAGAGGGACTACTTCTTTCCTGAAATATCAATTCCTTCTTCCTAGTGTAGGAATGTCGTCAATAGTATGCTGATGCTAAGACTTTTCGAAAGCAGAATCCTATCACCAAGTGAAATCGCACCATACGTGGGCCGTCCCACGAAAAGGAAGAAGAGATAGTTAAAGCGATAGCCGGGCGCCTTAGCAAGGAGAAGAAGAAACGTCATGGGACGAGGGGTATCCGAGTCACGTGGCCAGTCACGTTACAAGTTCGGAACGTGGGAACGTGGGAACGCAACGGACGCATCGACGTACTGACGTACTAACGTACTCAGTATGTTTCTTAGGCGCAGTATTATATATTTAAAGGACTACAGTACCTACCTAGATAGTTCTCTTCTTTATAGTGAATCTTAGAATATAATTAGAGTTAATCTATTAGGCAACTTACTTTACTAATTATGTTTACGTTATTGACTTCTTATTTACCTATATACCTAGCCTATTAATAAGTCTACCGTAGTATTTCCTATAAGGCTTCGTTATAGTAGAGCTCTATATAAGACCTATAACTCTTATAGGGTTAATTCTTTATTTACTCTTTTTTAACTTACTACCTTTTTAACGACCTTTAGCGGACCTTCCGTAGCCTATAAACTAAACTACTACCGCTACTACTTGTTACGGGAGTTACCCGCGTACGTTTGTCTCGTAACACCTACACACGTCCTATAACTACCCCTATTTCTTTAACTACGTTAACCTAACCTATTCTGTTTCCTTATCTAAATGTCTTTATATTAACCATATATAGTTACGCGTACGTAGCCTTCTTAATTACTACCCCATTTAGTACATTGTATTTTAGTTCATACCTACTTTTATAACACTATTTCCGCTACTATTTCCGCCGCTACCCCTCCCCTTATACCGCCTATATTAATCTAGCACGACTTATTATAGTCCGCCCTATTACGGAGCAGCTAGATCTTAGTTCTATAAATATTACCTATAACTTTTATACGGCCCTATATTAGATAGATAAATATATTAGTATATTATAGCCTAGTAATCTATAGTTTAAAGCCTACTATAAGTATAGTAATATAAACCTCCCTTTATTCTAGCCTTCGTTAAACTATCTACACGATCTTTAAAGTCCTATAGTACTTCCGCTAGGTGGTTTAAAGAGCGGCTCCGCCTATATAATGTAGCGTTAGCTTTTATATTTATAAACTATACTATTACTAATTATAGTATAGTATAAGGCGGTCTAAATTACTTCTAGATATATAGTAAGCTTTACTATTTATAGGGTCTACAAAAGCCTTCTGCTAATATTTGTCACGGGACTGCCGTTCTACGCGCTTCGCCGTACACGTAGCTGGTTTTCTTCCCTTATTTGGTATCGCTTGGCAGATGGTTTATCCGCCCCAATTGCCCCTATATAGATTCGCCGCAGCTACATTCTTGTTAAGCTCTTTAGCAATCCTCTTAAGTCTCCACGGCAGCCGTATATAGCTATTAATTCTTTAAATCTAATATCTGTTTATCTAGCGTTCGCATATAATACTTTGTCATTGTAATAATATTACTCTATAGTATACCTAGCTATATATTTATAACCCTAATTATACTATAAATATTTAGCTATAGGTTAATTTTAATACCTAGCTAAATATAACTATTCTATAGTGCCTTACTACTATACTATCTAAAGTATAAACCCTTTTTATTACCCTTTATATAATAGAACCTTATAGCAAGTACTACAATAGGCTTATTAATAGGCTAGGTGTGTAGGTAATACAAATTAAAGTCAACAACATAATAATAACTAGTGGAGTGGTTGCCTAACAGATTAACTCTAATTATATTCTAAGAATCACTATAAGGAAAGAACTATCTAGAGTAGGGACTGTGGTCCTTTAAATATATAACCGTACTCCTAGGAAACTTCCTTATACGTAATATATATATACTCTATCTACTCTATTATAGATCTCGCAGATTATATAGATTATATAGATTACATTATATAACTTATACTACTATTCCTCGTTATATAGTTTTACCGGCTCCATTTTAGACTGTACTTTTATTAACTAACTAGCTTCCTCTAACTCTTCTCTAAGTAGTTATAATATTATACTTAAAGCGTCCGTAATACTATCTCCCTCCTTTCTATCTTTATCCTTAAAAATCCCTAGCATCTCTAGGTTGTTTACTAGAGGTATAATATCTATTTAATTAATTTAGTTAATATTATTGCTTATTATACCTAAAGTAACCTTTTCTTCTTCTATAGCTCGTCGGTCTTATACCGTTACTATTATATTATCGCTAGGTAAGATAATACTATCTCTATATTCTCGTTATGCGAAAAAGGGGTTAGTTTATATTATGTTGGCAAGTCCCTCCTCTCGGCAACCGTTTTTTTATTTAGAGTGCACTAAAGCAAATATTTGTTTGTCCTGTGACGTTCGCTCTATCTCTAATGCTAAGTATACACGTCCTATAACTCTTAATAGTCGTTAAGTTCCCTAAGTAATTTATTATAGGGTTTTATGTTTAATCTGCCGCTGCAAAGCTTAATAATAAGCTCTTAGTAGCTCTGGCGGAACTTTATTATTCTTATAATACTAAAGAGGAGGCTACTACCACTTAACAGCGCGCCCTTAACTCCCGTCTTACTATATCTACTTAACTAATTTATCTTAAAAAAGTCCGTAAAAAGGTTTATTTTAAGGAGTAGAAACTTATAGAATAGGGTCTATAGGAACTTAGTAATAAGAGGACTATCTTTCCTCCTATAAAGGGAACAACTTTAAGTAGTTTAGCAGTCGCTCTTTCTAAGTCCCCCTTAGGTAACTTATTCTTTAGCGATCCTTCTTTATTAATATTACCTAACCTATTTTCTTTTAATACTCCTATACCTTTCCTATAGCGTTTTTTTAGATTTTCTAGTAATTTCTAGGTAGTCTTATTATAGCCTATCCACTTTACTTTATACTATATTTTATTATCTACGTCCTTATAACTAATAATCTTTAAAACTTACTATTTGTCTTCCTCTTACCCTCTATATATATCTGCTTTATAAACTAGTGGCTTAATATCCCTATATACTAGCTTTAGCATCACAATATACTATATTAGGTAGATCTTTATCTTAGCTAATAGGTTTAACTTAAATATAACCGGTGAAATTCTTTATATAATTTTAAAAGGTCCTAGTCTAACGTAGTCCAACTTCTTACTTAGTTATTAACTTTTAAAATTTTTGTATAGTAGCTATACTTTATCTCCCTCCTTAAGATCTAGTCCCTTAGATCTCTTAGCATTATAGTATTTTTTTATTTTTTGCTATATTACCTTAGCTGTTTCTATAAGGTTCTTATAAAGATTTATTAAAGTCTCCATTCTTTACCTAGCTATACTACTTATCTTCTTTACTTAATATAGCGATAACGATATTCTTAGCTCGTATCTATAATTCGCCTTAAATGGTAAAGTGCCTATTTCTTCCTATAGTATTATATTATATATAAACTATATAACTGGTAACAATAATACCTAATTATTTTATACGTAATTAATATAGTGCCTTAGGTACTACTCTAGTGTCTAATTTAATCTTTCCGTTTAACCGTCTGTCTGCGGATAATATGCGGTAGAAGTTACTGCTTAAACTCCTTATTCTGCTAAAAATACCTCCTAAAATACTATTATAAATCTTAGATCTCTATCTAATATAATTTTACTTAATGCTCTATATCTTATAAATACTTCTTTAATATAGATTCTAGCGATATCTTCCGCTAAGATTTCTTCCATATAGGCTATAAAGTATCCCCACTTTATAAGCTTATCTATTATTACTAAGATCGCGTTATAATCTTATCTTATAATAGGGTCTCTTAACTTTAATAACTTAATAATAAAGTCCTATAATATAACCTCCTATAGTCTCTCTAGTATTTTAATAGGTTATAGCCCTCCGTATAGCTTATACCTCATTAGTTTATTCCTTTAGCAATCTAAATATTCTTTTATAACCTTTTATACTAGGTTCTAGATTCTATTAATAATATACTCCTCTTAAAGTCTTAATACTAAGCCTATAGCTCCGTTGTGTCCTTAAGTTAGTCCTTTATAGAAATCTTCTATAAAATACTCTACTATACTTCTTAGGATATACTTTACTTCTTAGTTTTCGTATATATCTATCTATAAATCTTCTAGCTATGCTTCTAGAATTCTTTATACCTAAAAGCTTTCTAGTAACTTATAAATTCTTTCTAACTTATTCTTTTAAGTTGCTGCGATTTTTGGATAATTATACCTAATCAACCTATCTGTGTCTTTTTGCAGTAAAGCCCCTAATAGCTTCTCGTTATTCTATAGTTTAGCCTTCTAACTTAACGCATTAGCTTACGTATTATCTATACCCTTAGTATACTAAATCTTAAAATAGTATTCTGCAAGTATCTCTACCCATTTAACCTATCTTTAGTTAAGTTCCTTTATTATTAGGAATCCTATTAGGTTTTTATAATCCGTCTTAACTATAAATAGTTTCTTTATGCCTTATAAGAATGCTCTCTATTTCTTTAATACTATAACTATACCTAATAACTCCTTATTATAAATGTTATAGTTTAGTTCTAGTAGTATTATTTTCTAACTATAGTATGCCACTAGATACTATCTGTTTAGATACTTTTATATAAAATATGCTCCTAGTATAAAGTCTAATATATCTATTTCTATAACTGTCTCTAGTCCTAGTTAATAGATCTTAAGAACTAGCTCCTGGGTAAATAACCTCTTAACTTCCTTAAATAGTTTTTATTATTCCTTTCCCTATAACCATATTTCTTCTTTCTTTATTAATCGCGTAAATAGCTTAATATCCTTTAATTATTGCGCTATAAACCTTCTATAGTAATTACAAAACCCTAGGAATAATCTTAACTATATAACGTTCTCTAGTTCTTACTAATTTATTATAGCCTTAATCTTTTTTAAATCTATACTAAGTTAGCCTAGTTTAATAATAAATCTAATAAAATCGGTCTTTCTAGTAAAGAACTTGCATTTCTTAATTGCTACTAGCATCTATTCTTCTTATAGTCTCTTTAAAACCCATTTAACGTATTCTCTATATTCTTCCTCTATTATTAAATAGATAATAATATTATTAAGATATACTATAACAAATTCATCTAAGTATTCTTTTAATATATTATTAATATGCTTCTAGAACGTTACTAGTATATTTATAAGCCCAAATTGTATAACTAATGGTTTATATAGTCCTTCCTTTAATCTAAAGGCTGCTTTTTATTTATTGCCTTCCTTAATCCTAATCTAATAGTACGCCTATCTCAGATCTATCTTTATAAAGATTTATACGTTACCTATCCTATTTTAGATTTCGCTAATTAAGGGTAAAGAATACCTATCCTTTCTAGTAATGCTATTTAACTGTCTATAGTCGATATACAGCCTTAGTTTGCTATTTTTCTTTAGTATAAATAGTACTGGATAACCCGCTAATAACTGCGATAGTCTAATATATCCCTTTTATAAATTTTCTTAGATAAACTCTTTTAATGCTTTACCTTCTTCTTTAGTAAGCTTATAAATTAGAAAGAACCTTAGACTTATTTTTGGTTCTAATTTTATTTTATAGTCCTATATAGTATAATCTAACAGCTTTTCACTTTCTAGTAACTATAGTTTCTTGCTGTATTTATGGTATCTCTTTAGTATATAGCTTAGCCCTTTTTCTATTTCTTTATAGGTCGCTCTTACTTAGTACTATACTAACTTAGCTTATTATCGCATCTTACGTTATTAAGTATCCCTAATATTAACCTAACCTATAATCTAATTAATCTTTAGATTATATTCCTATAACTAAGGTATTCCTAATACTGCCTTATTATTTCCTAATAGTAATAT
>Ga0307515_10006253_pt1 | contig 23892 bp, 19 predicted proteins | sample 17_EM_MG_FD_194513 | JGI IMG/M metagenome (GOLD analysis project Ga0307515, IMG submission 194513) | Populus trichocarpa ectomycorrhiza microbial communities from riparian zone in the Pacific Northwest, United States - 17_EM | ecosystem: Host-associated > Plants > Roots > Unclassified | place... | reverse complement strand
TCGGGGACGCGGCTGAGATGTGCCGGGAGTTCGCGCGGACGGTGGCGGAGGAACGGGCCGGCGCCGACGGCGAGCTCGCGGTCGGAGTCGGTGCCGGGACCGGGACCGGGACCGGGACCGGGACCGGGACCGGGACCGGGGCCGGGACCGGGACCGGGGCCGGGACCGGGGCCGGGACCGGAGCCCGAGCCCGAGCCCGGACCGGAGCCGGGCCCGTGGCCAATGCCGGAGCCCGGCGGATCGGCTCCTGGTCCGGCGTTCTGGTCGGGCGTCGGAGCCGCGTCTGCTGGCTCCTGCCGTCCGGTCAGCCCGGCGTCCGCGGATCGCGCTGGCTCTGCAGCCAGCCGGGCGGCTGACGACGGGGCCGGCCTCCGCTCGTACCGGGAACCCATGCTCGGCCAGTGGTGACCGTGCCGGGCCGCACTCACGCCGCCCCAACCGACCAGACCGCCGCCCAGCACGCAGACGATCGGCCAGAACGTCGCGGCCGCACCCGCGGCACCCGGATCGAGGCCCACCCGGCCGGTGATCGCGGCCGCGACCAGGCCGGCCCCGACGATGGTCAGCAGGCCGCCGAGCAGACGGCGGGGCAGGCCGCGAGTGGCCAGCAACGCCCCGGCACCGGCCAGGGCGACCAGCGCGAGACCGATCAGCCACGGCGCCACGGCCGCCCCGGTCGTCGTAGCGCGCAGCGAGGTCAGGCCGGGGCGTTCGGTGACCTGGACCGACCAGACCCGGGTGGCGCCGTAGAGCGCCAGCGCCGCGCCCGCGAGGCACGCGACGACCGACGAGCCGAGGCTGCGTTGCGGAGTCATCAGCGAGCCGCGCGGAGCGTCTCGGCGGAGGCGATTGCGGCCAGCACCGCGGCGGCCTTGTTGCGGGACTCCTGTTCCTCGGCCGCCGGGTCGGAGTCGGCGACGATGCCCGCGCCCGCGCCCACATAGGCGGTGCCCGCCCGCAGCAGCGCGGTGCGGATCGCGATCGCCATGTCCATGTCGCCGGCGAAGCCGAAGTAGCCGACCGTGCCGCCGTAGAGGCCGCGCCGGGTCGGCTCGAGCCCTTCGATGATCTCCATGGCGCGGACCTTGGGCGCGCCCGACAGCGTGCCCGCCGGGAACGTCGCCGCGAGCGCGTCGAACGCCGACCGGTCGTCCCGCAGCTCGCCGACCACTGTTGAGACGATGTGCATGACGTGGCTGTACCGCTCGATCCGCGCGAAGTCGGGGACCTCGACCGTGCCGGCCTTGCAGACCCGGCCCAGGTCGTTGCGGCCCAGGTCGACCAGCATCACGTGCTCGGAGCGTTCCTTCGGGTCAGCGAGCAGCTCGGCGGCCAGGGCGTTGTCCTGCTCGGGCGTCGCGCCGCGCCAGCGGGTGCCGGCGATCGGGTGCAGCAGCGCCCGGCGCACCCCGCCCTCCTCCGCGCTGACCTTGAGGTGCGCCTCGGGCGACGACCCGACGATGTCGAACGTGTCGAAGCGAAGCAGATACATGTACGGGCTCGGGTTGGTCGCCCGCAGCACCCGGTAGACGTCGAGGGGGTTGGCGTCGGTGGCCCGCTCGAAACGCTGCCCCACGACGATCTGGAAGCACTCGCCCGCCCGGATCGCCTCTTTGGCCTGCTCGACGGCCTTTTGATAGTCACCCGCCGGCGTGCGGCTGACCACGTCGCCGGGCGGGACCCGCTCCACGGTGGAGATCATCGGCGGGGTGGGCCGGGACAGCGCGGTGGTCATCGCGTCGAGCCGGCCGACCGCGTGGTGGTAGGCGGCGCGTTTCTGCTGGTCGTCGGCGTTCTCGGCGAGGATCGCGTTGGCCACCAGGATCGCCGAGCCGTCGTAGTGGTCGAGCACCACCAGGTCGGTCGCGAGCATCATTCCCAGCTCGGGCAGGGGCAAATCGTCGACCGCCAGCGACGGCAGCCGTTCGAAGCGGCGGATCAGGTCGTAGCTGAGATAGCCGACCATTCCACCGGTCAGCGGCGGCAGGTCCTCCTCCGCGGATCCGGCGTCCGGCGGGGCGGCCAGCGCCGCGACAGTCTCGCGCAGCGCGGCCACAGGATCACCATTGATCGGTACGCCGGCCGGCGGCTCGCCGAGCCACTTGGCCTGGCCGTCGTGCTCGACCAGGGTGGCAACGCTGCGGACGCCGATGAACGAGTAACGCGACCAGGCCGCACCCGACGGCCCCGCGCCCTGCTCGGCCGACTCCAAGAGGAAGGTGCCTGGGCCGCCGGCGAGCTTCGTATACACGCCCACCGGGGTCTCGCCGTCGGCAAGCAGCCGCCGGGTGACCGGGACGACCCGCCGGCGCGCGGCCCGCTCGAGGAAGCCGGCCTCGTCGGGCGCCACGACACCGCTGGTCACTGTGCCGCCTCGGTGGTCGCCGCGCCGGACTCTGCCGCATCGGTCGGCGTGACCTGCAGCACATCGGTGAAGCAGGTGTGCGTGCCCGTGTGGCAGGCCGCGCCGACCTGCTCGACCGTGACCAGCAGCGTGTCGCCGTCGCAGTCGAGCGCGACGCCCTTGACGAACTGCAGGTGGCCGGACGTGGCGCCTTTCACCCAATATTCCCGGCGGCTCCGCGACCAATACGTCGCCCGGCCGGTGGTCAGGGTGCGGTGCAGCGCCTCGTCGTCCATCCAGGCCATCATCAGCACGTCACCGGTGCCGTGCTCGCGCACAACGGCAGCCACCAGGCCGTCGGCGTTGCGTTTGAGCCGGGCGGCGATCGCAGGGTCAAGATCGGATTTCACGAGATCAGGTACGGGCACAGCACAGATTCTCCCTCACCCGGCGACCGGTGTGACGGGGCCTGTGGATAGCGCTCACGATCCGGTCACCGCCGACGCACAGGGGGTGTGCCGGACGGCCGGGGACGGTACGGTCGTTGAGCGCTGCACCTGCCCCGGTGCTCGCGGCCCACCACCCGCCCCACCGTCACCCGGCCGGAGCGGGTCGCGCCGCCTTCCGACGGGAGTCTTGATCCATGGAGCCGACGTCCAGCTCTGAGAACGCCCGGCAGTCCCGTGGCCTGGCACGTTTCTGGCCGTCGCACGGCGTGCCCGCGCCGGCCCAGCGCCAGTCCGACGAGGACATCGACGCCGCACAGGCCAATGAGGACACGCCGGCCCCGGCCGCCGAGGCCGGCCCGCCGCCCGCGCCCGCCGAGGAGCCGGAGCCCGCGCCCGATCGGGTCTTCCCGGCGCTGACCGGCGACACCCAGATGGTGGCGCTGGGCTCGCGACGGGTGCCTGAGGTGCTGATGGGCACGACCAACGGCCGCGGCTGGAACGCCAACCAGGGTGGCTTCCCGCCCATCGACTCCGAGCGCGGATACCGCAACGGCGACACCGGCCCCCGGCACGGCGGCGCGGCGATCCCGAACGGCCTGCCCCCGGCGGCGGGCGTCCCGCTGCCGCCCGCCCGGTCGCCGTTCACCCCGGCCGCCGGCGGGTCCCGCCCGCCGGCCGAGCCGGCGTCGCCCTTCGAGTCCGGCACGCCGTTCACGCCGGACGGCGGTCCCCCGGCATCCGGCGCGCCGTCCGCGCGCCCCGCGCAGTCTTTCCTCGCGGGACGCGCGGAGGAGTCCGGTGACGGCTCGATTCAGCCCGTCTCCGAGGCCGGTGCGCGCGGTCTGTTCGGGCCATCGCCGGCGGTCGAGCACCGGGACCACACGGGTGCCGCTTCGCCGGTCAGTGCCCGGCCGGGCGAGCCCGAGCAGCTGCTGCCCCCGGGATCGCCAGTCGCCGGCCCGGCACAGCAGGACACGCCGTTCCTGCCGGAGCCGCAAGACACGCCGTTCCTGCCTATGCAGCCGGACGCGCCGTTTCTGCCGGGGCGGTTCGGGCAGCCGCTCGGGCGCGCCGTGCCGGGGCAGATTCACGAAGTGGGACGGCCGGCGCCGGCGGTTGCGGGTCATGGTCCCGGGCAGCACAATCCGACTTCCGGCGACGCCGCGCCCCAGAGTGACGAGTCCCGGGGCCCGGCCGCTGTCTCCGGTAGGGACGAGGACTCCGAGGAGGGCCCAGTGGCAGGACAAGCGGCCGGTCGGGCCGGAGTGCCCAACCGGCACGAGGCGATCGGCTGGGCGACCGGGCCGACGTCCGGCAACGCCGCGATACCGCTCGGCGCCGTGCCGATGAACGGCACACCGGCGAACGGCGTCGCGACGCCGCTGAGCGGGACCGACCCCGGCACCGGCCTGGCCGGCTCCGGCGACGCAGCACCCGGCCGAGCCGCGTCCGGCAGCGCCTCCGTCGCCGGCAACGGCTTCGCCGGCGCGCCGGTGCCGCCGCCACTGCCCAACACGCCGACGAGCTCAACCGGTTGGATCGGCGCGCCGTCGTCCGGCGCGGCCTCGCCGACCTCGGCATCCCCGCTCACCGGCGCGGCCCCGCCGCCCAGCGCGGCAACGCCGACCTCGGGCTCCACGCCGCTGTTCGGGTCGCCACCGGTGCTCGGGCAGTCGCACTCATCGGCAGGTGTCGCGCCTTCGCCGGCCACCGAGGCCGGCCACGCGAATCCGGCCGGCGCCGGCGATGCGGCTTCCCAGACCGGCTTCGGCGACGCGGTATCGCAGACCGGACCAGGCGGTGGAACTTCGCCGGGCGGGACGCTTGGCGCGCCTCTGCCGGCCGGATTCGCGGGGCCGCCCTCGACGGCCAGCGCCGGGATCCCCGGCTCCGCCATCTGGGCCGGCGTGCCCGGAACGCCGTCACCGAACGCGAACGGGACGCCGACGCCGATCTGGTCCGACGCCCCCACGCCGGACGGGGCGACACACCCGGCACCGGGCGGCGCGCGGGCAGAAGCCTCCGCGCCGAACGGTCTGTCCGCCCAAGCCGAGGCGACCGGCGCCGCCAACCGGGCTGATGTCCCCCCGCCGACCAGCCTGCACTCCGAAACCACCGTCATCCGGCCCACGGCACCCCCGCCAGTCGGCCCGGCCGCGCCCAACGGCGCCGCGCGTGTGTCTCTGCCCACCGGCGCCGCGAGCGCCTTGGCCCGGCCCGCGAGCATCCCGGCGGAGGCCTTCACACCGACCGGCGCGGAGACCGCCGACCGTGATCTGCCCGGCTCAGACCCGTCCCGAGCCGGCCGACGAAGCCTGGCCGACGACGAGGCGTCCGTCCGCCGACGCCGCAGCCTCGAAGACGCCGAAGCCGAAGGCCGACGCCGCGGCCCCGAAGAGGCCGAAGCCACGGCCCGGCGCCGCAGCTTGGAAGACGACGAAACCGACGCACGACGCCGCAGCCATGAGGACGCCGACGCCGCAGGCCGACGCCGCAGCCTCGAGGATGCCGACGCCGCGGGCCGGCGCCGTTCGACGAGTCTGGACGACGCGGCCGAGCCCCAGACCGGCCGGCGTTCCGCACACCCGGACGACGGGGAGGCCGGCCACGACACCCGACCGGCGCCCGCTGGCAAGCGAAACGCCCCGAAACGCCCCGGCGACGTCGGCGAGACGCACATCTCGTTCTGGGACGACGAGGCGACCAAGCACTTCCAGGCGGCTTGGTATTCGGTCAAAGCGGAGTTCGTGGACGACCCGGTCACCGCACTGACCCGCGCGCACGACCTGCTCACCGACGCCGTCAACGAGCTGACCGAGTCGCTGCTCGCCGAGCGTGACGACCTCGACCCGCTGCGCACCACTTCGACCCCGGACACCGAGAGCATGCGGATGGCGATGCGCGGCTACCGCGAATTCCTGGATCGCATCCTCGCCCTCTGAACCCGCCCGCCTGAGCGGCGTCGGCGCCGCTCGACCACCACAAGGCCCGCAGACTCGCGTCTGCGGGCCTTTGTGCTGCTCAGCACGTTCCTATGCCAGCTTTTCGAAAGCCGATTGACCGCGCACACAGAATTCACCTAGCGTTGAGTTCAACAGATGATGAGTTTTGGAGAGGACGACCCATGGAGACCGCCATCGAGGTTCAGAGCCTCGTGGTCGAGCGCGGCAAGCGCCGCGTGTTGCACGGCATCAGCTGCTCGATCCCGGGCGGCAGCGTCGTCGGCCTGCTCGGGCCGAGCGGCAGCGGCAAAACCACGCTGATCCGGTCGATCGTCGGCGTGCAGATCGTCAAGTCGGGCACGATCACCGTTCTCGGCCAGCCCGCCGGGGCGGCTGCTTTGCGGCGTACCGTCGGGTATGTCACCCAGGCCCCCAGCGTCTACGCCGACCTTTCGGTCCGGGAGAACGCTCGGTATTTCGCCGCGCTCTACGGCCTCGGCAGCGCCGACGCCGACCGTGCCGTCGCCGATGTCGGGCTGGCCGACGCGGCCGGGCAGCTGGTCGGCAACCTCTCCGGCGGGCAGCGCAGCCGGGCCTCGCTCGCCTGCGCCATGATCGGCGCGCCCCGGCTGCTCGTGCTGGACGAGCCGACCGTCGGCCAGGATCCGGTGCTGCGCGCGGACCTGTGGGCGAAATTCCACGACCTGGCCGCGAACGGCACCACGCTGCTCGTCTCCAGCCACGTCATGGACGAGGCCGGGCGCTGTGACCGGCTGCTGCTGATCCGCGAGGGCCGGCTGATCGCCGACGACACGCCGGCGGCGATCCGCACCACTGCGGCCACCGACGATCTCGAAGAGGCGTTCCTGCGCCTGATCCGCAACTACGAGCAGCAAGAGAAGGTGCCCGCATGACCGGCCGCACCGGACAACAACCTCGCCGGCGAGCGCCACGAGGACACGCGAAAGGCAGGCACAGCATGAGCGTGCGGATCACCCTGGCCACCACGGTGCGGATCCTGCGCCAACTGCGGCATGACCGGCGCACGATCGGGCTTCTGCTCGTCGTTCCGGTCCTGCTGCTGACCTTGCTTTATTTCATGTACGACAACGCCGGGCCGACCTTCGACCGGATCGCGCTCGTCATGCTCGGGATCTTCCCGTTCGTCATCATGTTTCTGGTGACCAGCATCGCCATGCTGCGGGAGCGGACCACCGGCACCCTTGAGCGGCTGCTCACCACTCCGCTCGGCAAACTCGACCTTCTTTTCGGGTACGGGATCGCATTCGGCCTGGCCGCGGCCGCGCAGGCGGTCGTGGCGGTGGCGGCGGCGTACTGGTTGCTGGGGTTGTCGACGATCGGGAGCTCGGGGCTGGTCGTGCTGATCGCCGTTCTCAACGCGGTGCTCGGGGTCGCGCTCGGGCTGTTCTGCAGCGCCTTCGCGCGCACCGAGTTCCAGGCCGTACAGTTCCTTCCGGTGGTGGTGGTTCCCCAGCTGTTGCTCTGCGGGCTGTTCGTGCCGCGGGGACAGATGGCGGGCTGGCTGCAGGCGGCCGCCGACGTGCTGCCACTGTCGTACGCGGTGGAGGCGCTGGCCCAGGTCGGTGCGCACGCCGACCCCACCGGCACGATGTGGCGCGACTTCACGGTCGTGGCCGGCGCGGCGATCGTGGCGCTGGTGTTGGCCGCGGCGACCCTGCGGCGCCGTACGCCCTGAGGGAGAAGATCGTTGGTAAGGCGCAGCGGGCGGCGTCCGGGCAATCAGGACACGAAGCAGTCCATCCTGGACGCGGGCCGGACAGTCTTCGCCGAGCGGGGTTTCGACAAGGCGTCGATCCGGGCGATCGCCGCCGAGGCGAAGGTCGACCCGGCACTGATCCACCACTACTTCGGCACCAAGGAGAAGCTCTTCCTGGAGTGCATGAACGCGCCGATCAACCCGGCCGAGCTGATCCCGCAAGCGCTCAGCGGCCCGCGCGACCAGGCCGGCGAGCGCTTGGTCCGGCTGGTGCTGAGCGTGTGGGACTCGCCGGCCGGCGCGGCGGCCGTGGCGATGTTCCGCTCCGCGCTGAGCAACGAGTGGACGGCCCGGCTGCTTCGCGAGTTCGTGGTCACCCAGATCCTGCGCAAGGCGGTGGCCGAGTTGGCGCTGAATCCGGCGGAGGCGCCGATGCGGGCGGCCCTGATGGCCACCCAGATCGCCGGGCTGATGACCGCGCGCTACGTGCTGAAGATCGAACCGCTGACCAGCGCCCCGGCGGAGGCGCTGGTGGCGGCGCTAGGCCCGAATGTGCAGCGCTTCCTGACGGAGCCGCTGCCGGGCGTCTTCGCCGAACCCCTAGAGGACGCCTGATCCTGATTGCGGACGATCATGGACGTTGCCCGACGCTGAGTCAGCCCAAAGGACGCCTGAGCGGGAGCCTTGCCCAGAGGACACCCGACGCGGAAACAGCCCAAGAACGCCCGGCCCGGAGCAGAGCCTGCGCGCGGCAGGGTTCAGGCAGGGCCGCAGCGGTGGCAGAGCACCGGGTGTAGCAGGTGCGCCAAGTCGTGCCGGTCGGCCACCGCGCGCGGGAACGCCAACCGCGCCAGCCGATCTCCGAGTCGCACAAGGAACCCGTAGCGGTCAAGCCGGACCACGCTCGGCTCGTCGTCCGGGCGGGCCGCCGGGCCGAGCTGCCGGCGAACATAATCAGTGATCTCCGGCACGTGGTGGTCCTGCAGGTCGGCGAGCAGGTCGAACTCGATCGCCCGCAGCGGATCCGGGCTGGCCGCCGCGTACTCGTCGGGGTCGATGTCGAACAGGGCGTTGTTGCGTTCGTAGCGGACCTCGGCGACGTGCATCCGGTGCAGCACCTGGGTGTCGCCCACGTCGAGCAGGTCACTTGCCGCATCCGTGTCGGCGTAGTCGAGGGCGGCCGCGCGCGCCTCGTCACCCTCCAGGCGGGCGGCCCAGCCGGCGACCCAGATCCGGCCCAGCGACGGTGCGCCCGCCATCGGTGGCACGTCGGCGATGTCCAGCACCAGCGCGGTGTCGGTGTTGCCCTCCAGCGGGCGCAGCGCGGCGGCCAGCGTGCCGCCGGTCGGCGTCAGCAGCAGCACGCGTCCCTGGGCGTCGGTGACGTGCCGCACCGGGAACGGCCCCTGGCGGCAGGCGATGTGCGCGCTGGCAGGCAGATGGCCGGCCGCGAGCGTACGCGCGACCTCGGCGTGGGTGGGCTGCATGGTGTGGACCTCCGGGCACCGGTTAGGCTTGCCTAAGTAAGGTGAGGCTAACGTAACACCGGTTCTAAACGAAGTGAGAGTGGCTGTGAACAACTCCCGACCCAAGGCCCGGCTGTCGCGGGCTCTCGGCATCCCGTTGACGCAGAAGTGCGTGAAGTACTTCGAGAAGCGCCCGTTCCCGCCGGGCGTGCACGGCCGGGGCCGGCGCAAGCAGTCGGACTACCAGGTGCGGCTGTTGGAGAAGCAGCGGCTGCGGCACCAGTACAACATCAGCGAGGCGCAGATGCGCCGGGCGTACGACGACGCGCACCGGGGCGCCGGCAAGACCGGTGAGAACATGGTCACGCTGCTGGAGCGCCGCCTCGACGCGACCGTGCACCGGGCCGGCCTCGCCCGCACGATCTATCAGGCCCGGCAGCTCGTCGCGCACGGCCACTTCATCGTGGACGGCAAGAAGGTGGACCGCCCGTCCTACCGGCTCAAGCCCGGCCAGGTCGTCGAGGTGCGCGAGACCAGCCGGCAGAAGCCGCCGTTCCAGATCGCCGCTACCGGCACACACGTCGGCGGCCCGACCGCGCCGTACCTGTCGACCGTGCTCGAGGAGCTGCGCACGACGGTGATCCGCGAGCCGCAGCGCTCCGAGATCCCGGTGATCTGCGACGAGCAGCTGGTCGTCGAGTTCTACGCCCGGTAGTGGCCCGGTCAACTCAGCGGGTCTGCTCCAGCCAGCTCGCGTAGAGGCGGCCGTAGATCGACTCCGGGTCCTGGACGAGTTGGGCGTGCGGGCCGCGCTGCACCACGCGGCCCGCATCCACCACGATCACCTCGTCGGCGGACTGGGCGGTGGACAGCCGGTGCGCGATCGCGACCGTGGTGCGGCCGCGGGTGACCGCGTCCAGCGCGCGCTGCAGTCGCACCTCGGTCGCCGGGTCGACCGCGCTGGTCGCCTCGTCCAGCACCAGCAGGTCGGGGTCGGCCACGTACGCCCGGACCAGCGCCACCAGCTGCCGTTCGCCGACGCTGAGCGCCTCGCCGCGTTCGCCGACCGGGGTTTCCAGGCCCTGTGGCAGGCCCGCCGCCCAATCGGCCAGCCCGAGCTCGACGAACGCCAGGTCGAGATCGTCGTCGGTCAGCTCGGGCCGGGCGAAGCGCACGTTCTCGGCCACGGTCGCGTCGAACAGGAAGCCGTCCTGCGGCACCATCACCACCCGGGAGCGCAGCGAGGCGAACCGCACCATGCTCAGCGGCGTCTCGGAGAGCAGCACCTCGCCGGACGCCGGGTCCATCAGCCGGGTCAGCAGCTTGGCGAAGGTCGTCTTGCCGCTGCCGGTCTCGCCCACCACGGCGACCCTGGTGCGGGCCGGGATGTCGAGATCCACCTCCGCCAGCACGGTCGGGCCGCCGGGGTAGTGGAACGAGACATCGCTGAAGCGCACCGAGAGCGGCCCCGGCGGCAGTGCCACGCCGGCCTCGTCGGGGTCGGCGACGTCCGGCGCGACGTCGAGCACGTCCAGCACCCGGCGCCAGCCGGCGACCGCGTTCTGGGCGTCGTTGAGCACGTCGGTGGCGATCTGCACGGGCTGGATGAACAGCGTCACGAGGAACAGGAACGCGGTCAGCTTGCCCACCGTCAGGCCGCCGTCGACGCCGAGCAGCACGCCGATCACCACCACCGCGGCCAGGGCCAGGCCCGCCCCCAGCTCACCGCTTGAGAAGCTGGTCACGCTCGTGCGCAGGGCGCGCTGCTGAGCGACGCGCAGGTTGTCGATCGAGGTGTCGAGGCGCTGCCCGGTGCGGCCCGCCACGCCGTACGCGCGGATGACGGTCGCGCCGACCACGCTCTCGGCGACCGCGCCCAGCATGATGCCGGTGCGCTCGCGGACCGCCCGGTAGACGGTCGCCAGCCTCTTCTGGAAGAGCCGGATCACCAGCACGGACGGGCCGAACGCGAGCAGCACCACGAAGGTGAGCTGCCACGAGTAGACGAACATGACGACCGTGGAGACGATCAGCTGCCCGGAGGAGAGCAGCAGCATGATGCCGCCGGTCTGCAGGAACTGGGAGATCTGGTCGACGTCGCTGGTCACCCGGGAGACCATCGTGCCGCGCCGCTCCGACTGCTGGTGCAGCATCGACAGGTCGTGGATGTGCCGGAACGTGCGCGACCGCAGCGCGCCCAGCGCGGTCTCGCTGACCGTGAACAGCCGCCGGGTCATCAGATAGCCGGCCGCCGTGGAGGCCATCAGGGCCACCGCGGTCAGCGCGACGATCGTCGTCACGACGCTCAGGTCGGGGCCGCCGGCCGCCCGGATGCCCCGGTCGATGCCCTGCTGCACGGCGATCGGCACGGCCACCCGGCCGGCCATCTGGACGAGCGCGAGCGCCACCGTCCCGGCCAGCCCGGGCCGCAACTCGGGCGAGAGCGCCAGCCCGCGCCGGACGGTCGCGAGCGTGCCCTCCTCCGGCTTTTCCAGCACCGCCGCGGTCACGCCGTCACCCCGCTGTCTTCCAGACTTTCTTCCATTGCCTTCTCGGCCTCGGCCTGCTCGTACGCCGTCACCAGGTCGAGGTAACCGGGCTCGGCGGCCATCAGCTCGGTGTGCGTGCCGCTGGCCACCACCCGGCCGTGCTCCAGATAGACCACCTGGTCGGCGAGCGCGATCGTGGCCCGCCGATATGCCACGACGAGAATCGACGCCCGGGCGTCGCCGCCGCGCAGGGAGGCCAGGATGGCCGCCTCGACGCGCGGGTCGACGGCGCTGGTCGCGTCGTCGAGCACGAGCAGCCGGGGCCGCCCGGCCAGCGCGCGGGCCAGCGTCAGCCGCTGCCGTTGACCGCCGGACAGCGACGTGCCGCGCTCACCCACCGCCGTGTCGAGCCCGGCCGGCAGCTTGGCCACGAACCCGTCGGCCTGGGCGAGCCGCAGGGCCGACCAGGCGTCGTCGTCGGCCAGGCCGTCCCGGTCGAGGGTCACGTTGCCGCGCACCGTGTCGTCGAAGACGAAGGGCACCTGCGGCACCAGCGCGGACACCGCCGCCAGCGCCGGCTCGGAAAGCTCCGGCAACTCGACGCCGTCCACGCGCACGGCTCCGGCGGCCGGGTCGACCAGCCGCACCGCGAGCGACGCGATCGTCGACTTGCCGGACCCGGTCGCGCCCACCAGGGCGACTGTCTTGCCGGCGGGGACGGTGAAGCTGACGTCGTGCAGCACGGCCGGCCCGTCCGCGTACGCGAAAGTGATCTTGTCGAATTGCAGCGCGGCGGGCCCGGAAGCCGGCAGCGAAGTCGAGCCGTAGGTGAGGTCGCCGGTGGCCGCGAGGACGGCCTGGACCCGCTCCCAGCCCGCCACGCTGCGCGGCAGCTCGGCGACCACCCAGCCGATCGCGCGCACCGGGAACGCCAGCACGGTGAACAGGAAGGCGACGCTGACCAGCTCGGCGACGCTGATCGCGCCGGTCTGCAGCCGCCACGCGCCGAGCAGCAGCACGGCGAGCGTGCCGGCGCTGGGCAGCGAATCGATCAGCGGGTCGAAGATGCCGCGCAGCCGGCCGACCGAGATCAGCGCGTCGCGCAGCTCGCTGACGAAGACGCCGAACCGGCGCGCCTCGTCGGCCTCGCGGCCCATCGTCTTGACCACCAGTGCGCCGTCGAAGCTCTCGTGCGCGACCGCGCTGACCTTGGCGCGCAGCTGCTGCGCACGGATCTGCCGTGGCGACATCCGCCGGGAGTAGAGCACGTTGAGGGCGAACAGAGCCGGGAACAGCGTGACGCCGACCAGCGCGAGCACCCAGTCGGTGAGGAACAGCGAGAACACCGCGGCGAAGATCATCACGATCGTGCCGACCGCGAACGGCAGCGGCGCGATCGGCACGAACGCGGCCTCGACGTCGGAATTCGCGTTCGACAGCAGGGTGCCGGTGGCGTGCCGCTGGTGCCAGGACGGTGGCAGCGCCAGATAGCGGCGGGTCACCGCGCGGCGGTAGCGCGCCTGCAGCCGGAACTGCATGACGCCCGCGCCGAGCCGGCGGCCGAAGATGCTGGCCACCCGCAGCACGCTGATGCCGAGGAACACGGCCGCGATCAGCGCCAGCTCGGCCGTGTGGGCGCGGCGCTGGGCGAAAGCGGGCACCACGACGCGGCCGATCACCGCGCCGACCACATACGAGTTCGCGATGATGAGCAGGCCGAACAGGCTGCTGCCGGCGGTGCCGGCGAGGAAGAGCCGGGGTTCCGTGCGGATGGCGCTGCCGAGAACCCGCAGGCCCCGGCCCAGCACGTCGCGGCTGGCCGTCTTGGTCAAATTCCTACCTTGCCCGTAAGTGTTCGCCGCCGGATCCGGCCTTACCGTCTATCCTGCCGAAGACCGCAGCGTCGCACACACCTGTGACATTGTGTCCGCGGACACATCGATGTGCCGGACGGGCAACCCCGTATTTTTGGGCGGGCAATATCGTCCGTTCGCATTTACGCTTGTTACATGACCGACTACGCAAAGATCGAACGGCAGCAGCTGGCCGACCTGTTGCTCGCGGTCGGTCCGGACGCGCCGACCGTGTGCGCCGGCTGGACGACGCGCGATCTCGCCGCACACCTGGTGGTCCGCGAGCGCCGCCCCGACTCGATGGCCGGCGTGCTCCTCCCCCGCCTGACCGCCCGCGGCGAGCGGGTGCGAGCGGCAAAGGCCCAGCATGAGTACGAGGAGCTCGTCACCCAGCTGCGCAATCCGCCCTGGTGGAGCCCGGTGAGCAACCGACTGACCGACGAGCTGGCCAACACGCTCGAGTTCTTCATCCACCACGAGGACGTCCGGCGGGCCCAGCCGGAGTGGGCGCCCCGGTTGCTGCCGCACGGCGAGCAGGAAGCGATCTGGAAGGCCACCCGGATGACCGCCCGGTTCGGACTGCGCAAGCTGCATGTGCCCGTGCTGGTCCGCTCCCCCGGCTTTGACGACCTGGAGATCGGCACGTCCGAGACCCAGCCGCCGCGGGCCATGCTGCAGGGCGAGCCGGGCGAGATCGCGCTGTTCGTGTCCGGCCGGCAGCAGGTGGCCAAGGTCGAGATCCAGGGCCAGGAGGACACCACCGACGTGATCCGCCGGGCCAAGCTCGAAATGTAAAATTGGCTCCTCCGAACAGCACGGAATTGGCCCGGACGTAGGGCCAATCGGCCGCCTAGCGTGATCACATGACCAGCACTCAAGGCGGCACGTCGGTGCACGGCAGCATGACCGTGGCCCAGGGGACGGCACTCTCGATCGGCGCGGTGCTCGGCACCGGGGTGATCTCGATGCCCGCCCTGGCGGCCGGCGTGGCCGGGCCCGCGTCCCTGCTCGCCTGGCTCGCCCTGATCCTGCTCTCGGCGCCCCTGGCCTGGACCTTCGCCGCGCTCGGCGCGCGGCACCCGGACGGCGGCGGCATTTCGACGTACGTGCGGCTGGCCTTCGGCCGCACCGCCTCGGCCGCCGTGGGCTGGTGTTTCTACTTCGCCGTCCCGCTCGGCGCGCCGGCCGCGGCCGCGTTCGCGGGCGGGTACGTGGCCGACGTCCTCGGCGGCGGCCGCACCACCGTGCTCGGGACGTTCCTGCTGGTGATGGCGATCGTCTTCGGGATGAACTGGTTCGGGCTGCGGATCTCCGGCCGGGCCCAGCTGATCCTCACCGGCACGCTCGCCACCCTGCTGGTGGTGACCGTGGTCGCGGCGCTGCCGCACGCCCGGCTGGCCAACCTGACCCCGTTCGCGCCGCACGGCTGGGCCGGGGTCGGCGCGGCGGCGGCCGTGCTGGTCTGGGGGTTCGCGGGCTGGGAGGCGGTGTCGTCGCTGTCGGCCGAGTACCGGCACCCGCGGCGGGACGTGCCCCGGGCCACCGCGGCGGCCGTGGTCGTGGTCGGCGTCCTCTACCTCGCCGTCGCCGCGACCAGCGTGCTCGTCCTCGGCCCGGCGGTCGGCGACAGCTCGGCGCCGCTGGCCGACCTGCTCGCCGTCGGGATGGGCGGGCCGGTCCGGGCGATCACCGCGGTCGTCGCGGTGCTGCTGACGATCGGGGCGGTGAACGCGTACCTGGCCGGGGCGTCGCGGCTCGGGGTGGCGCTGGCCCGGGACGGGGCCCTGCCCGCGAAGGTGGTCGGCACGCCGCGCAAGTCGCTCGCCTTCGTCACCGTGGGCGGCCTGGGTTCGGTCCTGCTGCCGCTCGACTTGCACACGTCGATGCTGCTGGTCACCGGGTGCTTCACGCTGGTGTACGTGCTCGGGACGGCCGCCGCGCTGCGGCTGTTGCCCGCGGGCTGGACGCGGCGCGGGGCCGGGGTGGCGTTCGTCGCGGTGCTCGGCCTGCTCTGGCTGAACGGCAAGCCGGCCCTGCTCAGCCTCGGCGTCGCCGCGGGCGCCTGGCTCTACCTGGCGCTAAGCACCAAATGGGCGAAGAATCAGGCTTTGCGCACCGAGCGGGCAGAAAACCAGCCAGCGAAGGCTCAGGCGGCAGAGAACCAGGCCGCGGGGATTCAGGTCTTGCGCACCAGGTCGGCGAAGATCGCCAGGCCGGCGTCGATCGAGCCGGTGCCGGCCGCGCCGAGCCCGAACACGAATCCGGCCGCCTGCGTCGCCGAGTCCTGAACGTACTGGGACAGATCGTCGAAGGCGACGCCGCGCTCCAGCGCCGCGGCGGTGACCCGGGCGGCCCGGGCCGCGCCGCCGGAGCGCAGCAACGCCGTCACGTGCAGCCCCGCGGCGGACGGCACGACATCGAGCTGACCGCACGCCGTCAGCGCGGCGGCGACCCGGACGTGCCGCGCGGCGTAGACCCGGCCGGCCGTGCGGACGTGCCGGGCCAGCCGGCCCTCGTCGATGAACCGGGCCAGTGCCGCCTGCACCGCCATCTGCCCGTACCCGTCGCCGAGCTGGCGGGCCGCGGCCAGCGCTTCGCGCAGCGCGGGCGGGCACAGCACGAAACCGGTGCGGACGGTCGGCAGCATGCTCTTGGAGAACGTGCCCACATAGAGCACCCGGCCCACGGTGTCCAGGCTGTAGAGCGGCTCGAGCGGGCGGGCCGAGAAGCGGAACTCGCTGTCGTAGTCGTCCTCGATCACGGCCGCCTGGCGGCGCCCGGCCCAGTCGAGCAGGGCCTGCCGGCGGGCCAGGCTCATCGGGTGGCCGAGCGGGAACTGGTGCGACGGGGTCGCGTACACCAGCCGGGTGTTGCCCGGAATCGCGTCGACGACGAGACCTTCCGGGTCGACCGGGACCGTCGCCACCCGCGCGCCGAGGGACGCGAAGAGCCGGCGGGCGGGCGGATAGCCGGGCTCCTCGACCGCGACGACGTCGCCGCGGCGCAACAGGACCCGGCCGATCAGGTCGAGGGCGTGCTGGGTGCCGTTGGTGACCAGCACGTCGTCGGGGGTGGCCCGGACGCCGCGGCCATAGCCGAGATAGCGCGCGATTGCCGCGCGCAGCGCCGGGTGACCGTGCGGTTCGGCGTACGTGCCGGGGCTGTTCGCCCGCAGCCGGACCTCCGCGGCCACCAGGCGCCGCCAGGTGTCGAACGGGAACAGCTGGGCGTCGGGGATGCCGGTGCGGAAGTCGTAGCGCGGCGCGGGCGTCTCGGCGCCGGTCGGCAGCGGGGCGAAGGTCCAGTCCGAGCGTGGCCGCAGCGGATCGACGCCCTTGCGGACCACGGCGGTCACGGCCGGCACGGACGCCACGAACGTGCCGGCACCCACCCGGGCGGTCAGATAGCCCTCGGCGACCAGCCGCTCGTAGGCCGTCGCCACGCTGTTGCGGGCCACCCCGAGATCCGCGGCGAGCACCCGGGTGGCCGGCAGCCGGTGTCCCGCCGGCAGCCGCCCGTCCACGATCGCCTCGCGCAGGGCGCGATACACCAGCACCGTCTTCTCGCCGGTGCCGTCGAGCCGGATGACCAGATCCACTCTCTTATTCTCAGTCGTCGTCGCGTTCGGACCGGGTCGAGACCTGCGCGACGCCGGCCGTGCAGGTCACCGAGACCTTGACCCGGTCGTGCTCGTCGGCGCTCCCCCGGAACTCGCCCTCGGCCTCGTCCTGCAAACCTCGATCCTTTTCGTGTACGGCGAAGCCCTGCGCCGGGGCCATCGAGACGATCTCGGCCCGGCTCCCGGCGCAGCGGACGACCACCGTCCCGCCCCGGGTGGCCTTCGCGACCGGCTCGGTGCCAGGTGACGGGCTCGCGGTCGGTGCCAGGCTCGGGGTCGGTGCCAGGCTCGCGCCGGCCGCCGGCGACTGCTGGCGCAACTGCCGGTCGACGTCGGCCGTGGACAGCACGGGCGTCGACTGCGAGGTCAGGCCGTCGCCGATCACGTCGAGGGCGCCCAGCCCGACGAGCACCGCCAGCACGGCCGCGCCCAGCCAGCCGGCGGCCACCAGCAGCGCACGCCGTTCCATGCCGTCGACTATGCCCGGCCGCACGCTAAGGGATCCGCCCGGGCACGCTAACGGAGGGTTAAGGCCGCCGCTCGCGCCGGTCCGGGCCGCTACCGTTCGGGCGTGGCCCACCTGCTGCTCATCGAGGACGATCCGGCGATCCGGACGACCCTGCTGCGGTCGTTGCGCGAGCGCGGTCATGCCGTGGCCGCGTCGCACACCGCCATGGACGGCCTGCAGACCGCCCTGGCCGAACGCCCCGACCTGATCGTGCTCGACCTGGGCCTGCCCGACCTCGACGGACGCGAGCTGCTGCGGATGCTGCGGGCGGTGAGCACAGTGCCGGTGATCGTGGCGACAGCCCGCGACGACGAGACCGAGATCGTCCGGGTGCTGGACGCGGGCGCGGACGACTACATCGTCAAACCGTTCACGGCCGCGCAGCTCGATGCCCGGGTGCGGGCCGTGCTGCGCCGCGGCGGCGAGAGCACGGAGCCGGCCGTGGTGAGCGTGGCCGGGCTGCGGATCGACCCGGGCGCCCGGACCGCGACGCTGGACGGCACCGGCCTGGAGCTGACCCCGCGCGAGTTCGACCTGCTGCACTACCTGGCCACCCGGGCCGGCCAGGTGGTCACGAAGCGCGAGCTGCTCAGCGAGGTCTGGCGGGTGCCGTACGGCGGGGCCGACAAGACCGTCGACGTGCACCTGTCCTGGCTGCGCCGCAAGCTCGGCGAGACCGCGCAGGAGCCGCGCTACCTGCACACCGTCCGCGGGGTGGGCATCCGGTTGAGCGGGCCGGCATGAGGCGCCGGCTGACGTTGCTGGTCGCGGCGACCACGGTGCTGGTGCTGATCGCGTTCCTGGTGCCGCTCGCGCTGCTGATCCGCCAGGTCGCCGCCGACCGGGCGGTCAGCCGCGCCGACGACGCGGTCCGGGCGATCGTCCCGCTGGTCGGCACGGGCAGCCCGGAGTCATTGCAGCTCTCGCTGGCCGGCCTGCCGGTGCCGGTCACGGTCTATCTGCCCGGCGACGGCCCGGCGCTCGGCGCCCCGGCGCCGCGCACCTCCGCCGTGCGGCTCGCCGCGGCGCAGAACAGGTCGTTCACGGTCGAGAGCGCGACGGGCCGCGAGATCGTGGTGCCCGTCCTGGCCGGCGACGGCACGGCCGTCGTCCGCACGGTGGTGCCCCGGGCGGAACTCACCCGCGGCGTGACCAAGGCGTGGCTGGTGCTGGCCGCGCTGGGCTGCGCCCTGGTGCTGCTCGGCCTGCTCGTCGCCGACCGGCTGGCCCGCACCCTGGTCGCGCCGATCGCCGACCTGTCCGCCGTCTCGCACCGGCTGGCCCGCGCCGAGCTGTCCGCCCGGGCCAGCCCCGCCGGGCCGGCCGAGGTCCGGGAGGTGGCAGGCGCCCTCAACCACCTGGCCGGGCGCATCCAGGACCTGCTGCGCGCGGAACGCGAGTCGGTCGCCGACCTGTCCCACCGGCTGCGCACCCCGCTCACGGCGCTGCGGCTGGAGGCGGAGTCGCTGCAAGACCCCGACGAGGCGGCCCGGGTGACGGCCGCGGCGGACGGCATCGAGCGTGCGGTCACAGCGGTGATCCAGCAGGCCCGCCGCCGCGGCGCGGAGCGCCCGCCGCCGGGCTGCGACGCGACGGCGGTGGTCGCGGACCGGGTGGCGTTCTGGTCGGTGCTGGCCGAGGACACCGACCGCGCGGTACGCCGTGAGCTGCCGGCGGGCCCGCTCCCGGTCGCGGTTCCGGCCGACGAACTGGCCGCGGCCCTGGACGCGCTGCTGGGCAACGTGTTCGCGCACACCCCGGAGGGCACCGGCCTGACCGTGTCGCTGCGACCCCGGCCGGGCGGCGGAGCGACGCTGACGGTGGCCGACGCGGGGCCGGGCTTCCCGGAGTCGGCGCTGCGCCGCGGGGCCTCGGGCTCCGGCTCGACCGGCCTGGGCATCGACATCGCCCGGCAGGCGGCCCAGGCCGGCGGGGGCACGCTGGTCGTCGAGGCCGCGCCGGGCGGGGGCGCCCAGGTCCGGCTGGAGCTCGCCGGGCCGGTTTTACCCGAGCTTAGGGATCGCACAGCGCGGCCATAGCGTGCCAGGCGCGAACGTCGACGGCGTCAGATCGACGCATCGCCTGGAGGTTCCGATGAACAAGTTCCGCACCGCATCCGCCGTGGTCGGCGCCGTCGCCGCGGTGGCGATCGGGGGCGCCGCGTTCGCCGCCGCGGGTGCCGACCCGTCGAGCGAGCCGTCCGCCTCGGCCGATCTCGGCGGCTCGGTCGACATGCTGCCGGACGGGGACGTCATCCCGTCGACCGACGAGCCGACACCGGACGACTCAGCCTCGGCAGCACCGGACGACTCGGCTTCGGCGTCGCCGACGGCGCCCGCACCGACCGGGTCCTCGGCGGTCGGTGCGGCGCCGTCGGCTAGCTCGCCGCGGTCGATCGGTGTCGACGCCGCGGCCGCGATCGCCGTCCGGGTGGCGGGCGGCGGCCATGTGCAGAGCATCGAGCGGGAGACCGAGCATGGCCGGGCGGTCTGGGATGTCGACGTGATCCGCGACGGGGTGGAGCACGACATCGATGTGGACCGCGCAACCGGCGAGGTCACCCGGCACCGGGTCGAGCACGGCTCCACGGCCGACGACGACAAGGACGACCGAGGCGGCCACGGTGGTCACGGCTCCCACGATTGATGCTTGCGCCGGGATTCAGCCCGGCGGCCCGGTGCGGCCTTGACCATGCAGCGAGGTCCCGTGGAATCCACGGGACCTTGCGATGCGCGTACTAAAACGCGGTTTTGATCTTTATGCGGCGGCTGAGCCTGCCGAATGCCCGCTCACGACCGGTTCGAACTCGTCGGGGGCGGCACCGTGGGCGCGCTCGCGGTCGTCGCGGCCGGCACGACGAGCAGGCTGACGGCCAGCGCCTGGCCACCTCGGGGGCGTCGAATCGCCATGTTGTTTCCTCTCTCGCTGCTGCCGGCTACCCGGGCTCGTGACCCGCGGATATAGGCAGCGTCAGTCGGTTGTTGAAAGCTTAAGTGCTCGCGGCGGGGCGGCCGCTATATCGAAATGGCTATACCGTCCGGTCATGACGGTGGCGCGATATGACGCGGTTGCGGAGTTCTATTCCGACAATTTCTCCTCGGTCGATCCGGTGCTGGCCGCCCTGCTCGAGCTGGTCGGGCCGGTGGACGCGCTGGATGTGCTGGATCTCGCCTGCGGGCATGGACGGGCGACCCGGGAGCTGGCCCGCCGGGGCGCGTCGGCCACCGGCGTCGACGTGTCGGCGGGCCTGCTGGCGAAAGCCGCGCCCGGGATCCGCTATCTGCATGGCGACGCGGCGTCCCAGCAGTGGCTGGGCTCGGCCCGGTTCGACGCGGTGGTGTGCAGCTTCGCGCTCGCCGACATCGACGATCTCGACGGCGCCCTGCGTACGGTCCGGGCGGCGCTGAAGCCCGGCGGGGTGTTCGCGTTCTCGATCCTGCACCCGTGTTTCCCCGGCACCGCGACGGTGTCCGGGGCCTGGCCCGCCGACCGGCGCTACTACGACGAGGGCTGGTGGCAGGCGACCGGTGCGGCCTCCTCGCTGCGCCGGCAGGTCGGTGCCAACCACCGGACCCTTTCGACGTACGTGAACGCGCTGGCCCGGCACGGGCTGACGATCGAGGAGCTGCGCGAGCCGGAGCCCGACCCGGGCTGGGTGACCGACCGGCCGGATGCCAGCCGCTACCCCGTATATCTGGTCGCCCGCTGCCGCGCGCCCCGGCCTAATCCTGGCGACACCTCCCGGGCGGTTGTGCCAGGGTCGGCGGCATGACTGAGATGACGATTGCCGTCGACGGCGGCGAAGTGTGGGCCGATGACAGCGGCGGCGATGGTCCGCCGCTGGTGCTGCTGCATCCCGGGGTCGGCGACTCGCGGATCTGGGAACCGCTGCTCCCGGCGCTGACCAGCGAATACCGGGTGATCCGGTACGACGCCCGGGGCTACGGCCGGTCCCCCGCCCCGACGGCGAAGTTCACGCTGCTCGCCGACCTGATCGCGGTGCTCGACCACTTCGCGCTCGACCGCACCCCGATCGTGGGCTGCAGTCAGGGCGGCGGCAGCGCCCTCGGGCTCGCCCTCGCCCAGCCGGAGCGGGTCTCCGCCCTGGTCCTGCTCTGCCCGGGCATCCCGGGCTACGCCTGGCCCGACGACCCCGCCGCGGGCGCGGCGTTCGAACGGGCGATACCCGAGGGCGTGCCCGCCGTCGCGGAGGTCATGCTGCAGCTGTGGGGCGCGGCGGGACGCACTCCCGAGGTGATGGAGCAGCTCTACTCGGCGGCCCGCGCCGGGCTCTCCAACGACGAGTTCGAGGAGGAGGACCCGCCGGTGTTCGACCGGCTCGGCGAGATCGCGGTGCCCACCTCGCTGATGATCGGCGACGCCGACCGGCCGGCCCTGATCGACAGCAACTACCAGGCCGCCGCGCGCATCCCGGGCTGCGTGCTGATCGAGGTGCCGGGCCTGGACCATCTGCCGCCGCTGCGCGTTCCCGAGCTGGTTCTGCAGCAGATCAGGCAGACGCTGGGCTAGCGTTCTTTGTTCGGAAACCGCGACATACGCACCGCCGTGTTCCTTGCCACCGAGCTGGGGTCTTAACTGGATAGGATTCATCAACGGGTACGGCAGGTCTGGCCCTGATCGCCCGCCCAGATTACTGTCGGGTAACTCGGCTGTTACGTTGCTTTCCGATCCCCCACATATATGCATGAGGTGGCGCCCGATGGCTCTCGAGGTTCCCTACCGGTCGATACCCGACATGTTCCTGCAACGGGTGACCGCCAGTCCCGACGGCCACGCGTTCGCGGTGCCGACGGCCGACGACACCGCCATAACCTGGCTGACCTGGCGCCAGGTGGGCGACCGGGCGAAGGCGATCGCCGCCGGGCTGAGCGGGCTCGGCGTCGGCCTCGAGGACCGGGTGTCGATCCTGGCCGGCACCCGCCTCGAGTGGGTGCTCGCCGACCTGGGCATCAACCTGGCCGGTGCCGCGACGACGACGGTCTATCCGACCACCGAGCCCGAGGACGCGGCGTTCATCGTCGCCGACTCGGGATCGAAGGTGCTGGTCGCGGAGGATCCGAAGCAGGCGCTCAAGATCGCCGGCACGGAGACCTCGGTGACCCACGTCGTGCTGATCGACGGCCTCGCCGACGCCAACGCGCAGCCGCCGCAGCTGACCCTGGCCGAGCTCGAGGAGCGGGGCCGGGCCGCCCTGGAGCAGGATCCCGACCTGATCGTCCGGCTGGTCGACGCCATCGGCCCGGAAAACGTGGCCACCCTGATCTACACCTCCGGCACGACCGGCCGGCCGAAGGGCGTCGAGCTGTTGCACGGCGGCTGGACCTGGGAGGGCGTCGCGCAGGAGAGCCTGGGCCTGTTCGAGTCGACCGACATGCAATACCTTTGGCTGCCGCTGTCCCACTCGTTCGGCAAGAGCCTGCTCTGCGGCATCCTGCACGTCGGCGTGCCGACCTACATCGACGGCCGGGTCGACAAGCTGGTCGACATGCTCGCGGTGGTGAAGCCGACGCTGATGTGCGCGGCCCCCCGCATCTTCGAAAAGGTCTACAACAAGACGGTCACCACGGCGCTCGGCGAGGGCGGCGCAAAAGCAAAGATCTTCAGCTGGGCGGTCGCCACCGGCAAGCAGAAGGTCGCGCTCGAGCAGGCCGGCAAGCCGGTCGGCGCGCTACTCAAGGCGCGCTACGCGGTCGCCGAAAAGCTCGTGTTCAGCAAGCTGCAGGCCCGCCTCGGCGGCCGGCTGCGGGTGCTGGTCTCCGGCTCGGCCCCGCTGAGCCGCGACATCGCGGAGTTCTTCGCGGCGGCGAACCTGCCGATCATGGAGGGCTACGGCCTCACCGAGAGCAGCGCGGCCAACTTCGTCAACCGCGAGGGCCAGCTCAGGATCGGTACGGTCGGCCAGCCGCTCGGCGACCTCGAGTGCAAGATCGACACGGACGGCGAGATCCTGCTCCGCGGCGCCCCCGTCATGCGCGGCTATCACAACCTGCCCAAGGAGACGGAGGAGGCGTTCACCGAGGACGGCTTCTTCCGCACCGGCGACATCGGCACGCTCGACAACGATGGCTACCTGACCATCACCGACCGCAAGAAAGACCTGGTCAAGACGTCGGGCGGCAAGTACATCGCGCCGTCGAGCATCGAGGGCATGTTCAAGGCCGTCTGCCCGTACACGAGCCAGGCCGTGGTGGTCGGCCAGGCCCGCAACTTCGTCTCGATGCTGATCAGCCTGGACGAGGACGCGATCCTGGGCTGGGCCGCGGGCGGACCGCTGGACGGCAAGAGCTACGCCGAGATCGTCGTGGCCCCCGAGACGGAGAAGCTGGTCGCGGGCTATATCGAGGTGCTGAACGGCAAGCTCAACCGGTGGGAGACGGTCAAGAAGTTCGCCATCCTCCCGCGCGACCTGAGCATCGAGGACGGCGAGATCACCCCGTCCATGAAGATCAAGCGCCGCAACGTC
>Ga0307515_10006252_pt1 | contig 23893 bp, 28 predicted proteins | sample 17_EM_MG_FD_194513 | JGI IMG/M metagenome (GOLD analysis project Ga0307515, IMG submission 194513) | Populus trichocarpa ectomycorrhiza microbial communities from riparian zone in the Pacific Northwest, United States - 17_EM | ecosystem: Host-associated > Plants > Roots > Unclassified | place... | reverse complement strand
CAATTGGAATGTCTATGGACCCGGATATCAAGATGAGGAGCAGAAGGTGGAAAAGGACACGTCTATATACATATGCCAAGGCTCAAGCGAGCCCCCTGACTAGATCCGTTACGGTGCCGTAACACTAGGGAAGGAGGTAAAGGGTAAGGTAAAACGGTTAAGAGGAGGGTGTATATTCTGTAATATGTCCCTCTATAAGGAGGGGCATTATTAAGAGCGCTTTTATTCTAATAATACTAATTGCTAGTAATATATTATGTAATATGCATTGAAGCGATGCCACTTGACCCCTAGAACCCCCCCTTGCTAGCGTGAGGTTTTGGCTGCCAGACGAAGGGATAGGCCTTTAGTGGTAATAATTTAGGTAAGAGTGCACGCCACATAGGGAAGCCGAAGCCACTAAATTGTTAAGATCTACCACCTTATTTCCGGATACTATTTTAGGAGTTAAGCTTAATGTTATGCGTTAATGTATTGCCTCCTTGCATTGCCTTATTACCTTATTTTTACCTTCGCCAATTTAATAAAGGCCTTTATTTTAATAAGTTAATTGTTATATAGAGGAAGAAATAGCTTTGTAAATAATACATGTGACGGTACACGGACCACATTGTATATATCTTCTTGAGCGATTAAGCTCCAAATTCTTCCTTAACGGCCTTTTATATATATTCCGCGCCACACCTAGTTAATAATCTAATAATAATCAATTTATAAATATAACTCCTATTGCCTTTAAAAACGCGTCAAAGCTTTGGTAATTAATAAATAATGCCGGATAAAGCTCTGGCAGAGGCTTTCACGTATTGCGAAATTAAGTCTAATTTAAATGGAGCCTCTACTGGGTCAGGCTTCTGCACAAGCCAGAATTGAAATATATGGCCAGTGGTACAGGCTTAACGATGAGGTTACACAGAAGGCGAAGGCCCGTACAAAGTCGATGAGGGTGATAAGAGCGATGAGGATGATGAGGGCGATGAGGAAGACACTGTGAAATATGTATCTTCGTTCCACAAAAGTGCATTCAGCCCAGACCAAAATATTTGTTGGGATCTATTCGCATGTGTGGCTCTAAGACCTTGGATAGGGTACTTTGGTCGGACGGTAATTTTCTTCAGGGATTTTGCCACTGTGCTGGCAATAAATTTAAGGTTAAATTGGACTGGAGCATATCTGTAGCAGCTTCTGTCATACCCATATCTTTCTATACATAGGATATGATCGTACCTTGTCCTTAAATGTAGGCCAAGAATAGTCAGGACAATTCGCTAGACGCCCTCTCTCAGTGCCTCCACGTGCTTGCTCAGACGTAAATCCATCTAACCAAACCTCATCAGCATCCTTCCCTTTAAACACCCCTTCGCCATCTTTCAATTCAAGTATCTCCCATTCCTTTATGACCTCAACATCTTCCTCTTGATATATACCGTCCATTCTTGAAGTCCACACATATTTAACCTTATTTGCATTCCGAGCGTCGGGTGACGGAGGGCCGTCGTCACCTTTAGCACTTTTTTCGTAGCCCAGACGTCTGTAATGGACTGCTTTCTCTGGAATGCTGCCGAGACCTCCATCAATATCGGAAAACCAGCCATGAATGTCGCAGGTATGAAGTCGGCGTAGTTTCGAGAATATTTGAGCGCCAAGCTCACAGACAGGATCAAAATGCTCATCGCAGTCTAACGTTAGACCTTCCCCGTTTATCTCCAGGTAGAGTTCCTCTAGAGACTGAGGAAGTGCTACGATAAATTGGAGTAAGTGCTATGGTTCAAGTCAGATCAAAAACAATTCATCTCTTAAGAAGCTCGTGCTTACCGATCTGTATGAGCCAAAGTCAAGTCTTCCATCATTGTCATAGGGACCATTATTATTATCCCCATCTCCCATTCGAAGAAATTTGAGACTTTCCCAAGACTGAAACAGTTTGCCAATATCGGCTGAAAATGGGCGTTTAATGCTCTCGACAGAGAAACGTTCAATTGAGAACTTGGGACTCGAGAGTTTGGTCGTAAGTGCATAGAAAAAGTCATAAGGTGTCATTCCTTCGCCTTGTCCACCTTCCATAGTCGAGATTAAACGTAGCTCTTTCAAATCTGGAAGCATTTCATAGACTTTTAGGACAAATTCCAAATTTCCTCTCGACCAAGGCCCATAACTCAAGGGAATAGCGACGGATTTCAATGATTGTCTATGTCTTTCAATGAAGTCGAGAAAGTTTATCTCGATGGTCCCTTGTTCGCTTGAGCCGTACCAACATCGAAATCCAAAGTGTCGTAGATGCGGTAGTGTCGTTGGCCTTTCGTTAGGCACTAATCGATATTGCCGAGCTCTCTCTGGCGCCACTGCTGGTAACTCAGATTGGCCTTCTCTATTAGAAAACCCGATATCCAGCGAAGTCAGAGCTGGGCATGTATTTTCAACAACATTAACGATATAATCGGCAGCAGGCCACGCACTGCCGAACGTTCGAAAATAGCTGGTTGGCATTTCCCATTTAAGGGAGGTGAGGGAAGTGGGACTCATGGCCCAGATGTGCTGCTCTGGATGAATTCCATGGATGGTTAAGTCGGCAAGTTGAGTGTATGACTGCAGATCGGCAACGATCTGAACAGCAAGTTGGTTGGGCGTGAGGGATGCTTGAGTGAGAGATATCATATTCTGAGCTGCTTTAACGAGCACGGCGTTGTCGGTGTCCATAGTCGCATCATAAAATTCCCATGAATCATCATTCTTGAAACTTCGTACGAGAGACCCCAGTTTTGGATTGCTGGAATGGTTATCAGCTTGGAAATGAAGCGATAGAAATGCACACACTCAGAGATGGATCGAAGCAGCTGAAGCTGTCGCTGTACGCTTTTCTCGTTGTCATCTTCATCCCCCCTGTCTGCAATGCTTAGGTCGACACGGTTATAAAGTGATGGAGCAGCGACATGCCAAAGTGCACGACGAGAAAGACTACAGTTCCGAAGGTTGACGAGACGTGGGCGTAGTAGGGTCGTAATCTCGCGAAGTATCTGCCTTGGCATTGAATTCAACACCGCCATGTTTGTCTGTGTTGTAGTCTGTTTGAACGAATGACATCCGATTCCTCGCACGAGACTGGTCGAGTTCTCCCAATTAGGCAACGTTATTCCGGCGGAGGTATTGTGACCAATCCGGAAGAGCTCGTTGGATGTTAGCGCACTTGAAAGACACTTCGGAATGACGATTGGGCTCGGCGTGGCCACGGAAAACCTCGGCGTGGTCAGAACTTCGAGTTTAACTTTCTGACGGGGTGCAGCTCGCAGGGGTCATGGAAAAGTTGAACGGGGGGTCGGCGAAAGCTCAGACCGTAGAATCAATTAGCGGACTTACGTATATCCGCAAGCGGATATTGCTAACCTTTTTTGTCAAAAAGTTGATTCTATGGAATCCTTGGTGACTAGATTTTGGGGTTGTAATGCCTTATAGGCTGTTGACTTTGTATTTCTTTTATTCTGGGTAAACCATATGTGTTTGATGAAAAGGTGTATTTGCGGATTTGGTTTCTGACAGCCTGAATCTCTCTGCTTTCCTCTATTCATTTTCCCGCTCCCTGGGCCGTATTCAGTGCAGCGTTATCTACATGTGTAACGTATATTTTCATGTATACTGTATTTATTTCAGGTGCTAAGAGACATCCGAATTAGCGGTCTGAATAAACATTCAGTGCCCTAGGGAACCCATACTGTTTTTTAGCCCTTGCTAGAATCGGCGGTCTGTCAAGTCGATCATAGTCATGTACCCTACCACATGGACCTTTTTGAATCATGAAATATCTTTAGAATTGAATTAGTCTATTGGTATCAAAAACATAGGATTTATACAATTCCACTCTAAGCCTAAGCTGGATCCCACTCAGCATCAGCATTCATACGATTATAATATTACGCTTCATTATCGTATATCCTAACGTTCTCAGCGTACTTAAGGATGTTTGAGTGGATCGTTTCTTCAATCAGCTCGCCTCGTCCGCCAGCGACTCGCAGAATAAGATCGTTGAGGGAGGAGCGCCCGAGAATGTCGACATGATCGCCTAAATAAGGGTGAGTATATCATATTCACGTTGAAAGAGAATCATCGATAAAGATCTGCATGAAAATGAATATAACGCTTACCAGTATTCGGGCCTCCTCGCGGCGAAAATCTATCTGGCTCATGTGGCATCTCATAAACCTTGACCTGCACCTTGGCAGGGTTATACCTCTTGATCTTCCAGCCTCTAGAACACATGTACCCCGAACTAAGTAAGTTCACCGTGCCATCGCCCTCGCCCATAACAACGCCGTGATCCACAACACCGTTTGTCAACCCAGTGTCTATGGTAACATTAGTTTGGGTCAGTGGGTCAATATCCTCTTTGTAGTAGTATGCACGCTCTGTGTCCTTTCCAACACCATAGAAACAGTAGATTTTGAGATTGGGGGCCAGCGGTAGGCGAGTTTCGAGTGGGTTGATCCATTTCGCAGGGATGAGTTGGTTGTCCTCGACTTCTTTGCGAGTGTGCGCAACGCCGTGTGAGTAGCTGCTGATGACCATATCCTTGTACCAGCTTTCGGTGTGCGCGAATATATACGGCAGTGCTTCGGAGACTGTCAGGTTCTTTGCAGTGTGCGTAGAATTATGGTCACGGAAGCGGATGAAGTTGCCAAAGCTGGTGTTTTGCTCGGGTCTGTCATCAGGTGCCCATGTCGAGTTGCCCCAGACGGCCTCGCCGCCAATAGGTAGCATACTCGAAATGCCGGGCATTGCTCTGAATATCTCAGCGCGCTCATGTCGGGAAAGGAATTTCTCTAGGCCGTAGACAGCGAATGCGTTGAGCTGGGCAGTGTCTTTCATTTCACCAGAGAGGACGGCTGGCATTCCTTTGAGCGCGCCTAGCATGCAGCCACTAATATTGATCCAAGAGTCGATGTATGCATCAACCCAAGCAGGTCCACCATTTCCGTAGCCGTCGGCTTCAACCCAATGAAAGAAGTAGTAGAGAACTTGTGAGCCCATGGAATGGGATAGTAGCACGGTCTTTTTATTGGATACTCGGACTGCAACCTCGATGTGTGATTTCAGCCGGGTGAAATACTGGTCGCGGGTCTCGTAGTTCTTGTAAGAGAGGCGCCAGTCATAGGCGGCTGTAAACGCATTTGTAGGGTCATAGCCAATGGTTGCGAGATTCTCAAGGATTTTGTTCCATATCCAGTAGCCCGTAATAAAAAAGTCTGTTGCATCGAAGCCTTGCGCAGCACGTAGTTTAATGCCTGGCGGATCGAGTCCTGTTGTCTTGTCCAGCATTATGTGCTTCTTCCAGCCCGCTTTATCCAACACTAATGCCCGCATCATCGTCCAACTTCCCCATAGCCGTTTCCTGAAATACTGACGTGTATGCTCTTCTGTCCCCCAACTCTCCAATCCTGTGGATATTACTCCAGGTATCATAATGACTGGATGGGTGGCTGTAATGCCCTGACTCCGCGCGTGGAGACCAACCGCAAAGGAATCGTAATTAACAGCGTCTCTTTCATGTTTCTAGAAGCAGCGCAAGCATAAGCATTTCCGTAGCTCTACGCTCACCCAGTAGCAGTTTTACAAGGTGAAATATCACCAACCTGCAATTCCTGCGCGTCCCGCACCAGTCCGGCGGGTAGCGCATCCAGTATAGATTCCATGTTCACGTCCGCCAGGGAAGATAAATCAATCAAGTCGTTGCTACCCGCGAAGAAGGCCGCAATGGCAATGCCGAAAATCCCGCCGAGGCCAAATATCCATAGATTTCGCCGTTTTGTACCTCTCGACTTCTTTAAAGTATGTAGCTCTTTGGCAGTTACGACACGTAAATCGTCTTTCTTCTCTTGATCGGGGCTTGGTTCTCTCGACTCATCGCTGGATGAGTCGCCGGCGAGGCGACGGCGACGGCGAAGGAAGGACATGGAAATGAGGGATCGCGAAGCTGTGGGGGAAACTCGTCGTTTTGAACTCCAACCTGTTATTCATGTGAAAGGATCGGCGTTATTGCTTGGCAACAGTGCAGCAGCTCTCTAAAATATCCGCGTCCCAGATGACCCCTCTTGCCTGCTAGTCCGCTGCAAGCCAACCTCAACAGACCTCCATAACAGTTGCGAATCAGACTTGCTATGAGCAACAACGATGCTCAATCCTCCACCTCCGACCTGCGCTACGTGCAGTACCATGGCTCGAAAGAGTCTACTTACCTCCCCGCCATCCGCCAGTTGATCTCGAAGGACCTGTCGGAGCCATACAGCATCTATGTTTACCGCTATTTTCTCTATCAGTGGGGCCATTTGTGCTATATGGTACTTCTACCTCACAGAGTCTTCTTTCGCAAGCAACTCTATGTCCTGACATGAGATGTAGGCTCTCGACCCCTCCAATAACCTCATCGGCGTTGTAGTCTGCAAACTCGAATACCACCGCAGCGGGACCTTCCGTGGTTACATTGCTATGCTGGCCGTGCAAGAAACGCATCGGGGGAAGGGAATTGCTACACAGCTCGTCTGTATGGCTATAGACGCCATGGCTGAACGAGATGCTGACGAAGTAGACCCCTCCTCACACTGCTGGCTCCCCTCACCTATGAACAAATATCCTATGCGAGTACTAATACTCAAACAGATTGTCCTAGAAACAGAAGTCACTAACACGGCCTCTCTTAAACTATACGAGCGCCTCGGTTTTCTGCGTAGCAAGCGTTTGCACCGCTACTATTTGAATGGTAATACGGCGTTCCGCCTCGTCCTATACTTGAAGCTCGGAACAGGGACAAAGCGGCCGCAACAGCTAGATGACTCGGGAGAGTTACCGGCGCAGTACGGTTATCCTGCGACTGGCTTTGATGAGACAGGAATGAGAGAGGGGCATCAGATCTTGGAGGGGCCGCAGGTACCATAATCGATCCAGGAGAGTACAGGCAAAGGCTTGGAGATTTTGGGAAGCCTGTCATGCGCATAACGGACTCTTCACAACTGAGACCAGCCCTGAGTAGCATTAAGCTGCTACTAGTAGGAAGAAAATCAGAAGAGTACTGGTCGCCTCTGATGTTTCCGTTGATCAAAATAGGCACGATACCTGAGTGATGAGAAGGAACTCGGATGAAAGTGTTTCAGGAGATTACGGAGCAAAGCATGGCGATCAATGTTCACCTATCCTCACTAGCAGAAAATAAAAAATTCGGATACTCTTTGAAACTCATGATGCGTTACTTGAAATCTAGCTTTCTGCGGGTATCTTGAGAGGCCAAAGATAGATAATAGCCTAAGCCAAAATAATACACGAGAATGAAAAAGGGAGATCCAATATTCAACCTTGTCATACTCCTCATGGTAACGTTTGGTATACCTCCACAATAGAAGAATAAAGAAAAGCCTTTCCTAATGCAGTATCCAAATATAAATGCTTATATATCAACAGTGAATTATATAGCGAAATTTTTAATGAGCCATGGATGATCAAAACAAGAACATAAATCAAGACGTTCCTGGGCAAGGTTTACCCAGTATGTTTTACAACGCGTAAACCCCGTACAATATTGCGCTGAGGAGCGATATGCGAACGGGCGACCTCGACTCCAAAAACCCTACGGCGGCGCCCTTTTTGGTTGATGAAGCTGTAGCTGCGCCCTGGCTTGTGATCCCGGTCGTTACAAGAGCTAATGTCGTCGGTTGGGTGATGGTGCTGGCGGGTACTGTCATGGCTAGTATCGTGCTAATCGGCGTAGTCTTCCCAGAAATCACCGTCTCGATAGTCGAAGCTGCGATTGTTGAGACAGGTATAACAGTAGACGTGGTCCCTACAGATGCGAGCTCGGTAATTGGAATGGCGCTGCCAACGCCGGTGCCTGTCCATTGGGGAGGAATGGAGAGTGTAGCTGTATTGGGCTTGGCTGATTCATCGTTTGAATAGATGTTGCCATTTTGCCCATTTGATATTGTGAAATTTCCAGTGAGCAGATTGACTTTCGAACCGTCTGCGCCGCTGTATTCCCCGGTTGTAATTGTCCCATACGACCCATCAGCGAGTATATAATTCGTGGTAAACTTGTCGTAGCACATAGGCACATTGAAACCTTGGAGGTTCAGGCATGAAGTCCCTTGCGTGCAGCACATCGAAGGTGATTCCCGTTTTTCTATTATTGCCCCGTCAATGGTGCCGAGTTCCCGCTTTGAGAAGTGGATACCAGCGACCGAGTTGAGTAAGTCTACGTAGAGCGAGGACATATCCGGACCCACGTTCGGTGAGGTCATAGACTTTGCTCCAGAAGGGCTGCAGGATACATAGTTGGTTCCACATCCGTCTCGTGCAATGATATCGTGTTGGGTGCAGCACGCGGCGCCGATTAGAAGGGCAAGCGAGAGTTTCGAAAGCATGATTGTAGTTTTGGAAAAGAGTGGCAGCGGGAAGCGCTGAAAATATATTATATAAATAATGAGTGGAGGAGCAGTGAGATGTCTCGTCTGCTTGGGAAACGAAAGAAGCGATTTGAGATAATATGGAGAAGGAGGGAGAGGCCGACAGTCTCTCTCAAGGATGGAAATAAGGAGGAGCTTGCCTGATTTGCAAGGTAAATTTGGACAGAGAAGAGAAGGGAATGGTTCGTACGATCACGGGGAGTACTGTCAGCGAAGCCGTCGCCGCATTCGCCGCCATCACGCTGGAACACCCGATGCAGGGGTTCCATGCATGCCAAGATTAAGATCGAGCGCCACCATCATCTCATCCTTGTCTCATTGGCGAAGTATCCCAGATATCCGTCCTTGCATTCAGGCACAGATCTGGTCTGTTGTGAGGTGTTCTCATATAACATCGCCACATTTGCTATAATTACTTTCTGGCCTCCCTCAAATCACATTCGCTTCCTTCTTTGATATGGGCGGTTATGCAGGCACAGCTTGCTTGCTGTTGAGAGTTGAGCAACTCCGAAAACCGGTGCCCGAAATGGGCGGCGGCCTCCATTTGTTCCAATTTAGGCCGCAGCGGCCATGGATGCTAAACTGTATTTTGCTTTGTTTCTTTCTAACCCATTTAGCCGTCTACTTCCGACAAGGATGATAAAATCCAATCCCAGCTCTGGCCTCCTGGCCAGATTTTGCTCTAAGGTAGTAGCAGGACATCAGGGCCGTGGAGCCCTTGTCAAAGTCAACAAGTCTAAACATGCCGGAGGAGTTCGAAGATTTAGAAAAGGTTTTTTAGGAAGAGATTTCCGACAACCCTATAGTAGACATTCGGAAGGATCTTGATGCATGCCCTTTAAGCAGTTCATATGAGCGTATGACCGGAGAGCCTGTTGGGCAGCCTTGAGCTGAGTGAGCAGAATCTGGCGCCATGCAATTCTGTGAATTTAGAGGACTGTCCAAAACTCCATCCACTTTGAAAATGTCATCGGCAAAGGTATACGTGCGAGGAGTCACTCGTTTTGTCCTCACTACCATATGTAAGTTTTGGACGACCGTTTGAAGTGCTTCAAAACTCGAGATCGTGAAGAGCCTGTATAATTTTCCTAAGAACATGAAACTATTCAGGCGGAGTAGCATCATACAGACTAATTCTCATTCTTTGCCGTTTTTATGTTGGAATTATTTGCCCCAATATAAGCACATGTGCATCGCTAATAGCCAATAGTAAGGATTAGAGTATTACTAAACCTCCCGTACCTCCGAATTCAGCCATGAAACACCAGCCACTCACTATCCCTTTCCTCTCTGCATCTAGCAGCCCATTTATTTCCAGTAAACCCTCCCATTGCCCATTACCCGCCTTCTCCACTTTTCTCTCTTGCATTGTGCCCCTCCAGTCATCAAGTCCCCCACTTTATCAATTTTCGCCCAGTTTTATAAATATTGACGCCTCTTTTTATCAAGTGATTGAATATATATATATATATATACGGGCACTACTTTCTAAAGTGAGAGGCTTAACTTGGTAGAATTTGAAGGGTTTTATAAAAATAGAGCTAAATTTTATCAAGTTTACAGAATTACGCTATCCCTTGCAATGGTGGAATTTGTCCTACAGTTGTTATCGATAAGAGCTAGCCAATAGAATCAATTGGACCAAGGCTCCGTGACCATACGCGTACTTTTGATTCTAGCGTCCGCGCACGGTTCAATCTCGTAGGACTTCACCGTTGCAAGGGATACGAGGCTCTGGACAAAGCTCTACCCAGAGCTCTACACGAGGCTCTACACGAAGCTCTACCTAGAGCTCTACACGAAACTCTACCTAGAGCTCTACACGAAGCTCTACCTAGAGCTCTACACGAAGCTCTACCTAGAGCTCTACACGAAGCTCTACCTAGAGCTCTATACGATGCTCTATCCGGAGCTCTACACGAAGCTCTACACGAAGTTCTACGTAGTAAGGCTACAGTACAGAGGCTGTATGGTAGGGAGGCTCTGCGTAGGTGGATCTTTACGGAAATTGAGGTTTCATCGTGATGTACGGCGTATTCGCGCGGTAGTGTAACGTTCGGGCGGGCTTTGAGGGGCCGATATGTATGATAAAAAGAGGCGTCAGTACTTATAAAAGCAGGTGGAAATTGATAAAGTGGGGGACTTGACAACTGGATGGGAACACCGCGCCAGCCAAACAAAATAGTGTTGCTACCATCTGCTATATCCATGCCAGCACCGGTGAAACAAACTTGACGAACTGGTCCACTTGATATAGATCATTCTGGCTCTCAACATAATGCTTCCCATCCGACTTGCTATGCATGAGCTGCAGTATTGTAACGAGGGTCACAGGCGCCTTGTAGAACGGAATGACCTAGATACGGAAGACTTGCGAGACATTAGCATAGAGAAGGAGTGCAGACTCGTCATAAGCTGATACCTCGGGATTAGCCACTCGCGATCAATAGAACGACCGACCGACTGTAACCAAAGGTCGGGGGTTATTTTGAACAGAACGAAAAGGATAGTTTGGACTAACCAATAGAATCGACTGTAATACCTACCCTCGGACTCATAACTTCGTACTACTGGTAAATAGATTTAATCAAGAACCTCGAATTGTCAAAGCTCCCGGTGCGGCAAAACGAGTGCGTGAACAACGCATTGGGCGTGAAGAACGTCTCAATCGTCTCTCTGCTGCGATGGCGGCGTTCGCGTCAGGCGATGTATTACGCCAGGGATTTCTTTCACTATATGGAGGAGACGGATCCGTTAGTTTGCTGTATCTTAAATTTTCATAACAGGATGGCCGGCTGTAGGAGGTTAGGTGAGAGGGCTTGGACCTGGATTCTCCATGATGTAGAAAAGTAGTCGTAAATTAGAAGGCGATCTTGTACGGCGCAGTGTATTTGGTGTTTATGTGGCATTGCAAAATCCCGCATCGCTGGCTGGAAGTGCCCGCCTTCACATGCAATTCGAGGCGATGATGTCACTCAATTAGTACGAGTGCGAGTTAGAGCTTTAGTTTTGGATAGCTCCAAGCAGCTTCACAAGAGTGCCGAAGTTAGACCGCGAAATTAAGGACATCCTTTCTTTGTTTTCTCATAACTAAGTAACAAAACTTCCTAATTGTGCAATCAATATCCCCCGTGACATACTAGCACTACCAAAATGGACAGCTCGAAGCTATCAGCAACTGGGCACATATTGCATAGGAGGAAGATCAATCAAAATATGCAGATAAGTTTATACAAGCTTCAAACCGCTCCACTCAGAACCAACTGTATTTTCTTAGCCACAGCCAGAAAACGCCTTGCGTAACCAAACTTAATAAACGCCGTCAGAAGCACTCTAAATTTACATATCAGATGCCTGCTGCTTCCAAATTGCTTGCCGATCGCTTTGAGGAACTTCTGATGGAACATGAAGGTTTTTGAATCAGTCCACTTTGATGGATTTGTAAATCTTCAGCACGAACAACCATGAAGCGAAAAAGCCAATCGTTCCTAGAGAAGTTAGTGGAATCTATTAAGGTGATCGTTTAGGAGCACTACTTACCTGTGAGAACGAAGAAGAGAACACTAAGCAGCGCACTGTAGCCGAGATATAGCACACCACTCGTCCAGCTTCCAAAGCTCAAGTCTTTCATCCAGTAGAGGAGCGCAGATGCAAATACGTATGCGGCGCTAGCGCCTGCAGTACAGAAAGAGCGCCATTGCCAGTGATAGTTCTCCGCGCACAAGAGGAAGTAGATCATAAGCACTGTAACCGCTGCGCATGTCATGATCATCAGGCCATAGCAGATGAACAGGAACCCAAACATGTAATAAACCTTACTGAACCATATGCTGTTCATGATAAAATAGAGTTCCACGAAAATAGCCCCGAAGGGAAGTACTCCTGCGAGAGCCATGCTTGGCAGCGGCCGTAAGTACCCGCCTGAAGGCGGTATTTGTCGTGGTATTTGGTTCGTACGAACGGGGGCCTCGATGACCGGTTGTTTGAATCCAATCCATGAGCCAGCCAAAGACAGAGGTACACTGATGACGAACCAAATAATGACGATGACAAGCATTGTGGTGAAAGGTACAGCACCACTGGATCCCCTTGCCCATACGAAGAGATTGAGGAGGAAAAAAGTGCTAAAGACTAGACCTGGGAGAGCGAAAGGAGTATATGCAAAATTCTGCTTCCAAGACTCACCATGGAAGAACTTGTAGATGCGAGAGGAGACGTAGCCACCAATGAAACCAAATACAGTGTAAAAGATTATCATTACTGTGGCCAGAGAACCGCGGTTCGACGGCGAGAGAAACCCGAGGAGAGCAAAAGCTGCTGGGTTTAGCACCGAAATATCCTAATGTTATGACCTTACTCACCTATCGTTAATCCTGCCATCATAAAAAGTTGAGCTCCATTGCCGAGCATGATACTGAGCAGCAGAGGATTCTTGGGCGGCCTAAAAACATCACCATGGACCAACTTCCAGCCTGAGTCTTCCTGCACACCATCTTCCACTGCGCTTGTGTCTCCAAAGTCATCCAGTGCTAATTGGTCAAGGCGGTTGTATCTCGCGATATCTTTTCGGAGAGTTCGGACAAGGATGGTGCTAACCATGCCTATCAAAAATATGACGATGACTGCCGAATTCACCAAAGAAAACCAGTGAATCTTTGGGTCGTATACGTGCAGGTATTTGTCCCACCGAGTTGCGAAGGACGTCGTAGAAGGTAACCAGTAAACGCTGTATGTGTATGTGACTTGTGTGTCCTTCTCTTCGGACAGGACTACCGGAGTGTCAATGCTTCCACATTCGCCATGGTCAATGTCGAGGAATTTTGAGTCTTTCATGGAACGCGGGTCTACCAGGACTCCGACGACCCTATAGCTGTCTTTGCTGGCTTGATGGTAGTCAATCACAATGTTGTAGTGGTTGTTAAGGATCGGCTGGTCATCCGAAACATATCCCAATGCGAACCCAGGACTGTAGAATGATTGGTCTGAATCCGGGTCTTTCAACAACTGTGCAGCAGGTAATCCATCGATCAACCAGTTAAGATCGTAGCCTTGGTAGATCCTGCTGTTCACAAAAACCGCATCTCGAGGGGTGAAGGTCTGCTCTTTACATACAGACTTGCATGTCTCATTCCTGCCCATATGTAATATGAAGGGAGATGTTTGTATGCGGTCTCCAAATAATATACTACCTAGCGACTCGCGGATGTATTGAGGCCCTTCTTCGGGCTTGCAGAAGTGGAACGGCTCATGATAATAATCGAAGGAGAAGACAGACCGCAACTTCCGGTCTGTTTCTGAGTCGGCTGGTGTAAGGTGGTTGACCTGTAGTGGGACCTTGTCCTCGATTTTGTATGAAGTCGGCGCAACACCTGGGAAGTAGAAGGCAGAGGACGGAGGAGCGAGGAGGATGAGGGTGGACAGGATAGCACCGGAAGAGTGTAAATTGGGGAGCCGCATATTGTATGTACTGAAGAGAAACTGTTTTAGATTAGTGGAGCTTGGATACCGGGCACTGAAGTTGGAAAACGGTTAGGCGGATGCCCTGCTGAAGGGGGATATAGTTGTTTAGTGAGGCGCAGGAACATACACGTCGCCCTTTCAGGGCCGAAGGGTTGGGAAAGTAAGGCCAGATGCGGATTGGGGAAGATAGCACCACTGAAGACTAACGATCGGATGCCTATGGCCTGAAACCAGTTGGTTGGGGGTATATAGTAGCAACCATAGAATTGTCCCTGGCTTTCTACGACGGACGCCTCACCCGGGAATGCTTCTCTTGGCGCCGCTTATGTCACGCCCAACTTCTTCAACCTGGCTTCGGTGCAGCACTCGTCTAATAAGTAATCCTTGCCTCTCGGAACCGCACGAATTGGAGAGAGTTGAATTTGCACTCCTAGCTCCCGTTCACTCATATATACATCACTTACGATGTGTCTCTCACGCCTTTAAGCAATTCAAACCCCCAAAACAACCTCCGTCCTGCTAAGGAAAACCAATGTGATATTTGATATCAAACCCGGGAAACACCAGCCAAAGAATCATGAGCAACGCTACTAGACAAGCCCATCGTACAGAGACAGAGCCGAGACAATTGTCTCGTCTCGCTTTGAGCCTTCCTTGAACTCGGCCATATCCAAGCTACCATTCTCATCCTTGTCCATCATCCGGAATATTTTGCGTACGCGTTTCTCAGGCGTATCTTCGTCTTCGGGGAGTTTAACCATTGAGCCGACCTGTAAAACAACCAAGTTAGCAATCACCAATGCTCGGTCATCAATCTAGAGATGTGCGAACCATCTTGTATATCGCTTCCACGATAGCAAGCATTTCCTCATAGCTAATTTTTCCATCACCATCAATGTCGTACAGCTGGAATGCCCAGTCTAATTTGTCCTCCATTTTGCCCCGGCTTGTGACGCTAAGGGCGCAGATGAACTCTTTAAAGTCAATTGTGCCAGATTTGTCTGCATCGAATACGTTAAATACGTAATCCGCGAACGAGGAAGGGTCGCCGAAAGGAAAGAATTGCTTGTAGATCTTTTGGAATTCTTCTTTCGTGAGCATTCCAGAGGGGCAGTCTTTTAGGAAGCCTATATATTCCCACGCTTTCTTTTAGCCGTCTTTAACCAATTTATACAGTTCTTTAGAGTATCGTACCTTTATACCATTGCTGTAACTCCTTCTTGTCAAAGTGTGTCGCCTTCTGGAGATCAGCGAGTTCCTGTTGCGACAGCTTGCTTTGGCTGTGAAATTGCAAAATCAGCCGATCAACTTCTAACACCACATGATCCATAGGGCTCTTGGATGCTAATTCGTGTTCCATTGACTTCACTCCCATCTCAAAGGCTCTTTCCCGGTGACCTAAGTAGTGGTCATATCCGAGTTCACCGGGCTGAGGTATATGAAGCGGGCGCGGCCTTGCGAAGTGGAGGGGAGGGTGGTCGTGGGAGAGCAGTGGTACTTCATTATCACCGAGAGAAGTATGATGCGAAGTTCCGCCTTCGCTATCGTGATCCTCGTGCCCGTGAGGCATTGTTACGTTGGGTGAGGTGAGGCGAGGGTGTAGCCTGTTGAGGACCCAACAGGGTTGTCATCACGATCTTTCAAATAGTATTCACTGCTTCCGTTTGCTCACTACACCATCGCCACGATATGGTGAATATATTTGGCATGGTCGCAGAAAAGGTCGTCCGGTGCGCCACATCCTGCGCAGGTTCAGGAAATTAAGGTGAAAGAACAGAGAAACTTACGATTTCCCCATAACTCGTATGAACGGCGGTCGACAGTAATATATGGAGATGCACGACCACAGGGTATGTGTAGGTGCTCGCCGCGATACTATAGGTGTGCGCGTGTCTTTGGATTTGATTGCAACGGATCGTCGGGAGAGGATAAAGAAGCGTGTAGCGGGGGAGTCAAGATATGGTGGGGTTTCAGAAGGAGGGCGCAGCGAGGTCAATGTGCAAGGACAAAGTAAGCAAAAAGGTCGCGGTAGTGTTAATGGGCTAGGGGTGTGATAAATGTTCTGAAATGGGAGAAGGGCAAAAGCGCAGAGTGAAGGACCCAAGGCATCGTGACATAATTCGCCCGAGCCCTAGGTTTGCGACAAATATAGCGCCAACATGATGCCTAACCGGTAGCGGGGAATGTTGGTTTTTGTTTTTGGAACAGGCTTTAAAATAGGCTGGGCCATCCACAGCAACGCACGCAGGCGCCAAAAGCCGCAAGCTGCAGGCCTTGCAAGGCACAAAGTCATCCTCTGCGCGTAATTAGGCCTACGACTGGACATCTCCCTTACTTCCCATCACGTGCCGCCTTGTTTGTGCGGCAGCCAAACGCAATGATAACTTTGTTCAAACTGCGCTACCTAGTATTTCCCATAAGAATTTGATTTCCACGCTTCCTCGCATTCTGCACTCTCACTATGGATGCTATCCTCCAAACCCAATTTCAGCGTGTGGAAACCGCGTTGAATAACTTGATCGAGTCCATCACCTCTTACAATCCTTCCCCTCAAGCTGCCGTTGATCTTGTCGCAGCAGACGACGAATTGAGTAAAGGACTGGAGCAGTGTATGACCGCTTACACCATGCGTATGCCTCTCTAACAGTTGCATGCAGTAGCAACCCACCAAGCTAACTATGCACGCATCCTCTCCCTCCGTCAATCTGCAGAGACTCTCGAAGGCCAGGTGAAGGGATCACTCTCGGTCCTTGCCGATATACGGAAAGAACTTCTAGAAACGCCCACTGCAACCTTTTCTGCTTCATCGCGTGACGTGCCCTTCGACGAATTACTCGCATATGCAAAACACATCAGCAAATATACCGTACCACCGACTTTCCGCCCAACTCTTCCAAAAGAAGACGCTGTTACTAAACAAGCGGAGTTAGGAGTTGTTCGAATGCCCAATGGTGTCGGAACACTATCTGCTGTCCAGGATGCTACAGGTGACGCTTCGAAGGATAAGGCTGAGGGTAAGGGTATGTCCACACTCACAAAAGAGCAACGGGATTGGCTGGAACATCCTGAGAGATTGCCTTTTGTGCCATGGCCTGCTGAGGATGTTATTCGTCGCGGAGGTCTAGGGCAGATTCAGTCTATGGTCGAGCAAGGAAAGGATCCAACGAAGGTGTTGGGGCCGGCCGAGCAGGAGGCTGAGAACAAAAGGCTTGCCGAAGAAGAAGAGCGCAAAAGGCAAGAGAGAGAGGATAGAGAGATGGAGGACAGACGTAGGCGTGAGGGTATGCTTGCGGCGGGTTCAAGGCAGCAGCAAGCACCCGCCGTCTTTGGAGGTCTTGATATGTATGACCCAGATGACTACGAATAGTTGGGGCTTGTAATATGTCGGATTCGTATATCGGACGCCGGGTGGTCTCTAATGGGCCCGCTACGGAAGGGGATTCGCGCGAAGTCCTATATCACGGCCCTGAATGTTAAGCATCTTGGAACACCAAGACAAGCAAACGCAGTCCCATATATACAAGTCGGGAAATCAGAGTGCATTTCTATTGTTAGATACAGCAGTGATCACATATATCTCTGCTCTCCTAATATGTAGGAGGGTTTTTTCGCACAAGATGGAGCTGATTGGTTTCACAGTAAAGCCGCAGGCGAACGTGGAAATCTAAAGCCTCAGTCCTCCATCAACCCCCTAATCTTAGGACCCTTATTGTTCTTTTCATACATTTTTAAAATGAATACCTCGCTCCAGCATGAGATCCTTGCCGTGGAGGCTGTTGATACTTTTCATCGTGCGTATAAGGCGGAGGACGACCCTTACAAACATATTTCTTCGGATGGGGTGGATCCGGTTTCCTAGACCTACCTACGCACGAAAATTATTTCCATTGCATTTTTCTGGTCAAAAACGTAAAGATGAGATCGAGAAAATAAGATCCGAAGCGTAGATGATTCGGAAGCTGAACCATTATCATATCGTCAACGTCGTTGCCGCGTATGAATGGCAACGGCAGTTTGGCATCATAATGCTTCCTGTAGCGCCAACCGACTTGAGAACTCTTTTACACGAAGTCAGTGACATGGTAGAAGCCTCTACGAGAAATAATATCTGAAGTGGATCCAACGGTATCCAGGCTGCCTAATCCGAGCCATGGATTATATCCACGAGATGAGAGTCAAACACAAAGACATCAAACCGTCGAACTTACTGGCCGATGGCATCAAGGTCTGTATCACCGATTTCGGGATCTCGAAAGACATGGCCAATGCAGGCACTACAGGTACTCATGGAGCCATTAGGCCTTATACTCCAATGTGCTGTGCGCCAGAGGCCACCGATTGTGCGGAGAGACGTGGAAGTTCTGCAGAGATCTTCTCCTTGGGTTGTGCTATTCTTGAATTAGCCACTGTCCTAGTTGCCCCTACTGGATCATTGCAGCGCTTCAAGGAATATCGCGAAGATCCAATCAGTGGCTCTACCGACTACTCCAACTGTCCTTCCAAAATTCTACAATGGATATGGCATCTGTGGGGCCACTGGTCTGAACGCCTCGCTCCAGGAGGGAAATATAATGACTTTGTGCGCTTCGGGGTTGCCCTACCGGAAATCGCTTTCTTCGTGCTCGATCCTAACCCAAGGATGCGGATTGCAACACGCCAAATGGTCACGATACTTGGAAGACATGATTTGTACTACAACTCGAGTATCAATATAAGAGCTGCCGCCCCTGCCGCCTCCCTGCCGGCCCTAGAGGTTTGAATCTACCTCTGCACTCTCAGGTCAAGGACACGGACAAAATCGACTATCCTGAAAATCCCGAAGCAGCTCTCGTTATTGAGGTTGCGCCAGATTGGGAGTCAGCAAAGCGGTTATGGCTGGCGAGTCATATGTGGTGGTAACTGACAACCAAAATGTAAACAATGGTAAGAGTCTCGTAATATTCGAGGGATGGGAGCCTATCAACTAATCACGCAAGGGTTTTCAGGAACGACTTGTGTCCGGCAACTGAGGTAAGCACAAATTTTCGTGAAGTTGAGGTGAAGCGGGGCTAAAGTTTGGCGTCGTATTTCGGTCCTATCTGCGTATAATTCCTACAGTTTGTTTGGGGGATACTGTAGAGAGCTTTTCTGACGCAAGATGAGACTCGACTTTTGCCCACGCGTAGTTTTATTAGAGCAGTCATCTATTCGGCTAATTATACCAATTGCCTAAAGGTTGATTTTGGGGTACATCGATGTAACCTTTTGGAATATGATTCTGTCAGTTGGATGGCTAGGGCCTTCTATGCCGGACACAGTTAATATTGCATGGGTATCTAATGCAAGAAACGCTCAGTCTGCTGTAATGAATTACTGCCTCCCACCTACCTACCCACATACTAGGCATAACCTAGGTTCATTCTTACCCAATCTCTCATGCACTACTGCTTTGTGCCCCATGAACGCCTAACTAAGTTGAAAATTGCCGAACCATTGGGTATATTTCAATGCAAATATGCAGATGTTCACTCCCAGATTTTCTACCCACCGAATGCAACAAAGATGAATAAAGAGTATCCAACCTGTCAGTGGCCTCGAGTGCTGAAACCCCCTAGTTGGAACACTTGCAGCCCCTTGTGTTGCGCATTACCTGCCCATAGGAGGCACATAGATTGGTTCGTCTTGTATAGTCGATGTTTGCTGTTGGTAGGGTTGATACTGCCGGTGAACAGCCAGCTGCGGAGGTGGTAATAGAAACTTTTAATATTATTAAGGTTAAGCGCAAGACCAAGTGTAAGACGGTAGAGATTCACAAGAATGTCGAAGCAAACGCGCTGCCGTGCCATACATAAATGCTAGTTCTCTTTATGTAATACGAAGTAACACCGCCTCGCGTTAATTTCGCTGTCGAGTAATAGATTGGCGCGCACAGCTAAGCGGAACAATCCACAAGGCGTTTCAGATGAGACACTGTTGGACAGAAATGTGATATCAGAGCCGTTGTTGGGGCAGGGAAGGAAAGGGGGGGCATACTTCGAAGGAATCTCATAGCCACAACATAAGTTAGACCTTAGATGCCTTCTTTGGGATGCCATAAATAGACGCGAAGCTTTTGCCGACGAGGCCTCGCCAGGAAAGCCCCGTCAGTCTGTCAGTGAAGCCTTGCCAAGTCGGATGGAGGCCATTCACAAGCAAGACCGAACAAGTCCCATGTGAGTGCAGAGAATCGACCTTGCCGCCTCCTCCCCGCACCCGATGCCAAGATGGAGGCCTTGCCATCATCACCAATGACTTCGCCGCCGCAAACTTCCGCATTGCTCAGTCCGGGAAGGATAAGCTTCAAGACGAGCCTCATACGGATGCTCGCGGAGCCTCAGAGATCTTGTGAACAGATCTCGTTGCCGGCTTTGCCCTCTTATATACTGTTGAATCCGGAGCTTACCTCAATGTCATCTTTTGGCCCCGCCGCAAAACTATCCTCTGTTCATAAAGCTCCTCATTCGCATGATCCGCCGTGAATAATACCCCCAGCTAATTTATATCCGTCGAACCTCCTCAGGCCCTTTTGTGAGGGACAGCTACCGTAATGTCGGCGAACCGATTTGCCAGCAAAAGCCCACACCAAAATGGCGAAATTTCGGACGGGGTCGCGTCTTTAACAAATGGCAAGTCGGCCATGGCATATGCCCTCAATGGACTTGCAAATAACGATGGCAACGGGGACGAGTGGACACCAGATACGTCTGCGAGAGCTTCAGACGATGAAGATTACGACACGCTACAGATCGAATCAGACACTCCAGTGGCAGGCAGTGAAAGTGGCGGGATAGAAAAGGGCATAACACGTTCCAAACCTATACAATCGCGAGCTTCCAACCCCCTCTCGTCCCATACCGGATCGTCGCACAGTGAAAATCATGGTCGGAGGAAGAGTATACAGGTTATATTGGAGAAGACGGACAAGAAGGGTCGCTATACGCTTACAGCTGATGATCCTGAAATCCGGGAGATTCTTCGACACAGCGTCGAGCGCGAATCATCGAAGGTAAAGGGGAAGAAGTCTAGGACACAGTTTCGAGATCTGGTATTCACTCGCCAATTCACGACCTTCGATCGACAGAACCCCCTCAGTTCCCAGTCGCCATTCCATGGTTTCTTCACACTCTTCTGGCTTGCCATTGCACTCCTTCTATTGAGGCTTGCTGCACAAAATTGGAAGCTCCAGGGCAGCGTATTCGGAGAAGCCCAAATTCTACACATGATGGTCGATCGCGATCTTCTCGTCATGGGTCTTACCGATGGCGTTATGACTCTTGCTACAGCTTTCGGGTTTATCCTCCAGAAGCTCATTGCGAAGGGTTATTTGAGCTGGAATAGATCAGGATGGATCATCCAGTCATTGTGGGAGTCAATCTTTATTTGCGCGGCTATTGGCTGGACCTTTTATCGCGAATGGCCATGGACACACACAGTTTTCATAGTCCTGCATGCGTGTGTTTTTTGGATGAAACAGCATTCCCATTCCTTTTATAACGGGTATCGTATGTTCCTCCGACTTCTTGTATACCGAAGAAAAGGCTCTAACAACGGATTCTAGTATCACAAGTGTATCGCCGCAGAAAACTCCTGGAACTGAAATTGAAACAACTTGAAGAGATAGATACAATCCAAAGCCCCACTTCAGCCGTTGCTAGTTCTCATCCATTTTTTCAGACCACGGCTCTGGACCAATCCAACCCAGGTGATCTCTCCGAGCGTCGCCGCTCGGTGGGCTCTAAGACTTCCACCAATTTTCGAAGGGAAGAATCTGAGATTGCGTCAATGGCCGCTACCATCGAGTCTGGCGAGCCTCTGAATTCAGATCAGGTGCTCGCCTTTTCTCGAGTTATTAAGTCCGAAATTAGCAGCCTCAACGACGAGCTAAAGGGCAAATGCACCCATAGCAACAATCAATATCCAAATAATCTCACTTTAGCTAATTTTGCTGATTGGACTTGCCTACCTACATTGGTCTACGAGCTGGAGTACCCACGTCAGGAGCGTATCAACTGGTGGTACGTCGCAGAGAAAGGTGGTGCTACCCTTGGTATCATCTGGGTTATGATTATCATCAGCCAAGCATACATCTATCCGGTCGTCGCCGAAACCTTGCGAATGAAAGAGGCCGGTATGTCACTGCTGCAGCGCTGGAACGATTTACCATGGGTCGTAAGCGATATGCTCTTCCCGCTGCTTCTCGAACAGTTGCTCGCGTGGTACGTGATCTGGGAGTGTCTCCTAAACGTTCTTGCCGAAGTGACACGGTTCGCCGATCGTGGCTTCTATGGCGACTGGTGGAACAGCGTGAGCTGGGACCAGTATGCTCGGGACTGGAACCGTCCCGTGCACAACTTTCTCCTCCGCCATGTGTACCATTCGTCCATATCCGCGTTCCATCTTTCCAAGATGTCGGCAACGTTTATCACATTCTTGCTTTCTGCCGTTGTACATGAGGTCTTGATGTTCTGCCTCTTTAAAAAGGTCCGTGGTTATCTTTTCGCCATGCAATTATCTCAAATTCCACTCGCTGCTCTTAGCCGGACAAAATTGCTTAAGGGAAGAGACACTCTCGGTAATTTGATTTTTTGGATAGGCCTGTTTGTTGGGCCAAGTTTGATCACATCTCTTTATCTTATTGTATAGGTGATCGGTGTCTCCGGATGAAATATTTATGGTAGGTACGGTTATGGCTTGGCATGGAATTCGGGATCTGGTCAGAGACGTCGGTTTGAATTGAGGAATAAGGGTATCTCTTGCATAGATGGATACATGCTCAAAAGTGTGGCCCGTGCTTAGCCAATTATATCGCTTCGGTGAGGCTTTCTGCTATATACTAAATATTCGCCTAAAGCTTTAAATATACATAGAAAAGGCCTATCTATATTTAATCTATAGCGCTAACCTATTTAATATGGACTTCCCTAGCACAGCCCTGTTTTATAGAGTAGCATTTTATAAAGCCTATAGCTAAATTAAGTTCTTGGTACCTGTTTAGGCATACGCGATTTCCGCACTATATTATTAAAAGGCTCTACTAGAGGCTTCCTTCGTAATAGTCTCTTAACTATGCCTCGTTTTGCTGCCTTAAAGTATACTAAGTAAGTAACCGCCTTACTTTTTATCCTCTCTAGTTTATATCTATGCTCTACCGCTAGGTGCCGTTAATTCGGCTTTTAAAAATATAAGGTTTATATATTTTAGCGACGCGGATTAAGTTTTAGAAGAGGGAGTTAATAAGGTATTTAATGAACGCTTTATAGCTAGCCTTAATTAGCGAAGGAGGATAGCTTAAAGCAATTAGGAATAAGTATATTAAGTAAAAAGTAAAGTAGTAGTTTCTAGGTCTTTTAGTAACGCTTAAAGGAGGTATAATAGGATCTTATTTAGTTGGTAGTATTAACGCCTTCTACAAAGCAACTATAGCAGCCAATAAACGCCGGAATTTATAACTACTTCTTAACCTTATTGCTAAATACCTTCCCAGTTTATATAGCGTCGGTAAATATTATAGCTAGGCGTTTTTAAGGCTGTTTTGCTTTTTTGGAAACTAGTAATATATAATCTTATTAGTATAGGTCTATAGTTATTATAGACTTTATAATAGTAGTAGTATAACTACTTAAGGAGAATATAAATAGACTAGTTATAACGATCGCCCACCGAACCAAAAGAACGCAACTGGCTAAAAAGGTATAGTGTTAAACCGAATGGTTTGACGGCTCGGTAACTAATATATATACGTTCCCTGTCGTTACCTAACACTAGTAGTAAAGGCGCGAAAGGCGCTAGAACTAGTTAAACTGTAACCGACTACCGACACTGCTGAGACACAAGATCACCGCTTGGAAGAATCCAAGACTGCGTCAACGCCACCCTATATATTGATTGCAGATCAATATTGCTTGCAGATCACTGTTCCCATTTTAGTTGCCTATCACCTTTTCATGTCTTATTTCCTCCACCTTCTTCGTGTATAT
>Ga0307515_10006251_pt1 | contig 23894 bp, 5 predicted proteins | sample 17_EM_MG_FD_194513 | JGI IMG/M metagenome (GOLD analysis project Ga0307515, IMG submission 194513) | Populus trichocarpa ectomycorrhiza microbial communities from riparian zone in the Pacific Northwest, United States - 17_EM | ecosystem: Host-associated > Plants > Roots > Unclassified | place... | reverse complement strand
GGCTGCAAGCCCGAGGTGCTTATAAGGAGGTGCCAAGGGCTAGCCGAAGGCTAGCCTTGGCGACCCCTGAGAGCCCCTAGGCGATGCAGCCGAGTAAGGGCCAAAATAACCCTTACAGTGATTGAGTTTTGCTTGGTGTTGCGAATTCGTCGCCCTTGTATTCGACGATCGTGCCTTATAAGAGATGTAATTAAGTCTCTATTACCGTCTTCCTGTTATTCCTTATAGAGACAAAGCTTTTATAAGGCTTGTAAGGCCTTATTAACCTTGATTTAAGGTTATATAAAGTCGTCCTTATCTATTTCTATATCGCGATTAGGCACCGCGTAGAGCTCTGATATATGCTTAATAAGATCTTTAGCTAAGTCCTCTACCTCCTTACCCGGAAGCTTAATAAAATTGCGAATATTTGTAATGTTATAAACTCTTCCTACTGTACGTAACTATTCTACTATTTACTGTATCTTATCTAAAACGGAAGGATCTATATAATTATAAGGGCGACTCTATAGGCCCTCTCTTATACTAAAGGTAGATTTAATAAAGCAACTTTTAATTGCTTATGGTGTCACCTCCTTCTAAGCGGCAATTGCCTATTAAATTGCCTAAAGGACGTGCATCTGCTTAATTGGATCTCGGTTCTTTAATAAATGTTTTACCATAAACTGCAGCTAATATCGTTAGTAGAGAGCTTTAAAGTTTGCAATTATTTCTTAATTAAGTGGCTAGTAAACAGACGTATAATTAGGAAAAAGGAACTTAACTTTTTATATTCTTTAAGGATCTGTTTTTAAGAGTTGTTTAAATAGCTGCTTAATAGGCGTTAAAGCCGTCAATTAATAGAATAACTTTTTTGTTTTACATCCTCTTATTAAACTAAGTAAGCCACTTAAGCATAATTATGGTCGTTATCCAGGCCTTCTTATTATACCTCTATTAGGTTTTTAATAAGTTAATATTAATTTAAGCTTAAGTAAAGCAATATGGCTGCATTAATGTACTAATAATTTAGAAAGGGATCTTATTAGAGCTATCTATATTAGAGCAGTTAGTAAGAGAGAGTTTTACCTTCTACTTCTTAGTTCTTAATTATAGCTTAGTAGCTAATATAGTATCTAGTATAGCCTGGTTTTATCTATATTATAAACGTCCTTTAAAGGGTAAGGCGCAATAATTGTATAAAGCTCTATTATACGATCTTTAGCGCCTTCCATATTAACTAACGCAGCTTTATAGTACTGCTTTCTCTTATAAATTCCATTACGAGATTTAAAGCCTTCTAACTAGCTAATTAACCACTTAGGCTCTAGTAGCTCTGCTAATATAGATATATAATTCTATAATTAAGTCGTGGTAGCATAAATAAGATCGCCTATAATAGGAATGCGAGAGTTCTATAGGCGTTGGTGCTACTTAAAGAGAGCCTCCTCTAAGAGGCTGCTTAGCGTCTCTTCTGCGCTTATATATACCTTACCTATAATAGATTTTAACTAAATCTAGGTGGCTAAACTTGTCGCTAAGTATTTTAGAATTAAAGGTTAATTAAACTTATAGTAGAAGGTGTCGGTAGCCTAAATTATAAGATGTTTTTGTATAAGGTAAGGGTGCTTATATTAGTGGCTACGGATCTTCTAGCGCTTATGGTTAGAAATACCGTAACAATAACGCCTTTTAGGATTTTAGCCTCTTGCTATATTAAAGAGGCAGAATTAAGTATAGAGAGTAAGATTAAAAGGCTATTTTAATGGGATTTAATCGTTATATATGAGTATTAATAGCTAAACTAGCGGTAAGGAGGTACTAGATTAGCTCTATAAAATACTAGCTATACTAATTTTAGTAGAGAAAACTTAACGATATTGTTAACAGTTAGTATATTGTAACATTACATCAAAAAATTTAATTAAGGGGTCTAGATTGTAATATAGAGTATATTATTATAATCAAATATCGTACTAAAGAGTTTTTACTGTATTATTAAATAAAATAATAGAGTTCTAAAAATAAAGCCTTATAATAACCATATTAGTAGTAGATTAAAAGAAGCTTATTAAAACTGCCTACTGGCTAAGGAATATATTAAGTTAAAACCTATACTATATAAAGACTCCTTATAAAGGAAACAAATCTAATAATAATATTTTTATAAGACCTATAGACTACCTATTATAAACCACCTATAATATAAAGCCTTGTTAATATAAGCAATAAATATACCGCCTAAGCCTATATGTAAAAGCTTGTTAGATAGGAAGACTGGGTAATATTTAGTATTAATATATAAAACTACCTCTAATCTAAAAACATTAAGTAGGTTCTTAATAACCTACTACAGCCTCCTTTTATACTTAAGTTAGTTAAAGGGAAATAGGTAAACTTAGGCTTTACTAGTAAATAGCTAAAAATTAAGCTAGCTAACTTAGTAAAACACGGGAGAAATATAAGAAATAGCCAGCCTACGCAGCCGGTTTTATTAACTAGAACATTAGCAATATCTATAAGCCGTTTATATTAAATGTTAGATAAGCGCTTAAGAAATAAAAGGCCCTAAAAGAACGCTTTAAAGATCTTAATCCAGCAGCTGTTACTAATATTATAGCTACCTTCTTTACTAAATACGTTAAAAAATTTAAAAACGTAAAGAAGTTTATCTTCTATATTATATTAAACCTTAATTGCCTTATTAAAATAAACTAATATATTAACTACGAAATTCTTACCTAAGCGGCCCTTCTATACAAAGTTAGCTCTACTAACTACGTTTAGTTTAAAATAACTTAACAAATAAATTAGATATAGAAAAATACTAACCTATAAGCCTTAGGTAAGGAACTAATTGTCTTTAATAGCGAGCTTAATTAAGAAGCTTCTATTATATTAGTAGTATATTTAAACAATAGAACATCCATAAAGAGAAAGATTACACTAGTAGGAACGTATAAATACCCTAACTATATAAATATAACAGAACTACGCACTATAAAGAAGACTACTAGGAGAGAAACCCAGAAATATACTATAGAAAATTGGCAATAGAATCCATGTAAGGAAAAAGTAGAGGATAACTAGGCTATCTATTTAGCTTAATAAACACTTTAATTAAGTTAAATATAAAGTAAATCTATAACGCGAGCTTATAGCAGTGGCAATATAAGCCTAACTAAGTAGGTATAACTTTATCTATAATACCGCCGCTACCGTCCACTGCTAATAAAATTATATACTTCTCTTTAACTACGTTAATAACAATACCTTATTAGATATAGTTAGTCCCTATAGAGCCTAATTAGTAGGTAAAGAATCTGTCTTTATATAAACTATACTACCTAATAAAAGCTATAGAAGTACGCTTACTCTATATAATATTCTTTACGTGCTATATTTACTAGTAAACCTACTATTTAAAAGCCGACTTAAGAAAATAGACGTCTTTTATAATAATAAGACTTATAAACTTAAATATAATAGTAAGGTAATAGGATACGCACTTAAAGTCTAATAACTTTACCTAATTTAGTAGTATTACTACTCGTTAGAATTAATCCTCTAGACAATTAAAAACAACAAAAGTCTATCTATTTAATATTACTAATTTAGCTATCTTAACTATAGTAACCTTAAACGCCACCTAAAAAACTTAGTATTAAGTTTAATAATATTAGCAATAAATACTATAAGCCTTACGCTTAATCTAAACCTAGAAAGAAGTATAATGTAAGGGATATTATTGCGGACACCTTAGGTTGCCCTTAGAACAAACCCCAGACGCCCCTTAAATAGTCGCCAGTTACGTACTAAAGGCATATACCCGTAGTATATAGTCTCCACGATCCTAAAGGCCTTACCTCCTTAAGGATTTATCTTTCTTACCAATCTATCCTATTTCTACAATTGTGCCTTATAGCCCCCTATCTATAAAGCCTCCTTATATTTAAATCCTTCCTACTTCTTTTTAGAAGGGTAGTCGGCTTTAAGGACCAGATTGTTTATTTATATCTTTTATTTATAACCACTATTCTACCTTAAAATCTTATAATAACCTAAATGGAAACTCCACGGACACCTTATAGAAAGCCGTCGCGTTAAGGTAGGAAGGTCCCTCCAATAGCAAGAGATTGTGATAATATAACTCTCTAGGTAAGGTAGCTAAACGAGCCCTAATACCTAGTGTAAGGGTTATTTTGGCCCTTACTCGGCTGCATTGCCTAGGGGCTCTTAAGGGTCGCCAAGGCTAGCCTTCGGCTAGCCCTTGGCACCTCCTTATCAGTTTGTCTCTCTCTCTCTTTCTTAGGCTATTGCCTACCCTTATTACTATATCGTCCTCTTCTATTAACTCTCCTTATAACTTATGCTTGGCTTACCTACTCCCTACCGTATACCCTAGTAATATACCTTATACCTAAATGCTCTAGGAGCTTAAAGACTTTTGTACACTTATGGTTACCGCTAAGGAAAATATAGACACCCTTTATAACGGTTATAACGCTGCTAAAAAGTAACTGGAACCCCTTTAGCCCTACCTAGGCTAATTAAAAGATTAAGCGCTAGAGGTAACTCTAAGATCTTCCCTTAAGCTAGATATGCTAAAGGAATATACTAACGTATCCGACTAGGGAACTAACTAGAACCCTCCCAGAAGACCACCAGCTTATAATTAGTATAGTAGTGGTATATAAACTGCTTATAAGCTAAGCGGGCCTACCCCTTTAGGTAATCTAAACTAACTACTAACTTAAGACTTAAGCCTTATAGGGAAATTTATACTAGCTATTAGTACTAATACTACCTCTATAGCCAGAGCTTTCTTAAGGCTAAGGTTAGAAAGTTAAGAGCCCTAAACTAATGTTCTTTAAGATAGATATTAGGAAGCTATAGTAAGGCTTTTAGAAGCTATACGGGAAGGAGCTATTAATAAATATATTAGAAACCTTTAGGGGTAGGTTTAGATCTAGTAGGGCTTAATTTAGGCTAGATAAAATCTTTTATAACCTAGCTAAGGCTAAGGGCTTTTTAAAAGCTACCTAGTACCTACCTAAAAAGGTATAGAAGACTTAGAGAGTTATTTATGCTATAAATAGAAAAAGGATATAGACTAACTGGCTAAGGCCTTTAGTAGTTTAGAACTCCGCTATAGACCTAACGCCCAGCAGTTAGACGATTGGGTTTATAAGGTAGATAACTTCTTTAAGATGCTAATAATATAAGATAATACTAAGGAACGTATACGCTAAATTATTAGTAAGATTAAAGACTAATCGCTAAACTAAATTATATTTAATTAGCTTAATAAAAAGCAAATTACTATATAGCTATAGCTGTAAACCTTTCTAAAGAAATAGACTTAAGATCTGTATATTATATAATATAATAATATAAAGCTATTCTAGAATAGGATATAGCTTAACCGCTATAACTTCCGCCAGGTTATAAACTTTATAGAAACTTATGCTTAATAGATAAATTTAGAGCCCTTTAAAAAAAATAAAGATGGTAGCATCTATAAGAAGAAGACGATTAGGTTTATCTAGGCTAAAATTAAGCTAGTAATTTATAATAAAATAAAGCGCGTAGAAGCCTTATTATAGATTACTATATATATAGATTTTAAATAAGCGGTTCTAAACGCTAAAGATATGGTAAGGAACTAGACCTCTTTTAATAGGAAGTTAAGGGGTTACTAAAAGCGTGGGTATTTTAGTAATAATATAGGGTAGACTTAACCTTTAAAGAAGCCGTTCTTAAAAAGAACTTTAAAAGGGTTAAAGTTAGGGGCCTTAAGCAACGGGAAAGACTTTTAGGGCTAACTTAATACCTATCCAGCACCTTTATAAGAATACTTTAAAAAGTTAAAAGAAAACTCTAGAGGTAAATCCTATTAGAAAAATAAGTAGGGTAATAACCGCACTAATAATCTAAAAAAAGAAAAGCCCTAGTCGCGGACCTTTCCTAGCTATAACTAGGGTAAGATATAGAAGGAGAAACTCTCTATATCGCTATTAAGCTGAAAATAATACTCCCTATAGGTAAGATGCACTAGTTCTAAGTATTATATAATAGTGGCGCTAAAATTAATCTTATATAATATAATTTGGTAAAAGAGTATAAACTTATCCCATTACTAAAGTAGCGGAAACCTATTATAGGCTTTCTTAATAAGTATTGGATTAAACTACATAGTGCCTATAAGCTTATAGTGTTAATAGCCGATATATATAACCGTATTAAGGTAGTTGGCCTATAACCCTTCTAGACGGCTAACTTTATAGGTTATAACCTTATCCTTAGATATTTTTGGCTTATAGAAGTAAATTTTAAGATACGCTTTAAAATAGGAGCCTTTAAATAGTGGAATAATAAAGATTTGGAAGGGTCTATATTACTAATAAGCCTAAAGAATATCCTAGAGAATATAGCCCTAGGCGAAATAGTGTACGCTTTATACCTAAAAGAGTATTAACGTAATCCACCCCCAAGCTGGCCACCTCAAAACTCACCAAAAATTAGAAAATTCATACTTTAATATCTCAACAACCACTAAATAATAAATTCTAATAATTTAGATTTAGACTTTTATATACGCTCTACAGCTTCTATTAAAGTTGCATAGTAATTAGTTTAGTAGTTTTTAAGATATTATAATTTAGGGGCCAAAATAAATGTCATAGAACGAGGGTAGTGGCTACAGAGCGTATATATTCGAGGAGTCTACAAGACGTTACGTAATTAATCGTAAGGGTCGAGGGCGTAAGGAGGTGATATACCTACGCGTAGCTGATATAAGCTGTACGCGAGGTATATATAAGAGCACGGGGCTCTCCTATGGAGGCCCCTATGGTGGGGTTCCGTAACACTACCCCCCCTCCTATAGAGGCGGAGCTCTGGCGACGCTGTGGTTACTATATATATATAAAAGGGGCACTTAAGGTATAGAAAAGAAGAAAGGGGGGTATTGCTAAAGGTTTAAAACAACGTTATATAATAAGGCTTAGCATCTAAGAATCTAACTAATTAGATAACTTTAACCGCCGGTTAAAGTTCCTGGACATCTTAACAATATTCTAGTTATGTAATCGCGCTTTGCCGTAATCTAACGGCAATTTGCCCTTATATAGTAATGTATAACGGTTTAACTCTATAAGGGCTCCTATAGAGGATTAGGTATAAAATCTCTACTTAGACCCAGTTTCTATAGGTTTACGTAGTAAAAGTCGCTAATTAAATCCTTTACATTCTTAAAGTCTTCCTATAGTTGCCATTCTGGCTAATCTGTATCGAATCCTATATATATAGCTCTATAGTAGAGCCATCGTCCTCTACCTTTGCCAAAGTATTTAAAGTTAATAATTTGTTTAACGGTCTACTCCTTATAGTTCTTATCTTCGTTCTTACCTTAAATTAGTACTAGTAGGGGTTTAGGCTATATCTGCTCTGGTAAGGGGTTAGGCTAATAGAGGTGTAGTAGCTATAGGTAAAATACAGGCTATATCCCGCAGGTAGCTAGGGTAGGTAGGAGTTCTAGCTTATATACGGCTCCCCTATTAATGACTTATTTAATTAGATAGGGGCTAAGGTTCTTATAATTAAGTGACTTTATAGGCCTCTATGTAGAGATATTACGTATATCTAGCTATACCCAGTCACCAACACGCATCTCCGGTGGTGGCGTTCTATAGCGGTTAGCGAAGTAGGCCTACTTTACTTAAGCCTAGGCCATTTCTCCCTTATAGTAGTTAAGTAGATTTTTTATACAGTCTATATACTAGTTAGTAAGTAGCATCTTAAGGCGTTTTCTATATAGCAGTTTCTTATTAATAGGTTCTAGTGGCTTTATACTAGATTAGGGGTAATAACCCTTATTCGCGAAGAATGGGGTAAGTCCTATAGTAGTTAAGACGTAGTTATTCGCTGCAAATTTACCTAGTAGGAGGTAATCTACCCAGTTATCTTAACTATAGGCGACTACCTATCGTAGGTATACTTTTATACTAGCATTAGCGTTTTCTAGTTGCCTAGCAGTTTTATAGTAAAAGGATATAAACATCTTAACGGAGATACTAAGGCGTTAGCAGATTCGTCTCCATATATTAGAGTTAAATTATATACCTTAGTCGGACGTAATTAAGTTAGGTAACCTATATAGTCGGTAAACTTCATAAAAGAAGGTATTAGTAACGTTACTAACAGCTACGCCTTTAGTTAGAACGTAGTGGCACTCTTTTATAAGTCGGCATATTATTATAAGGATGTTCTTATAAGTACGGCCGTATTATTTACAGGGTAATAGGTTAACAACGAAATCTATAGCGATATCTACCCATTATCGTATAGGTACTAGTAAAGGGTATAGTAGTCCTTAGTACTTTATATTAAAGGCCTTAGCGCGCTTATAACTATAGCAGGCGCCTATAAAGCGTTTAACTAAGTCTATCATTTTTAGCTAGAAGTAGTATCGGCTAAGAAGCTTATAAGTTCCTCCTCTACCTAGGTAGCCACTTAATCGGAGGTTATAGGCCATTTAGATTAGTTACCGTTATAAATTTTCTAAGTTAGGGATAAATAGGCGACCTCTATAATAGAGCCTATTCTCTTTTACTTCTAAGGCTGCTATATTAATCTAGCCTAAGCTTTAAAGGTTAGTAGGCAGTATACAGGCGCTAGCGGTCTTTACGGTAATAAGTTAATACAGTAATAGGTTAACAGAGGTGTTATATGCCGTAGTAATAAGCTTATTAATTTTAGAAGGTAACTCTAGTTCTATGGTATAAAGCTAAGGTATAGTTAGCTCTATTATAGGTAGTATGCCTAGGGCCAAATTTCATACTTTTAGGATCGTCTATTATTGGAACTAATTATAGGGGTTATTTTTAAACTAAGAAAGGTCTTATAAGCGGCGTATTAGGCTATTAGGTTTAGTACCTTATACTCCTAGTCTATATACAATTTTAAAGTTAAAACTAAAGAAGAACTCGTTTTAATATACTTAACGTTAGTTTAGCTATTTTATAGTTATAAAGTACTTAAGGTTGCAATAGTCCGTAAGGACTTTAATTGGCTAGTTAGGCTTTATTAAGGAAAGTTCTAGTTAGAATTCTTTAAACGCTTATATAATTATAAGGAGTTCTTTATTATAGATCTTATAGTTACACTCTTATAGTATAAGCTTAGACGAGTAGAATGCAACTAGGTAAAGGAAACCGTTATTACCTATTTAGGAAAGAACACCTACGTCAACGTGGTTTAAGGAGTCGGTTTTAAGATAGAGTTATTATCCTAGTATAAAGTGGGCTAGGATAGGTGCTTTAGTAAAGGCATTTTTAAGGTCTTAGAACGCCTTCTCGCATTTAGGCGTCTAGGTAAAGCATAGGTGCGTTTTTCTTCCTTTTACAGAAAGGCCCTTTATTCGCATTATTACTATAAGTAGTGCTACTACGCCTAAGAAGTTATATATAAATTTCCGATAGAAGTTAGCAAAACTAAGAAAGGCTTATACGTCCTTAATACAATTAGGGGCTTACTATTTAGTAATTATATATACCTTCTTAGGGTCTATACAGATACCCTTAGTAGTAATAATTAGTTTAAGGTATTTTACTTCTATAACTAAGAATTTATATTTCTTTAAATTAATATAAAGTCCTACGTCCCTAAGGCGCTATAGGACCTTTTAAACGTATTCGGTATACTTAAAAGGGTTATTATTATAAATAAGTATATCATCTAGGTACGCGGAGTAGAAGTCGTTAAGATAGTCCTATAAGGCGTTATTAATATAGCTTTAGAAGGTACCTAGGCCGTTATATACGCTAAAGGGTATAACGGTATATTTAAATTGGCCAAAGCGCAATACAAATGCGGTTTTCCATTTATTACCTTCCTATATTTAAAGATAGTTAAAGGCGGCAATAATATTAAGCTTAGTATAGATTTTAGCTTAGCTAAGCCGTTTAAGGGTCTCCCGTATAAGCGGTACTAGGTATTAGTTTTTAATTATAATAGCGTTAAGTCCTCTATAGTTAATATAGAATTAAATACCTTCTTCTAGCTTCTTAGCAAGAAAGATAGGGGCGGCTGCTAGTAATATACTAGGACGAATAAACCCTTTATTAAGGTGCTTGTTAATATACTTTCTTATAACTAAAAGTTCATCTTTTAATATTAGGTAGGGTCTCTTATAAGGTAGCATTTTTCCTTATTTAATATTAATAGCATAGTTATTAGGTTAATATAAGGGGAGTATATCTGCGCCCTTTTATAAGCATATATCAATAAAGTTATAATACCTCTTAGGGAAGAGCTTGCGGAGTTCTTCGTTAGTAAGTCCTTTTTTAAGTTTTATAAACTTCTTAAAGTCTAAAGGTAAAAGTCTATAGAGTTCCACAGGGGCATTATCTTCTAAAAGGTCAACTATATCTATTCTATTACTATAGAGGATATAGTCCTATTCTTTATCGAGCTTATATAGTTATAATTAGGAAGCTATAGCAACGGTTTAGCCTTTTCTACGTACTATACGGTAGAAGGCCGCGGCACTTATATAGTAGTAGTTAGTTATAGGTAGGATAATAAGGGGTTTCTTAGGTTAATATCCTAGTAAGTAAATAGAGGCGGCTAGGCCATGTCCTAGGCAAGTCTCTCTATAGTATTTAGAGTTAAAGGTTACTTCTCTCTTTTCCTAGTTAATAGCAGGGTTATATTATTTAAGCTAGCTTATTTTAAGGATAATAGGGTAGTTAGTAAGTAGTATAATATAGGCCTAGAGCTTTTCCTGGTGCCCATTTATATCTAAGTAAAGTTATACTACGTGGGTAATCTTTTATGCGGTATAACTACTATTAGCGAGTTATAGGGCGCGGGCTTTAGTAAGGGGTAAGGTAGGCAGGTTATAGGTACGCATAAGTTAGGTATTTATAAATTAGTTAGTAGTTCCTATTATAGGTAAAACTATCTATTTCCGTTTATTTATCTTTACTAATTTATCTATTAAGCAGGCCAATATATAGATCCTTCTATTATTAGGGCATCCTAACCCACAACTTAGGGCTAAAACTTAGTGTTTTCCACTTCCGTATCTAATTCTACTGCTATTACTACGTCTTTATCTTATACGGTAGTAGCGCATAGTAATATATTTAGTGTTTAGGGCATTAGGTTAGGTATTAGGCGGCAGGTACTAAACCTAGCTATTAGGCAGTTTAGGTTATTGTAATAATAGCCTTCTTAATAGCATCTATAGCAGCGTCCTAATTTCTAAAGTAGCTCGCGCTCTCCATCTAGGAGTTTTTACGGAAAGGTTAGTATAGAGAGGTTAATATTAGCTCTAGTGGTACTTAAGGTAATAGGCGTCGGTAGCTTAGTATATATAGGTTTAGTAGGCCCAGAGGGCTTCTATAGAGAGGTCTTTAAGTAAGGGTTAGTAGTAGCAATCTAATTTAGTTATCGTTTAATCTTTTATAGGGCTGCTACCATCTTATAAACATTGTTATAGTTATAGCTAGCGGCTACGTAACTAAGGCGATAAGTAACTTTTTTAAGGAGATCCTTCTGGTCTTTAGTATCGTCTTAGGCGAGGGCTCCAGTATATTCCTAGAATTTAATATAAAACTTATTAAATAATTTAATAGAGCTTATCTTTAGGGCACGTAGTTTAGCTTAGTTAGTAGCTAGTAGGTTATAGTCGCGGTACATTAAGTTAAGATTATTAAGGACTTCTTAGTAAAACTGCCACTTTTAGGGGCTATTAGTCTCCTATTAGGCGAAGAGTCTATTAAATAGTATACCCTTTATTCGCCCGATAATATAGCCAATCTTAGTATCTTCTATAGGAAAAAGGTAGGCGCTCTAAGTTAGTTTCTCGCGGATTTATATCTTCTAGTAGCTATATTCCTTACGGTCTCCTTAGAAGACTAGGGGATTAGGGTAGCGTATATTAGATCTTACAGTAGCAGTTTAAGTCCAATTATTATAGCTTTTATCGTCGCTGCTTTAGTAGGGGTTCCTATTAGGTAAAGCTACTTAGCGCTAACCCTCTATTAAGCGTTAAATAGGTAAAGTTGCCAGGGGTATAGAGACTTAGGTGGTGTTATATATAGTAAAGAGGTATTTAGCATTATTACAAATATGCTTATTAAGCTAAGATTATAGGTATTTAATTATGCCTTCTTTTTTAGTAACTATAGTAATTAGTACAATCTTATTCTTCTTTAACTATTAAACGTCGCGTTTAGACACGCGGAGGTTATCTTTAGTTTCTTAACGTGTGTTATCGGCGAGCGCCTTACAAGCTTATAGGTCTTAGATAATATCGCAATCTTAGGCAGTACGCATCTTAGCTTATATAAGCTTTAGGTAGTAGTTCTATAAAAGGCGGTAGTATTTATTAGGGTCTTATACTACTATTTTTATAAACGTCTCGGCGTCTTATATTTTAATTTTAATAGGTAGTAGCCCTTCTATTTGCTTATCCGTAGTTATATAGTTAATAAAAGATAAGACATTATTAGTGTCTATCTCCTTAGGGGTTAGGGCTAATAAATTGAATTCTCCTAGGATTAATTAGCGTTGTAGGTTAAGTATAGGTATTAGATTGTTCTTTAGGTTTAATATAGTAGCTAGTAAAGAATATTATCTTACTATTATAGGTTCCTTAGAAGTATAAAATAAGGTAATTTATAGATACGCTGCTTCTAGCAGTGCCTATAGTATTATAAAGATGTAGAATTAGTTATAGGCTAAGCGTTGGTAGTAAAAAGGCGCAACATAATATTATAGAACGAGGGCAGTGGCTACAGAGCGTATGTATTCGAGGAGTCTACAAGACGTTACGCGATTAATCGTAAGGGTCAAGGGCGTAAGGAGGTGATATACCTACGCGTAGCTGACATAAGCTGTACGCGAGGTGTACGCGAGAGCACGGGGCTCTCCTATGGAGGCCCCTGCGGTGGGGTTCCGTAACAATAAAGCTAAATTACTACGAATTCGTATATCTTAAAAAGCACTAAACTAATTACTATGAAACTTTAATAGAAGCTGTAGAGCGTATATAAAAGTCCAAATCTAAATTATTAGAATTTATTATTTAGTGGTTGTTGAGATATTAAAGTATGATTTTAGTAAGTTTTAAGGTGGCTAGCTTAGGGGTATGGCCAGCTTAGGGGTGGATTACGTTAGATCTAACCCCTATTTAATAGCAAAATAGGTATAAAGCTTAGTATAGGTAATAACCGCTCTATATTAGAGACTCTATAGGAAACTACTAGATAGGTCGCAAAGACATTATAGAAAAGCGGCGATCTTAAAGATCTTATAAGATACTTTAACCGTTATAGGTTACTCTGGTTTAAGTAATACGCAGAGAGTATACTATAGCACCTTAAACGCTGCGTTAAGGATTTCCTTACCCTTTACTAGCTACTGTATAAAACGGTTTAATATATAATAGCAACTATATATAAGTAACTACTATAGCTCGTAACGCTGCCTATAAGTATTTTAAGGGAGCTTTAAAACCTACCTGATAATAATATAGAGGATAAACATAACTTTAATTTATTAAATATTCTATTAGGCCTAAGGGGCTTACTAAGGGTATTTTCGGGCAGATAAGCTAAAGTCCTACTATAAAACTTGGAATATAATTATATAATTAATCTAGAAGAAGGTAAATAACCGCTAAACTTTTCTATTTATGACCTCTTGCGTAAAGAGCTTAAAATCCTACGAGAGTACCTTAATGGGTTACTAAAAAAGGGGTAAATCTAGCCTAGTAAGTTGCTAATAGGCGCGCCAATTCTCTTTATTTTAAAACTAAATAAAACTCTAAGGCTATATATAGACTATTACGGTCTTAATAAGATTATAATTAAGAACTATTACCTACTACTACTAGTTAGTAAAATGCTAGATTAACTATTTAGGGTAAAAATCTTTATAAAGCTAGATTTATAAGATACCTATTATTGTTAGATAACTCATATAGAGCTATTCATTGATGAAATGGGTTGATTGATTGATGATCTTGATCTTGTCTTGATGGTTGGTTGACCTAGGGCCCCTGGGCTTAGACGAAGATATTTACAATGCACGTGACCTGTGCACGTAACCAGTGCACGTCCTACGCCACCGAGAAAACAGATTATCTGATATACCCCCTTAGCTTTGACCTGGTTGAGGACGAAGCTAGCTACCTTCTCGTGTCCGTCTATGCGTTAATTAAACCGTAATCTCATCTGAATCCTTCCTTCTCGCCCTAACCTTCTCCCTTAGGTCCTCCAGTTGCTTCTCCTTATTCAGCCGCTCCTTAATATCCACTATTCCGATTATATTAACGAAGCTCTTAAACCTCTACTTGGGCAGGGCCTTTATAAGTCCATTAGCGATCATCTCCTTTATCGCTGTCTATTGAAATTGTACTCGTCTTATTGCGTATTCCTAACGTAGCTAGTGTTAATAGATATTAACGTGTCGGAGCTTCGTGATTAGCTTTGCCGTGTCTTCTATGATTAGTTAGAGCGTCTAGGTATTATCGCATTTGATAATTAAGGGCTCGTTTAGCTATAACGTTATTACTTTAAACAGCCTACTAATAAAGATAGCTTCCTTTGCTGTCTATAATAGGGCTAACAACTTAGCTTCTATACTCGACGTCGTAACTATACCCTGCTTATTTGCTCTCTAGGCGATTGGCCCCCTAAATAGCTTTATAATATATCCTTACGAGCTCTTTCTATTAACGGAGTTGTCCGCGAATAATGCGTCGCTGGCATAGATAAATAATTGCGCTTTACTTCTACCGTCTCCGTCGTCTCGTCCTTGGTTGCGTATTCCTTTATCTTTCCCTCTACCGTTTATTCCTTCCTTATCTCCTCTATAGTAGATTGCTCTGCTCCTTATGCTATACAGGTACTGGATAACTCTGTCTGCCGCTTAATAGTGCTCTTAGCTTAGGTCCTAATTAAACCTTACCAGCTATAATACTGCAAAGGCAATATCTGGACGCGTTGTAGTGGCTATATAGAGTACTAAACCCAGTTTTCTCTAATATAGTATTGTAGAGGCTGGTAGGGATATAGGGCGGACTAATAGGTCTGTATTGGGGGATGGACGCGTCGGACGGATTATATGGTAATTGGTAGGGAGGAGTTCCGATTCTGCCATAGGAGTATCTAGAAGACGCCCTCTAAGATCTATCTTATACTGGTTAGCTATCTTCTTAATATAGGCTTCCTGGGATAGCCATAGGAGCCTTTATCTACGATTGCGTAGTACATAGATTCCTAGGAACTATTTTAGCTCGCTAAGGGTGCTTATCTGGTATTCCTTGCTTAGCTCCTTAATTACTTCTTAAGCTTTCTTCTTATCTATCTTTTAGTAGCAGAAGATAATATTATTAACGTAGAAGAAGACAACTATTCTACCTTTTAGTATGACATACGGCTCCTAGGGTACTTCTTTAAAACCCAATTCGTTTAATAAGCTTGTAAGATTCTTCTGCTATAACAGTGGTGATTATTGTAGTCCGTATAGGGCTTTTCTTAAGCGCAGTACTGTGTCTGTCTTTCCTTTATTAAACCCTGGCGGTAGCTTTATATAGACAACTTTGTTAAGATCGCATTAGACAAACGCGTTGACTATATCTATCTGTATTATCTCTAGGTCGAATTTTATGGTAATCGCTATTAGGGTTCGGAAGGTCGTACTGGCTAATATAGTAGCTCTTGTAGGTAGGTCTCCTAAGGCCTATTGATTTCCGCAGACTACTAAGCGTGCCTTACATTTCTGGAGAAATCCGTGCTTGTCCGTCTTATAGACGAACACCTATATTAAGCTAAGGACCTACTATCCCTTTGCGTACTTCTTATCTGTTTCTTAAAACGACCTTATTTAATAATAAGATTGGAGATAGGCTTATTAAGCCTTTTGGAAATAATCTCGAAGAGGATGTGTATTAAGGTCGCGGATTAACTAAGGTGGCGAAGGTAAGTTCTTCCTTTATAATCTAATATTACATATTCTACCTAATTTCAGCTTACTGTCGTTAAGTTAACTATTAAGGTTAAACTTCCTTCCTGCTAAGAAGGCGCCGTAATAGGCTAAGGTGATCCTTTTAGTAATAAAGTCTTTAAACCTATTATCGTAGGCTTCCTTAAATAAGTCTTTAGCCAAGTTATTAAATACCCCCTAAGTATTAAACCCGTCTCTAGCTCGTTAAGCGACGTCTTAATTTTATATATCTAACTTCATCGGTATAACGGCTCGCATAAATGCCTCTGAACCAAAGCTTATAGATTGCTATCTTGTAAAGATACTAAGCTAAGGAGAAGAAGGAGAGGTATATATAGGAGGCAGAGTAAACAGATATCCTATAAGGGCCGCTAAGACGCTAGTGATAAGCGAGCCAATAATAGGTTGGCAGAATTTGGCAGTAATATGGCAGAATTTGGTAGGTAACGCGCCCTAGCACCGTCATATCACCCCCCCTTTGGAAAAAGCCTGCCCTTAGGCGTTGTTTAAGTTCCTTATTATTGTCTAGATTGTTATAATTATCTAACCCCTTTTCCTAGCTTTTAATCTAGTTATCTAATTTACGTGGTGGTCTGGGGAGGTCTAGGTGGGCTAGGTAGAAATCCCGTAGTTTATAGGGGAAGTACTTAAAATTAGATGCGGGATACTATTCTAGGTCCTCGTCGTGGCCTACCTAGCTTATATGGTATTTTAAGACACTACGGACCTTTTTAACTGCTAGGATCTCTTTAACTTCCTATTCTTTATCCTCTGCAATCTAGATTGGCGGTAGGGGGTCGTTATACTATCTAGGTAATGGGTTGTTCGTAGCCTTTTGTAATCGGTTTAGGGAGAAGATAGGGTAGATCCTTATTAAATCTGGTAGTTTAACCTTAAAGGAGTGTCCTACCTTCTCTAAGATCTTATATAGACTAGCTATTTAGTGGTCTAGCTTGCGGCTTGGCCTCTGGGTTTTCTAGTTCTTCGTTAACACCTATACCTAATCCCCTACTTAGAAGTCTGCTTCGCGATAATGTTAATTTATATCGGCCTCTTTCTTCTCTTGCGCCTTTTTTATAATCGTTTAAGCAGTTTCCTAGGCTCTATATATTCTCTTAGCTAGTATCTGGGCCTCTTCGTAGCTAAGGCATTCGCGAGCCGTAGCGGGTTCGGTAGGCCTATCCTAATTAAAGGACGTTCGTGGTGCGTATCCGTGGAGCAGTTTAAATGGCGATATTCCTATGCTATTATGGGGAAGCGTAAGCTGCGCGTAGTCTATTATGGGTAGTAATTCTAACTAGTTGTCCTAATAATAGTTTATAAAGGGGCGTAGTTACTAGTTAAGGTACTAGTTTATAATCTTGGTTTAACCGTCAGTCTAAGGGTGAAATGCGGTAGAGAGCTTAATCTTAATCCTAAGGATACGGCAGAATTTGTTTTAGAAATCCGATATAAATTAGGGACCGCGGTTAGAGATAATTAATTTGGGAGCACCATAGAATCGGTAGATGTTGTTGACGTAGAGGCGGGCTATATCCTTTATAGTTGTGGTTTTAAAATAAGGGAGGGAGACGGATTACTTATATAGTTGGTTAATTACTACAAAGGCCGTATTACTTTGGAAACGACTTAAAATCTATTATAATATATTGCTAAGGGCGTTCTGGAACTAGTAGTGGTTATAACTACCTAGGAGTTTAATCCCTAGGGGCGTCTGCGTATTTATAGGCGTGGTAGTTTCTAGTAAATCGTTCTATATCGGATAGGAGTCCTTACTAATAGTAACGGGGCGCTAGTAGTTGGTGGGTCTTATCTTAACTAGGGTATACCGTAGAGACTTAATAGTGGGCTTTATGGATTAGCTCTGTCCGTAGGTTATTAACATCTAGAACTATAAGCCGCTCTTAGTATAAGAGCAGTCCGTCTTCTATTTCTAAATTAGGGTTACCTTTTATAGCTTAGTTATGGAGGGCCTTTAGGGAATCGGCCGTGCGGTTCGCGGTTAGGATGCGGTTAATTAGTCCCATTAGTTCGTCTAAGAACTCTCCTTCTATAGGTACTAGCTCGCTCTGTTTAAAGTCCAGTTCCCTAAGAATATATAGGTCGAGCTGTTTAGGGCGGAGGAGGGCGCGTGTCCGATACTGAGCCTTTAGCTCGTCCTATGGGCCTATATCCTATTCTCTCTAAGTTAGGGTATTAGCCTTAGAGTTTTATGTACTAGGACGGTATATAATTATAAAAAAGAATTAAGAAAGTATTTTAGCCTATTAAGCCTATTAACTAGTAAGCTGCTTTATTATTATAAAATACTCTAAGGCTTTATAATTAGTATAAACCTTAATCTGAGAACTCGTGCCTTTAAGCTCTGCGCGCTATTAGGATAGCGATTAAATAATAGCTAGCATTTCTTTATTATGTACTTCGTAGTTACACTCGGCTAGGTCTATTATCTTTAAAAAGAAGGCAATAGGGTACTACTTACCGTCCAGATGTAACTGTAACAGGACTCCCACTATGACTCCGTCGGAAGTGTCCGTCTTTAGTATTAATTTAAGGTCCGGGTTATAGTAATAGAGAATTGGAGAAGAGATAAGCCGATCTTTTATCTCTTTAAAGGCTTCTATACAGTTATTATTAAAGGTAAAAGGCGTATTCTTTTGGGTAAGTCGTATAAGAGGCTTTGCTATTACTCTATAGTTACGGATAAAACGGCGATAGAAGTTGCAGAAGCTAAGAAAGGACTAGATTCCTTTTATGGTGTAAGGGGGTTTCTAGTTACGGATTGCTTTAACCTTTTTAGAATTAACTTTAATTCCTTCTATAGTAATAATAAATCCGAGGTACTTTATACACTTTACTCTAAATTTATATTTCTTAATATTAACCTATAAGCCTGCGTTCCGTAGTCTCTTTAAAACCTTCTTAATATAAACCTAGTATTTAAGTTCGTTGTCCGAGTATATAAGAATGTTATCTAGGTATACCGTGCAGAATTCGTTAAGGTAATTGAAAAGAATATCATTTATATATCTTTGGTACGTAGCCGGCCCGTTTATTAGTCTAAAAGGAAGGACTTTATATTTATAGGAACTATAATAGGTATAGAATGTAGTTAAGTCTTTAGCTGCAGGATCCATTCTAATTCGGTAGAAGGCTTGGCGAATATTAAGTTTAGTAAAGATCTTTGCCTAACTTAGACGTGCGAGGGTCTCATTAATTAAAGGGATAGGGTACTAATCCTTTTAAGTAATGGCGTTTAGCTTTTAATAGTTAATATAAAAGCGAAGGCCTCCGTTAGGCTTTTTTATGAATAGGATAGGGGAAGTAAAAGGGGCTTAGCTTGGCTTAATAAACCCCTTTTTAAGGTTATCTAGTAAGTATTGCTTTATTGCCTTTAGCTTATCTATTAATTATTAGTAGAGGGGGTTATAGCTTAGTGAGTTGTCGGCTTCTAGTTAAATCTTATAATTATATATCTGGTAAGGGGGCAACTTGTCTAAAGCCGCCTTTAAGAATACATCCTTATATCCCGTATAGATAGTAGGGAAGAGGCGCTTAACTAGCTCCTTATTAGTTTCCTTAGCTAGCTTCTTTTCTCTCTTATTAATAATCCGGTTAATTTTATATAAGCTAGTTATAAAGACCTTATTGTCCCTTCTATATATATTAAAGTGGAATACTATAGCGCTAATCGCAGTAATATCTACTGTAGGGGGGTTGTGTAATAATGGGGGTATATAGGACCCTAGGGGCTTCCGGGGTAAAGGCATTAATATTACTCCTTTTAGCTCCTATCGCATCTTTTGGAGGTTATCCCTTATATCCTATTAATATGTTCTCTTCTATATTGGTTAGATTTGCGTAATTTAGACGTCGTCTACATCGCTATCTGTCCCGCTACTGTAAGTAGAGCCTTCGTTAACTATAGCACTCTAAGGAAGTATCTTTGTCGGTATAAAAGAGTTCCTCCCGGCCTCGCGGCGGGCATCTTCTTAGGCGAAGGCTAGGTCGCGGTCCCTAACATCCTGCTAATAGGTAGGGTCAGCCTTCGCGGCTAGCGTCTTGCGGTCGGTTCGGATTTCCCTAACAAAGGAGGGTAATTTCGGTCTATTCTCTAGCTAGACGAATTGTCTTTATTATATGTTTAGCTAAATATTAAAATAGGACATCTATTTTTGGCTAAGGATTATATTATAGGACTCTAGGTCTAGGATATAAAAGGGGATACTATACTAGCGTTATCCGTTAAGAGCAATATATAACTTTAAGACGTAGGTAACCGGCTTACTAGCTTAACCGTTATAGCCTCTTACTTAGATAGGCTTCTCTAGTATGGTGGCTTCTATATTTAGAAACTTGGTAACGTTATTTATATAGGTAGTATTTATAAAAGTAAAGCTATTTACTCTAGTGTTAATAAGGGCGGTTATATTAACTCTATATTTATTTTAAGATACTATATATAGAACTGTAAAGTGTTTTCCACCTATTAACTAACTTAGATTAATCTCTTTAAGATTAATAGGGTACCCTAGGGGGAAGTCTTTCCCTAGGGTTCTTCTTTTCCTAACTCGTCGGACATTTCTCCTTCCTCTATCTCCTTAATATCGCCTATATCCTTTAGCTCTAGGCAAGATGAGGTAAAGTAACCCTCCTTATCGCAGTTGTAGTATATAGCCGAGGTAGGGTTGATTGGGGTATTGCGACGGGGACTAGCTAAGGGCGTGGTACGTAGCTGGTCGGGCGAGGCTCGCCGGTGCGTAGTTGTGACCGCTTTTAGTACAAGAGCAGTTGTGGCTTATCTTCCTACTCTAGCTCCTATAGGTGTGGCTAACGAGTTCCGATCGCTATGTAGTCGCTTCTGCCAATTAGGGCGGGCGTTAATCTGCTTTAGTTCTGAATCTAACGATAGGTAACGAGCTGCGAGTCTTTTATGGGTTGGTATGTTATCTAAGGTTACGGCGATCTTTTCTTATAGGCGGACTGTTAGTTTATTGTATAGGTCTAAACGGTAGTTCTTAAAAGGAACTTGGCCTTCTCCCGTAAGGTATAGAAATTAAGTCTGGAATTTAGTAAAGGGTTGGTTTAGTTTTATTATTAGGCGATTATAGTTATACTAGGCATCCCGTACTTTGTTTAGGTTAATATAAATAGCAGCTAGGTGCTATATTATCTCGTTAACAGATATAAATCGGATAGGGAAATTATCCTCGAACTTGGCTTAAAGGTGCCGTTAGGCGTCCCCTGTAGTTTAACTAAAGAGGTAGAGTATTTTAGCTTCTTTAGAAAGGAAATAGTTGTAGTTAACGCGGAGCTTTCCTTATACTTAAATCCTCTAATTCTTAAAGATAGGGTTTATCCCGTTAGATAGTGGTTAGGGGTTAGGGAGCTTAACGGACTTTAATTACTTCGTTATCATATCCGTACTCCCTAGTGTGTTATATTTGGTTAAGTAGATAGGTTAACTTAGACTTCTAGAAGGAGGAGCTAAGCTACCTTATAGGGCCGCAAGGCTATTTAGGATCTCTTATAGGGTTTCCTATATACTTTAAGCTTAGAGACGGTCGGCTTCCTAATTAGCCGTAAGGGCACGAATCTGTTTATATACGTCTATAACGTTATTATTATCCTTAATTTCTGATCCTAATTGGATCTCGTGTTCTTGGGTTAGGGCGGCTCTTTTAGATAAGCTCGCTTTAGGTGCCATTATTAGCTTCCTAAAGGTTCGTTAGAATTGTATGGTTTTAACTTTGGGGATATAGGTCCAATCCTATCTGGTTTATAGGGTGGGAGATTGCTAAGGCCTTCCCAGGCAGTGTAGAGTTGTTTAGTGTCTAAGTATAGCGTATTAACGCGTCGTTGCAGATGAAGTTTTTTTTAGGGGTGGGAGATTATTAAGGCCTTCCTAGGCAGTGTAGGGAGAGCTTAGTATAATGTAACGGCTTGTATAAATGCCTCTAAACCGAAGCTTGTGGATTGCTATCTTATAAAGATACTAAGCTAAGGAGAAGAAGGAGAGGTATATATAGGAGGTAGAGTAAACAGATATCCTATAAGGGCCGCTAAGACGCTAGTGATAAGCGAGCCAATAATAGGTTAGCAGAATTTGGCAGCAATATGGCAGAATTTAGCAGGTGACGCGCCCTAGCACCGTTACAATCGGATACTTAACGTAAAAGGCACATGGAGATTCTTCGTCTTCTTCCGTTAGAGGTGGCGTATAATATATATCTTTAAGAGCTCTTATAAGCTTAAGGTCTACTAACTCATTAAAGGTTTAAACTGGCTCATCGACGTTATTATCTTCCTCTTAAATTAACGGTTTAAATACTTCTTTATTATCTTCCAAAAGGACCTCATTCTTGGTTTGGTTATTAGGGAGTTAAATCTTCTTAATTAGCGTGTCTAATTCAGCGTATAAGTCCTTTAAGATGTCCCTTTACCTACCATTAAAGAACGTCTTTTTATTAAAGATAATATCCCTTATAGAGATAACGATACCCTTATATAGGATTTAGATCCTATAGATATTGGTAGAGTTATAGCTAATAAGGTAGCTAATATAGGCTTATAGATCTAGCTTGCTCAGCCTTTTCTTCTTTAGCTAGGCGTCTGACGTTATCACATACACCCTACAGCCGTAGGCTTTTAGGTGCGCTAGTTACGGCTTTCTTAACCTATTAGCTAGGAAGGTATAGAACTTCTTATATAGCAATTTCCAATTATTACTTTTTAGTGGCGTTTGATCTTAAAGGTACACTATATAGTTAACTATTTTGTTCTATAGGTCGTATAGTAGATTAGCAGCAATTCTTATTGCTCGTGATTTCTTAATAATTATACCCCCTAAGCGTTCGGCGGTACCGTTCTAAGCTTAGGTATATAGCGCCGAAGGCTTAAATATAATTCCTTAAGTCTATAGCTATTTAAGGGTTCTCCTTCTCCCTAGCTTGTTGTCTGATTTAATAGTGTTAACCTTAAGGTTATACCTTAGACAAATCCATTAGGTAAAATCTTTAAGCACTTATAGTGTTTCCTTCTCTTCGCTATGCGTTATTATAAAATACGGGAAGGTTCTTCCTAAGAAGGTGTTATAAATAAATATAACTCGTACGAATCCAGTATACGCTTCTTTAAGGTTAGTCCAGTTAATATAGAGGTTAAGATAGGGTTTATCAATTTTCCGTTTTAAGAACCTTTGTGAGACCTGACGCTTAATTTTGGCGAGACTGCAATATTAATATTCCGTTATCTTTGGGCCTTAAAGCTTAACTCCTAAGGCGTTAAGACCTAAATAATAAAGGCTTATAGGTTCTGGATGACCTAGACGCAGATGCTATAGATATGCATCTCCTTTTAAATCTAGACGAGCGTCTCTTAATAATGCTCTGCGCTTCCGTTAACGTAGTAGTTAGCTTATATTAAACGCTAATAGACTTCCTAGTCGGACGTATTTAATAGTCTGTTATTTATAACGTTCTTCTATTTAATATAGGATTGTGTTATCCTTCCAAACTAGAAGATTGTTGTCTCCTTTATTATCCTAGTAGTACCCTTATTTTTAAAGTAGACGGAACGACATAAGGTTCGTATTAAAGTCTATATAAAAGGCAACGTCCTTAAGACGTAGGATTCCCTTGCTCTTGTCTAGTTTTATAACTTAGATAGTGACGTCGCTATAACCTAGTATAGGCGCTTCTAAGCTGCCGGCGATGACGTATTTGTGTCTTAAAGCTTTCCTAAAGTTATAGAAATAAGAGAGGTTATTAAAGATATAGAGAGTGGTTCCTAAGTTAAAAATAGTTAATAGCTTTAGTAGATAGAGTTAACCGGTATAATACAATTCTAGGAATATCGCATTAGCTTCTCCCTTAATCTTAACTTCCTAACTCTTA
>Ga0307515_10006250_pt1 | contig 23898 bp, 25 predicted proteins | sample 17_EM_MG_FD_194513 | JGI IMG/M metagenome (GOLD analysis project Ga0307515, IMG submission 194513) | Populus trichocarpa ectomycorrhiza microbial communities from riparian zone in the Pacific Northwest, United States - 17_EM | ecosystem: Host-associated > Plants > Roots > Unclassified | place... | reverse complement strand
GGCTTTTTAGCCTAAACTCTAGTTTTAGGGTCTTTTCAAACTTCTCTACTTGAGAAAGCCCTAGATCCACTAGTCATCAGATCTATCATGCTTAATTTTTTTTTTGTAAATAATGAAAAATATTGACCTTGCTAAAGTCACGTTTACTAGATTCTAGTTAAATGTAAGTGAACCACCACGACAACAAATTGAAACTCTTACGAAAAATGTCATGAAAATGTAGAACTCCTTCAAGATGGTTTCATAATCGTTTGGAATTGAAGAAGTTGATGTTGGTAAAAAAAATTTCAATATGAAGAGAGAGAAACCAAATGTTTATAAATAAAAATGAAAGATAATGGTGTGTTTGTGGCCTTATATAAGGTTTGAGGGTATAGTTGATGTTGACCAACAATCTTTAGCCACGTGCCTCAATACATTGCCACATGGTAGCATCATAACTAACATGATTTCATAATGGTTTGTAATTAAAACTCTTACAAAAAATGTCATGACAATGTAAAACTCTTTCAAGATGGTTTCATAATGGTTTGGAATCGAAGAAGTTGATGTTGGTAAAAAAAATTTCAATATAAAGAAAGAGAAACCAAATGTTTATAAATAAAAATGAAAGATAATGGTGTGTTTGTGGCCTTATATAAGGTTTGAGGGTGCAGTTGATGTTGACCAACAATCTTTAGCCATGTGCCTCAATACATTGACACATGGTAGCATCATAACTAACTTGATTTTTAAAGGGCCTTTTGGTGTTAGGTTTGATGCCATTAATGTGTAGCAACCATTAATGGACGACACCGTCCATTGACAAAGACCATACAACAACTAGAAAGTCATAAGCTTGACAGCCACCATTGCTGAAGATGAACTGGAGTTAGTGGTACCATTCTTGCCTATAAATAGGCACCAAGAGAGCAACACAATATGTGCAGCAAAGTAAGAGTAAAAAATATAAGGAAATATAGAAGAGAGTGAGCTGCCAAGGGCAGCAAGCAATGGCTGCCATTACAACACTGCTTAGAGAGAAGAAGTGTAGAGAGAGTGCAAAATAAGAGAAGAGAGAAAAAGAGCAGGGTTGCAAAGGACATCAACCCTGCTGCCTTGTGCAGCAACTGCAGGTGCAACAATGAGTGATGGGAGTTGAGTTAGTGGATATGATCCCCCTCCTCCATGTATGTGTGTGTTGTAACCTTCCTCTATCTCTAATGATATGGACTACTCCCGTGGATGTAGGCGATTTATCGAACCATGTTAAATATTATGCCAGTGTGCTTAGCCTTTAAATAGCATTGATCATGAACACCACCGGTCAAAAACCCAACAACTGGTATCAGAGCTTTGGTTTATAGTGGTGTTGGATCTTTGCTAAAAAATAAAAGTGGTCAAAACGGTGTTTTGAACATACCACTATGTAGAGGAGATTGAGATGAGCACGCTGGTGAAAACAACACAAAATTAAGACTTGGGACATGGTTGTACGTGTAGAAGAGGAGGTTGCCCACGAGCACCGACACGTCTTCTTCACTTGGATGGGCTGACTCGACTTGAATACCAGACGACCCGACACACATGACTGAACCGGATGAGGATGGCATCATCATGATACAATTATGGCGTCAGTATGCACAGTTGGCATGCCATGTCATCGACTAGTCAACTAACATGTCATCAATGTAGGTCCCACTAGTTGCATCTTCAAGCTGCGAATTGAGCCAAGCCAAATTGAGCCGAGCTGAGTTGCAAGCTGAAGGTTATGATCCAGTGTAGCTGATCCTATGTGCAACCGGATTTGAGATTGAATATATGTTGTTCATTAGGCCATAATTGTTTTGAACAAATCTTAGTTGTCTGAAATGCGATTTGGATGATTTTAGACTTGTTTCCAGCTAATTTGATCATTCCGAATGCAATGGTATGGTTTGATTATTGAGATTTAGACCGAAAATGGTGGTGGTGAATTAATAAGAGAGATTGCTTGATGAAGAGGCATCTAAAGGTCATCGTGGTGGTCGATGGAGATGATGAAGAAGAAGAAGTTGCACATGTTTGCCCAATTACGTGTGTTGAATTTGTAAGTGAGGAATTTTAATTGCCTTGAGGGAAGGCAAAATTAGGATGCTCTAGACACACGATCATGTGGAATATGGAAGATCAAGGGTGTAAAGTAAATATTGAAAAAGACCAATCTTGACAAATCTAAAACACTGGTAGTCTCGTTAGATGTTGAGAAATCAAGTAGATAACCAAGATATTTCAAATTACTTGTAAAGGAATGCCGTAACAGAGCTAGCAAATAGTTGTATGCACGGAAAGACAGTACGCTGGATAGATATGGCCTAATAAGTTTTGTCTAGGAGATTGGGTTTTAAATGCAACCGGTGTGACCCCTCCAATCTTTCCTAAGAACTTGCTTAGTTGAAGGATTATCCATACGATACTATTTTTATATATGTAACAGTTTGTAATGAAACAGTTGAATACTAGCAAGATGACGACACAAAGGAACAATTAGGTTCAGTATGTTCAAGGATCTGATGGAGTAGTGATTTCTCCAAAGCTAGATTCGGTGATTATGATTTCTAGAGGGTAAAATTGATGAAGACCCTGATGATGGAAGATAAATACAACAAGAGGATAAAGATTGATACCCTATTTTGACTCAGATAGGTGTTGTACATGATGAGCTACTGTCAAACATAAACGAAGAATAAGGAGAAACTTGGTGAACATAAATTGCACGAGGGCACACGAAGACTGTACAGGAGTACCCGTAGGATCTAACGGGGTATTATAATGAGACAACAAGTACAAGTAGAAGAAGTGTTCCTAAATGAAGCTTAGAGCCGAGACTGTGTTAAGGTTATACAACAGAAAGTCTCTTGTGCCCTTAATGAACACAACAACGAAGACCTTTTCAATGCATGCAAGGATGAAAAGATGAGCTATTGCATAGGCACCCAATTGAGGGGGTACGAATGTCAATAAAAGACAACCGTCTATGATAAACACAAAGATACCATTGAGAGAGTTGATGTAAGTGGAGCTATTAAGCATCCCAAGTGAATGGGTGTAATCGTGATGAAGAAAGGCGTAGAAGCTCCAAACATAGAAATTGAGATGGAGGATTGTAAGGAGTGTACCAGAACTCTCTTTTTCTATTGTTAAGCCACGATCTGAAGAATCTTAGAGTCCACGTCATTCTAAAAGGGGCCATAAACCAAATCCCAAATATTTAGGATGAGCTAAACGTGAGTTAATGCATGCATACCAGAAGAAGCCATTAAACATGGGTCGTGGCTATCAAGGAGTAATGGAAGGAGGGGTTACACCAGTTACAACACCATTTATGGCCATCAGTTACATCCTAATTAATTCCAAGTTATTAGTGGTTTTAAAGTTCTTTTTGTATTTTAGTTTTATTGTTCCCTTTGTATTTCAGTTTTATCTGTACTTGACTTTGGCTATTTAAGCAGCCAAAACTTTAATAAGAGGATATACATATTTTCAGTAAAAAAATATGGTACAGTTCTCACCCGAAGAGAACCTTCATAATATTTGTGCTGGGACCTATCATTGGTATCAGAGCAAGTTATGGGAACCAACAAGGAGCGTATTGAGCTCCTGGAATCTAGACTTGGAATAGTTCAAGATGGTTGTCGTATCCTCTCGAGAGCGCGACGTCACGATAACCCTTCCCGGAGCAGGGGATAATGTCGGGGTCTTTGTTTTATGAAAAGAGAGTCACCATCTAGTATTATGGTCACTAGAAAACCTAACTGGTCTTTCAGAGATTCTAAGGCAATGGACTAGTTGCGTAAAGTGAATGTTTTAGCACCTTAGTACGCCCTACCTAAGGTAAGCTGCTTGGTGTTTGGTTTGCCTATAATTGTTATGGTGTTGATGTTCTCTAATCCTATCAGTTTCCTAGGATAAGTCTGCTATGATGAACGGACTTGGGTTCAAAGTGTAAGGGAAAGAACCCTTGGCCAATATGGATCATACCTTTAAATATGTCTATAGAGTGCCAAAGAGAAACGGTGCAGATCTCTTGAAGTCTATGCTTGATTTGAAATAAATTTAGAATTTATGAATTTAGAGACGGCTAAGATAGAAATCTAAGGAGATTCAATGTGTTTAAGAGCTCATTTTTCCCTTAGTATTTCAAGTGTTCGTGACTCGTAAATCGCAAGGAAGAGAAATAAAAAAAAACTAAGTTAGAAATCTAAGGAAATTCAAGGTGCTTTAAAAGCCCATTTTTGCCTTAGTATTTTATATTTTCAGGACTCATAAACTGTGGAATTGAAATTTGAAATGTTCCTAATTATAATTAAGGCTTCTTTCAAAAATGTGCAATTAAATTGTTCTAAATAAAATTTTAGGCATAAATCTGCCCTTATGTTAAAAATAAACAAGTATTATTCTTATTAACAATATTTTAGACATTTACCTTTCATAGGTTTATTTACCCTTATATTATTAAGGGATAATGACTTGTTATTCCTAGAAAAATATTTTGATATTTACCACTTGGGGTTTCTTTATTCAAATATTAACAGTGAACAATGACGAATTATTCCTAATAATATTTTGAATATTAACCCCTTTGGGGTTTCTTTATCCAAACATTTGTAGTGAATAATAACAAATTATTCCTAATAATATATTGGATATTTACCCCTTTGGGATTTCTTTATCCAAACATTACTAATGAATATAACAAATTATTCCTAATAATATATTGGATGAATAATAACAAATTATTCCTAATAATATTTTGGATATTTACCCATTTGGGATTTATTTATCCAAAAATTAATAGTGAATAAAGACGAATTCCCAAAAATAAGATTTTTATATTTTTGGAATATTGGCCAACACCCTTTGGAATTTACAAACATGTTGTAAAATTCAAGATGCAAGAAAATAATTTTTGTGTTTAAGAAATCCATGCTAAAACACATTTTTTGAAACCTCGAATATTTGCTTTTTTTGATAAAAAAAGAAGAAATTCAAAATATATTAGGGTATTGACCGTATGCAACACATAAAAAAATATTTTTATAGTTTGATCAAAACACTATTTATCGTAACAATTAAACATAAACATCACAGTTAAAGTTAGCAAACCATCATAAGAATAAGTTCGTCACGTGCGAGCCAAAGTTCTGAAACTAACATTTTTAACTCAAAACACGATTAATCGCAACAATTAAACGCAAACTTCACAGTTAAAGTTAGCAAGCCCTCACAAGAATAAGTTCGTAAAAAAAAAAAAACTGAAGATGACCCCTCGAAGCCAACTTTCCGCGAATAAAAATTGGTCTACTCGGATGAAAAGAAAAGTGGTCTCATTATTATTGGTGACCTACCCAGATGGAAAGTGGAAAGTGGTCTCATTGTTACGGGCGACCTACCCAGATGGAAAGTGGAAAGTGGTCTCGTTGTTACGGGCGACCTACCCAGATGAAAAGAAAAGTGATCTCATTGTTATGGGTGACCTACCTAGATGGAAATTGGAAAGTGGTCTAATTGTTATGGGTGACCTACCCAGATGAAAAGAAAAGTGGTCTCATTGTTATGGGTGACCTACCCAGATGAAAAGTGGAAAGTGGTCTCATTATTACGGGTGACCTACCCAAGAAAATGCAAAGATTTTTTCAAAAAAAATGGTCTCATTGTTATGGGTGACCTACCCATTTTGAAATATAAAAAATCTTACCCCAAGGAATGAAGCAATGTTGATTCACAATTCTTGTTCTTCTCCATAGTTCTGTTGACTTGATATCTCTATCCTTTTCTAGTTCAGTTGTCTTGAGATCTTATAATCAGCGGTTCTCTACAACTCGAAACTATTCTGGCTTTCGTCGCACCTTTCCTATCAGGTTAGTGTGATGACCATACAACATGTATGCTTTTGTTACCTATCTTGGAAACATAGGTCCCACTTTCCATTGTGGCTTTCTTTGAGCTTCTATTTCCATTTGTTTACCTAACCTATCCTCTTAAACTAGAATTCGCTTCACGTGCTACATTTCTTATCCTTTTCATGCTTGGGGAAGATATTTCCAGTTTCTTATAGGGCTTTGCCTTGCTCCATTGAATATTGTCCTTAATTATTTTAAGAATACTCGAAAGATCTGGTTTCGTTTATGAAAACTAACACTTTCAATGTATGTATCATATTTTGTCTCAAGCAATTCCTATAAAAGTGTTATTAGGGTAGAGGTTACTTCAGATCAGGTCCTTTAGAAGTTTTTATGATGATACCCCTTAATGTCGGACTTTGGTACCTTATAGAGCAACGGGTGCACCTTTTGCCCCCAGTGTGGTGTGTTATATAGGTCAGGTTTAGATTTGGTTCAGTTCCCTCCTATCTGGGGATTGCTTGAGTCATTTTGAGTATATTATGATTCCTTTCTTGTAGTCATGCATAAAATTAGTTCTTTTAAGAGATTTCAAATGCTATGAGATCATGCAATTTTATGAAGTAAAAGGTTTTTTACAAAGAGAATTCGTGGCCAACTTTATTTTAATGATTGGGAAAACATAGAATACATCAAGCATAATATTTCTTTATAGAGTCAGAATTCACAAGTCTAACTAGATCTTCTCCATCCATTCAAGACAACAGTAAAGCTCCTCCTAAGAAGGCTTTCTTCACCATGTAAGGGCCATCATAGTTTGGCGCCCATTTACTTTGATTGTAGCCCGAAAATCCATCCATAAAGTAATATATGGAGCTACGTGCTGCATTGTCAACTAACATATCTATGTGTGGTAGAGAAAAATTGTTTTTAGGGCTAGCTCGATTTAAGTCCCTAAAGTTCACACAAACCCTGATTTTATCTTTCTTTTTGGGTACGACCACTATGTTGGACAGTTATTGTGGATGCTTAACTACTTCTAAAAAAACCAGCATTCCATTGCTTTTCAAATTTTGCTTTTACTTTGATTAAGACATCTGGATGAGTTCTCCTCAGTTATTGCTTAACCAGCTTGCATCCTTCTACCAGTGGTACCCTATGTACTACGATATCCATATCCAAACCAAGCACATCCTCGTAGGACCAAGCACAAACATTTACATAATCTCGAGGTAATGCAATCAATTCTTCTCTTTCTCTATGAGTGATCACAGTCCCTATCCTTAGCTCTCTCTTAATTTATTCATTACCCACATCTATGGTTTCAAGTTCCTCTTTAGCGGGTTTCCAAGCTTGTTCATGTTGCTCTATTAATTTTGTGAATTCCCTAAAGTTATTTTCATCACATTCTTCCTCTTCTACCGCTACTATGTATTCTTTAAAGTTTGACCATTCATTCTCAGTGTAAAGTGCAGGTGTTGTTGTGGAAGATCCGCTTTCAAGGTTCCTAAAAGCGAAAAGTGTATGGTAAAAACATAAAGATGAACTTTGAAAATGCATGATCTCATAAAAAGCAAAAGGTTGGCTAAAAAACAAGGATAAAATCCAATTGACATCTTGAGCCTTCATTATCAATAAGAAAAAGTGGAAAAATAGCAAACAATATTATAATCAAACAAAAATTGCTGATTATATTTTGATTACCAACTAAGCTTCTTAGGTCTCCCAATTCTAGAACTTCTCTCCCTTGGCTAACTTTTGAATGAAGGTCTTGAGATTCAAGATACTTTGAGGTTAGGCTTGTTTGGATGCAAAAAGATATTAGGGAGCATACATCTTAAGGATAGGTTATAGTTCTTTTAAGTGAGACATAGGGTAGGTTTGCTACTTGGTCTCTAAAGAGAGTCTCTTATTGTCCCAGTGATCACCCTTGTAAAGGCAATATGGGGGCTTAGCAGGTAGTGGGATGGCACATATATCAATCACTACTAGTCTAAGCACTCAACAAAGAGTTGGGGTTTACACAAACTTAAACCTTGACTCAAGTCATAAGGCAAGTTGTTAGTCCCCCACCTAACTTAAAGTTTAAGGTGTGTGCTCTAAACAAGATGGTAATAAAAGTCATGCATGACAGGATGTAATAAAATCTTATCCATATCCAATATACCATGCATGATAGGATGTAAAGATGCATGCTAAGGCTTTTGAATAGAGTAAACCACTCATAGCAAAAAAGAAAACAAAAACCAACAATACATAGCATAAACAAACAAACTACCAAGCCTTGTCCAAGGGTCCCCAGTGGAGTCGCCATCCTGTCGTACCCTCTCGACAGCGCGACGTCGCGGCAACCCTTCCCGTAACGGGGGATAATGTCAGGGTCTTTTATTTGTGAAAAGGGAGTTGCCACTAGTATTATGGCCACTAGAAAACCTAACTGGTCTTTCAGAGATTCTAAGGCAAGGAACTGGTTGCGTAAAGGGAAGGTTTGAGCACCCTAGTACGCCCTACCTCAGGTAAGCTGCTTGGTGTTTAGTTTGCCTATAATTGCTATGGTGTTGATGTTCTCTAATCCCATCAATTTCCTAGGATAAGTCTGCTATGATAAACGAACTTAGGTTCAAACTGTAAGGGAAAGAACCCTTGGCCAATATGGATCATTCCTTTAAATATGTCTATAGAGTGCCAAAGAGAAACGGTGCAGATCTCTTGAAGTCTATGCTTGATTTGAAATAAATTTAGAATTTATGAATTTAGAGACGGCTAAGATAGAAATATAAGGAGATTCAATGTGCTTAAGAGCTCATTTTTCCCTTAGTATTTCAAGTGTTCGCGACCCGTAAATCGCAAGGAAGAGAAATTAAAAAAAAAAATAAGTTAGAAATCTAAGGAAATTCAAGGTGCTTTAAAAGCCCATTTGTGCCTTAGTATTTTATATTTTCAGGACTCATAAACTGTGAAATTGAAATTTGAAATGTTCCCAATTATAATTGAGGCTTCTTTCAAGGATGTGCAATTAAATTGTTCTAAATAAAATTTTAGGCATAAATCTGCCCTTATGTTAAAAATAAACAAGTATTATTCCTATTAACAATATTTTGGACATTTACCTTTCATAGGTTTATTTGCCCTTATATTATTAAGGGATAATGACTTGTTATTCCTAGAAAAATATTTTGATATTTACAACTTGGGGTTTCTTTATCCAAATATTAACGGTGAACAATGACGAATTATTCCCAATAATATTTTGAATATTAACCCCTTTGGGGTTTCTTTATCCAAATATTTGTAGTGAATAATAACAAATTATTCCTAATAATATTTTGGATATTTACCCCTTTGGGATTTCTTTATCCAAACATTACTAATGAATAATAACAAATTATTTCTAATAATATTTTAAATATTAACCCCTTTGGGGTTTCTTTATCCAAATATTTGTAGTGAATAATAACAAATTATTCCTAATAATATCTTAGATATTTACCCATTTGGGATTTCTTTATCCAAACATTAATAATGAATAATAACAAATTATTCCTAATAATATTTTGGATATTTACCCTTTGGGATTTCTTTATTCAAACATTAATAGTGAAAAAAGATGAATTCCCAAAAATAAAATTTTAATATTTTTGGAATATTGGCCAACACCCTTTGGAATTTACAAATATGTTCTAAAATCCAAGATGCAAGAAAATAATTTTTGTGTTTAAGAAATTCATGCTAAAACATATTTTTTGAAACCTTGAATATTTGCTTTTTTTTGATAAAAAAAGAAGAAATTCAAATATGTTAGGATATTAACCGTATGTAACATATAAAAAAATATTTTTTTATTTTAATCAAAACACTATTTATCGTAACAATTAAACATAAACATCACAGTTAAAGTTAGCAAACCATCACAAGAATGAGTTCGTCACGTGCGAGCCAAAGTTCTGAAACTATCTCCTCTCCAAAATGCAGACGGAGAGAAAAAGGAAAATGGCTCAAGACCCTGTCAACATGATTACTTCAGGTAAAAAGGAATTTCCCTCCTGCTCTTGCTTTCTCCTCTGGACAAATAACCCTTAGGAGCTGAAACACTTCCCTACATAATTCTAAAACAAGGACAAACCCGAACAGAGGAGAGGACGGATAATGATGAAGACCTTTAAGGCCCGATTCCTTAATGGCAAAAGGGAAAGAAAGGAACCAGCAACTCTTAACATAAACTCCTATTTACTCACAGCCATGGAGGAACATATAGGCCAGCGCACAACCATGTTGCCAAAACAAGACTCCAATGTCCAAAATAAACGCAGAAACAAGCTTTGAAAAGAACAAACAGCAGACATCGACTATACATATGACAAGGAAGAAAGAGGCAGAGACTCATACCTGCCGATATTGCTTGCAGCATGGGAGAACAAACTAGTGGGCAGTCCTTGTGTGTTTGCCTTTGATGACCCGAAGAAAACCTTCCTCTTTTACCGTTAGGAACTTTTTCCAAACTCTTTAGAGCTTTGTTAAATTCCTTTTCGGCAAGGTAGAATAGGTTGAAGTTAACTTCCCTTCCCTTTCGTTGTTTCCTTCTATTTTCTACTCAAAAGTTTTCTTGTTCTCTCGGTTCTCTATTTTCCCTTTCCCTTCTGTATTCCTTTACTCCTCTGTCTCTATCTTTTCTCTGTGTGTGTAATTCTCCCCGTCTCCCTCTACTCTTTTCTTAATATCTTCTCTTTTTTCTCTTAGCCTTCCCCCTCTTTTTGTGTCTCTACTTTCTCTTTTCTTTCTTCCCTACTGTTTTCTTTCCATCTCTCTCTTTTGTTTTGCCTCTTCTGTTTTTTGTTCCCCTTTTTCTGTTCAGTTAACAACTTGTTTATATAGTCGTAGCAAAACTTGGAGGCCCCTCTCTTGCCCCCCCTCATCCCAGCCGTATCTATTAGGGATAAAATCTCAGCCTTTAGATGGTGTGAGGCTCCCCCCGTGTCTTCTTCCATAGCTGGCACAGAGGAGGCGCAAAACCGTTTCCCTTGGATTGGAGCTCTGAGTTGCAGCTGCACATTTGGCATGAAAATGGGGGCTGTCTTGTACATGCCAGGTTGCAGAGGGTGCAAGGACGAGAGGTTTCAAAAAATTAGCAGGGAATGGTTGTAGAGGAGGGAAGGAAATGTAGATGGGGGTACAGTGCCATGCTAATTAAATTTCCAGCAAGGGGTTGTTCTCATACGGCACCGTTTAGCTGAAGAGAAATAATGTAAAAGGGAGACGGTGTTGTTTGTTGTTACAGCAACCCATCATGGCAGAATTTCCATTTCCAGATCCTATCCCCGTTTTCCATTTCTCCAAAACCCAGCCAAGTTTCTTTTCCATTTATATCAGCCATTAACTCCCCTATTTCAGTTTTTTTTAATTCAGTCCTGCAAACTTGGGGGGCAAAAATCATTTTCGCGGCAGAATTTCCGCTTTCACATTAGATATTCAAGCGTGAATATCTTAAGCTTCTGATATCAAAATCAGGCGACTCAAAAACCCAAATTCATCTATACATGTAGGACTACAACTTTTATGAAGGATTCGAAGTGACATAAAATCGTTTTAAAGAACAGAATCTGGCAGCAAACTGGTCGGTAAAAAAAAAGGTCTCCTAATCTAATTAAAAAAATTGACAATGCTGAGTGTCCTGATATGAATGAGAGTATGACCTAAGAATAACGACCAGCAAAATCGTGACAGAAGCATAGTCTTTAGTGCAAAACTCGGGTCAGAATCTTGCTCGCAGCAGAATTCTCTACTTTCACGTTTAAATATTCAAATGGGAATATCTTAAGCATATGATATCGAAATCAAGCGATTCAAAAGCCCAAATTCATCTATGCGTACAGGACTACAACTTTCATGAAGGATTAAAAATGAGATAATTTTTTTTTTGAAGTGCAGAAACTGGCTGCAACCTGGTTGGTCAAAAAGGATCTCCTTATGTAATTTAGGAAACTGACAATGCCAAACATCCCAATTTAACTGAGAGTCTGCCACAAGAATAGTGAGCCCTATGACCCAATAAAGGTGCAGGTCAATTCTTCAACATGTCATGAGTGACAGAATATAGTCGGGATGGTCAGATATTGCCCGAAACCAAATCAGAATCAAGGCCTAAGTTGGAACAAAAAATTACGACAGCAGCAGAATTAGTTTTTTTTATTGTAACTTCTGAGGGATTTGTCCAACCTTAAAGACCAGTTAACAGAGGAACGAATTTAGCATTATAAAGACTCATAATTAGCCTAAGAATCCTGACAATTTCGGCAGCAGAGGGAAAGGATAAAGAGAGCAGAAGATGGCTAGAACAAGGTTCGAAAAACATTTCTTTCTTCTTTGCTTTTGTCAATTTCCCAGCAACCTTAAACTAAACTTCTTCCTTCGATTTAAAAGGGATATTTCCATTAGTATGTATGGCTAAAAAATGAGTAACAATAATGGTCTACAAAGAATGGAGTTGGGAATGAATGATAAACTCCAACATTTGGAGGAAACTCTTAATCTACTTTCCAAGATGTTGAGCGCAAATCAAAAAAATCCTAACCGTGACAATTATCATAAAGAAGGCAGCAATGGGGGTCGACAGATTATCTCCTCCAAAACAGAAAAATTGGACTTTCCATGATTTTCAGGGGATGACCCAACCGAATGGTTCAACCGTGTGGAACAATTCTTTGAATACTTGGGCACAATTGAAAACCAAAAGGTACTCACGGCCGCTTACCACCTTGAATGGGAGGCCAACTAGTGGTGGCAACGGCTTCGAAGGACGTTGCAGGGAGAAGGGCAAGTGATTTCATTGGAAAAATTTCAAAAAGAGTTATGGGCTCGTTTCGGACCATCAGGTTGTGAAGATTTTGATGAAGCTCTCTAAAAAATCAAACATGTAGGGACATTGAGGGATTATCAACGGGAGTTTGAGAAGCTCGGAAATAAGGTATAGGGTTGGACACAGAAAGCATTGGTGGGAACATTCATGAGGGGTCTGAAGACAGAGATTTCTGAAGGGATTCAGATGTTTAAACCACAATCCCTCAAGGATGTCATTAATTTAGCAAGAATGAAAGACGAGCAACTTGCAAGACTAAGGCAATTTATACGACCACCACCTCCAAAAACTCCTCTAGCTCTTCCACCACCCAATCGTGTAACTCTTGCTAATCTGTCTACTCCATTTAGGCATTTATCATGGGAGGAGATACAGAGAAGAAGAGTGTAAGGCCTTTGTTTCAATTGTAATGAAAGGTTTACGGCTGGGCACAAATGTCAACAACCTTAACTATTACTCTTGGAAGGTTACACGGATGCTGGTAATATGTCTTATGAAGTTATTACTTATCCACAAACCAGGAGGTTTGTACAAGAGGAAGATACATGAGAGGTATGCGAACCAGAATTGGAACCTGAAATCACTCTGCATGCATTAACAAGTTGCACCGCTCTAAGAACAATGCGAGTGACAGCGAAAGTGGGCTCTTACACGGTGATGGTGTTGATAGACAATGGATCCACACATAACTTCACCAGTGATCGCTTAGCAAACACACTACATCTACCACTGAAACTAACCAAACTGTTCATTGTTCGAGTTGCTAATGGCCAACGTCTACATTGCCAAGGATAATTTGATAAGGTACCTGAGAATTTACAAGGCACTGAATTTTATCTCACCCTCTTCTCTCTGCCATTATCAGGGTTTGATCTAGTGTTGGGCATCCAATGGTTAGAATTGTTGGGATGAATGGTTTGTAATTGGAAAGACTTAACTATGGACTTTATTTGGAATAATCAAGCTCGAAAGTTGCAAGGATTGGGCGAGCAATCTATTCAAGAGGCTACTTTAAAAGAAGTCTCAAAAGATTGTCGACAGCAACAAATGTTATTTTATAGAGGATAAAATTCAGTATGCTTTCAGTATATGTCCTGATTTCAGTATGCTTTCTTTCAACCACAAAGGATAAAATTCAGAATACTGACTATAGCAATAAAGACATACAACATTTAATAGAGGAGTATCAGGACGTGTTCTAAGAATCCTCATGCTCACCACCTGTGCACGAGTTTGCCCACTGCATTGCACTTAAAGAGGGCACTGAACCGGTTAATGTATGGCCCTACAGATATGCTCACTTTCAGAAAGAAGAAATTGAAAAACAAGTGCAGGAGATGCTGAAATCAGGACATATACGTACTAACACCAGTCCTTTTTCTTCACCAGTGTTACTCGTACAAAAAAAGATGGTAGTTGGAGATTTTGCATGGTCTATCGCGCACTAAATAATGCAACTATCAAGGACCGATTCCTCATTCCAACAGTGGAGGATATGCTTGATGAATTATATGGAGCTGCATATTTTACGAAGTTGGATTTACGAGTTGGATATCACCAAGTAAGGTTTAATCCTTCTGATATTCCTAAGACTGCTTTTCGTACTCACAATGGCCATTACGAATACCTTCTTATGCCTTTTGGCCTATGTAATGCACCCTCCACATTTCAGGTCATCATGAACACTATCTTTCGACCTCACTTTTGAAAATTCATTCTAGTTTTCTTCGATGATATCCTCATCTATAGTACTACTTGGGATAAACATGTGGAACACATTGCACAAACTCTGTAAATTTTAAGATAGCATCAGGTTTTTGCTAAAGCTAGCAAATATGTTATCGGCCAACAAGAATTGTAGTATCTAAGGTATATCATTACACCTCAAAGAGTGAAAGTTGATGACAAAAAAATTACAGTCATGCTTGCATGGCCCCGACCTACTAATATTTCTGAATTGCGTGGTTTTTTAAGATTGACAGGTTACTACAGGAAGTTCGTCCAAAATTACAGCATCATCGCTCGACCTCTCACCAATTTATTAAAGAAAGGGAAATTTGAATGTCATGATGAGGCAAAGGCAACCTTCTCGGCTCTCAAGCAAGCCATGACAATCACTCCCACTTTAGCCATGCCTAATTTCAATGATTCTTTCACAAATGAAACAGATGCTTCAGGAGATGGCATTGGTGCAGTTCTAACACAATAAGGCAAACCCATCGCCTACATGAGTCGTGCATTAGGAGTCACCAAAAAATCCTGGTAAACATACGCTAGGGAAATGCTTGCAATTGTAGAAGCCGTCCGTTTATGGCGTCCTTATATACTGGAAAGAAAATTCTTCATTGAAACCGACCAGCATAACTTAAAGTATCTCCTGGATCAACGAATAGCAACACCAGAACAACAAAAATGGGTAGCCAAACTATTGGGTTTTGACTCTGAAATTATTTATTGTCCAGGTCATGAAAACTCAGCTGCATATGCACTTTCCCGCAGGCCAAACAACCCCACACTTCATCATTTGCACTTAACCACTGTAACCTTGTGGGATGAAATTAAATAAGCATACAATGGGAATAAGTATATTCAGTCAGTAGAGCGGGTACCCAAGGCTCAACCCAATGGACCATATTCACAACGCCAAGGATTGTGGCTATTTAAATGTAGAGTGATAATTCCTACATGTGAATTGTTACGCACTAAGTTATTGTATGAAGCACACAATACCAAGATTTGGGAGCACTCTGGAGTCTTATGTATATTTAAACGACTAGCTCATCAATTTTACTGGCCTCAGATGCAATAAGTTGTCGAAGAATATGTCAAGTGCTGTGAAGTATGCCAAAAAATGAAAATAAACACACTTTCCTCTGCTGGACTTCCACAACCTTTACCCATTCCTTACCAAGTTTGGGATGATATTACTCTTGACTTCGTTAAAGGATTGCCAACCTCCCATTGCAAAGATACAATCTTAGTAGTGGTTGACAGGTTAAGTAACTTCGCCCATTTCTTAACTTCATCCCATCCATTTACTGCAAAAGGAGTAGCTGAAAGATTTGTGGAAGGGGTTATCAAGTTGCATGGCATTCCTAAATCAATCATTAGCGATCGAGATCCCATTTTTATCAGTCAATTTTGGCAACAATTATTTCACATATCGGTACACAACTAAAACTCAACTCCGCTTATCATCCACAAACAGACGACCAAATAGAGGTGGTAAATCGCTATGTCGAACAATATCTTCGTTGCTTTGTTCATCAATAGCCGCGCAAATAGAGCACCTATATTCCTTGGGCTGAGCTCTGGTATAATACCACATTCCATGCCTCTACTCGAATGACTCCATTCCAGGCATTGTATGATCGACTGCCTCCTCTCCTTCCCAATTACTAGGGTGGTTATGCGTCAGTGCATGAGGTGGACAATAGTCTCATGTTTAGAGATGAGTTACTACATCACTTAAGACAAATTTGAAGAATTCCATTAATCGTATGAAGCAAACAGCGAACAAAAACAGAAAGGAGGTGACTTTTGCAGTAGGTGATATGGTGTTGCTCAAGTTACACCTCTATCGGCAACAATTGATTTTTAAACGTGTGCACCAAAAACTTACAAGTCAATTTTACAGCCCTTATCCAGTAGTTCAAAAAATCAGCGCAGTTGCTTACAAACTTCAACTACCAGAGGGCAATTGTATTCACCTGGTCTTTCATGTCTCTCTACTTAAGAAATACGTGGGCGACCTAGTGGTGCCTTTTACAGCATTGCCACCAGTGACTGATGAAGGCCTAAGTATACTGGAACCATAACAAATTTTGGACACTTGTTGGGTCAAACAGGGAAACAAATTTGAAGAGGAGAGCTTGATTTAGTGGCAACGACTACCAGTAGAGGAGGCCACATGGGAACCAACTAAGTCGTTGCTTGAGCAATTTCCACACATAAACCTTGAGGACAAGGTTCTGCTTGGTGGGGGAGGTATTATTAAGCCACGATCTGAAGAATATCAGAGTCTACGTCATTTTAAGAGGGGTCATAAACCAAATCCCAAATATTTGGGATGAGCTGGATGTGAGTGAATGCATGCATAACAGAAGAAGCCATTAAACATGGGTCGTGGCTATCAAGGAGTAATGGAAGAAGGGGTTACACCAGTTACATCACCATTTATGGCCATCAGTTACATCCTAATTAATTCCAAGTTATTTGTGGTTTTAAAGCTCTCTTTGTATTTCAGTTTTATCGTTCCCTTTGTATTTCAGTTTTATTTGTACTTGACTTTGGCTATTTAAGCAGCCAAAACTTTAATAAGAGGATATACATATTTTCAGTAAAAAAGTGTGGTACAGTTCTCACCCGAAGAGAACCTTCATAATATTTGTGCTGGGACCAATCATCTATATAATCAGTGACAATATTCTCTCTCATAATGCACATAATGGTAGAGAATTTTGGAGTCACTTTAAGGCATCCTAGATAAAGGAGGATGCAACCGCCCCATGACAACAAGCGAAGACACCTTAGAGAGAAGGTGTAATGGCCATGATATGAGCCCAAGTTTAGAACACCCCATAACTAATGATATGGTTAGATATGAGTAGAAAAATGTATAGATAGTCGATGGAGTGACTATGATGAGTATGAAGACAACTGCTGAATTGACTTTCATGGATATTGCCCCCATGTTAAAGATCAATGAGCTAAAAGACATTAGCTTTTGACAATAAGTGGATGACTTGTGGAACATTAAGCCGCGACTGCTAAGAATGAACAGAGGGCATGCGCATGTTTTGGGAACAAGTTGACTCTTGTAAGGTGGTGAGCTCGGTAATGGCATTGTAATACTCATAGTATAAAAACAGATGTGGATTAACCTTTAATGGGCTGCCCTCATTGTTAAAAGTGGAAAGCTAGTTGAACTCTTAAAACTAAGAGCGAGAGACTCACAAAGAAGTAGTAATGAGCTCGTGATCACATTGTAATACTCAACTAATGATTGTCGCACTCAAAGATAGATATTTCTAATTAAGAGGGTGTTGTAAGCCTTGGTGTAAGGCTTGATAGATCATTCTGGATCGAGCACGATTGATAAGCTCGATAAGGGAATGTTATGTGTGCTAGAGAGAAGCGTTAACACTCTTTAAATGTGATGTGACAAACCATCGAATTATAGTGATCCTTTGGTGTGAGCAAATATGTGCTTTGGTAACTCTGGTGATTGAAAGGTTTAGCAAGTGCCTATAAACTTGGCTAAAGATGCTCTCAGAATGGTACGCTTAGAAGAGCTACAAGATGCAAGCATGTGTTGAAGAAAAAAGAGGACAATTACCCTGTATGAATGGCAAATGGGGTGATTGTTAGGTTTGTTGCCATCAATGCGCATCAACTATTAATGGACGACACCGTCTATTGACAAAGAACATGCAACAACTAGAAAGTTATAAGTTTGGCAGCCACCATTCTTGCCTATAAATAGACACCAAGAGAGCAGCACAATATGTGCAGCAAAGTAAGAAAAAAAGTGAGGAAATATAGGAGAGAGTGAGCTACCAAGGACAACAAATAGTGGTTGCCATTGCAACACTGCTAAAAGAGTAGAAGAAGTGCAGAGAGAGTGCAGAACAAGATAAGAGAGAAAGGTTGTCAAGGGTAGCAGTCTTGCTGCTTTGTGCAGCAGTTGCAAGTGCAGCAATAAGTGATGAGAGTTGAGTGAGTGGATGTGATCCTCCTCCTCCATGTATGTGTGTGTTGTAACTTTTCTCCATCTCTAATAATATGGACTGCTCCTGTGGATGTAGGTGATTTGTCGAACCACGTTAAATATTAATGTGCCAGTGTGTTCAGCCTCTAAAGAGCATTGATCATGAACCCAACATTTGGTTCCTTTCCATGTGACCACAAGCTAGCCTTTTAGATTTCCCTCACATTTAATCAAATGCGCCCATAAATAGACATAAGCAACAAAATAACAAGGTAAATTGAAGAAGAAAGAATCGTATCCAAGGCACAAAGGCTTGACCATGTATAAGCTGAACATAAAGAACGAACAAAATCTTTATGTTGTTCCATAACAATGACCCGTGGAACAAGTAATAGGTATAAGATTTACACCTAAAACCTAGGCCCAAGGCATAGTCTCGGCCCAAGACATAAAGCATAAAGTGTATCCCAAGCTTAAAATCTAATGGGTTAGGGTGTGCACCCCAAGACATCAGGTTCACACAAGATGTATCCCTTTTTGGGCCCAAGCGCACTGCATGACCTAATACATCATTTGATCTAAGCAGGATAACGCGACTCCTAAGAAGTCTAATTCGGGTGACATGACTTCTAATAAACCCATTCAACCCAACTAGCTCATAAATTATTAAACTCCATAATGGGTTTGGGTTCTCCACCATACCAATAAGGCCTCGCATCCGAGCACATAAGCCCCGAAGATGCCCAAAAAAGGAAAGAAGATGCTTAATTCCAAAGATATTCACCTATCCTTCATTAGTTAGTACTTACCATTTAATGCTCACATCTTTTTGTCATAACTAGTCTCACAAAATAGTGCTATACATATTCATCCCTAATGGATGTCACAATCTTTTCTCCTTTATACTTTTATATTCATCCAATTTGGTGTGGTTAATATATATAGATATACACGCATTCATGAATCATGAGGTAAATAAGAATATAGTTTCTTGATACTTTCTAACATTTTTTTGGTTCTTCATCATTTTCAACAAACACATAACACAACCTCCAATACTTTATTTCTCATATAATCTTTGCTCACTGGAGTATTAGAAAGTCCTCTACACTCAATATTAAACTTGTTCTGTTAATGCTCATGATTCCTTAGATATCACCAAATACAACCACCCATTTACACCATTTTAACCCATCCAAAGTTGATATTTTGAGGTTTTCTTCAAACTTTCATCATTTTGTAAGTAAACCAATGATGCACTTCCTCTTTTTTTCTTTTTTTTTCAAAAGGATCTCAAAAGGATTTGCAACTAGGTTCTTTCGACACCAATATCTTCATATAAAACATGCCTTTAAATGGACATGATTTAACGCTGTCACAACTTCCACCAATTACTAGACGTGCTATATTTCAATTGTTCTTGTATTGGAATTTTGTGCAAAGGTCTGAAATCCATCTCATAAGCATGCATATATTACGCCTGAGACAATAAGATCTATCATTCAACACCGCTACACATTCATGGCGTCTATTTGCTGGATTCTTCTATTTGTTAAAATACATCAAAACAGAGACCAACTTATCTCTTCTACATTGAAGTTTTAAAATTTCCCTTTTTTGACTAAGCTGCTCAAAATTCAGGGTACAATCTGCCTGGCCTTAAGTTGTTGGATGTGTCGGACATGCCTACTACCCTCGAGCAGGATAAAGAAATATTCCTTTGCCGCAGCAAATGGATCCAAAAACTCATCACCTTTCCTATTTATTCCAAAGCAGGACCTAGAATTCCCTTCTACTAACAAATAAAAGATATGATTTAGTCCAGCTAGTGTTTTACCTCTTCAAGCATGAAAATGACATTGGCAAATGCTTTAAGGTAGAAACATCAAACAACTCCATAAATCTTTGATCTGAAATTCTAGCCTTTGCAACAGCAAACCGCTGATACTCATCAAATATGGATGAGAGACACCACTTTTGCAATTTTCTAAGGCAACCAACAAGACAACCAGTTCGGTGCTGGATATAAGACAAGCAAAGCATACAACTCAGAAGGAGGTGGCCCAAAAATCAGGTATCAAACTCTAGGAAACCAGGAGAGGACATACCTTTCCCCGTTTACAATGAATCAGAATTGGATGATTCTTCACATCTGCATTGAAAACAAATATGAAATGATAAATGTTTATATCCCTCAACTTATAGCAATTAATCAAGTCAGGTATAAAATAAGAAAGTTTGGATGTGCTTGCATTACCAAGGACCACTTGAAGTGCTTCACGAATTGTATCCTGCGGGATGTTTACGAATGGCTCCTGGATGCATAGTTGAAACATTACTAGGCAAAATAGAAAAGTTTTTCCAAGACCCCCAATGTAATCAAGAAAGAGAAACATAAAGCATGAAAGAAGTTACCTCCAGTATTAATTTTTTAAGACAAACATGCAAATACACAAATATTTCCTTAAACTTGGCATCATTCTGACCTCCTAGTTTTTGTCCATATGTTATTGAGCCACCTGTGGGGTTTTATTTCTATAATGACCTGCTTACTACCGCTTCTATTCTGATGCTAATAAACTCTTCACCAATCCAGGCCATATGTTTGACCTGATAACTAGTAACTTTACTTGGCATCTCCACCTGTCTCTTCCATCTACTGCTTTTTTGTACTAATTAACAATCTCTATGACAGTTTGTACACAGCACAGACACAAGGGAAGTATTCTAACATGATTCCATGTTGTGTAGATCAAATCAAAATTACAATGTGTGCTTGTTTCCACCTACAATTTTTTGTCTCACACATACCAAATGCTACGCCTTTATCCATTTGTTCATGCACCAGGTCAAAAGGATTAATGTCATGCATGAATATTTCTGGCTCACCACTTCCATAATATGACTATTTTGTGTGTTAAGCATTACGTACCCTTAAGGAAGCAAAGATTGCTTGGCAGGTAAAGTCATTCAATGACATGTATGTTAAGAGTTCGGGTCATGGTACAGGGTTGGGAACGTGATGCGAACATATGTGCATGTGATTCATAGTTGATAGTTAGTACACTAAATTTGGATCATGATGCATTTTAGAAATCTATTTCGGTCATCGTTAATTTTTAATATCATTAGCATATGTAGTGATAGATGGACTGTGGAGTGTATAGTGCGCCTTTTGATAATCAAAACTTTTGATCCTAATTAAGTAAAAGTAATCTCATAAAACTGTAAATACAAGAGATGACAACTTTAACATTGCACTTAAGCAGATGGACAAAAACAAAATCCATGCATAAACAAACGTGAGATGAGGTATTCAAACTAAATTTTGCATGTAGTCATGCACTACTGCTAACTAATAACCTGCAACAGCTATTAGGGAACACACATTTTCCCAATTTTAGAAACTTAAGCTCCTTTCTGCATACATGCATGTACATTAAGAATGAACAAACCTAGTGCAGAATAAATGCACTGAAACTTTTTATTAAAGAAACATTTCTCTTTTGACATCATGGACGCTACATCTCCTGGAAAACTAATTAAAGTTGAAGAAATAAGTGACCGCTATGAAAGATTTTGAGCTCCATAGCCAAACGATGTCATTCTAAATAAATAAATAAATAAAAATTCAAAATCCCTGGAGTTCCAGGAGAGCTCAGGCCCATTCGAGCCGTGAAATGTTAAATTCTAAACAAAATCAGTTCGGGGAGCATATAGTTTTTTAATATGGATGTGCTAACAATCAAGTAATCACCAATTGGACCTTCCTATTAGCCCATGTGCGTATACGTTGAACCTTATTGCAGGAATAATCCACAATCTTCATAGCAAATAACAAGAAACTTCGTCTCACCGAACTTAACAAGTGCTTTGGATATTTTCAAAATAAGATAATACACAGCCATCACAAATTCAAATGAATGACAATTGATCATTTGGGAAAATTAGAAAAAAAAAAAAAGAACAAATTCATATGTCTGCCACCTGAAAGGGTTCTGTATTACAATAATTGTCATTTTTCATCTTTTCTTAATTCGATTTTCTTTTTTGTCGAATGCATAACTGCTGATCCTTCTGAAAATGGAAGTATGTGCACATAGAAAGGAGAGGACTACCACATGCATGAAACGGCTAGATAATTAAAGAAAACACAACCTTTCCTGTAGCCCATGGAAACTCGAATGAATAAAAGTAAATGTAACTACGACAAGAACAAATGCCCATCACCTATAAGAAACCCTATGCTCCCACATGCTCACATGAAATAATTTTTTGAAATTTAATTCTAATTAAATCTCACTAACAAAAAAAGATTTAATGAAATGAGTTCATTACGTGAACTCTAAACCCACTACTTGGCAAAAAAAATTAGATTCAAAACAACGATTGATTTAGCTTAAACTACCTTATAACTCTCGATCCCAAACTGATAGAGCCTGATTCCACCATCCTTTAGAAACTCCGTGGTCGCCTCTGTATATGGCTCGGGACATAGACATCTGCCAAAAAAAAAAAAAACCTAGCTCCAGTCATCCATATTATACGCACGCAAAAAAACCTAACTGAAAAGTAAGAAGGAAATGCTTACATGATAGAGCGGAGGCCGAGTGTTTGGAGAAAAGAGAAATTAACAGAGTCAGGAAAACCAGACCTAAAGATGCCATTATCTACCATAGCAAAGTTTAGAGGTGGAATAAGATTAAGTTCGTCTCCGACAACAGGGAAAGGAAACACCGGAGGTGGAGTGAGATCGCGTCGGTCAATAACAGCCACTTCGATTGTCTTGTAGATGGTGTCATCACCGTTGGCGGCGGAGGTGTGGACTATTTTCATGTGAGAAGTTTTTGTTGAGAGAATCACGAGGGATGTTCTGCTAGGTACTGTACAGCGGTCCTTCTGCTGCTGCTTTTAAATAAAAAAAAAAAACCTTCTTGTTTGGCAGTTAAAAAGGAGAGAGATGTGAGGCTAAAGGTGTAAAAAAACTGGTGGCGCTGGCAGTTATAAGAAAAGGAGGATGGTGAGTGGAATTGTTTTGACCGAGTCTGACATTAATGTTGAGGAGTCAAAAAGGATAAGGGCTTTATCCAAAAGCAACGGAAAAGAAGATATAAATTAATCAAATATAAAGAAAGATTCAAATACGAACGAAAACAACCGGGTTCTCGGCTTCCGTCTTTACCACGGCTTGATCTGTAATTTGTCAAATACCAAAAGGTCAAAAACAACAACACTCTTGTCAGCATCAATTCTGGTATAATCGGTGAGATGCTCTCTTCTTTTCTTTTTTATTTTATATAAATTGGTAAATTCACGTATTACTTCAATGAAAAGTACACCTGCTGTATAATTAAATAGATGTTATTTCAAGGGATGTATATAACTGATCAAATTTTATATTTGTTTTTTAAAGATTATTAATTTGAATTTTATAAATTTTAGGGTTATTGGAGACTTACATGGTCGTTAACTTC